>RCUH01000522.1_pt1 | contig 38662 bp, 32 predicted proteins | sample 2166191 | NCBI WGS metagenome assembly RCUH01 (sample SAMN09932848, study PRJNA488358) | compost metagenome | feature: garden; material: soil; isolation source: compost soil in an enriched community after 214 h of incubation | place: Germany: Experimental Botanical Garden Goettingen | collected... | reverse complement strand
GGATTCCCAATTACAATATCAAAATAACCGTTCCCTGTAGAACTTAAACCACCATAAAAAGTAGATATATTCTGGCTATAAAAAATGATTACTATTATTTTGATCAAAAAATAATATGAATTATGCCTATATCCGTGTAAGTACAGAACGTCAAACGGTAGAAAACCAAAGATTCGAAATAGAAAATTTCACAGAATCAAAAGGAATTAAAATAGATAAATGGATTGAAGAAACGATTAGTTCCATTGAACGATTAGAGAATCGAAAATTTGGCAAACTACTAAATCAAATGAAAAAAGGTGATCAATTATTCATTTCAGAACTTTCTCGTATGGGACGAAATTTGATGCAAATAATGAAAATTCTCCACGATTGCATGGAAAAAGAAATAATGGTCTATACAATCAAGGAAAGGTATGAACTAGGAAACAATATAAATTCTAAAGTTCTTGCTTTTGCATTTGGCCTTTCTGCTGAAATTGAACGGAACTTAATTTCCCAAAGAACCAAAGAGGCATTAGCCCGGAAAAAAGCTGAGGGCGTCATTTTAGGTAGACCAAAAGGAAGTAAATCGTCCAAAACAAAATTAACAGGTCAAGAAAAACGAATCCAGGAGCTTCTTGACAGGGATGTTTCCTACTCAGCTATTGGAAGAATATTAGGTGTACATCGCTTTACAGTTTCCAATTTTGTAAAGAACCAAGAAGTAAAAAAATTGATTTGTTGTGATTAGTTGATATTTTTGATCATCTTGAATAAGAATTGTACAATTAATGCTAATTCCCTAGTTTTTCAATGTCAAATAACTTCATAACAAACAATAAGCAGCAGAAAACCTTAAAAGGCAGGTTAAACACATTAATTTCAATTAGCGCTGAATTGAAATTTCTTGTGGGTTATTTTTATTTTTCGGGTTGGTCAGACATTTACCTAAATCTTCAAAAAAATCCCGATCAAAAAATGAAAATTTTAGTAGGGTTGCATGTTTGTAATATACTAGGGCGAATTGTAGAGTTTGAAGGAGAAGATGAAAAAGAATTTTCCCAAGACGAGGTTTTTCAGAAATATTTAGATTCTTTAGGATTTGCAATGAATAACGAAGAAATGGATTCTGAGGATTTTTTTAATCAAGTTGGATTTTTCATTCAAATGCTGGAAGAGGGGAGATTAGAAATTAAAAAAACCGAAAACCCTAATCATGCGAAGTTATATTTATTTCAATTAAATGATACTCAAAAGGAGATTCAAGGAATGCCTGGTCAATTTATTACTGGAAGCAGTAATTTAACAAGATCGGGGCTTCATAATCAGGAAGAATTTAATGTTGAGATTAAAGATTATGGTTATCCAGAAGCTTTAAATTATTTTGATGAGTTATGGGAAAGAGCTCTTCCTATTTCAGAAAACCCTGAATACAAAAAAATCCTTATCAATTTTATTAAGAATAAAACACAAGTTGCTACTATTACACCATTTGAGGCATATTGTCTCGTAATAAAAACCTATTTGGATTTACAAAATAATGACAAGGAAATAGTTGATCTTGATGCTTTATTGGAGAAGGTTGAACTTAAGAAATTTTCCTATCAATCAGATGCCGTAAATCAAGCTTTACAAATGATAAAAGAGCACAATGGGTGTATCATTGCAGATGTAGTTGGTCTAGGTAAATCTGTCATAGCATCAATGATTGCTCGCCAGTTGAATTTAAGGGGGATTATTATATGTCCTCCTGGATTAATGGGCGATGCAGAAAAGAAAGATAGTGGTTGGTGGGAATATCTTGAAAAATTTGGGCTTCACAATTGGCATGTATACAGTCGAGGAATAGTTGATCGTATTGCTGAAAATATAGAAGGCCGAAATTTTGATGTGGTAATTGTTGATGAGGCCCATTATTTTAGGAATCAAGATACTTCCGATTATGAAGCTTTATCAATGATTTGCAGAGGAAAAAAAGTGATATTGCTTTCTGCTACACCATTTAATAACTCTCCGGCTGATATATTTGCTTTACTCAAGTTGTTCATTGTTCCAGGTAAATCAACAATTTCATTAGAAGACAACTTAGCAGGAAAATTCGGTAGGCTTAATTATGAGTATAAACAGCTTTCCTCGATTTTCAAGAATTGGCAATCCACAGATGATAAGAAAAGAATAAGTGCTGAAAATATTTATACCAATCTAATCGATGAACATCTTCCGATAGATATAAAGAAGGTAAAAGCGCAAACACAAAAACTTTCAAATGATATTAAACGCATTATGAGTCCTGTTGTAATTCGTCGTAATAGGCTAGATCTCAAACAAGATTATGTCTATTCAGAAGAGATCGGGGAGCTTTCAGAAGTTCAGTCACCGATTGAAGTGTTTTTTTACCTCAATGAAGGTCAAGATCAATTCTATGATGAAATAATAACAAAATACTTTATTGAAAACGGGTTATTTACAGGGGCAATTTATAAGCCTTATATGTATGAGAAAATAGTTGATGAATCGAAGTTAGATGAATTTGGAAACAGACAATTTATTCAACAGAAGAATTTGTATGATTTCATGCGTCGTATTTTGGTGAAAAGATTCGAATCGTCTTTTGGTTCGTTCGAAAAATCAATAGAGCGTTTTTTAGAGGTCCATAAAATGGTTAGGTCCTTTATAACTAAAACGAACAAATTTATATTAGACAGATCTTTTATTGACAAAATAAAGGATTATGACATTGAGGATATTGAAAGCAATTTACTTAAATATGCGGAAGGTGATCTAAAAAGAAAAACGCCTAAGAATACAGAAGTTTATGAAATTAATTCCTTTCAACGTAAAGTTGATTTTTTAAAGGATATTGACAGGGACATCGCAATCTTTGAAAAGATACTAGAGAAATTAAAAGATTTACAATTAGTAGCCAATGATCCTAAACAAGAAGAAATAATTAGAAGAATAAAACAAGAATTGGAGCAACATCCGGATCGAAAAATCATTTTATTTTCGGAGTACGTGGATACCATTCTTCACCTCGAAAAAAGATTTAGAAAAGAATTCGGGAACGAGTTACTTGTTTGTGATGGGAAAGTATCAAAAGAACTTGCTAAACACTTAAATGGTGATTTCAATGCCCAATTTAAAGGATCTCAAACGAATCATTTTAAAATCTTATTGACCTCAGATAAACTGTCTGAAGGATTCAACCTAAACAGAGCTGGATTAATAATCAATTATGATATACCATGGAATCCAACCAGAGTAATTCAAAGAGTAGGTCGAATAAATAGAATAGGATCAAAGGTTTATGATAAACTATTTATTTTTAATTTTTTTCCATCTTTAAAGGGGGCTGACATTGTGAAATCACGTGAAATTGCGCAGCAAAAAATGTTTTTAATTCACAACGCACTTGGTGAAGATGCAAAAATATTCGATGATGATGAAGAACCGACGCCAGCTGCTCTAGGCAAAAAAATAAATAGTATAATCGAAGAAGATGGTGAAATAAATACGATCACAAAAATCAGAAACTTGTATGCTGATTTGCAAAAAAACTATCCTGAAATAATTGAAAAAATAAGCCATTTACCACCTCGTGTAAAAACAGCTAAGAAATATCCCGAATATCAGCTAAACGTACTTAGAAGAAAAGGACTGAGTTTATTCGCGCATACTTCTAATCGCTCTGAAAATAGAGAAATTAAAGAACTTGATTTCGAGCAACTACTGGAGGTAATAGAGTGTAAGATGGATGAGCCTACAGTGGACTTATCAAGTACATTTTGGAATTTATATGATGAAGTCAAGGCTTTTCAACCAAAATACAAACTAGGAAGAAGTGAAATTTCACTTGAACAAAGAGCTGAGAAAAATCTTAAAATTTCACTCAAACTTTTAAAAGGAACATATTCGGATTATTCTTCTTTTATCCAGGTGTTGATAAAGGATATACGAAACTATCACACCCTTTCGGAACGCAGCCTTAGAAGAATTGGTAGTTTAGATTTGACTGATGATAAAAAATCCGTCGACAATTTCTTGTCTGAAATTAAATGGTTGAAAAAACAACTTGGAGAAGATTACATAGAACTAATAGAACAAACCGCAAAAGGCAAAAGCAAAGAAGTGATAATTGCAATTGAAAATAATGATTTAAGTGAACTTTTGTAGCAATTGGGCTTATTTCCGGAACCGTGATTTAGTTGAATAAACTTGTGTGGGAAACCACAATTAGATTCATTTTCTAATGTGGTATATACTGAAAATATGACCTTATCATAAGATTTTAACTAAAAAACATTGTGAATTAAACGAGAATATGCATGTTTGTCTTATTAACTTAACAACATGGATTTCTTTAATGATCAAGACCTGCAAACACTGATTAAATATTCCCAATTTGATCATTACATCTATTAATGGGGTTTAAAATCAGAATTAAGAGAATGCCCCGGTTAATAGGATTCTATGTTCAGCCATTCTTGAGAAAAAATAAATAAAATCATGCAATTATTATATGTTTATATAGGAGGGTACATTGAAGTTAGTGATGGTCCTTATAAAGGTGATGTTTCTGATCAGCCATTTCGAGTACTAAAAGATATTGAATTGAATTTTAGTAACAAATTCATTTTCGAGTTTGATGAATTTAATCTCCTTGATGTAAAGAAAAATAATGCTTATGTCCCTTATTTCTTCGATGATAATGGATTGATCAAGTCAGTTTCAGCAATAATAGGAAAAAATGGCGCTGGAAAGACTAGTATTATTGAACTACTAAAGTGGCTTCAGCCAGATAATTTGCATAAAGTCCCCTATAAATTATTACTTGTTTATGGGAATATCGAGTTCGAAACAGATCAAGTTTTTACAATACTCAAAAACAACGAGTTAAATTGTGAACTATCCAATATCTTTTCCAAATCCATTGAAATAAAAGAGTTTTATAGACGTAATAATGGGGTCGTGAAAGGATTGGACCCATTTGAAGTACCGCAAGAACTAGAAATTCTTAAACAAATTTATTATTCACCAATTTTTGAAGTTCAATTTTCAAACCTTAGCGCAGAACATGAAGTGTACGGAGATCAAAATATTGTTGACATTTCAACTAGTCATTTACTAGAAAAAGATGCAGAAGACTCTATCAATGGTAATTCAAAAACTCTAACCTCCAAGGAGGTTCTTGTTCGTCATAAGTTGTCAGATGTGGAACGGCAGTATGAAATTTTGAAATCATCTGTCGAATTTGAAAAATTGCTAGGTTTCAAAAAACCAGAATACATAGAGTTGATTATTGATACATCAGATTATACGTTTATAAAAGACTGGGAAAAGATAAAAGAATATAATTCAATATTTCCAGAAGATGTAACCACTTTCTATCCCTCCGCGCAAAATTTTTTCTGTTTTCATTTATTAAAGCACATTATTTTCAATTTTATTAGAGAAACGTTCTTAAACTCAGGTTATCTCAATCATGAAATAGACAAATTGATAAATGCTATTCCTGAAAAAGAACAAAACCAATCATTAGAGGATTGGATTAAATTATACAGTCAAAATATAACAGCATCTCGTTTTTTCGATACTGAGAGACTCTTAGAACGAATTGATTTTGTCCTTATGTTCTACAAATTAGATTCTCCTGACAAACGTTTTAGATATGCAAATAACACACGATGTAGATTACATGTTTCAAATGATAAAGAAATTCTTGATAAATATTTTGAAATCAAAAATTTATCTGGATTTCTCCATTTAGATTGGAAGTATAACTTATATGATAATGGACAATTAAGTTCAGGTGAAAAGGCCAAATTCAATTTATTCAGCAGGTTTTTTTCTGTGTTAAAGAAAGTTGAATGGAAAGAAGGAAATTTAGATAATTTGTTAATTCTTGTTGACGAAGGAGATACCTTGTTTCATCCAGAATGGCAACGCAAATTTCTTAAAGATTTTATTAATGGGCTGAAATTAATTTTCACTAAGACAAAATCAATTCAACTCATCTTGACGACTCATTCTCCTTTTGTAACGTCAGATTTACCTTGGTACAGCATTATTAAATTGAATAAAGATATTGAAACCGGACTTACAAAAGTTGATTATAATGATTCAACTCTTTCATTCGCTGCAAATATCCATGATTTGTTTGCTGATAGTTTCTATATGGAGAATGGATTTATTGGCCAATTTGCGGTAGAAAAAATTGAAACTCTTTTTAAAAAGATTGAAGATTCCAATAAGGATCAAATTACTTTGTTGGAAAAAGAAATCAATTTGATTGGTGAGCCATTTATCAAAATGAGTTTACTTGAAAGTCTTAACGAAAAATTTTTCAATGAATAAGATTTTTCCAAAAAGAGATATAAAACTTATCTGTAAAGAATATTTTGATTTTGTCGAACCCAAAGTCAAACAACGATTAAATATTTTAATTGGTTTTTTACTTTTAAGAGAGAAAGTGACAATTGATTTGGATTTGGACCAGTTTACTCATAATGGTACTATCTATTTTATTGGCTCTGATCCAATTGAAAAAAGGGGAATTATTAATTCTTTCTTTAAAAAGAATGGAAAAATTGATCGTATCACGGTTTCATTGGGTAAATTACAATTACCTGACTTAAATGATAAATCGATATATAAGCCCAATTTAAGAGCTGAAACCCTTGAATCTTCAAGATTTATTGAGTTGTCTAATGAATTACAAGATTTAATCAAAAATGAAATTGATATTTCATCTGGGTCCTATTTGGATCGTCAGAGAACTTATAGTCGAAAATTATCAAAAAATGAGAAAATAATATTGTCCGAAATATTTCCATACCAATTATTTTTTCAAAAGAAAGAACATGATTGGTTTTACGGCTCCAAATTAGCAGATGATTTAAATACTCCGGTTTGTGTATATTGTAATAGAGAGTACATTACTTCAGTAGTGACCAGTAAAAAAAAGAAAATTATTGGACCAACTTTTGACCACTTTTTGAGTCAAAAAGATTATCCTTTTCTAAAACTGTCATTTTATAACTTAATCCCGTCCTGTACAACATGTAATTCCAGACTGAAAAACCAAATTGAATTTGATTTTAAATATTTCCTCTATCCATTTCAAGAAAGTTATGAGGGAAGCGTATCTTTTAGAATTAGACTAGAACGAAAAGATATAAATACAAAAATTACAAGTTCAGCTTTAGTTCAAGAGCAGAAATTATCATTCCGGATCAAAAGCACTCCCTCATATAATGCTAAATTACATGGTTCTATTCCAAAGAATCTTAAAAAGGGCAATATTAATGTTTTTAGAACCTTAGAAGTCTATAATGGTTCTCACAAAGATGTTGCACTTGAAATAATTGAAAAGTTTCAAAAGATGCCCAAAAGCCAGATTGAAAGTATTTACAATGTATTAAAAGCTCAAGGTAAAAAGCATCATGAGATCTATCGCTTCTACTTTAGCAATTATCCTAATGAAGAAGACTTCAATAAGCGTCCATTGGCAAGGATGACTAGAGATTTGACAGAACAATTAGAAAGAGTTTACAAATTCGGATTTAAACTAAAATAAATGATAAGATTTTATAGATTACAAATGAAGGAAGGGTCGAAAGGTGCAAGAGTAGCAGAACGTTTTCTTTCATTAAATAGGATTACATCCGATTTAGATTTTTCGGGTCCGGAATATGACGAATTGAATCCTTCAGACATAATTATGATTCATAAAGGTGCTTTTCCAATTTCGTTGGTACGCATTATCAATAAAGTGCCTGATGAAGAGCTAACAGAAGGTAGTTTTGGTGTTGATTATGATGTTGAGATTTTAAGTAATTATTCAGAATTAAGTGAAATAGACTCTACTGCAATCAATCTTTACGGATATTGTCCACCAACAGGTACTTTTTCCTCTATACTACGAGGAAATGAAACCTTTAACAAGGTCTGTAGATGGTTTAATCTAATTAATAATCAAAGAAGAATGCAAGAAAAAGTAGACTTATTAAGGTATAAAAAACAAATTATCCTTCAGGGCCCTCCAGGAACAGGTAAAACAAGATTGGCTAAAGAAATTGCAAAAAAAATAACCGCTCCAGTTCAAATGGATAGCCCGCAAGTTAAAGTTGATGACTTTTTCAAGAATTACATTGTAAATCCAGAGCAATTGGAATTCCGCACTAAATCTAGTGCTCTTATAAATGACTTTCAAAAATTATTTCCAAGGGAATCGCTTAAAAATCTAACCTTGGAACAATATGCAATTGGAACTGGAGAAAGTGACAATTTTTGTTGGTGGATTGAGCGAGGCTTAAAACCATTAGGGTATTATACTCCGGGTAGTGCAAGATCTTATTTGATATATTGGAATAAAGCAGCAGCAGAATATCGTCTACACGGAAAGCTGTTAAAAGATGTAACTGATCCTGGAGAAGGTATTCAATTATTAATGGATCAAATTGATAAGCTGGTTACTACAAAGGATACTTCTGAAGTAAGGGAATACTTAGGTGATGGGTTAATGCTAAAAATATTACAGAGTTATTATCCAGAAGAATTTTTCCCAATTAACAGTATTATTTGTATTAATAACACATTGAAAGTATTGGGAATTCAAATCGCTGATAACGATCCAGTGTCCAAAAACAAGGCAATATTGAATTTTTTCAATGAAAAGAAGGAGCAATTTGATAAAGACATTACCCCCTACGAATTTATGGGTTTTTTATTTTCAACTTTTGATTTGAAGGGAAATATCGAAATTGATTCTGGAATAATTGTTTCAAAAGGAGAATATCAAATTATTCAATTCCATCCTGCGTATAGTTATGAAGATTTTGTCAGAGGTATTTCAGTCAAAAGCGATGGAAAAAATATCCATTATCAAGTGGAAGATAAAATTCTCGTCGATATATCGCGTAACGCTCTAAATAATCCAAGTGCAAATTTCGTTTTAATCATCGATGAAATTAACAGGGCAAACCTTCCATCAGTTTTGGGGGAATTAATTTATGCTTTAGAATACCGTTACGATGAGCAAAATGAAGCAGAAACGTCCGTTTTAAGCTTGTATAATAAGGAATTGGAAGAAGAAAATTTACTTAAACTTCCGAATAATCTATATATTATCGGAACAATGAATACATCCGATAGAAGTGTCGGGCATATTGATTACGCAATTCGAAGACGTTTTGCATTTGTTAATGTGTTACCAGAAATATTAGAAATTGAGAATTTTCAGAAGAATGCATTTAAACAAATGTCTGAGCTATTTATTAAAAATTTCAATGAATATGAGCAACTAAAGGAAATTCAATTAAAATCATCTGACTGTTTGAATGCTGAATTCACTCCTGAAGATGTATGGCTTGGTCATAGTTACTTTATTGCTTCTGAATTCGAATTCAATGCTAGAAAGAAATATGAAATTGTACCTATTCTTAAAGAATACATAAAAGATGGCATCTTGAAAGATAATGACCGAACGTGGGAAATTATTAACAGTCTCTAAAATGATTATTCTTCCTGAACAATATGGATTTAAAGCTAACCATAAAGAAAATCTAATTGATTTTTCATCATGGACAGATGCACCAGAAAATGGCTCGAGATCTTTTGCAAAAAAGAAAGGCGATGGACTTTGTTATAAGTTTTGGAAAGTAAACGATCAAAGTAAATATCAGTTCGAAACTTCGTATTATGTAGGAGTAGATTGGTTAATAGAGGGTGTGAAACCAATCTATATAGAACCGAAACAAAATGATGAAGAAGCACAAATCAATTACTTAAAAATACTTGCAGATGCTTTAGCAACATCTTCAAATACTGATGATTTGAACGAATTGTTTGAAGTCGATTTTAGTAAAGAATTTATTGAGATAGAACAGTCACAAGATTTACTTACTCCATTACTAGTTATTCAGTATCTACAATTATTGAAAAAAATAGCGAAAAAAGGATTTCGAAAATCTTATTACAGAATCGAACAAAATTTAAACTCGAGAGTTAAAGGAAAAGTCCTCATTAATCATACAATTAAAAAAAATACTGTAAGAAGTAGGAATACACATACCATATGTGATTTTGAAGAATTCGGAATCAATTCAATTGAAAATAGAGTACTAAAAAAAGCTTTCATCTTTTGTAAAACAATCCTGTCAAACACGCAAATTCAATCGGTTGGCAATAATCAAGAATTATGTAATTTCATTGAACCCACTCTACATTCTGTAATAGATCGTGTCAATATTTTGGAACTTCGCCACATAAAATCAAATCCATTATTTCCAGAATATGAGAATGCATTGAAACTGGCAAAAATAATTCTTCGCAAATATGGATATTCTATATCTACCCTTAGTGAAAGAAAAATCCACACGCCACCTTTTTGGATTGATATGAGTAAGCTCTTTGAATTATATGTGCTTTCAAAACTAAGAGAGCAATTTCCTTTAAAAGGCGAGGTTATATACCACCCCAAGATTAATGGTTATGAACCAGATTTTTTATTAAAAACAAATGATGGCTTGATTAAAGCTGTTATAGATGCGAAATACAAACCACGCTATGAAAACAATCAAATAAGTATTGATGATATAAGACAGGTTGCAGGTTACGCTAGGATGGAAGGAGTTTATAAAATCTTGGAAATTCAAGATTTAAACAAAAGTATTGACTGTGTAATCATCTTTTCGAGTCAGTTAGCTCAACATGAACTATCTAACTTAGATTTATTATCTGATACAAAAATCAATAACTTCTCAAAGATATTCAAGATTGGAGTTCGGTTACCTATTGTAGATTAGGGGAATATCTATCCTTTAAATTCCAAATTTGAAGATAATATAGAATAAGATAAAAGGTCAGTTGGATTTCCAACTGACCTTTCTTAGTTCCAAGAATTCATGGTTCCATAAACCCTTAAACCTTTTCTCTTTCGAGATTTTTCAATTTAATTAAGTAAGAGTCTCGTCTAATGATATTCATATCAAATTAGAAGAGAGGCTAAAACTTGAATAAAAAGCTTAAAAAGTAATCGACGTGGTTTTTTACGTTTTTTCTTCTTATGCTTAATCTTCAAATTGAGAGAGAAATCAATCTCCACTCGACATTAATTTAAACATAGATACTAATATAAGGGTTTAATTCCCTGTTTCAATGATGCTTACTCATTTTCATTAAAAATGATAATTCAGAATTCTCGTTCGGAAAAAGGTTTTTCTAATATGGGGTCTTGGAATACTCCTAATGTAGGTCCATGATCAATTCCGATTCTAAGGATTTGGTAGAACATATAACCTTCACTCATAACGTATTTCATCTCTATTACTTGAAATTCATCTACACTTTCTTTGTAGTGAAGCATAACTCCGAATTCTTGATGAGTACTAGTTAAATTATCGACGATGATGTTAAAGAGTTTTCTATCCAAATCTATTGGTTCATATGATAACACCTGAGATGTTGGATTGAAATTGGTAAACTTCAATATTATTTCTTTTCTAGTTTTTAGATAAGTACCATCAATATCTAAAACGGGTTTACGTGTTTGCACATATCGTTTTTCAGAATCTGCTAACATTCGATTTAGTTGACCCGCGATATCTCCCAATTTCTTGATTTGCTCTTCTTTGTCTTTATCTCTTCTAAGAAGTACATACACACCTATGATTGTAGCAATCAGTCCAATAATTGCGGCTATTGTCTGAGTAACATCAGTCCAAGGTTGTTGTATATCATCATTTATGAGGCACATTTCAATATTGTTAAGAATTGAATAGTTTAAGTGGCGACTTACATGTAGGGCATTTAAGATTCATTGCTTTATTGACTTTATCACCCTTAGCAAATCCATCAACATAATATTCATTTCCGATAAGATCACCCATTGGGGTGAACTTTTCCCAACAATCAGACATTGGTTGATCATTTTCTGACCGTTGTACTGTTCCAGTATACGCACATTGACAAGTAACAGATATTGTAGTTCGAAGAGTCATGCTATCAAATCAATTTTACTTGCCCAACAACCTTATTTCCATTAATGGTTATGTGTTCTCCACCATGGGTAGTTATCTTACTAACTTCTCTTAATATACCCTGAACAGTTGAGAATACATCCTCATTAGTTGCTGATCCATCGGTTTTGAAAGTTCCACTGACAGTTATATATGAACCATCATTAGTCACCTCAAGATTTTCAAATATTACTTTTTTCATAAGAATAGTGTTTGGTTATATTTTACTTTTTCCGAATGTAATAGATATTTATCTATTATGGAAAATCATAGGGTAATTTACATCCAATGCTTCAGCCATTTTGATCATAGTGATTACCCTTCATTTCCTGTCTACTTAAAAAAAATCCTTAAGCACCTTGAAAATGAGTTGTTCTTGTTATAAATCCGCTATATTTCACATAACTTAAAAACAACTATTAAGAAATTCCTTCTGCAACTGTCTTCTTTTTATATATTCTTCCTGTAAACACTACTGAATACAAATACCTCAAGACTGACAAGGGGTAGCAATTGAATATGGGTGATGGTAAACGAGTTGAAGGTCTTGATCTTCCTTTTATGATTTCAAGGCTTAGTTTGGTAGATTCTCTCGAATAAGGTATGTACAATCATATCAACAATATATTTGGTGTGGTATCGATGTAATTACCTTTTGTAATTACAATATAGTTGATACATTTACCTAGTAAAACACTATTCATGAACCTTAAAAAAATTGCGGAAATATCACCACTCATTGTTGGATTTTTAATTTTCCTGGGATTTCTAAAATTAGATTTGTATTATGGTCATTGGAATATCAATATAAGTCAATACTTGGACTTCTCAGAAATTCTATTGTCTTTCCTTCAAGACATAAACATTATATTTTTCTTTGTTGTCATTTTAGCAACACAATCTACCTTTGGATATATTGCCATTTCTTCTATAGATAAGAAAGTTAGTCAAAACCAGGTTCAGTCTGAAACAACCCAATACAAAGGATTAGTTGATCAATTGGAAGAGAACATTGAAAAGCACAAGAAAGTAAGTTTAATAGCAATGATTGTATTGACTTTGATCTTTGGAATTCTTTTTTGGTGGTACCTGAAGTTAACATTGTTATACCTTACTTTTCTGGGTTTTGTACAAATTATTGCATTTTCCATTGATCGATTTCTTTCAAGAAATGAGAATGTTGTAAATCCAATAACTTTTATAATTGTTTTTCTTGGATTTACTTTATGTATTTCTAAATATGAGATCAATCAAACTGAAAAACATTCCATTCAATACAAATTTACAATGGTTGATGGCTCTGAAATATCTACAAATTCACAATTGATCTTTATTGGTAAAACTAATAATTATGTGTTTTTGTTCGATAATGAAAATTGTAATTCCAAAGTGATGAAAACTGAGAATATTTCTGGTATTTCAATAAAGTAACTTTCGTTTGATTTATTAACTCATACTAAAAAATGTACAGCAGTTTTTCCGAGAAAGGGTAAGAGAAGCTACCAACGAATGAAGAAATTACTGGTTTTCTTGAAAAAGGAATAAAACCAGTAATTTTTTTTAGATAGTTGTGTTTGCTTGCATATCATTAAAGTTATGGATTATGGTAAAAAAGCCACAAATGTTGATATTCAAAAAATAATTTTGCTTAAAAAATATCTTGAACAGCATCCAGATATAAATATCAATCCAACTTTTGCATTCTTAGAACTATGTAGTAATGGGTTTCATTTTGACATTAATAAATTGAATGATTTCCGCAATAGGATCGATTTTTTTAGAACAATTAGGTTGAAAAGATTAAAAGCTATGAAATTTGACTTTCACTCAAACTTTTTTTCATTATCACCACCAGTTAGGATTTCCGATAAGTTGTTAGATGGTTTAGCGCCTTTTTTTAAAAACACATATTGCTCCTTATTAAAAATTCGAAGTTTAGCTAAGAGTGATCTTTCGAAAAAGAGTGCGGAACCAAACATAATGTCGTTTTTAGATTGGATGGCTGAAGAATTGAATATCATTCGCGGACCAGAGTACAAGTTAGCAATGAATATATTTGGAGGAAATACACCATACAGAAAGATGATTGGTTTAGATAGCAAACCTTTAGATGCAAAAAAGAAACTCTTGGGTACAACTTGGGATATATTCCATGCAAAACTGACATCGAACAGTTTTTTATTATCAAATCTTTTACAAGAAAATTTACACCCTTATTTTCTTACAAGTGACGCAAATTTGTTCAACATTTTCAAAAAAAATAGTTTAACTCTTATTAAAGATGGTGGGGAGAATTTTACAACATCCTTCTTAAGAAATTCCGATTTTAATGTTTCCCATTTAGACGAATCTTTTATTGATAAACAAAACGACAAAATGATAAATCAATTTATTGATCGCCGTAATCAAGTTTATCATTTCGATGAAGCAAAAGTTGACATGCTAATTGCTAATCTAGAGATTGAAAATGGTTTTATTGGTTGAGACTATTTATTTCTAAATTCTTCAGAAGCCAGAAGTTTGTTTAATAGATATCTTAAAATAAAAAACACTATAATAAATCCGGAGACCAGTCCAATTAAATCCTGTGTTCTTAAACCTCCACTCCCTGGATCACTTAAATGAAGTAAATAGCAAATTATACAGGTGAGTACAAAGCAAAATATATTCTTTCTCATAAGTAATTTGAATAAATATATGACTCTAAACTTTATAGTCCAGAATTATTAATTCTGACAACAAGGATAAAAACAAACAAATACAGATAATCACACTACTATCAAATGGAGTTTTGAGAAAATAAGAGAAACCATCTTCTCAGTTTCTTAAAAACTCTTAAAATGCGTACTGAAGCGTACTATAGCGTACAATTGCGCAAGGAAATCGATTTCATTTTCAGAACTTACTTCTGTTAACTAATAATATTTACAACAGAAATGAGTAAAAATGAAAAGCAAAGAGAAAATAAAGCGTTTGGAATTATTGGGTGACGATGATCTTCCGGTATCCGAGATTCCCCGAAAAGACAAAAAGAAAAAGAAGCAAAAGTCAAATCTAAGCTCAGGGACTATCAAAGGAGTTTTAGCAGGGTTCAACAAACGGGAAGCAAAAAGCAGCATTCCAAACACCTTGTTAAAACTTCTGGCTGATATTGCCGGAGTGGGAATGGGAACGGTGCTTAGTGCTTCTGCTGGAAAAGCAGCTCCGGCGGTTGGTGTAGCACTCATCGGTGCGGGACACTACATGGGAGATGAATCCGGATTACTTCGGGTTGTTGGAGCAAGTACCCTTTCCCATAGTGTTGCCAAAGCCAAAGAGTACCGCGAGAAATCGAATATGAGTATCTCGGAGCGATTGAAAGATGTTAAAGACGGTTGGCTGTATGCGATCCTATTTAAGAAGTACCAGGAGGAGCAAAATTCAGCTGATGCAAAAGCAATAGACTCGGCCTCTGAATCAGACATGGAAGAAACCAGTGTTGAAGGAATAGAATCGGATGATCCCGAAGAAGAGTTCCAAGAAGAAGGTAGCGAGGAGTTTCTTCACGATGAACCAGAATCAAAGAGGATTGAACTCCGCGATGATGACCTCCCAGATTTATCCCTAATGTAACAACTCATGGAAAATCGCCAGCCATATAAACCTGAAATCATTCAACGAATTTTTGAGCAATTGTGCTTTTTGGAGAAACAATGTCAAAGTCGGGATTATGAAATTCGCTTGGACCAATTTACCGTTGTTCCAAGAACCAACAACCCTGGATCCTTTTTCAATTATGAAGCATGTATTGATGAGTGGACCAAAGAAGTCTCAATCTGGTTATACAAAGGCGCATCGCGTGTAGCGGATAAATGCACCTTCGTTTTGAAAGAAGAAGCAAACGAGGGAAGTTATACACAGGCTCAAGTAGAAGCACTAATTGCACGAACCAAACGCGATTTTGCACAAGGTTTAGAAATGTCTGAACTCCGACAAAAAATCAAGCGACAAAAGAAAACAATTAAATCACTTAAAGTAGCATTGCAAACGAATCAAAACGATTCATCTGGTCAGGTAGCAAACCTGATCTCCAGCTTGGGGAAATCACCGCTTTTTGAAGGTGTATTACTTTCCCAGGATCAAACACAACAAACAGCAAAAGAAGTAGAATCGACAGGCTCGAACCAACTCCACGGTTATTCAACCGATCAATTAGCAGCTATTCTCGAAGAATACCGACTGAAAATAGGAGAAATGACTTTTCAAACTCTGATTGGAACTACCCTGATGCTTGCAGAACACCCCGAACTAATTGTAACAGTTCGGAATTTAATCAATCAACACTTAAATAATGAAAGCAAAGAAAAAGCGTGAAACGGTATTGCTCACACGAGAACAGGCCAAAGAATTTTTGCACATTACACAACCCACCTTACGAAAATGGACTAAGTTAGGATTATTGACCGCATATGGATTGGGCGGAAGAATCTATTACAAACAGGATGAGATTCTCCGTGCATTGCAAGTAATAACACCAGAAATTAATTAAACAGCTATGGAAATTAAATTATTGATGATGGCCATTGAAGGGCTATCGAAACGAGTTGATGATGTCATGAGAGAGAATCAATCGCTTAAAAATGAAGTCAAAGAATTAAGACGGCAAATTGAGATGAGACCATCTGAATCAGTAACTCACACTCAAGTGGAAAGTAAACAGGAAGATGAATTGTTGACACTTAAATCAGCGATTGCATTACTGAAAATATCGCGAAGTGGTTTTATTCGGATGGTGAATGATGGCACCTTCAAACCCATCAAATTCAATCTTCGAACTCTCAGGTATTCAAAACATGATTTAATGAATTTCATTAAGCATCGTGAAAACTAAAAATAGAATAAGCCCCGCATTTGTGGGGCTTATTCATTATGGGGCTTTAAATTAACTGAAACCTGAAATGATCCTTATTAGTTTCCTGTAGTCTACATAATTCCTTGACAAACAAAACTGCATTTTCAAGCAGCGTAATCTTATTGTACCCAAAAATGATACTGGCATCCTTCAATTGATGAGAAGTGATCTTTGTAAGGATTGTAACAGGAACATAATTGATGAGGTTCGTAATGAAAGATCTTCTCCCAGTATGGGAACTCACAAACTGATAAAAAGGTTTCGTTTCAAACTGTTTCTTACCCCGACTGTCTGTGTAACTCAATGTGATCTGTTCATCCATTCCACATTGACGAGCGAGTTCCTTTACGTTTAGATTAAATCCTGCTTCTGAATACCGATGATGAGCACGCTCCACGTTTTGTTCCAGCATGTCACGTAAAGGCTTTAAAATAGGAATGATTACTTCGACGTCACGCTTTTGAGTAATAAATCGAGTGTAATCAAAAGATACTCCATCCTTATTGTAGGAGAATTCCGGTTTCACTTTAAAGACATCTGAGTAACGGCAACCTGTGAAAAGAAGTTTCATTAGAATCAGTTTGGTATCCAACATTCGTTCTGATGGTGGTTCATAATTGAGTATCTTCTGAATCTGCTCAAAATTCAAATAGATCTTCTCTTCAAATTTGAAGCGGACTTTATCATTAGAAGATATTTCATGAGTCGGAACAAAGACGCTTATTTTATAAGTCTTGGCAATTCTTCGCATAACAGTTCGGAAGTCCGCAAACAATAACCAAATACTATTTTGCTTTTTGAGAGTCTTCCGGCTTTCCTCCATAAACTGTGCATACAATTGTTCGTTCACGTCATTACTATAAAGCGGCTTTCGGATCAATAATTCAAATGCTTCAATTCTTCGAACAAAGGATGAAAAGCGAATTTTCGTTTTATCTGAATATGCTTCACGTGAAATGAACTCTTTTTGAATGAAATCGACCAAGCGTACCTTGGTGACTACGTCATCTGATTTTCCTTTCAATTTAATATCCAGGTGATTCTTGATTGCATCGTTGGAAACCTCATTTCTCATCTGAAGATACTGAAACGCTTCTTCAATGGTTCTTTGCGTTTTCAGTAATTCATGTAGTTTGTTTTTAGGAATAGGTTGTTTTAAGGTGTCATCCCAGTCTTGACGAGCAACTTTAATTCCGGTGTAATACTTCAAGGGTTTGTAAATGTACTTTGATTTCAGTGCGTCAAATTCCTTGTATCCAAAATTGATAATAGCGAGGATTGGAATTTCTCCTTCAATTCCTGTCTTTAAAACAAAATTAATTTTTAATTTCATGGTGATTCTGTGTTTATCGTTGATTCAAATCTAGGTGGTTCAGAACTTACACCGGATACGAAAAAGGGGTAGAAAATTGCCCTTCTATCACGAAATTCAGTTAAATTCCAAATCGTTCGAATAAGTTACAAAATCTTCTGAAGCGAAGCAATATCGGGGAGTATAGAATTTCGTTAAATTTTTTAAAACAACCTAACTATTTTTTAAGTTAGTGTAAAACATCATTTTAAGCAAGTAGTTTTGAAAAAAACATGGATAGACATGTGTCTATTGGGGCGGGGGCGAAAGTCATCGAAGATGGTGTGAAACTGATCGTGAGGATTTAGTGTCTTATCGGTTCACTCGTTGATTCCTAGGTAATATCATAAAACCACAAAGGACACGAAGATTTTTATATATTACTTATAAAAAAACTTGTGCTCTTTGTGTAGCTTGGTAGTCAATGAAATTACATCTGTTCCAGAACAGCGATGCGTTTTTCGATTGGTGGGTGAGTGGCGAATAAACCTGCAAACCCGGCTCCGTCTAAAGCTTTGTGCTCTATGAACATTTGTTTTACATCTTCACTTCGTACATTGGAGACTTCTGAATTACCGGAGATTTTACGCAGGGCAGAAGCCATTGCACGTGAGTTCCGGGTCATTTGTACTGCACCGGCATCTGCCATGTATTCCCGTCTGCGGGACAAAGCAAATTTGAATAGGATGGATAATAACAAAGCAACAGCTGAAATCACCAAAGCGATTAGTACACCTTTGTTGTCATCTTTATCTCGTCTTCCTCCACCCCAGATCAGGTTACGCAATAACATGTCAACAGCGAAAGAAATAATTCCTACGAAAATGATTGAAATGATCAGTAAACGAACGTCTTTGTTCCGGATGTGGGTTAATTCATGAGCGATTACACCTTCCAGTTCTTCATCGTTCAGGTGATCAATGATCCCGGTGGTTAGAGTTACGGCATAGCTTTTTTCGTTGATCCCGCTTGCAAAGGCATTGAGTGCCGGAGAATCAATTACAAATAATTGCGGCATTTTCATCCCGACAGACATGCACAGGTTTTCAGTGAGGTTATAGACCCGCATGTTCTCTTTTCGCTCCAAAGACCGTGAACCGGAAGCCATTTGAATCATGGAGGAATTGAAGAAATAAGCAATCAGGAACCAGATCAACACTCCGCCTATCACAAATGGAATGGTGGTAATGAAGCGCTGATTTACCTCATCCATGTGATCTTTTCCTCCCATTACAAAGAAGAAAAAAGCATAGACTCCCACTAAGATCAATAGTGGGAATCCTGCAAGTATCAGGGAAGATTTTAAATTGTTACTTCGAATTTGCTGATGTAGACCAATATAAGCTGCCATTCAAATCGATTAGAATTTAACTTCCGGTGCTTTGTCCAATGTTTGACGTTGTTCTGTTCCCAGGTCGAACATTGGTTCTGTTTTGTATCCTTTGAAATTAGCAATCAGGTTGCTTGGAAACTGTTCGATCCCGTTGTTGTATTCCTTCGTAGAAGAGTTGAAGAAACGGCGAACTGCTGCCAGTTTGTTTTCCAAATCACCGATTTCCTGTTGCAAATGCATGAAATTGGTATTTGCTTTCAAATCCGGGTAAGCTTCAATTTGAATGTTCAATCCATTCATTGCGGAAGTCATGTTGTTTTCAGCTGCAATCTTTTCAGCAACCGTTCCAGCCTGTAAATACCTGGAGCGAGCTTCCGTAACGCGCGTCAATACTTCACTTTCGTGGTTCATGTAGCCTTTCACAGCTCCCAGTAATTGCGGAATTAAGTCGTAACGCTGTTTCAATTGCACGTCGATATCGGCAAATGCGCTTTCGCGGTTGTTTTTCAATGAAACAAGTCGGTTGTTGATTGAGATTAACCAAAAGATCAGAATCAATACAACACCTCCAATAATAAGTCCAGCGATCATGTTTTTTTAAGTTTTAAAAATGTTAGACGAATATAGCACTAATTTTTGTTCGTATGCGGGATTAAGAATTCTTAACTAAAAAGTGATTTAGACACTTAACAGCAATTGTAATACATCACGACTTTCCCTTTTTTCTTTGAAAAAGCAATATGCCGACCGTCTTCTTTGCCCAGTAAGTAGTAAAACCCGATCGATTGGTTGTCGGACTTTATTTCCTGCCAGGTTTCCTTGTCGATGTAATAGCTTTGGTCTGCTTCGAAAGCTACATCTGCTGCAATTGCCGGTACCTTGAAATGGTCTTCGGAAAAGAATGATTTGATGCGTTTGGTGATGAATGCATCCGTTTCTTTTTGGGAGTTGATATTTCCTTCAAATTCATAGCCTAATAAGTAATCGGCTTCAAATTCTTCCGTCAGTAATCTTTTCCCTTCCGAATTGGTAATGGTGAAGATGACTTTTCCTTTCGACAGACTTTTTCCGGTGACTACAATGCGGAATTCGTCTTTTTTAGCGGGATCCGAGAAAGCATGCAGCACTTTGTGATCCATCAGGTATTCTGATTCTTCCTTCAAATCTTCGGGATCAACCGGTTCTTCCGTTTTATCCGCTTTCCCGGCTGATCTTTTAGCCTGTTCCCGGGTAGAATTACCACAAGAAGCCAGAAATACCGCTGCCGCGATCAATAATACCAATCTATTTACGAGCGATTTTTTCATAATTATGTTGTTTTTAGTAGGTCCAATCACCTGAACTTGCTTTACTTTCATTGAACCTGGTTAATCCAATCTAAAATCCCCGCTTTCACTGAGGGTTCGATCTTTTTCAAAGTTTCTAAGTCTGCGACCGTAACAATTTTTCTCCCGTCGGGATAATTTTTTCCTGTTAGAACCGAATCGTTGATCTTTGCGCCGGTAGGGAAGACGAGCAGGAATTTTCCCCGGTGTAAATTCACTACCAGCAGGTCGCGTTTGTATTCTTTCGGATCGAAGGGTTCCATTTCACCGTTGTAAAAAAAACTGCAGGAATTCCATTTGATCTGTTCCCGGATTTCCGGGTCGATTTCCGGTACGGAGTTTCTCAGGTAATTGACAAATTCCTGCTCCGGGGCTTCCAGTTGTGAAACATATTCGTCTACTTTCGAATCATGCATAGCGGTTTTTTTGTTTGATGTAAATGAGCTCTTCCGTCCCGTCCGTAAACCGGTTTTCCATGTAAGATAATCCAATTTTTTCAAGTACGCGAATGGAAGACGTGTTTTCCGGCATCACCCGCCCAACAATTGTTTGCATGTTGAATTGCTTAAATCCCAATTCCAGGCAGGCTTCGGCAGCTTCTGTGGCGTAACCGAATCCCCAGTATTTTTTCATCAGCCGGTAACCGATATCGAACTCATCCAATTCGGGCGTATACTTCAAACCACACCAGCCTAAATACTCGTTTGTCTCTGTGAGTATAACTGCCCAACGGCCAACCCCGTACTTTTTGTAAGATTCGTACTTCTCCAGGAATTCCCGGGTTTCTTCCACGCTTTCGAACGGTTCGTCACCGGTATAGCGTAAAACTTCCGGGTCCGAGTTCAGTAAAAAAGCCGACTCAGCATCTTCGCGAGTCATTTCCCGAAGGTAGAGACGAGGAGTTTCAAGGATTTTGGTCATGGACTTTGATTGTTTATTCTGCAAGTATAATTGATCTGGGTTTCAGCGCAAAAAAGAATGTATGATACTTCTTAAGGCATACAGGAACGAATCCCAAATAAGTTGTGTTTGTGATTTATTTTCAGATTTATCGGGTTTCTTCTTCTTTAGGGTTTTACTCATAGCTCATTCATTCGTAATTGGGAATTTGTAATTCGCAATTAATCGATCTCTATTCCCATAATGCAAACATCATCGATTTGTTCCAGTTCGCCTTTCCACTGAAAGAAAGCTGTTCTTAAACTCTCCACCTGTTGCTGGAAGTTCAGATGAGTAAGCTGTACCAGCAGTTCTTTGAGGTTTTTGGCTTTGAATTTCTTCGATTCCGGTCCGCCGAACTGATCTGCAAAACCATCGGTGATCAGGTAAATACGGTCGCCTTTTTCCAATTCCACTGCATGACTCGTGAAGGGTTTCATGTCGAAATGTTTCCCGATCGGTTGTTTGTTGGGTTTGATTTCCACCATTTCCCGGGTTGCTTTCTTCCAGATCCAAAGCGGATTATTGGCTCCTGCCCAGGTGATCCGGTTTGTTGCTTTGTCACGCGAACACAGGGAAATGTCCATTCCATCCGAAACATCAGGGTGGTTCTTGGATAACTCGTCTACAATGATCTCCCGGGTTTTGTCCAGGATTTCGCCGGGATCCCGCAGACCGAATTCTTTCACGGAGCGGTTCAGTGCGTTGTGACAGACCACGCTCATCATGGCACCCGGAACACCGTGTCCGGTACAATCTGCAACTGCAAAGATGATGGAATCCGTTGTTTCTTCCAGCCAATAAAAATCTCCTGCCACGATGTCTTTCGGTTCGTAAAGCACAAAATGATCCCGAAGAATTTCTGCAAGCAGTTGGGGAGAAGGAAGAATCGCCGTTTGAATGCGTTTTGCATAATTGATGGAGTCGAGGATCTCGTGGTTTTTTTCTTCTACCTGGCGATTCTTTTGTTCAATGATTACTTGTTGTTTCTTTACTTCCTTCCAGCGGCGGTAAAGAACGAAAGAGAACCCGAGGACCAGGATCCCGACAATGGAAATGGCCCAGGTAATGATCCGGGATTGTTCCTGTTTCTTTTTGTTTTCGAGGTCGCTTTTTAATTTTTCAATACGCTGTAATTCGCGTTCCTTGTCGAACTTGTAATCCATTTCCTCCTGCATTTGCTGCCGGATGTTTTCTTCGTCTTTCAACTCTTCCCTGATCCCGTTGAGTTTTACCAGGTAGTTGAAAGCAAGCCGGTAATCGCCTAGTTTTTCACCCATCTCCGAGTAAGCCTGGTAGATGTACTTGAGGGATTCTTTTTGCCCCATTTTCTCCGAAATGGCTTCTGCTTCGTCCAGGTATTTTTTAGCTTCCCGGAATTTTCCCTGTTTCACAAATACAACTCCCAGGTTGATCTTTGAATTGCATATACTTGGAGGATTTCCCAGGATTTCCCTGATTTGAAGTGATTTCAGGTGGTAGTATTCGGATTTTTTAAACAGTTTCTGTTCCTGGTAACAAACCCCCAGGTTGTTGTAATCATCGCCCAACCCGATACTGTCGCCCAGTTCTTTGTCCAAGCTTAAAGCTTCCAGGTAATAGCGCATTGCTTTTTGATACTTTTTTTGATCCATCAGGACAATCCCGATATTGGTAATGGAGGCAGAAATTCCGTCTTTGAGTTTCAGCTGACGTCTTATTTTCAATGATTCCTGGTGGTATTTCAATGCTTTGTCATTCAATCCCTGGGTGTTATAGATCAACCCGATGTTACTGAGTGTATAGGATTGGTTTCTCAGGTCTTTGATTCTGTCGGAAATGCTTAAGGCTTTGAAAAAATGGGAGAGCGCTTTGGAGTAATCGCCTTTGTAATCGTATGCGATACCAATGTTATTGTGAATCAGGATCGCAATGGAATCTTGCTTGTATTTGTATGCCAGTTTCAGTGATTCATTTCCATACCGAATGGCTTTGTCGTAATCGCCTAAGTACCATCCGTAATTGACCGATTTATTGAAAAAGAGCAGCTTTTTTTTGATGTTCTTCTCCGCTTTCCCCAATCTGTAAAGTGAATCGATTCCGCTTACCTGTCCCATGGCGAAAACGGTTATAAGAATCAGAGTAATAGTTAGTAAGCATTTTTTCACTCCGCAATAATACAATTTATACTCATAAGCTTTGTTAAACAGAATAAAACATTTTGTGTGTTTCGCTTATCGGGAGTGGAAGTCTTGTTACTTTTGTACCACTTTTAGTACATTGAAAATGGAATTGATCACGACCTATATTTGCAAAGACTTTGATATCGGCATTCATAACAATATGTTTGGCGGGAAACTGATGTCGCTGATCGATGATGCCGCCGGCTCTTTTGCGTCGCAGGTGTGTGATTCTCCGAATATGGTGACGATCAAAGTGGATGAGCTTGTTTTCAAGAAAGCAGTGAAATCGGGATCGATCCTGAAGGTTTATGGAAAGGTAGTCCGTTTCGGGAACTCATCTATTGAAATGTACATGGAGATCCGCAAGCACAATGTGTATACCGGGAGCCAGGATTTGGTAACGCATACCAACATGACTTTTGTACGGATCGATGAAGAAGGAAAATCTTTGCCGATTGCCGAATACATCAAGAAACGGCATGCATTGCGTATTGAAAAGTATGGAAAGGCATTGCTTCTGCCTACGGAAGAAGGTTTTTCTGCGGAATAAATTCTTAAATCTTTGATTTCAGGTAAAGTTCTACCTGTTGCAGTACTTCTCTCTTTTTTCTCCGTGGGAGGAAAACTTCAAAGTTGTTCGTTTTCAATCCGATGTAACCGGATCCGCCCTGGTCACAGGTTGTAATGTCATCCAGGTTGATGATTACCGATTGGCTGGCCCGCAGAAAATAGGGAACTTTTGTGCATTCGTTCTCCAGGTTGCTGAGTGTTTTCGATACCAGGTAAGCATCTCCGTTCTTACAGAAAATAGTGGTGTAGCCGCCAGATTGTCCAACCATGTAAGCCACATCGGAACAGTCGATGTAATGCGTCTTTTTGTTCTTAATAACCGCAATTTTGGCGCGGATATCCATTTGGTTCCTGACAGATTCCAATAATTGTTTTTCCGAAAACCGTTTGCCGGCTTTTTCAACCGCAGAACAAAAACGGTCTTTGTCGATGGGTTTCAGGATGTAATCAATGACCGAATGTTCGAATGCCTGGATAGCGAACTCTTCAAACCCGGTAATTAAAATGACCTCAAAGGTGCGGTTGGTGAGTTGATTCAATAAGTCGAAGCCCGTTTTTTCAGGCATGAGGATATCCAGGAATAAGATATCCGTATGGGTTTGAAGGGAAACGGAATTTAAAAATGGAGCCAATTGTTCAGAATCGCCGGTTATTTCTATTTCGGGAAAATATTTTCCCAGCATGATCCGGACTATCTCGCGGTTGGCTTGTTCATCATCAATGATATAGGCTTTCATATTGGGATATTGTAAAGTTTGGGACTGAATACAAAACGCACCGTAGTACCGTTTTCAGAACTGAGAATTTCCAGGAATGCCACCGGAGTTTCAAATTGCTTGTTGAGTGTCGTGATCCGTTCATGAATCAACTGATTTCCTTTGGAAAAGTGTTTCTCACTCGGCTTTTTTTCCTTGAAACCGTATCCGTTGTCCCGGATTTCAATGACTAGCTCTCTTTTTTCGTTGATTTCGAATAAGATATGGAGTGTGGGATTGTTTTCCTGGTCTCTCAATCCGTGCCAGATGGCATTTTCCAAAATGGGCTGCAATAAAAGGGAAGGAATAATGAATTGGGTAAGTTCATCGCTTTTCAGGTGAATTGTTTTTTGGACGGAGAACTTGTGCCTGAAACGAAGTAATTCCAGTTCCAGGTAAGCATCCACTAACTGTAATTCGTCGCTGATGGAAATAAATTGCTGCTCGCTGTACAAAAGTATTTTTCGCATCAGGTAACTGAATTTGGCGAGGTACTGTGCGGCCAGGTCGTTGTCTTCTTTCAGTATCAATGCCTGGATAGCGGAAAGCCCGTTACTGAGGAAGTGCGGATTTACCTGTGCTTTGACAGCGAGTAGTTTGTACTCATTGAGCTTGCTTTCCAGTTTGGAACGTTCGGCACTTCTCTTTTTCCGTCTCAGGTTCATGAGCAGGAAGATGGAAAAGATCACGAAAATAACCAGGATCGCAGTCCCGATATAGAAAATCGTACTTTCCCAAAACGTTTCTTCCATGGTGAAACGGAATGTTTTCCTGTTGTTGAACTGGATCTTTCCGTCAATGACCGGGTAGATTTCCAGTTGGTAGCGGCCACTTTTCAAGGCATCGAAATTGATTTTCGTTCCTTCTACCTGCTGACTGATCGTGTTTTCTCCTTTCAGTTTGTAGTACAGATATATTTTGTTTGCATCAAACTGGAGAATGTCGACATCAACTGAAATGGACGTGTTGGAAGGAATTACAGCCGGAAAATTGTTCCATTCGCGGTCTCCCAGCTGAATTTTGTTTAAAACGATCTTCGGTTTGTAGATCTTTTGATAACCGGAGAGCTGTTTGATAATCAAATCCTCATTGTAAGAGATCAACAGGCTGTTTTCAAGGATGAAGATGTTCCTTGTTTCCCCGCTGAAAAATTTGATCCAGACGGGGTTTCCTGATTTATTCAGGTTCCGGATATAGATCCCGTCATTTCCCTGAATGATTAGTTTTCCCTTCAAAAACAAAGTCTTGGAAACCGAAATGCAGGGAGCGGTCAGTTTCCCGGTTACTTTATCCCCGGTCATCCTGAAAATACCCTGGTACAAGGTGGAAACGAGCAGTTCGTTGTTCCCGATGGTATGAATGGAAGAAATACCGTTATGCTGTCCGGGAAGTTTAATCTGGGAAATTTTGTCCGTTTTTAAATGGTATTTAAAGAGCCCGTTCCTGGTTCCGATGAGTATAATGGAATCATTCAAACGGGTATAACATTTTACATGTTCTATCGGGATTTTAACGGGATGGAAGGGATGGGAAGTGGTTAGCAGGTTCTTCCAGCTTATTTTGAGGACGTGGGCACGGGAAATATTGTAAATATGTTCCTGATCTGTAAATACTTCGAAAAGACCATTCCGGATATCCCGGATGTCTTGTGTTTTTTTGAAATCCTGGTCGTAAACAGATACACCTAAACCGGAGCAGAGAAGCAATTGATTCTTGTAAGACAGAATCCTGAAAATCCCATCCTGGTAGGAGCGTTTCAGGTTTGCGGAAAACAGATCGCTCGGTACGAGGTTTTCCATTTTGTAATTTTCGTATTTAAACAATTCACTTCTGGAGCTTCCCACCAGGTTTATCCCGTGGATGGTGGCTGTGGAGGTTGCCGTAATACCATAATGGATCCGGTCATGAATGTTTGACGATATAAAGACTCCTTTCCGGTTGAGAGAAACGGCAATTCCACCGGATTTTAACGGTGCAACACCCCCGATTATTTCGCCTTTGAAATGGTGATGAATAAACTTTCCATTCCGGTCCAGCTCAATTAATCCTTCCAGGGTACATAGCCAAAGCCGGTCGTGGAAATATTCAAAGAACAGGATTTTGCTATAATCTAATGGAACCACATGATTTCCTGTTTTCCTGAAAAGTTTCATGCACATGAGCAGGTAGGTCGTGTTTCCTACTGTAAGCTGGTCTTCTCTTGAATCATATGCGATTGAATTATCATACGTAAATACCTGCTTGCTTTCGGGGAACTCGATCTGTACTTTTGATCCGCTGGGTTCCTTGGAAGACATCCGCTTTTCGAAAGGAAAAGAAGCTTTTGAGTTATAGGTAAACCGGCATAAATCATCCCTGAACGGATAATAGTGCGTGACCTTTTTTGTTTTGAACGAATATTTTAAATAATCATCGTAGGAGGAAATATACAAACTGTTTTTGGTGAAATACAATTTGGTAAAACGATTGACATATTTAATCGTGGCATTCTGAAATTCAGATCCGTTTTTGGGACCGATCCAGATGGCTTTATCGTTTTGTAGCTTAAAGATCTCGTTCCGGGAATTGAAAAGATAAACATTGCCCTGCGGATCTTTTTCAAAATCATACATGATCCGTCTTTCCATCGGCAGATTGGTGCAGATTGGGATAAATACTTCCCCGTCAAATTTCATGGGTCCGTAAATTGTTCCCACAATCAAATAGCCTTTGTCGTCGTAGTTGATATCGTAGCATTCGTTGGAGAGAAGCCCTTGTTCGTGATCCAGGAATTTGCCATACAATTCCTGTGCTTTCCCGGCTGGAACAAGCAGAAATACAAGAATTACGAAGCAAATCAATTTCATCATACAAGATTACAAAAAAGAGACGATACAGGTGTATATCGCCTCCGACGTTAAGATTTAGGATGGGGTAAGTTGAAGTGAATGAAAGTATATGTGTGTGGTCAGTGCCTAATTGCGAGGACAAATAGACTGCTTTTCCTGTTTTCGGAATGACCATTTAATGAAAGAAATGACCATTTGAGCAATTTATTTGACTTTTTTTGAGGATTCGCCAACTTGTCCAAGGGAGAATTTCTATTATTGGCTTATCTTTGAAGCGTTATAAAACAAAAAACGATTACATGGAGCAACAGGCACCCTATAAATCCAAAAATAATATCCGAATTGTAACAGCAGCATCTTTGTTTGACGGACACGATGCAGCGATCAATATCATGCGCCGTATCATTCAGTCTACAGGTTGTGAGGTGATCCACCTGGGTCACGACCGTTCTGTGGAAGAAGTGGTTGATACTGCTATCCAGGAAGATGCGCAGGCTATTGCAATGACTTCTTACCAGGGAGGGCATACGGAGTATTTCAAATACATGCATGATTTATTGAAGGAAAAGGGTGCGCCGCATATTAAGATTTTCGGTGGTGGAGGAGGAACGATCCTGCTTTCCGAGATCGAAGAATTGCAAAATTACGGGATCACGCGTTTGTACCACCCGGATGATGGCCGTGCACTTGGTTTGCAGGGAATGATCAACGATCTGGTGGAGCGTTCCGATTATGCAGTAGGTGATGTGCTGAACGGTGAGATCAATCATTTGGCTGAAAAGCATGTTCCTTCGATTGCGCGTTTGATCTCCGCAGCGGAGAATTATCCGGAAATGGCAGCGCCGGTGATGGAGCAAGTACACGAAATGGCGACTAAAAACGATGTTCCGGTACTTGGAATTACGGGTACGGGTGGAGCCGGAAAATCTTCCCTGGTGGATGAATTGGTGCGCCGCTTCCTGATGGATTTTACCGACAAACAAATTGCGGTGGTTTCTGTTGACCCATCGAAACGTAAAACGGGCGGAGCTTTGTTGGGCGACCGGATTCGCATGAATGCGATCAAGAACAACCGGGTTTACATGCGTTCCCTGGCAACCCGTCAGTCGAATCTGGCATTGTCAAAACACGTTGCGGAAGCCATTCAGATTTTGAAAGCAGCAAATTACGACCTGATCATCCTGGAAACTTCAGGGATCGGGCAATCAGATACAGAAATTTTAGATCACTCCGATGTTTCTCTTTACGTAATGACACCTGAATACGGTGCTGCTACGCAGTTAGAGAAGATCGATATGTTGGATTTTGCGGATGTAATCGCATTGAATAAATTCGACAAAAGAGGAGCTTTGGATGCCTTGAGAGATGTTCGCAAGCAATACCAGAGAAACCATAACCTGTGGGAAAAACCGGTAGATGAAATGCCTGTTTTCGGAACGATCGCTTCTCAGTTCAACGACCCGGGAATGAATACTTTGTATAAAGTGATCATGGACAAGGTGAAGGAGAGAACACATGCTCCTTTGGACTCGAAATTCGAGATTACGAAAGAAATGTCTGAAAAGATCTTTGTTATTCCACCCGACAGAACGCGTTATTTATCTGAGATTTCGGAGAATAACCGCAATTTCGATAAGTGGGTTAACAAACAGGTGGAAGTTGCAGAGAAATTATACGGTTTGCAAAAAACGGTTGAAACGCTTCAGGCAAGTTCAATGGACGATAAAGACCGCCTGGTAAAAGGTGTTCAGGAAGCATTTGAAAATGTGAAACGCGATTTGGATCCGCACAACTGGCAGATCCTGGAAGCATGGGAAGCTAAAAAAGCATCTTATGCGGCGCCGGAGTTTATTTTCAAGGTTCGCGATAAAGAATTAAGAATGGCTACTCATACGGAATCCCTGTCACACACACAGGTTCCGAAAGTGGCACTTCCGAAGTTCAAATCCTGGGGAGATATCCTGCGCTGGTCTTTGCAGGAAAATGTCCCGGGAGAATTCCCTTACACTTCCGGTTTGTTCCCTTTCAAAAGAGAAGGAGAAGATCCAACAAGGATGTTTGCCGGTGAAGGTGGTCCGGAAAGAACCAACCGCCGTTTCCACTACGTGAGTTTGGGAATGCCTGCAAAACGTTTGTCTACGGCATTTGACTCCGTTACTTTATATGGAAATGACCCGGATGTAAGACCGGATATTTATGGTAAAGTAGGAAACTCCGGGGTTTCGATCTGCTGTTTGGATGACGCGAAGAAATTGTATTCGGGATTTGATTTATCTCACCCGGCAACTTCGGTTTCCATGACCATCAACGGTCCGGCACCGATGTTGCTTGGATTCTTTATGAATGCTGCAATCGACCAGAACTGTGAGAAATACATCAAGGCGAACGACCTGGAAAAAGAAGTAGAAGCGAAGATCGTTGCTATTTATAAAGCAAAAGGAGTTGACCGGCCGAAATACCAGGGCGCGCTTCCGGAAGGAAACGATGGTTTGGGACTGATGCTTTTGGGAGTAACCGGAGACCAGGTGCTTCCGGCAGATGTATATGCAGAGATCAAGACAGAAACATTGAAACAGGTGCGTGGAACCGTTCAGGCAGATATCCTGAAAGAAGACCAGGCACAGAATACCTGTATTTTCTCTACCGAATTCGCTTTGCGTTTGATGGGAGATGTGCAGGAATACTTTATTGAAAAACAAGTCCGGAACTTTTATTCGGTTTCGATTTCCGGTTACCACATTGCAGAAGCAGGAGCAAACCCAATCACGCAGCTGGCATTTACTTTGGCTAACGGATTCACTTATGTGGAGTACTACCTGAGCCGTGGAATGGATATCAATGCATTCGGACCGAACCTGTCGTTCTTCTTCTCAAACGGAATTGACCCGGAATATGCCGTAATCGGGCGTGTTGCAAGACGCATCTGGGCCAAAGCGCTGGCTAAGAAGTATGCAGCGAACCCGCGTGCTCAAATGTTGAAATACCATATTCAGACCTCCGGACGTTCCCTGCACGCACAGGAAATTGACTTCAACGATATTCGCACAACTTTGCAGGCGTTGTATGCCATTTACGATAACTGTAACTCGCTTCACACCAATGCATACGATGAGGCAATTACCACTCCGACAGAGGAATCCGTTCGCAGAGCGATGGCCATTCAGCTGATCATTAACCGCGAGTTGGGACTGGCAAAAAATGAGAACCCGTTGCAGGGATCATTCATCATTGAAGAATTGACGGATTTGGTGGAAGAAGCAGTTCTGAGCGAATTTGATCGCATCACAGAGCGTGGAGGTGTATTGGGAGCAATGGAAACCATGTACCAGCGTTCAAAGATTCAGGAAGAATCTTTGTATTACGAAACATTGAAGCATAATGGAGATTTCCCGATCATCGGGGTGAATACTTTCTTAAGTTCCAAAGGTTCGCCAACAGTTGAGCCGAAAGAAGTGATCCGTGCTTCGGAAGATGAAAAACAATACCAGATCACGATGCTGGAAATCCTGCATGAAAATCACAAGGATAAACTGGATGACATGCTGAGTGAATTGCAGCGCACTGCGATCCAGAACAAGAATATTTTTGAGCAGCTGATGGAGGTGTGTAAATATGCTTCGTTAGGTCAGATCACCAAATCTTTATTCGAAGTAGGAGGGCAGTACCGAAGAAATATGTAATTACGGATTTATAAATGTATAAAGGGGTGTTCTGAAGTAGGAATGCCCCTTTTTTATTCATGCTGAGACGGATGTGTTTTACATTTCTTAACCAAAAGCGAATTTTTTACGACTTGAAAACCGTTTTGTGATGAATTTGATCGCTTTAAGATCTTGTTTTGAGCCGTCAATCATTTTTTTTCATATTATTTTCGTTGTTATTTTTTGGATCAAATTTGTTGATTTTTTTCAATAACGATCTTTTGCTGATTATTTTGTCACATTGATCGACTATTTTCTTTTGTGAAGAAATAGGGTCTTTAGCTATTTGAATTTTAACATTTTGATTATGGTTTTTTTACGATTTATTTAATTTACATTTAAGCCGTATAGAACTATTACTTCATGAAATTACTACTCAAAGGGATCCTCACCCTGTTTTTGACGCACTTAGGTTCTTTTGCTTTTGCACAGGAACAAATAACAAATTACCAGCTTAGTTCTGATCAGGATATCACCGATAAGCTTGTGTATGTTTACGGGAACGAATTTTTAGCCCAAAATCCGGATTTGATTACTGTTTATGGTAAAATCCTGAGCGAGCGGGTGGAATACATCGCTACTCCGCATACAAGTGATGAAAAATACCCGCATTTGTCATCGGTGCCACTAATGACAAAGAATAACCCAACGATCCAGGGGGCTGATTTTTCCAATTTCACTATCAGCACATTCAACCCGCTGGTATATCAAATCGATTATTTTTCCGATAAAACACTGGTGTACCGGATTGATGACACTGACTACATCCTGGTTGTAAGACCTATTAAACGAAACTAAACGAAACTATGAGAAATAACTTACTATTGCGTAGAGTATCTCTGCTAGTGGCATTACTGGTGACTGTAAACAGTCATTTTTCCATGTCACAGACCATGATCAATGGAAGTACAAGCACTTGTGGAAGTACTTTTTTGGACCCGGGAGGTGCTGGGAACTATGCTAACGGTTCAAACTTTACGTATACGATTTGTCCGTCAACAGCAGGTATGAGGGTACAAGCTGTATTTGCGGCTTTTGCAACCGAAAGCGGGTATGATTTCCTGTATATTTATGATGGAAATACCACCGGAGCCCCGCTTTTAGGAACTTATAGCGGAGCAACCAGTCCGGGAACGGTTGCGGCATCATTAATTAATCCTACGGGCTGTTTAACTTTTCGTTTTACGTCTGATGGATCTAATACGGCTGCCGGGTGGTCCGCAGCTATATCGTGTATTGCAGGTTGCCAATCCATTACTGCAAACTGGGTTAGTTCCAATGAAGCACCTGAGGGTGATGGTGTCATCCGTGTTTGCCAGGGACAGAGTATCAATTTTGTCGGAAGTGGAACATTCGGAACTTCCGGAGCCGGAGCCAACTATATTTGGTCGATGGGGAACGGAACAACTGTAAATGGTACGAGTGTAAATTATACGTATCCAGCTGTAGGAAGTTACCTGGTGAATTTAACAATTAGCGACCCGCTTGGATGTCGCAGTACGAATTCTTTTAACAGAGTTGTCCAGGTTTCTACCACTCCAACAATCAGTACTTCGGCAACGCCGGCAACATTGTGTACAAATCAAACATCTGCTTTGGCGGCAAATGTTACTATGACTCCGTTTGTAGTTAATTGTACTCCGCCTGTGTCAGGAACTACTTTCCTGCCGGACGGATCGGGAGTTTCTTATAGTACTTCAATTACCACCAATTGCTATAGCCCGGCAGCAACGGTCGCGTCTGTTAATGACATTTCCAACATTTGTTTGAATATGGAGCATTCTTATTCCGGTGATTTATCGATAGTGATCCAGTGTCCAAACGGTCAGTCTACCAGCTTGATCACTTTTCCATCCGGTACGGCATCTGCCAATTTGGGAATTCCATGGGCTACGGCAACTGTTGACGGTAGTTCCACGAATACAACTCCGGGTACGGGCTCAAACTATTGTTTTTCCATGACCGGAGGTAACGGATGGACTACTTCGATTGTCACCGGAGGTACTTTCCCTAATGGGAATGGTCCGGGAACCTATGTCGATTCCTATATTCCTGCCGGAACATACACTCCCATGCAAAGCTTTACGAATTTAATAGGCTGTCCGTTGAACGGAAGCTGGACGATTATTGTAACTGATAATACCAACCTTGATAACGGATACATCTTCAACTGGGGGATTAATTTCAGCAATACCTTGTTGTCTGCACCGCCGTTTACCCCCACAATTGCTTCGCAGGGTTGGGTTCCGGCAACAACACTTTCCAGTACAGGTACTACAACTGCCAATGTTACTCCAACAAACCAGGGAACGCCTTGTTTTACTTATAGTTTGACAGATAATTTCGGGTGTACTTATACCGCTCCGCAATGTTTGACGGTAAACTGTGGAGCTTCTCTCCCGGTTGGTTTGGTGAGCTTTGAAGCTAATGCTGTTGACAGCCGTGCTGTAAGATTGAATTGGGAAACCAGTTCGGAGCATAACAATGATTACTTCACGATTGAAAGATCTGTGAGCGGATACGATGGCTGGGAACAGATTGCTGTGGTAGACGGAGCGGGTAATTCCGAAATTTCGCATGAGTATGCTACAGTAGATAATATGCCGCTGAGCGGGGTTTCTTACTACCGACTGAAGCAAACCGACTTTGACGGAAGTGAGAATACACATGAAATGGAATCGGTTTATATCGAAGTCGGCGATGTGGGGGATTTGGTCATTTTCCCGAATCCTGCAACGGACTTGGTAGTATTAAAAGGAGATATTGTTTCACTGAGTACTTTCAAATTACTGAACTCAGTGGGGCAGGATGTCCGTCTGAATGTAAACTCTTACAAACAGGGAGACGGTTCATTGGTCCTGGATCTTTCTTCATTGACATCAGGAGTTTATATCGTTAAGAACGGTTCCAAAGTGCATTCTTTGGTGAAGCAATAATCCTGGATGAATTGACTGAAAGGCTCCTGCAACCGGGAGCCTTTTTTGATTTGATAACAATTGAAGCAGGTTCCGATTGGAATTTATTCCCTATTTTGTAGTCAATAAAAGATAAATACATGAAGAATCTGATCGGAGTTGTAATTGGTTTGTCACTGGCAGTAAGCCTGGTTTCCTGTGGTGGAGAAGAGGAAAAGGTAAAAGTGGATGTGGAACAGGAAACGCCTGAGTACAAGGCGTATGACCTGGTGCAGAATTTAGACCTGGTAAAAGATTATAAAGCGCATGTTGAAGCGAAAAACCAATCGATTTCCCTGAAATTGAGTAAAGAAAGGCTGAACGGAAAAAACGGTTTTTATTGGTTCCAGGTTATTCAGCACGTGGGGACTTCGAGTATCGTGAAGATGAACATCAAAGTGCGTGAGGACAGCTTCAAAGTAGCGGTAATGGATGAGAATACCGGTTTTGATCTGACCCCGGAGGAATACCAGAAGAAATTTCCGTTTAAATAAGTTCTGTGTTCTCTGAGGTATTAGATGATTTTTGAGCACAAATTCACAGATGTTTGCTCGCTCTACCGGGATCACTTGGAACTAGTGACTGCTTCTTGTTTCAGGTTATTCGGGGCAAGCAGTACTATGTATCTGTACATCTGAGGCATTAAAATTCCTGTTGTTTCATGCGTTGAATCAGAGGTTTTTATCTGTCAGCTTTCCAGGAAATCGATCACCTATATTTTTGACTGTAGCTATAATTTAGACCCGGTCTAAAACGTATGTGATCAGTTCATTCATTTCGGCAGCATATCCTTTACTGAATTCCATGCGTGGCCTGTTTGCTATTCCCAAACAAATGGTGGTGCATTCATGTCCCATGGCTTTTCCCAATGCAAAGAGGGCAGAACTTTCCATTTCGAAATTCACTACGCGGTGGTCTCCTGATTTGAATTGTTCAAGCTTTTCATTGATCTCGGAAGTGCGTGTTCCCAGGCGAAGGGATCTTCCCTGCGGAGCATAAAACCCGGAGCTTGTTACCGTAATTCCTTTTTGGGTTTTATCGCTGTTGAACTTTTTTAGGAGTGAATCCGAACCCGCTGAGCAGTAAGGAGTTATTTCGTCCGGGAATCCTACAAATGCATCCAGTTCTTTTGCAATGGACTGTTCTTCTGCACTGAATTCCATCGGGTAGAAGTGAGCCACATTATCGATTCCCACTGCATGACTTGATAAAATATAGCTGTGAACGTCTATATCGGCCTGTAGAATACCGCAGGTACCGATACGGATTAAATTCAACGAAGTCAGTTCTGCTTTGTTTTCGCGCTTTTGCAGATCAATGTTCACCAGTGCATCCAGTTCATTGACTACAATGTCAATGTTATCAGTCCCAATTCCGGTAGACAAAGCTGTGATCTGTTTTCCTTTATATGTTCCGGTATGACAAACAAACTCCCGGTGTTTTGACCGGTGTGTGATCTCATCAAACAAAGCTGAAATCAACCCCACACGGTCCTGGTCACCGACCAATATGACGTTGTGTGCAAGGTCTCCGGGAGAAATCCCTAAATGGTAAACATTTCCTTTGGAGTCTAAAACCAGTTCCGATGCAGGATACTTCATTTTAATTGAGAATTGAAAAGTTCACTTCGACTGCGCTCAGTGACCTTTGTATTTCGGTGGCTGAGCGGAGCCGAAGTCACCGTTATTATTTCTTGATGCTTCCGAATACTTTAGCAAGCAAATCGGTTACACGTGCAGCCGGATCTTTCCGGATCTTGTTTTCTTCCTGTTCAACCATTTGGAACAGACCTGCAATGGCTCTTTCCGTAATGTATTGGTTTAGGTCCGGATTGATCTTTTCTCCGCCCGTAAGATTCATTGCACCGTTGTATTTGGTGATGATCGGGTTCCAGTATTCTGTTAGTTTCACCTTTGAAATAGCGTCTGCCACTTTGGGAGAAAATGCCGCTACCAGTTTGGAAGTCGTGTTGTCTTTCAAAAAGCGTGTTGCTGCTCCGTCTCCGCCATTCAAAATGCTGAATCCGTCCGAAATACTCATGTTGAGGATTGCGTCCTTGAAAATCGGCAAAGCTTCTTTTGTTGCTTCTTCAGCTGCGCGGTTTAGTGTTGTTTCAAATTTCTCCACCTGGCCGCTCAATCCCCAATCCATTGCTTTTTCTCTTACTTTCAGTGCATCCGGAGGGAAAGGAAGGCGGATTGCATTATTTTTAAGGAAACCATCCGTTACTGAAGTTAAATTCACTGAATTCTGAATTCCGACTGTCAATGCTTCTTTCAAACCGGAGATCACTTCGGAGTTTGTTAAAGCAGGAGCAGAGTTTGTGCCGGTATTCAGCGCGCCTGCAGCTTCTTTTACTGTTTCGCAAGCGGATAATCCAATCATCAGACTGCTTAAAGTCAGGATTGTTGTGAATTTTCTCATGGGATAATTTTTTATGTTCAAACTTAAGAATAATTTTGTCTCAGCTCAAAAACAGGACCATGATTAATGTAGAAATAATTTCTATCGGAGATGAACTCTTAATCGGGCAGACAATTAACACGAATGCTTCGTGGATTGGTGCTCAGCTGGCAGACAATGGAATCAAGGTTTCTCATGTTGCTACGATCTCAGATAGCTGGGAAGCAATTTCCACTGCCTTGCAGGATGGGAACAGGCGAAGCCAGGTGGTTTTGATTACCGGCGGACTCGGTCCTACCAAGGATGACATTACGAAACACGTACTCTGTGCTTATTTTGAGACCGAACTGGTCATGAATGAGGAAGTGCTGCGCCATGTAGAATCATTCTTTGTGAAGCGCAACCGCCCGATGCTGGAAGTGAACAAAATGCAGGCGCTGGTGCCGGAAGCGTGTGAGGTCTTGTTTAACGAGCAGGGAACAGCTCCCGGAATGTGGTTTGAGAAGGACGGGACGATCTTTGTATCTATGCCCGGTGTTCCTTATGAAATGAAGCATTTGATGGAAGCACACGTCATTCCGCGATTGACAGCCAAATACCCGTTAAAGAAACTGATCCAGAGAACTTACCTGACACAGGGAATCGGGGAATCTTTCCTGGCGGAGAGAATCAGTGAATGGGAAACCCAATTGCGTGCCGAAGGACTGGATTTGGCTTACCTGCCGTCTCCGGGAATGGTGAAACTGCGAATCAGTTCCGGTACGGGCGACCAGGCGCGTGTGGCATCTTACGGAGAAGAACTGAAAAAAATGATCCCGCTCTATTTATATGGAGAAGAAGAAGAGACACTGCCGGAAGTTATCGGTAAATTATTACTGGAAAAAGGGCAGACGATCGGAACGGTTGAAAGTTGTACCGGAGGAAGTGTTATGGCAGCGTTAACAAGTGTTTCCGGTGCTTCTGCTTATGTATTGGGCGGATTGGTTACTTACAGCAACGAATTAAAAATGAAGCTGGCTCATGTAAATTCCGGAACGCTGGAACAGTTTGGTGCTGTATCCGAAGAAACGGTTTGGGAAATGGCAGCCGGCGGTAAAAAAATAGTGGGAACAGACTGGTGTATTTCCGTTTCGGGTGTTGCAGGACCTTTGGGGGGAAGTGATGAAAAACCGGTAGGGACTGTTTGGATCGCAATCGACGGACCTGACCGGAGAATCTCCCGGAAGTTCCTTTTCGGAACAGACCGCCAGAGAACGGTTCAAATGACCGTGCTGACTGCGTTAAATATGCTTCGCTGCGAAATTTTAGGAATAAATATTGAAAAAAAGCAAAGTTAATGTTGCGTAATTGTTAGAATTTGCTTTTCTTTGCACCCGCTTTTAGAATAAGGAAAAATTAAAATACAATGTCACGAGTTTGTCAATTAACAGGAAAGTCGGTAATGGTAGGGA
>RCUH01000519.1_pt1 | contig 38749 bp, 33 predicted proteins | sample 2166191 | NCBI WGS metagenome assembly RCUH01 (sample SAMN09932848, study PRJNA488358) | compost metagenome | feature: garden; material: soil; isolation source: compost soil in an enriched community after 214 h of incubation | place: Germany: Experimental Botanical Garden Goettingen | collected... | reverse complement strand
ACGTTTTCCACCACCACGATGGCGTCGTCCACCACGATGCCGATGGCCAGCACCATCCCGAACAGCGACAGCGCGTTGATGGAATAGCCGAACACCAGCAGCAGCGCGAACGTCCCCACGATGGACACGGGCACCGCCAGCAGCGGGATGATGGACGCGCGCCAGGTCTGCAGGAACAGGATCACCACCAGCACCACCAGGGCGATGGCTTCGAGCAGCGTGTGCACCACGGCTTCGATACTGGACCGCACGAACTGCGTGGGGTCGTATTCGATGCGGTATTCCACGCCCGGCGGGAAGTCCTGCGCCAATTCGGTCATGGCGGCGCGCACCTTGCTGGACACGTCCAGGGCGTTGGCGCCCGGCGATTGCATGATGCCCATGCCCACCGCCTGCTTGTTGTCCAGGAGCGAACGCAGGCCGTATTCCTGCGCGTCCAGTTCCACGCGGGCGACGTCGGACAGGTAGGTCACGGCGCCGTCGGGCGAGGTCTTCAGGATGATGTCGCGGAATTCTTCTTCGGTCTGCAGGCGGCCGCGTGCATTCACGTTGAGCTGCAACGGCACGTCGCCTTGCGTGGGCGATGCGCCGATCACGCCGGCGGCCACCTGCACGTTCTGTTCGCGGATGGCGGCGACGACTTCGGACGCGGTCATGCCGCGCTGCGCGACCTTCTGCGGGTCCAGCCAGACGCGCATGGAGTAGTTGCCCGAACCCCACACCGTGACTTCGCCCACGCCCGTGATGCGGGCCAGGCGATCCTTGACGTTCAGGATCGCGTAGTTGCGCAGGTAGGTGATGTCGTAGCGATCATTGGGCGAGATCAGGTGGACAACCAGCGTCAGCGTGGGCGAACTCTTGGCCGTGGTCACGCCCAGGCGCTGCACGTCTGGCGGCAGGCGCGGCAGCGCCTGCGACACGCGGTTCTGCACGAGCTGCTGCGCCTTGTCCGGGTCGACGCCCAGCTTGAAGTTCACGGTCAGCGTCAGGTTGCCGTCGCTGTTGGCCTGCGACTGCATGTACAGCATGTCTTCGACGCCGTTGATGGATTCCTCCAGCGGCGAGGCGACGGTTTCGGCGATGACCTTGGGGTTGGCGCCCGGATACTGCGCGCGCACCACCACCGATGGCGGCACCACTTCCGGGTATTCGGAGATGGGGAGCTGGAACATGGCCAGCAGGCCCGCCAGCAGCACCAGGATGGAAAGCACGCCGGCGAAGATGGGCCGGTCGATGAAGAATTTCGAGATATTCATGGACGTTCTCGTTCGACGCGTCGGCTCAGTTCTGTGCCGATGCGGTCTGGACCGGGTTGCCGGAATTGGGCTTGGCGGCAACCATGGGGACGACGGTCGGGGTCACGGCATCGCCGGGACGGATGCGCTGCAGGCCATTGACGACGATGCGCTCGCCCGCGGCCAGGCCGGAGTCGACGACGCGCAGGCCTTCCTGGTTGGCGCCCAGCTTCACTTGGCGGTACAGGGCGTGGTTCTTGTCGTCCAGCACCAGCACGAAACGCTTGTCCTGGTCGGTGCCGATGGCTTTTTCGTCGATCAGGACGGCCGCGCGCGGGTCGCTGCCGCCCAGGCGGACGCGGGCGTACAAGCCCGGCAGGAGCGAGCCGTCGGCGTTGTCGAACTCGGCGCGCACGCGGATGGTGCCGGACGTCGCGTCCAGGCGGTTGTCCACCGATTGCACGAAGCCCGTGCGCGAATAGCCTTCCTCGTTGGCCAGCCCCAGTTCGACGGGCACCGAGCCAGCCTTGCCGTTGCGGGCGGGGTTCACGTACTTGAGGAAGGTTTGTTCGTCCACGTCGAACGATGCGTACATCTTGGACACCGAAACCAGCGTGGTCAGCGGCACCGACGCGGCGCCGGCGGCCACCACGTTGCCCACCGTGACTTCGGCGCGCGAGACGCGGCCGGCCACGGGCGCTTCGATGCGGGTGTAGCCCAGGTTCAGCTTGGCGTAGTCCAGCGCGGCCTGCGCGCCCTGCAGGTTGGCGGCGGCTTCGCGCGAGGCGTTCTGCTTTTCTTCGAAGTCGCGGCGGGCGATGGCGTTGTCGGCCAGCAGGCGCTGGCCCCGAGCCAGTTCCGACGCCGTGTAGGCGGCGCGGGCGCGGGCCGCGGTCAGGGCGGCGGCGGCGCGGTCCACCTCGGCCGCGTAGGGGCGCGGGTCGATGGTGAACAGCACGTCGCCCTTCTTGACGATGGTGCCGTCCTGGAAGTGGACGGCGGTCAGGGTGCCGGACACCAGGGGGCGGATGTCGACGCGGTCGATGGCTTCCAGGCGGCCGGAATAGCGCTGCCAGTCCACGATGGTCTTGTTGATGACTTCGGCCACTTCGACGGGCGGGGCGGACGGGGCGCCCTGCGCCATGGCGACGTTGCCGCCGGCGGGGCCCCGGGTGAGGGCGTAGCCGCCGCCGGCCGCGAGCACGGCTGCAAAGACGACGAGCATAGCAATACGATTACGCGAAACCATGATGTTTCCTTGAGTGGTGTAGGGGCGGAAGCGCGCTTGCCCGGGGCCTGGGGCGGGAGGCGGCGGCGGTCCTGGGGGAATGCCAGTCCTCAGGGTCCGATGGCCCTATGGATATGCTGCGGTGCAGCATGCAACGGTGTTGCGTATCCTGGGCGGCGGCGCCTGATCGGGGCGGCTCGCTGCGGGTTCGGAATCTGAGGGTTGACATGCCCCTTTTGTGGCGCCGGGCGGCAAGGGCACTTCAAGATGGTTTGCATTCTGAGTGTTTTGTGGGGCCGGATAAACCTGTCTATCCCGGCAACACTAGTCGTGTGAAATGACTAATCGACGCCGAAATCGGGTTATGCTCCGTTCACCCCGACTTATTTGCCCAAAAGGACACCCCGCCATGGACCGTTTTCAGGCTATGCAGGTGTTTGTGCGCGTCGTGGACGCCAATAGCTTCACCCGGGCGGCCGACAGCCTTTCGCTTCCGCGCACCACCGTCACCACCATCATCCAGAACCTCGAACGCCTGCTGGGCGTGCGCCTGCTCAACCGCACCACGCGCCGTATCGGCCTGACGCCGGACGGCGCCGGCTATTACCAGCATTGCGTGCGCATCCTGGCCGACGTCGAGGAAACCGAGGCCTGCTTCCAGGAAGCCGCCCTGCGCCTGAAGGGGCGGTTGCGCATCGACGTGCCCACCTGCATCGGACGCCTGATCCTGATTCCGGCATTGTGTGATTTCCACGACAAATACCCGGACGTCGAACTGGTGCTCGGCCTGGGCGACCGTCCGGTGGATATGGTGCAAGAGGCCGTGGACTGCGTGATCCGCGCCGGCGACCTGGAAGATTCCAGCCTGGTGGCCCGCCGCATCGGCACCCTGCAGACCGTGACCTGCGCGTCGCCCACGTACGTCGCGCGCCACGGCATGCCGCAAACGATCGAATCCCTGCGCGACCACCACGCGGTGCATTATTTCTCCAGCCGCACCGGCCGCAATTGCGCCTGGGATTTCAAGGTGGACGGCAAACACCAGGAAGTGGACATGAAGGGCACGGTGGCCGTGAACGAAGCGGGCGCCTACCTGGACTGCGGGCTGAAGGGCTTTGGCCTGATCCAGACCGCGCGCTATATGGCGCTGCCCCATCTGCAATCCGGTGAACTCATAGAAATCCTGCCGCAATGGAAGCCCAGCTCCACGGCGATTTCCGTGCTGTATCCCCAGAGCCGGCAGTTGTCGCCCAAGGTGCGCGCTTTCACCGACTGGGTGGCGGAGCTGTTCGCCGGCTGCCCGCTGCTCAGCGGCCGCGACGAGACCGATCCGGCGGCCGCTTCGTGCGCGGTCTACCAGCGTAACCAGGGTCTGGCGGCCGAGGCCCTGGCCCAGCTCCAACCTCAGCTCCAACCCCAGCTCCCCCGGGTGCCGGCGCTTGCCGACATGCCGCCGCGCCGCCGCACGGCGCGCGAAGAGGCGGCGGAATACGCCCTGTAAGCGGCGCGCGCATGGCGGGCAGGAGCGTCCGCCATGCGTACTAAACGCGGGAAACCCCGTAGTAAATACAGCCCTTACGTCCCTCGTATTTCGTGAAACGTCTGTATAGTCCGACAGTCAAAGCCTACAACGCCCTTACTGTCGATCCGCTCCATGCAGCCTGTTCTACCCGCTTACCTGATCGCCCGATGGTTGTTGCTGCTCGTGTTGTTGGCGGGGGTTTACTTTCTTAGCGGATTCCTCGTTCCCGCGCTGGCGGCGCTGATCATCGGCCTGGCCAGCTGGCCGTTGTACCAGCGCCTGGTCGCCCGTTGCGGCGGCCGCACCGCGCTTGCCGCGTCGCTGGCGCTGCTGGTGGTCATCGTGGTGCTTATCGTGCCGATGACGCTGGCCCTGTCGTATGCCATCAAAGAAGCCAGCGCGTTTTTCGCCTGGGCCATCGCGGCCAATCGCCACGGGGTCGACGTGCCGGCATGGATCACGTCCATGCCCGTCGTGGGCGAGCGCCTGGGCCAATACTGGGAATCCTATATCGGCCAGCCCCACGCGCTGGGCGCGCTGGTCGAGGCCGTCAGCGGCGAACACCTGGGCAATATCTACCGCATGGTGCTGGCGGCCACGGGTAACGTGTTCCAACTGCTCCTGACCGTGCTGTTCATGCTGATCACGCTGTTCTTCGTCTACAAGGACGGCATCCGCATGGTGGCCCAGCTGGACGTGCTGGGCGAACGCATCCTGCCCGCGCGCTGGCAGCGTTTTTCGCGCGTGGTGCCGGCCACCATCAATTCCACCGTCACCGGCATGGGCCTGATCGCCCTGGGCGAAGGCCTGGTGCTGGGCGTGGCGTACTGGGTGGCGGGCGTGCCGTCGCCGGTGCTGCTGGGCGTCGTCACCGGCTTCATGGCGCTGATACCCGGCGGCGCGCCGCTGTCGTTCACGCTGGTGTCGCTGTACCTGGTGGGGTCGGGCCATGTGGTGGCGGGCATCGCGCTGATGGTCTGGGGCAGCGTGGAGCTCTTCATCGTCGACAAGACCCTGCGCCCGCGTCTGGTGGGCGGCCCCGTGAAACTGCCGTTCCTGCCGACCTTCTTCGGCCTGGTGGGGGGCGTGAAGACCATGGGCATCGTCGGCCTCTTCGTGGGGCCGGTGCTGATGGCGCTGCTGGTGGCGGTGTGGCGCGAATGGGTGCACCATGAAGTGCAGGAGCGCGACGCCGCCCGCTTGAATCCACCCGCCGGCCGCCCTGAAAAAACGCCGGCCGCCTGAGCCCGTACCGGCCGGCGGTTTTGGTAATCTAGCCGTCCCCGCGCCCACCGGCGCCTGATCCGGTACCCGCCTGCCCCGCGCGCAGACGCGTTGCACATGCCGCGGGGAGTGAGGATCGAGATGTCCGGGTTACTGCCTGATGAACAGATAGCCGAGCTGCGCCAGCAGGGGTTCGTGGTGGCGCGCCAATTTGCAAGCCCCGAACAGGTTGCCGCCCTGCGCGCGCTGGCCGAGCGCCACTTGCGCGACCACGTGGCCCCCATCGAATACGAAGCCGATCTGCGCTACCCCGGCGCGCCCGAATCGCGCACCGCCGAAGGCGGGATGACCGTGCGCCGCCTGCTGGGGGCCCATGGCCGCGATCCCGTGTTTGCCCAGTGGGCCACCGATCCGCGCATCGGCCAATGGCTGGCCCGCTATTTCGGTGAACCGCCCGTGCTGTCCACGACGCACCACAACTGCGTGATGACCAAGCACCCCGCGTATGGCAGCCTGACGGGCTGGCACCAGGACATCCGCTACTGGTCCTTTTCCGACACGGACCTGGTGTCCACCTGGCTGGCCCTGGGGCCGGAAACGCGCGCCAACGGGGGGCTGTCCTTCATCCCCGGATCGCACGCGGCGGCGTTCGCGCCCGAGCAGTTCGACGACAAGAAATTCTTCCGCGACGATGCGCCGCAAAATGCCGAATGGATCGCCCGCGCGGTCTGTCCGGAACTGGAGGCCGGCGACGTGGTGTTCTTCCATTGCCGCACGCTGCATGCCGCCCAGGGCAACCGCAGCGGCCGCGTGAAGCTTTCCGTGGTCCACACCTACCACCCGCAATCCTGTCACCCCATGCCGGGCACCCGTTCCGCCTCGCAGCCGGGCGTGCCGTTGATGGACTTCCGGGGTTGATCACGCTAAAAGTAATTGAAATCTGCTATTAGTAATTGAACTACAATTGAATTAAGCGCAATACGCGGTGACGGGCCGGCAAAACCCACGCCGCGTTGACGCCTGCGCCGCCTCCCCAGAACTCAAATAGGTTGCCCCTGTGCGCAAATCACCCATCGACGACACGGAAAAACCGCAAGCGCCGACCGAGATCCGCTCGTCGCTGTTCGTAGGCTCCACTGAAAAAGCCTTTCAGGTCCTGCATGCGTTCGACGGTTCCAGGCGCCACATGACACTGGCCGACATCGCCCGCGCGTCGGGGCTGGACCGTAGCGCCACGCAGCGCTTGGTCTACACGCTGGAAACCCTGGGCTATCTGCGCCGCATCCCGGACACGCGCAACTACGGGCTGACGCCGAAGGTGCTGCAGTTCTCGTACAACTACGTGCGCGCTAACGAGTTGATCGACAAGGCGTCGCCGTACCTCCTGGACATCAGCCGCACACTGGGCGAAACCACCAACCTGCAAGAGCTCGACGGCCACGAGATCGTGTTCGTGGCGCGCTTTCCCGGCCATCATCTGGTCAACGTGGACATCGCAGTAGGCAGCCGCCTGCCCGCGTATTTCACGGCCTCGGGTACCGCGATCCTGTCGCGCCTGACGGACGAACAGCGTCGCGAGATCCTGGCGCAGACCAGGCTGGAAGCGATCACGCCGTACACGGAGGTGAATCCGGACAGGCTGCTGGACCGTGTGCAGCGGGTGGCCGAGAAGGGCTACGCGATCATCGTCAATGAAACGGTGCTGGGCGATATTTCGGTGGCGGCGCCGGTGATTGATCATCGGGGACTGGCAGTGGCCGCCATCAATATTGCGGTACCGACGACGAGATGGACGGTGGCCAGGGTGGAAGCCGAATTGGCGCCGCATGTGCAGGTGGCGGCGACTTCGATATCAAAGTCGAAGTTTTCGGCTTATTCGAGGTGAGAATATTGCTTTTGTGGTGCGATGAACTGCGTATGTGATTGTTGGCAGCGCTTCGTCGGTGCGGTCTTCGCAGCTTCGTGGGTACGTTTTGCAGATCTTCGTAGGCTTCCCGGCGTCGCATGGGCCTGGGATGGGCGGGGCGTCAGATGCGCCCGAGGCAACCCGAAGGCAGTCGCCGGAGGCGACGACCAACGCCCCAACGATCCACCCAAAAAAAGGGCCCCCCCGTCACAGGCGGTCCTTTTCAACAAAACCAAATAGAAAGCCGTCAGGCAACGCCCTCAAATTCCTTAAGCAAAGGAATCAACGCCTTGCGCAACGCAGCCTGTAGTCCTTCCGCGGGCGGCACCAGCGGATCCAGAACCTCCGGCGCATTCACGCCGATCAGATCCATCACCGACTTCATCGGCCCCGGGTTCGTCTCCGCGAACGCCAGATTCATCAGCGGAATCAGCCGCCGGTGCAGTTCCATCGACTCCCGCGTGCGCCCTTCGGAAGCCAGCTCATACACCCTGCGCCAAGCCGATGGCAGCAAAGTAGCCGTCACCACGATCCCGCCCCGCGCACCCGCCGCCAGCTGCACCGGGAGCAACGTATCTTCCCCGCTGAATACCGCAAACGACGCATCCACCCCCGCTACCGTCTGCAGAAAATGGTACATGTCGGTATTGCACGCCTTCATGCCGATGATGTTCTCGTGCCGCGACAACTCATGCAGCACCTCCGGCGCGATCGCGATGCGCGTGCGGTAGGGGATCTCGTAGATCATCACCGGCAGCGGCGAGGCGTCCGCATAGCGCAGGAAATACTCGCGGATGCCAGCCTGCGTCGGCGTCGTGTAATAAGGCGTGAGCACCATCAGCGCATCCGCGCCCGCGTCGGCGAACTCCTGGCCGGCCTGCATGGCATCGTGAAAACCCGGGTCCAGAACCCCCGGAATCACCGGCACCGAACCCGCCACGGCGTCCACTGTCAGCTTGCACATGCGGATGCGTTCCGCGCGGGCCAGCGCGCCATATTCACCGGTCCCGCCCAGCGGCACGATGCCGTCGATGCCCTGCTTGAGCAGATAGGAAATCAGCGCCTTCGCGGCCGGGACGTTGATGGTGTCATCGGCATTGACGGGGGTAGGGATAGCGGGAAAGACGCCGCGAAGTTGGGTTGCGTTCAGCATATTGCGAATCCTAAAGGGTGAAACAAGCGCGGATCATTGGGTAGCCAGACTGCGGCGGCGTAGCCGGTCAGCCAGCCAGATCAGCGCGGCAATGAAGATGAAAAGGCAGGTGGAGACCGAGGCGATCACCGGCGAAATCTGCAGCGTCACCTCGTCCCAGAACTGCTTGGGCAGCGTGGCGTTCAGGCCTCCCGAGGCGAACAGCGCAATCGTCAGCTCATCGAACGACGTGGCGAACGCGAACAGGAACGACGACATCAGCCCCGCGCTCAGGATCGGGAAGGTCACGAAACGCAGCGTCGACCACGGACCGGCGCCCAGGCTTTGCGCGGCCAGATCCAGCCGCGTGTCGTAGTTGCGCAGCACTGCCATCATGGTGATCACCACGTACGGCACGGCGACCACCGTGTGCGCCAGGATCAGTCCAATGGTGGAACCCACCAGCCCGACGCGAGCAAAGAAATAGAACATGCCCACGGCGATGATCATGCGGGGCACCACGATTGGCGATAGCACGAAAGCCAGCATGGCCGACTTGCCTCGCATATTCGCGCGCACCAGCAGGAAAGCGGCCGGCGTACCGATCAGCATCGCAAGGAGTCCCGTGCCCACGCCAACGATGAGCGAACGCGTGATCGCCTGCATCCACACGGGCGAGGTGAACATTTGTTCGTACCATTGCAGCGAAAAACCCTTGGGTGGCCACGTGAGTCCCGAGCCGGAATCGAATGACAGCGGGATCATCAGGAAGGCGGGGGCGGACAGGAAGGCCAGCACCAGCAACACGATCCACCACAAGGTGCGAGACTGGCCGGTGCCCGACACCGAGCGGCGCAGGCGTCTGGGGAGCAGCGCGAACAACGCGTCGGACACGTTGGCCAGCACCGTCAGCACTGCATCGCCCGCGCGCCGGCTCAGGCTTTCCTTGCCGGAATCGCGCTGTCGGGTCGAGGCGCCGCCTGTCATGGTCGACAGGCCCAGCACCTTGTCGTAGATGGCGAACACCACCAGCACCACGACCAGCAGCAGCACCGACACCGCGCCTGCGAACTCCCAGTTCAGCGTCTGCTGCACCTGGTCGATGATGATCTGCGTGATCATCGTTTCCTTGCGTCCGCCCAGTAGCGCGGGCGTGATGAAGAAGCCGATGGCCGTCACGAACACCATGATGGCCGCGGCCGCGACGCCGGGCATCGACAGCGGGAAGTAGATCTTCCAGAACGCGGTGCCCGGCCGGGCGCCCAGGGTGGACGCGGCGCGTGGCAGGTTGCGGTCGATGTTCTCCATGACCGACAGCATCGTCAGTACCGCCAGCGGCATCAGCGCATGCACCATGCCCACCAGCACGCTGCCGAAGTTGTAGAGCAGGTTGGCTGGCGCATCCAGGATGCCCAGCGCCTGCAGGAGCTGGTTCACCACGCCATTGCGGCCCAGCAGCACCACCCAGGCGAACGTGCGCACCAGGAAGCTGGTCCAGAAGGACAGCAGCACCCAGAACAGCAGGGAAGTCTTGCGCTTGGCCGTCAGGCTGGAGATCAGGTAGGCCACGGGATAGCCCGCCACCACCGAAAAGAACGTCGTCCACAACGAGATCTTCAGCGTGATGAGCAGCACATTCACGTAGACCGACGACTGAAACAGCTTCTGGTACTGCGTCAAGCTGAAGCCGTGTTCGCCAAAAACGCTCAGCAACAGCAACTGGCCCACCGGATAGATGAGCAGCACCACCAGCAGCAGGACCAGGGGAGCCGCCATCAGGAAATGGCGGCGGCCCTGGCTCATGCGCTTACGGGGAGTAGCAAGAGTAGTCATGCGATCACTCCGCAATGGCCACCGCATCCGCGGCCTGCCAGCTTACGGACAGCGGCTGGCCGATGGCGTACTGCTCGGCCTGGCGCTGAGTGGGGTAGGCGACCACGATCGGCGCGGTGTCGGCGATGCCCGTGTCCAGGTAGAGCTTGGTCAGGCTGCCCGTCACCATCACATCCAGCAGCTTGCCCGACAGGGGCTGGCCCGCGCCGCCGTTGCCGCTGGCAGTACTGACGCTTAGATTTTGCGGGCGCAACATCACGGTGACCTTTTGGCCGGCCTTGATCGGGGCGCCGTTGGACAAGGCCTGGCCGGTCACGCCCTGGTGGGCGAGCTGGACGGAAAGGGTCTCGCCGTCAACCGCGGTCACCACGCCCTGCAGCAGATTCGATTCGCCCAGAAAGTCCGCAACGAACAGGGTGCGCGGGCGGAAGTACAGGTCCGCCGGCGATCCTAGCTGTTCGATCGCGCCGCCGTTCATCAGGCAGATGCGGTCGGACATCGTCATGGCCTCTTCCTGGTCGTGCGTCACGTAGACGATGGTCGTGCCCAGTTCACGGTGAATACGCTTGATCTCAAGCTGCATCTGGTCGCGCAGCTTCTTGTCCAGCGCACCCAGCGGCTCGTCCATCAGGATAATCGCTGGGCGGTAGACCATGCAGCGCGCCAGCGCGATGCGCTGCTGCTGGCCCCCGGAGAGTTCACGCGGCAGGCGGGCCGCCACGTGTGGCAGGCGCACCATCTCCAGCGCTTCTAGCGCGCGGCGGCGGGCCTCGGCTGCGGGCACCTTGCGCATCTTGAGCGGAAACGCGATGTTCTCTTCGATCGTCATGTGCGGGAACAGCGCGTAGTTCTGGAACACCATACCGATATCCCGCTCATACGGCGCACCGAAGGTCACGTCGGCGCCATCGATCAGCACGCGGCCCTCATCGGGCTGGGCCAGGCCGGCGATCAGGCTCAGCAGGGTGGTCTTGCCAGAGCCGGAGGGACCCAGGAGAGTCAGGAATTCGCCGCGGGCGACGTCCAGATGCGTGGGAGCCAGGGCGACGAAGTCGCCGTAGCGTTTGCCCAGGCCCGAGATTTGCAGATTGGAAGAAGACATGGTGCTCAACACAAAGAAAATGCCCGGCGCGACGCCGCGTGCAGCGGCGCGCGGTCGATAGACTTACTGCAGGACCCAACCGTTGAAGCGCTCGATCACGTCGCGCTGCTTCTCCAGCCAGTAGGCGGCGTTGATGTGCAGGCCCGTCTTGATGTTGTCGGGGTGCGTCGGGCAGTTGCGCGCCACATCGGCCTTGATGTAGTCGAAGGCGGCGGGCTGCGTCACGCCGGCCGCGAAGTACTCGACCAGCGAGGCCTGGCGCTTGGGGTCGGACGCGAACTTGATGAACTCGCGGCAGGCGTCGGCATTCGGCGTGCCCTTCAGAATGGACCAGTTATCGCAACCCCAGATGTTCTGGTCCCACACGATCTGCACCGGCGCGCCATTGGCGATGGCCGATTGCGCGCGCGACACCCAGGTGGCGATCATGTCGACTTCGCCCGAGCCCAGCATCTGCTCGACCTGGGCACCGGTGTTCCACCACACGTCCACGGACGGCTTGATCTTGTCCAAGCTGGCCAGCGCGCGGTCGATGTCGCAGGGGTAGACCTTGTCGGGTGCCACGCCGTCGGCCATCAGCGCTTCCTCGATGGTGTCGAACGGATGCTTGCGCAGCCCGCGGCGCCCGGGGATTTCCTTTATGTTCCAGAAGTCGGCCCACGAGGCCGGCGCGCGGCGGCCCTTGAAGGCGTCCGTGCGGTAGGCCAGCACCGTGGTGTAGACGTTGTTGCCCACGCCGTAGGGCGACATGTACTGCTTGGGGATGGCGGCCACCACGGGGTCGGATTCCAGCCCGTGCTTTTCCAGATAGACCTTGCCGCCTTCGGTCAGCATCAGGATGGCGGGCTGGCTGATCTTGGCCATATCCCAGGTGTAGTTGCCAGTGTCCACCATGCTGCGGATCTGCGCGGTGGGCTCGGCGTTGGCCTGCACGCCCACCACCTGGATGCCGGTGGCCTCCGTGAAGGGCTTGTAGAACACCGCACCATAGGCCTTGCTGTAGATGCCGCCGTCGTCGCGCACGACGATGCGCTTGGAGGCCGCGCGCGATGGCGTCCAGATCATTGGCATGGCGAGCGCGGCGGCGCCGGCCGCGACGGTTTTTAGCGCGTTGCGGCGCGAGGCGTTGTGGAGGGTCGATTTCATGGAAGACTCCTGCGGGTCGGGTCAGGGACGGCGGATCAAGAACGACGGCTCAAGGCAGCAAGCGGCCGGGATTGAAGAGATTGGCGGGATCGAAGGTGGTCTTGAGCGCGCGCATCATCGCCAGTTCGACCGGCGACTTGTAATGCGCCATTTCGGCAAGCGAAGTGCGGCCCACTCCGTGTTCGGCGCTGAACGTGCCGCCCAACGCATCGGCCACGTCGTTGACGGCGCGGCGGATGGCGGCCGCCATCGCGTCGCGGTCGGGCAGCGCATTCCAGGCGTCGAACGTGAAAAAGGGAATGAAGTGGACGTTTCCATCGCCCAGGTGCGCCACGATCAGAACGGGCAGGTCCGGCACCAGGCGGTGCACGGCCACCGTGGCCTCTTCGATGAAGCGCGGTACGCTGGATACGGGCACGGCGCTGTCGGTGGTCAGGCCGACGCCGGCTTTCTTGTTGCCTTCCGACACGCTGTGGCGCACTTCCCACAGCGCGGCGCGCTGGTTGCCGTTGCTGGCCACCACGGCATCATGCAGCAGGCCCTGTTCGGACGCCTGCTCCAGGATTTGTTGCAGCAGGTCCTGCAATTCGCCGTCGTCGCCGGTGTCCGACAGCTCCACCAGCACATGCCAGGGATGCGAGTCCGCCAGCGGATTCTTGCGGCCGGGCACATGCTGCATCACCACGTCGAGCTGATTGCGGTCGATCATCTCGAAGGCCGACAGGCGCGACCCGCAGGCGCGTTGGAACAGGCCCAGGATATCCAGCGCCGCTTGCGGGCTGTCGGGCGCCAGCCAAGCGACCGCATGCGTGGTGGGCAGCGGATGCAGCTTGAGCACCGCGGCGGTGACAATGCCCATCGTGCCCTCGGCGCCGATGAACAGATGCTTCAGGTCGAAGCCCGTATTGTTCTTGCGCAGGGCCGTCAGGCCGTTCCAGACGCGGCCGTCGGGCAGCACGACTTCCAGGCCCAGAATGTTGTCGCGCGTGTTCCCGTAGCGCAGCACGCCCGTGCCGCCGGCGTTGGTGGCGATGGTGCCGCCGATCTGGCATGAGCCTTCGGCGCCCAGGCTGATCGGGTACAGGCGGCCGCTGGCGGCGGCGGCTTCCTGTACCGTGGCCAGCACGCAGCCGGCCTCGACCAGCATGGAATTGTTCGCGGCGTCGACACCGATGACCTTGCGCATGCGGGACAGGTTCACGATGACGGGCGGCTTGCCGCCCGAGGCGGGCACCGCGCCGCCGCACAGGCTGGTGTTGCCTCCCTGAGGCAGCACGGGCGTGGCATGGTCGATGCAGAGGCGCACGATGTCCGACACCTGTTGCGTATTGGTGGGCAGCGCGACGCACAGCGCCGGACCCTTGTACCGGCCGCGCCAGTCTTCGGTGTACCCGGTCTTATCGGCGTCGGAATGAAGAATGGCGTCCTGGCCCAGGGCCTGGGTGAGCGCGTCTAGCAGGGTGATGCCGTTGGTCATGTCTGTGGTCCCGAATGGGGCTTGGGATCGACGGAACCCCGAGCGCATTGAGGCACAGCATACGATTACTTAAATCGCTTTTCGATTTGAATAATCGTATAGCAATTGATTCTAGGGTATGTCCTAGTGATGAAACAGCCTGATGCCGGGAGCCGGCCGCGGCGGAAAATTACCGCCAGGCCGCATTCTGGCAGGGTTTTCGCTGGTGGTCGCGCCGTGCGTCCAGCGTCTGAAGCGCCTAATGGCAGTCCCTGATTGCGGAATTGGAAATGATCGAAATACAATCACATTGCTCGATATGCAATTTCAGTTTCCCGTGCGAATCAAGGAAAGTACATGCTTCCCAGCGTGATGGAGTATCGGCGGCGGGCGCAACGACGCCTGCCCCGGCTGGCGTTTGATTATCTTGAGGGCGGAGCCGAGGGCGGCATCACGCTGGCGCGCAACACGGCGGCCTATGCCGATCTGGAGTTCCGGCCTGATGTGCTGGTGGACGTCACGGACTGCCGGCTGGATGTGACCGTGCTGGGCGCCGCCGCCGCCATGCCCGCCATCGTGGGGCCCACCGGGCTGAACGGCCTGTTCTGGCCAGAGGCCGACGTGCATCTGGCGCGCGCCGCGCACCAGGCGGGCCTGCCCTTCGTGCTGTCCACGGCGTCCACTTCCTTGCTGGAGAACGTCCGCGCCGCCAGCTCCGGGGAACTTTGGCTGCAGCTTTACGTGCAGCGAGACCGCCGCATTGCCGAGCACCTGATGGACCGCGCCTGGCAGAACGGCTACACCGTACTTTTCCTGACCGTGGACGTACCGGTCCACGGCAACCGGGACCACGACAAGCGCAATGGCTTCAAGCTGCCGCTGCGGCCGTCGCGCCGGCTGCTGTGGGATCTGGCCGCGCACCCGGGCTGGTGCTGGCGGATGCTGCGCCACGGCGGTCCGCAACTGAAGAACCTGGCCGTCAGTTCCAATGCGCGCGAGAACATCACCGAGCAGGCGTCGGCCCTCAGCCGCCAGATGGACCTGGCGCTGACCTGGGACGACATCGCGTGGCTGCGGCGTGTTTGGCACGGGCGCATCGTCATCAAGGGCATCCAGAGCCTGGCCGACGCGCGGCGCGCGCAGGCGCACGGCGTGGACGGCATCGTCTTGTCCAACCATGGCGGCCGGCAATTGGAAAGCGCGCCGTGTCCGCTGGACACCCTGCCTGAAGTCGCCGCTGAACTGGGCCATACGCTGGAGATCCTGGTGGACGGCGGCGTGCGCCGAGGCAGCGACGTCGCCAAAGCCGTGGCGCTGGGCGCGCGCGCCGTGCTGCTGGGGCGTGCGCCCTTGTACGGGCTGGCGGGCAGGGGCCCCAGGGGCGCAAGCGAGGTGCTGGCCATTCTGCGCGGTGAACTGGAAAATACGCTCAGGCTGCTGGGCCGCAACCGCGTCGGCGCGTTGGACGCCGCGGCGGTGCGCAAGCGCTGAACCGTCATGCAACCCCTACTCTGGAACTGAAGCAACATGCGTGAAAAGATCGTCTTCATCGGCGGCGGCAACATGGCCTCCGCCATCATCGACGGCTTGCTCGGCCAGGGCCGGGCATTGACCGATTTCCTGGTGATCGAGCCCTATGCGCCCACGCGCGAGGCGCTGCTCGCGCGCGGCCTGCCGTGCCGCGAAAGCGTCGGCGCAGACATGGCCGATGCCGCGCTGTGCGTGCTGGCCACCAAGCCGCAGGTGCTGCGCGAGGTCTGCGGGCAGGTCGGGCGCCACCTGCCGTCCGAGGCCACCGTCGTCAGCATCGCGGCGGGCGTGGAACTGGCGTCGCTGTCCGACTGGCTGGGCGGCCATGCGCGCATCGTGCGCGCGATGCCGAACACGCCGGCCAAGGTGGGGCTGGGCATGACCGGCCTGTACGCCACGCCAGCCTGCGGGCCGGCCGAACGCGAGCAGGTGGACGCGCTGTTCGCCGCCGTGGGCGAGCGCATCTGGACGGGCAGCGAAGCGATGATCGATGCCGTCACCGCCGTGACGGGCAGCGGCCCCGGCTACGTCTTCCATTTCATGGCGGCCCTGGAAAAGGGCGCGGTCGAACTGGGCTTTGCGCCCGAGGATGCGCGCCGCCTGGCGGTCGCGGCGTTTCGGGGCGCGGCCGGCCTGGCCGCAAGCGAAGACGTGCCGCTGACCGAATTGCAGGAGCGTGTCACCTCCAAGGGCGGCACCACCTACGCCGCCTTGTCCCACATGCAGGAAGCAGGCGTGGCCGCCGCCATCACGCAGGCCGTCCACAAGGCCGAACAGCGGGCGCGCGAACTGTCCGCGGGCTAGGGCAACGCGCGGCCGGCAAGCGAGGCCGGCGCGTGGCCCCAGAGAATAGGCGCGGCGTGGGTCTACGGGGGCGCCGCTTGCGCGGCCCGTTCTTCCGCCCATGTCCACCGCCACGCTTTCCCGCAGAAACGCCTTGCTGCTGCTAGTGGTGGTGGTGCTGGCCTGGGGCTACACCTGGGTCGTCAGCAAGCTGCTGTTGTCGCACATGACACCGCTGTGGGCGGTGGCCGCGCGCAGCATGGCGGGCACTGCCGCGTTGCTGGCGCTGGGCCTGGCCTTGCGCCGCGTGGCATGGCCAGTGAAGGCCGACGTTCCCGTGATACTCAGCGTCGGGCTGCTGCACATGGGCGCGTTCGCCGCGCTGGTCAGCCTGAGCCTCCAATACGTGCCGGCGGGCCGCTCGGGTGCTGGGCGGCCAACATCATCTATGTGCGCGCGCACCGCTGGGCCACGCCGCCCTTTGAACTCGCGTTCTGGCAGGCTTTGCTGGCGACCGGGGTGCTGTCGGCGGCGGCGCTGCTGGCGGAAGGGACGCCCGTGGTGGACTGGAGCGCCGATCTGGCGTGGCTGCTGGGCTACGGCGGGGTGTTCGGCATCGCCATCGCGTATTGGGCCGCCGTGAACGTGAACCGGTCCTTGCCGGCGGGCGTTACGTCGATTGGCCTGTTGGGCGTGCCCGTGTTCGGGCTGCTGTGTTCCTCCCTGATCCTGCGCGAGCCGCTCAGCGCCTCGTTGCTGGCGGGCATGGCGCTGATCGTGGCGGGCATCGCCGCCGGGGTGCTCGAACGGCGCGCTTGACGGCTCGATGGCTCGAGGTATATCTTACGATCTATATCTTAAGATATATCGTGAGAGGTAATCATGCGCCATTCCCATTTTCTGACCGCGTTCCGCCAAGCTTTCGAGGGGCGCCACGCCCACGGGCCCCACGCCCACGCCCATCAAGAGCACCCTACCCACGGCGGCCGTCATCACCACCCCCATCACCGCCACGCCAGCGCTGGCGGTGACTGGTTCTCGGGTTCATCCGATGGCCGCGGCGACGCCGATGGCTTCGGTGGCGACGGCCGCGGCTTCACCCGCAGCCGCAAGGTGACGGGCGACGATCTGCAACTGATGCTGCTGGGGCTGCTGGAACAGAATCCCAGCCACGGGTATGAGCTCATCAAGGCGCTGGGCGCCCTGAGCAACGGCTTCTACACGCCCAGCCCGGGCATGGTCTACCCCGCGCTGACCTATCTGGAAGAGCTGGGCTACGCCACCGTCGAACAAGAGGGCACGAAGAAGCGCTACCACCTGGCCGAACCGGGCAGGGCGCACCTGGACGCGAACCGCGAGCGCCTGTCGACGATGTTCAACAAGCTCAAGCACGTCGCGCGCAAGATGGACTGGATGCGCCAGGCCTGGAGCGGCCAGCCGCGAAGCACCGGCCCCGAAGGAGAGGATTCCCGCACCGGCTGGCTGCCGGAATTCGTGGAAGCCCGCCAGGCGATCAAGCGCGCGCTGCTGGAACGCACCGACGCCTCGCCCGCCGAACAACGGCGCATCGCCGCCATCCTGGCGCGTGCGGCCGACGAGATCACCGGCAAGACCGGCGCCTGATCCCGTACCTGAACAAATATTGGAGTATTGATGACCCGTAGCGACCTGAACGTAGAACGCGTGCGCCACACCCTGAAGATGCGCACGCTGACCGTGGCCCGCGTGGAGCGCATCGCCGGCATGCTGGCGCGCGTCACTTTCACCGGCGCGGATCTGCAGGACTTCGTGTCCGCGTCCTTCGACGACCACGTGAAGATATTTTTCCCCGCCGACCCGTCCCGGCCGCTGGTGCTGCCCACCGTCGGCCCAGACGGGGTCAAGTTCCCGGAAGGCACACCCAAGCCGGCCGCACGCGATTACACGCCGCGCCGCTTCGATGCCGCCCGCCAGGAACTGGACATTGATTTCGTCCTGCACGGCGATGGCCCCGCCTCCACCTGGGCCGAACGGGCCGAAGCGGGCCAGCAATTGGGCATCGGCGGCCCGCGCGGCTCCTTCGTGGTGCCCAAGGCGTTTGACTGGCATGTGCTGATCGGCGACGAAACCGCCTTGCCGGCCATCGCGCGCCGCCTGGAAGAACTGCCCGCCACGGCGCAGGCGCTGGTCCTGATGGAAGTGCCGGCCGCTTCCAACGAACTTCCGCTGGCCACCAGCGCCCAGGCCTCGATCCGCTGGCTGCACCGCAATGGCACGGCGCCGGGCTACAGCACCTTGCTGCTGGAAGCGGCGCGCGAACTGACTCTGCCCCAGGGCGAAGGCTATGTGTGGGTGGCGGCGGAATCCGCCGTGGCCAAGGCCGTGCGCGAAATCATGGTGGCGCAGCATGGCATCGACAAGAGCCGCATCCGCGCCGCCAGCTACTGGAAGCGCGGCGCGGTGGCCGTGCACGAGTCGCACGAAGACTGAGCGCCGGGCGCTTCACGCCTTGCGCGGATCGCGGGCCAGCGCCAACAGGTTTGCGGCGCGCCCGCCGGAGGCCTGGTCGCGCACCGCCAGCCCCAGCACCGCGCGCGGCCAGTCCAGCCCGAAAGGCCGGTAGACCACGCCGTCGGGGCGCAGATGGCGCAGGGACGCCGGCACGATGGCCACGCCCATCCCGGCCGCCACCAGGTTCACCGCCGAAGACAGTTGCGGCGCCTGTTGCCCGATCAGCGGATTCAGGCCGTGCTGACGGCATGCCGCCATGACGTCCGCGCTTAGCCCGTAACCCGACTTGCGCGAATACAGGATGAAGCGTTCGCGCGACAGATCGGCAGGCGCCAGGCGCTTGCGGCGCGCCAGCGCGTGGCCCAGCGGCAGCGCCACCATCAGCGGTTCCTGGACAAGCTGTGTGAACGTCAGCCCGCCATCCAGCGCAAACGGCGGCCGCACGAACGCGGCGTCTATCGCGCCCTCGCGCAGGCGCGCCACCAGCGTTTCGCTATCGCCTTGCGACAACGTCATCTCCACGTCCGGGTACAACTGCCGGTACTGGCGGATCAGTTCGGTCACCACGCCGTTGAACGACGCGGACTCCGTGAACCCCAGCGTCAGCTCGCCGACTTCTCCGCGCGCCGCCCGTTGCGCCGTGCGCACCGCGGCGTCGGCGCGTTGCAGGATGTCCTGCGCGCACGCCAGAAACGCGCGGCCGGCGTCGTTCAGCGCCACGCCGCGGCCGGTCCGGTCGAACAACGGCGTGCCCACTTCCTGTTCCAGTCTGCGGATCTGCTGACTGAGCGGCGGTTGCGCCATGCCCAGCAGCTCCGCCGCGCGCGTGAAGTGCTGGGATTCGGCGGTCACGACGAAATAGCGCAGATGGCGTAGTTCCATATCGATATCTAAAAAGTCCTGATTATCAATTTTCCATATATTGGACATTCTAATTCTTCAGGCCGATGATGACTGCATCCACTCGTCACCTGAAGGAATCCGCATGACTACCTTGATGAAACCGGGCGCGCTGCTGCGCCAGCGCCTGGCCCAGGAGATCGTCGTGGCGCCCGGCGCGTACGACGGCCTGTCGGCCAGGCTGGTTGCCGCCGCGGGCTTTTCCGCCGTGTATGCCAGCGGCGGCGCCATCGCGCGCGCGGCGGGCTATCCCGACATCGGCCTGCTCAGCTTCACCGAAGTCATGGACCGCGTGGAGAAAATCGTCGACGCCGGCGGGCTGCCCGTCGTGGCGGACGCGGACACGGGCTTTGGCGGATCGGCCAATGTCGAGCGCACGGTGCGCATCATGGAGCGTGCCGGCGTCGCGGCGTTTCATATCGAGGATCAGTCCTTTCCCAAGCGCTGCGGCCACCTGGACGACAAAACCCTGGTGGACGTCGAAGAGATGTGCCGCAAGGTCCACATCGCCCGGCAGACCCTGGCCGACGCGGACACGCTGGTCATCGCGCGCACCGACGCCATCGCGGTCGAAGGATTCGATGCCGCCATCGCGCGCGCCGAACGCTACGTGAAGGCGGGGGCGGACATGATCTTCGTCGAAGCGCCGGAGACCCTGGCGCAGATCCGCGCCATCGCCGAACGCCTGCCGGGCCTGAAGCTCATCAACATGTTCCATGGCGGCAAGACGCCCCTGGTGCCGCTGCCGGATCTGGCCGCCATGGGCTATCGGCTGGCCATCATTCCGTCGGACCTGCAGCGCGCGGCCATCCACGCGATGCAGGCCACGCTGGCGGCGATCCGGCAATCGGGCGACAGCCGCGAGCTGGCCGACCGGCTTACCAGCTTCAAGGAGCGCGAGGAGATCGTGCAGACCCGCCGCTATCTGGCACTGGATGCCCAGTCGGCGCCGGAATCCGCGCTACGCTGACAGCGCTGCGGCATGCGCAGCGGCCACACGCGCTGGCCGGCGGCGCCGGTCAGCGTGCGGATGCCGCACTCCATTTCGACACGCGCGAACGTCGTGCCATCGGGACCGATGATGCGCGAATCGTCCATCGTGGAGACCACCGCGCGCTGGTCCGCGAAGGGCGACACGGCTTTGTATTCGGCCGGGATGGCAAAGCGGCCCTGGCTGTCCACATAGCCATAGCCGCGGTCGGCGCTGGCGGGCGCCAGGCCTTCGCGCATCGCGCCCAGCGCGTCGAACGCGGGCCCCACGAAAGCGCCCTTGGCGTCCACCGCGCGCACGCCGTCGCCCGATACCTGCGATACGGCACGTCCTTCCGAATACGCCGACGCGTAGCCCTCGACCGTGAGCCGGGTCTTGCCGGACAGATCGGCGTAGTCCGTCAGGGTCCTGCCCTGCACGGTGTAGTGCCTGAGCAGCGTGGCGGATCCACGCGGCCAGCTCCATTCGCCTTCCGGCAGCTTGGCGAGAACCTTGGCGTTGCCGTCGATGACGCGCGTGCCGCCCTGGTCCGTCGACAGTGCCCGCGCGGGCGTGCCGTGAAACGCGGACCCCGAACCGGCGGCCGGCTCGATCTGCCAGCTTCCCTGGCTGTTCAGGTAGCCCAGGCGATCGGCGCGGCGAATCTCCATCCAATCGCCCAGGCGCACGTAGTCCGCGTCCTTCATGTCCAGCGCGTCCTTTCCGTCGGGCGAGATGATCCAGCGGTTCTTGTCGTTGCCGGCGCTGATCGAGCCATCTCCGTAGGCGCCGACCTGCAGGCCGCGCAGGAACGCGGTCAGGGCCTGGCCCTGGGCATTGAACACCGCGGCGGGGTGCGCGTAGTCGTCGTCCTGCTTGCCGGCCTGCACGAGCTTCCACAGGGTGTCGTTCACGCGCTCGGCGTCATGGTGGCTGGCGGGAATGATCCATTTGCCTTGCAGGTCGATGACCCCCACGCGATCCGGACCGAGCGATGCCACGGCCTGGCCATTTTCGAAAGCGCCGATGCTGCGGAAGGCGGGCGCGGCCACTTCCTTGCCGGCCACGAAGTCGTACAGGCCCCAGGGGGCGCCATCTGCCGCGGTCTTCAGAAAGCGGACGACGCCTGGCGCCACGACTTGCGTGTCGAAGGCCTCGGGCAGACCGTAAGTCTTGCCGTCGCGGTCGATCATCCGGACGACGCCGTCGCCGTAGATCTGGGCATACCCGTGATGGAACGCGCCGATGTGCTGCTGTGTCGGCAGGTCGATGGGCCGGCCGCGCGCGTCCAGCAGCCGCATGCCGTCTTCGGTGTCGGCGGCGTAGCGCAGTTGGTCCGCGCCGAGCTCGCCCGGATGCGCGTCTTCGGCGGCATCCAGCGCGATCAGCTCGGTCCAGGACGGGTCCGTGACGATGCTGCCGTCCGCCAGCAGCAGCCCCGCGCCCGCTTCCGCGCCGCCGCAGTGGCAGTGGCCCGGTCCGAGCAGGCCCAGGGGGCCGCCGGCTACGTCGCCCGGAAGCGACGTCAGCGCCAGATCCCGGGCCGCTTCCACGGTCTCGGGCTTGAGCAGCGCCTTGCCGTCGCGGTCCAGCACATTCAGCAGCTTGCCTTGCTGATCGGACACCCATAGCCTGCCTTGGCGCGCGTCGATGCGGCCGGCCTGGGCCAGCCATGCCGGGGCGTTATCCCCATGCACCCAGGCGCCCGTCGGCGTCAGCACGCCCGCGGGTTGGCGCTCGCCGTCCACAAACAGCACATAGCCATCCACATCCTCGGTGGCCGACAGCGCCGGACCGAGTTCGAGCGGCGCGGCCCGTCCCGGCACCAATGCCATGGTGTTCCCGCCGGAGGGATAGACGATGGTGTCGGCATAGCGCTGGGATGCGTGCCCCTCTTCCTGCGTCAGCGTGGCCACCACCGTGCCCGCTGCGTCCAGCACCGCGTAGCCGGCGTGGCGCGGCAGCGCGGCGCTCCAGAATGCCTTGCCCACGGGATTCACGCTTTCGTAGTGCTGGTCCGCGCCGATCAGCTTGCCGTCCGGGGTGATCATCACCGACCCTTCGGCGCCATAGCCCGTGGCCAGCGCGCCGCCTTCCTGGATGAAGATATCTTCCAGCACCGGATCGAGAATCCACTTCCAGTCCCGGTCGACCACCCCGTACTTGCCGTCGGCATTGGTGGCGATGTACAGGCCATGGCCGAAGGGCTTCGTAATGGTGACGCCGGTTCCGCCGTACCGGCGTTCGCCGGTGGCCGAGCGGTACTCTTCCTTGTACTGGACCGTGGCGCGCGCGGGCACGCCGTCCGACAGGTGCAGGGCGCGCACATTGTCCTCGAACGGGGCGCCGACCGGATTGCCTTGGCGGTCGATCAGCAACGGACGCCCGTCCAACGTGGCCACGGCCAGCCCGATCTCGACAAAGTCCTGCACCGCGTCATAGCGCGGCCGAACGGCCATCCGGCCGTTCTTGTCGATGAATCCCCATTTGCCTTGCCACTGCACGGCGGCCAGGCCGTTGCGGAAGTCGCCCACCGCTTCGAAAATGGGCTTGATCGCCACGCGGCCGTTCCGGTCCAGAAAGCCCCACGCATGGCGGCGCAGGGATTCGTCGCGGGGCACTCGGTCGATACTTTCGGTGGCCGACGGCAGCAGCACCGCGGCGCGCCCGTCGGACAGGTTGCGGATGCAGCCGTTGCCGAAGGGATTGCGGCTGGAGATATCGTCGGCGGCCGGATAGGCGCGGTACGCGGATTCTTCCAGGCAATACACATGGCCGGTCTGCGCATGCACGGACAGGGACGCGCCCAGCGCGGCAAGGGCGCAGGCGATTTGGGTGGCGCGGATCACGCGTGACGTCATGGTTACTCTGCCTTGGCGTTGGCGGCGACGGGCGGTTCGAGGCTGGCTGCCTCGGGGCACGTGAGTTTCTGGAGGGGCCAGCTTTGCCGGTCCTGCGCGTCCACGATCACGACCGTGTCGCACAGCACGCCAAACACGGCGGTCGTCTGACCCTTGGTGTCGATGAACTCGACCAGCCTGTCGCGGCGAACCATCGCGCGTCCTTCGTGGAAGTCGTCCGCCCAGAGGAACGCGGGCGCAATCGCGTAGCGTCCCGTCAAATCGACATAGCCGTACAGCTTGCCCGTGCGCTCCAGCCTGCGAGCCTTGGCCAGCCCGTTTTTCAGGGCGCCCAACTGGTCGAAGTGCGGTCCCACGATCCGCTGGCCGGCAGCGTTGACGAAGCCCAATTTGCCATTGCCGTCGCTGTAGGGCACGACGCCTTCGCTGGCGTTGCGATGCTCCACGGCGTAGCGGCCCGCGAAGCGGGTGATCACGCGGCCCTGCAGGTCCGTCATGATGCTGGCATTGGCGTTGTCATCCTCGAATACGATGCGGCGCATCGATGCCAGCGGCGTGCCGTCGCCCAGCTTTTCCAGCACGGCGCGGCCGTTCTGGTCGATCACGCGATAACCCGGCCCGAGGTTGGCGCGTGCCAGGCCTTCGGGCTGCGCGAAGAACGGATTGAACTCGCCATAGATGGCGGGCACCTGCATGTTGCCGCGGGCATCGATGGCGCCCTCGCGTTCGCTGTTCTTGATGTAGAGCCAGTCGCCGTACTGCTCCCTGCTTTCCGGCCGGCCATCGGAGACGCGCGTGGCGCCGCCCTGCGCGTCGAAAAGCACGACGCTGGCGTCGGCCAGTGTGCCCAGGAAACGTCCGCCCTTGAGCTTGTCCGGCTTGCCGATGACAGGTTCGCTGGACTTGCCTGTGTGCAGGTTGACCAGGCGGTAGGCGCTATCGACATAGCCGGACTGCCTGCGCTTGGCCTCGGGGTCGTCGATCAGCATGAGCCCGTTGCCCAGGTACTCCATGTCGTAGGCGCTGGCATGCGTCGCGGGCACGACCCACCGGCCTTCGCGGTTGACCACGCCCCAGCGCCCCTTGTCCTCGACGCGGGCCCAGTCGTCTTCGAATTCCTCCATGCGCTCATAGGCGGGCTTAAGGGCGGGCGCGCCTTTGCGGATGTTCCAGATGCCCCAGAGGCGCGCGCGGCTTTCGTCCCTTGCGCGGTAGAAAAGCAGTTCGCCGTTGAGCGTGGACGCGTCGTTCACGATATCCGCGGGGATGGCGACCGTGTTGCCGCGCTGGTCGATCAGCAGAGCGTCGCCGCGCTTCATGGTTTCCGTGCGGGCCCAGGTGTAGGGGCCACGGAAGGCCCGGAGGTCGCTGAAGGCGGGCGGCACGGCCCACGCCCCGTCCGGGCCGATCGCGCCGGTGCCCTGGTTCTTCGTGCTGACCACCAGCGGCAGCGAGACATCGTAGTTGTCGATGTCCTGCCAATCCGGATTGGTGACGATCTTGCCCGCCGCCGTCAGGATGCCCAGCGCCTGTCCGTACTGCATGGGGCGCAGCAGGGCCAACGGCACGCCGCCGGCGTCCGGCCCGCGCGGATCCGCATATTTGCTCAGGTTGAAGGTGTCGATCTGGTAGCCGCGCAACCGCGCAACCGTCGCGTCGTCCAGCAAGGGGCTGCTGTCCTGGGCGTAGATCTGGAACAGGGGGCCGTCGTCCGACAGCGCGATGGCCGTGTCCTGCGCGGCGCCGTCGGCATCCGCGGCTACGGCCGCGTCGGCAACTGCTGCCGCGTCGGCTACCGCCGCATCGGCCACCGCCGCGTCGGCGGCCATGGCATCCGTGGCGTCCGGGGCGTCCGCCGGCGCAGCGATATCCACGGCGGGCTCGGCTTGCGTCACCATGCCCGCCGCACCGTCATCCTGGGCCTCGGCGGTGTCGGCGGACGCTTCCATCGCCTCCGCCACCGCCTCGATTCCCGCGGCTTCCGTTGCGTCAGCGGCGGCGGCCGTCGCACCGCCGGCCGGCATGGGGGTTCCATAGACCCACGCCCGTCCGCGGTGGATTGCCACATTGCCATTGCGCAGCGGCAGAAACTGCAGCCGGCCCGAGGGGGCGATCAGCAGCGTCATGCCGGGTTCGGCCGTGTACCGCCAGCCGTCGCGCTCCTGCACGCCCGGGTAGGCTTCCTGAAACGCATGCACGGGCTTGAGCTGGCCGTCCAGCAAGGACGGATTGCCGCCTTCCGGCTTGACCAGCCAGGCGCCTGCCGCCAGCATCTGCACGCGTTCATAGCGGCCGGGGGATACGGACTCGCCGCGAGGATCCACGAACTCCCAGGCCCGGTCGCGCCGCACGGCGATCACATCGCCGTCGCGCATCGGCGCTTCCAGGGAGCGCAGGACCGGCGGAGCGATGGCCCAGCCGCCGCCGCTGTCCAGCAGGCCCCACCAGCCGCCGTAGCGCGAGTCGCGCGACTGGGCGGGCACGTAGCCGCCGGTCGGGGCGGCCAGCGCCATCACGCCGTCGGGCAGCGCCGCCGCCTTGCCGGTCGCGGTGTTGAACAGGCGCGGCGGCGTCGGCACCTCCATCGACGCCAACTTTTGATCGGGCTGGAAGCCCCACGTGCGCGTGCCCAGCGGAAAGGTCTTGATGACCTTGCCGTGGCGGTCGATCAGCACGTCCCGCCCGGCCTCTTCGGCCAGCGCCGTGCCTTCGGCATTGAAGCCGGTGGCTTCCGTGAAGCGCGGCTCGATGGCCCATTGGCCCTTGGCATCGATGTAGCCCCAGAGGCCGCCCTGGCTGACCGGCGCCAGGCCGTTCTGAAACGGCTTGGCGTCCGTGTAGGCGGGCGTGATGGCCATGCGGCCCTGCTTGTCCAGGTAGCCCCAGGCGCCTGATTCGTCCTTGGCGGTTCCGGTCAGGACCGCCGCCAGGCCCTCCTGATATGCCTGATGGCAGGACGTGCCGGAGCCCTCGCCGTAGTAGCTGGCCGTGCATTGCCGCATCCAGTCGGGCAGGGCGTGCGCCGCGCCGGGCGCCAAGGGCAGGCCCGCCAGGGCCACCGCCAGCGCCCAGGGCTTGAGGGCGGAAACCGCCTTCATCGCGCGGTGGCGCGGCAGCGAGCCGCGCGAACAAAGAAGCCAAGCCGGGCGTGCCACATGGTCGGATGCCTGCCGAGTAAGAAGGGAAGGCAGCACTGTAACCACCGGTAGCAGGCTCGGAGGCCGGTAAATGTAACTATAAAGAACCAAGCGTTAGCATTGGCGGGCTCCACCCCTGTATAAGGCGCTATCATCCGGCAAATAGCCGTAATCCGCGCGGATTGCGGGCCTATTTGCCTGCCATTTATCCTTTGTTCACTTGCTGCTTACCCATCCAGGCAAATGCCTCGCGCCCGCATGCGGATCCGCAACTGGGCGCGCGCACGCGACAGGCGGCTGCGTACTGTGCCGATTGGCAGCGCCAGCCGCTGCGCGGCCTCTTCGTAAGACAGTTCTTCCACGGCGATCAGGTGGATCAGATCGCGCAGGTCCTGCGGGATTTCGCTCATGGCCCGGTCCACGAGACCGACCATCTGCCGCCATTCAGCCTGCGCTGGCGGACCGGGCTCGGGGCTGGGGTCGGACGCCAGCGTGTCGATGTCCACAAAGGCGTAACGCCGCTCTGGCGCCCGCGACAGGTGATTGCGGATCAGGTTCAGCGCAATGCCATATAGCCAGGTCGACGGCTTGCTGTCGCCTCGGAACCGGTGGTAGGACAGCGACATCTCCGCGAATGCCTGCTGGGTAATGTCGTCTGCTTCGCTGCGGTTGCCGACGTGCCTGCCCACGAAGCGGCGCAGCCGGTCGTGTTGCGCCCGCACCAGTTCACTGACCGGATCGGCGGGCGGCGGCGGACTGGCGGGCGAGGCGGCGGCGCGGCCGGCGGCAAGGGCGGGAGCAGGGTGCATGAGGACGGTGCGGCGGGTTCGACGGCACGCGGGAAGGCGGGGACGGCGTGGGAGTCTGGTGCGCGCCCGCGATCCCGGACGTCTTGGCGAACCAGGAAGGCGCAACGCTGCCGGGCCAGTCTAGTGATGGACGACCGGGCGGGAAATACGATGCGTGCCGTATTTTTTGCGGCTAGCCCGTGGGCAGGCCCAGGCGCACCGCGTAGGCGACCAGTTCGGCCGTGCTGTGCAGATCCAGTTTGCGCATCAGGTTTTCGCGGTGCTTGCGCGCGGTGTAGGGGCTGATGTGCAGGTCCTGCGCAATCTGGGCCGCCGTGGCGCCCAGCGCGGCCATCGCCAGCACCTGCTGCTCGCGCCGCGTCAGGGTTTCGTCGGGCGTCTGGGCGTAGGGCGCAAGTGCGGCCCGTGGACGCGCCCCGCCGCTGGCAAGATCCGCGATGGCGGCCAACAGCGGCTGCGAACTGCCGGTCTTCGCCAGAAAGGCGTCGGCGCCGGCCTCCAGCACGGCGGCGCGGGTGCGCTCGTCGGTGTTTGCCGTCAGCACCATGATGTGCAGCGCCGGGTATCGCTCGCGCAGCGCACGCACCCAACCCGATCCCGACACCCCGGGCATGCCCAGGTCCAGCACCAGCAGATCCGCGCCGTGCGCCGCCAGCAACGCCAGCACCTGTTCGCCGGTGCCGGCCTCGTCCACGGCGCCGATTGCAGCCGGCGACTGGGCCAGCATCATCCTCACGCCTTCACGCACGATGCCGTGGTCGTCGGCAATCAGGATGCGCAGCGGGGATGACGGGGGCGGGACGTTCATGGGGGACAGTTCGATGACATGATGTGTCAGAATGATGCGTCATTATAGGGACCGATCCCGGCTCAGGCCCATGACCCATTCCGCCTCCCCCGCCGTGCCCGGGTCTCTCGGGCCTGCCCTGGCCATCCCGGGGCCTCCGCCCGCGGCGGCATCGACGCAGGCCGCGCTGGCCGTCTTGCTCTACCGGCAATCCTACGGCGTGCTGTTCGCCAATTTCGCCGTCGTGGTCCCGGTGGCCTACGTGATGCAGGGCAGCGTGCCGTCCTGGCTGCTGGCGGCCTGGGCCTCGGCCATCTACCTGCTGACAGGCCTGCGGGTCGGCCTGAGCCGCGTTTTTCTGCGGCGGCAACCCGCGCCATCCGGGGTGCGCCGATGGGTGCTGGGGTTTTCCGCGCTGTCCTGGCTGTCGGGCCTGCTGTGGGGGCTGGCGGGCCTGACGGCCGTGCTGTCGCACGACGACATGATGCTGGCATTCGGTTGCGTCATGCTGGCCGGCATGTGCAGCGGCGCGGTGCCGTCACTGTCGGCCTATCCGCCCGCCTACGCGGGATCCGCGCTGGCCATGCTGGCGCCGTTCACCGCCGCCTGCCTCGCGGCCGGAGACAGCCTGCATCTGGTCTACGCGGCCTTCGCCTTCTGCCTGCTGGCCGTCAACCTGTACTTCAGCGCCATCACCTACCGCAGCCTCAAGACCACCGTGGCGCTGCGGTTCGAAAACACGGCCCTGATAGGCCGCCTGGAGCGCGAGCGCGACCGCGTCGCCGCGGCGGACGAGGCCAAGACCCGTTTCCTGGCCGCCGCCGGGCACGACCTGCGCCAGCCCGTGCACGCGCTGGGCCTGTTCACCGACATCCTGGCCAACCGAGCCGCGCAAGGACACATCAGCCCGCAGGACGCGATGCACGTTGCGCGGCGCCAGCAAACGGTGCTGGAAGACCTGAACCGCCTGCTGGACGGTCTGCTGGACGTCTCCCGCATGGACGCGCACCTGCTGCGTATCGAACGCCGGCGAGTCAGCCTGGACGCACTGTTCGACGCCCTGCGGCAGGACTACGAGCCGCAGGCGCTGGCCCGCGGCTTGACGTTGTCGGTGCTGCCCACGGATATCGAACTGGATACCGACCCCGCGCTGCTGCGCCGCATTCTGGACAACCTGCTGAGCAACGCGCTGTCCTACACGGTCGAGGGGCGCGTGCTGCTGTGCGCCCGGCGTCGGCGCGGCGGCGCCGTGATCCAGGTCTGGGACACGGGGGTGGGCATCGCGCCCGACGCGCAAGAGGCTGTCTTCACCGAGTTCACGCGCGGCGTGGACGCGCCGGATGCGGGGCAGGGCCTGGGCCTGGGTTTGGCGATCGTGCGCAGGCTGGCCGCGCTGCTGGGATACGAGGTCTCGGTGCGGTCGGCGGTGGGCAAGGGCTCGGTGTTTTCGGTGCGCATGCCCGCGCCACCGCCAGCCGGCTGATCCGCCTGGCATTCCCGCCGCGCATGCAGCGGACAAAAAATAATCGGTTGAATCCGGGGCGCGCCGCGCCTGTAATAGAGCCGTGCCCGCCCTAATGGGGGCGACGTTCCACGCAAGAGGTTCGCCATGTCCACCCCGAGCAGATCTTCCCTGGATGTCTCGCAGCTATGGCTGCTGGTGCTGGCCGGCGGCGTCGTCATGGGCCTGGCCCTGGGCGTACGCCACGTGCAGGGCCTGTTCCTGTTGCCCGTCACGATGGACCGGGGCTGGAGCCGCGAGACCTTCGCCATCGCGCTGGCCGTGCAGAACCTGACCTGGGGCATCGTGCAGCCGTTCACCGGCATGATCGCCGACCGCTACGGTTCGGCCAAGGTCATCGCGGGCGGGTTGCTGTTCTACGCCGTGGGCCTGGTGGGCATGGCGCACGCCACGACGCCCGCGGGCTTTCTGTGGACGGCGGGCGTGTGCGTCGGCATTGCGCTGTCCGGCACGGCGTTCGCCGCCATCTACGGCGCGCTGAGCCGCCTGGTGCCGCCCGAGCGCCGAAGCTGGGCCCTGGGCGTGGCGGGCGCGGTGGGCGGGCTGGGGCAGTTCACCATGGTGCCGGCGGCGCAATGGCTGATCGGGGGCTGGGGATGGGTCACGGCGCTGCTGGTCTTTGCGGTCGTGCTGGCTTTTCTGCTGCCCTTGGCGCTGCCCTTGCGCGAGCCCGCCGTCAGGATGCAGGACGCCACCGCCCCGGACGCCAATCTGTCCATGCCCGCCGCCATCCGCGAGGCCTTTACCCGCCCCGGGTTCTGGCTGTTGAACCTGGGTTTCCTGGCCTGCGGCTTCCAGTTGGCCTTCATCGGCACGCACCTGCCGGCGTACCTGATGGACAAGGGCCTGCGCGCTTCCGATGCGGTCGCGGCGTTGGCCATCATCGCGCTGACCAACGTCATGGGCACCTATGTCTGCGGCATCCTGGGGGCGCATCATCGCCGCAAATACCTGCTGGCCGGTATCTACCTGCTGCGCACCGCCGCCATCGCCCTGTTCGTGTTGCTGCCGCTGTCCACGTGGTCGGTCTATGCATTCGCCGCCGTGATGGGCTTTGTCTGGCTGGGTACCGTGCCGCTCACCAACGGTCTGATCTCACAGGTGTTCGGCGTGCGCTATATCACCACCTTGTTTGGCTTCGTGTTCTTTGGCCATCAGGTGGGATCGTTCCTGGGCGTATGGCTGGGCGGCGTCGTGTTCGAGACCACCAAGTCCTACGATCTGATCTGGCTGGGGGCGATGGGGCTGGGCGTGCTGTCGGCCGCGCTGCACTGGCCGATCGATGATCGCGAGATCCAGCGCGTCCGTCCCGCCGGCGTGCCGGGATAGTCCGCGCGGGACCGGGCGCCGCTACGCGGGGCGGTGCTGCGTGCCCGCGCCCAGCGTGATGTGCAGCATGCGGCAGGGCTGGATCACCTTGACGGTGTGCCACGCGCCCTTCGGAATGACATACGCGTCGCCAGCCCGCAGCGTCGCGATGCGCGGTCCTTCGGGTTGCTCCAGATGCAGTTCCGCCGCGCCGGACATGAGACGCACGATCTCGTCGGCCTCGGGGTGCATTTCCCATTGCGGCCAGTCCGCCGCGAACGCATATTCGGACACCAGCCAGCCGCGTCCGTACTTTTCCAGCTCCGCTTCGGGTTGCGACCAGAACGCAACGCCGCCGGGTACCGTGGCGGCGGCGCCGGAGGCGTCCAGGAACACATAGTGCGTAGACAGGTCAGTGGCCATGATGCGCATCCTTGGAGTGGGGGCGTGCGGCCAGTGTATGACGGCGCGGCTGTCATATCGAAGCGTTTATCATGGGGTCCAACGGCAACCAGGGGAGAGGGCGATGAACAAGGGATTCGAGGGGGTACGGCCCGCGTCCGAATCATCCATCGAGATCGGCTTCCTCTATGACGGCAGGCACTATGTCGAGCGCGTCCGGGTCAAACCCACCGCCGCCAATCTCAAGCGGGCCGCCGACCGGCGGGCCGCCATCCTCGAGGCCATCGCGCGCGGCGAGTTCGACTATGACGCCGAATTCCCCAAGCGCGGCGCTAAGCCACCACAGGGTCCCGCATGACAAGCAACACCGCGCTGCAAATCAACGATCTCACGCCGGAGGCGTTCAACGCCTACGGCTGGATGCTGGGCAAGCCGATACCGGATGGCCACGGCGTGCCGCTGTACTCGCACCCCGCCACCGACTTCTGGCAGGAACACCTGTTCAATACCGGCGCGGGCGGCGACGCCGAGTTGCTGTGGGTCAACTACCGCAGCCAGTCCACGGAAGTCTCAAGCCTGGAAAAGCACCTGCTGACGCAACAGGCCATCGTTCCCCTCACCGGCGAGATCATCCAGATCGTGGCGCGCAGCGCCGCCGATGGCAGCCCCGACCTGTCCACGCTGGCGGCCTTCCGCGTGCCGCAGGGGCAGGGCGTGTGCATGCGGCCGGGCTGCTGGCACGCCACCCGCGTCGCCAGCGCGGAAGTCACGTGCCTGATGCTGACCCGCCGCTCCACCACGGTGGACCTGATCCAGCACCTGACCACCGACGCCCGCGCCACGGAAAGCGACATCGCCGCCATTCCCGCATGCCATCTGGAACTGCCGCAGGACCTGAGCCAGGCGGCCTAATCACCGGCGCTGCACGCGTACCCCATGCGCGCGAACAGCGGCCACTTGTTGCGGTAGCTGTCCGTCCAGCACATGCCGAAGAACGCGGCGAACGGCGCGTCGACCGCATGCACCGTCACTTGCGCCGCGGCCTCGGCATCTGCCGGGCAGAACGCCTGGCCTGGATTCGGATGCAGGGCCCCATCCCAGACGGGCTTGTCGCAATGCTCGCAAAAATTGCTCCATTCGCCGCCTCGGCCGGGGTTCGGACGGTAGGGCGGCGCAAGGGCCTGCATCGTTTGCGCCACCGCGGGGGACAAGGCCGCCGTCGCGGAAATCATGGCCGGCCCTGGAATCCGCTGCCATGAAGCGGGGCTGAACAGCCAGTCGCGAAACGCCTGGGGATCCAGCCCGGGGCTGTCGGCATCGTCTTCGTCCAGCTCCACGTCGGCCTCGGTGCTTTCGTGGCCGGACGGCACCGCCAGCGCGTACACCCGCGAGATCTCGTTGCAGGCCGGGCAGCGGTGCGGGGCCTGCAGCACGAAGTACGAAGACGCGCGTATGTTGTAGGACTCGCCGTCCGGGCCGCTGCTGCCGTGGTCTTGCGTCTGCATCTTCCGTTTGCCGTTGCTGTCTGGCCGGCCCCTGCCGCGCCGATTCTTTTACATGAGGGGGAAATATGCCAGAATCCCCGGGAATTCAAGCCTTGCACGCGACGCTGCCCCCACCTGGGCGTTGCCAACATCACGCCATGTTGGAGCACTGAATGCGCCACCGTCAGAGTAGCACTGGATCTTTCAACGCAAGCCAACGTTCGTTTCCCAAGGCCATAGCGGCCGCCACGCTGGCCGGCAGCCTGGCGGGATGCAGCTTCACGTCGCCCGACGCCGCGACGGGGTCGCAATCCGTCGGCATCCAGGGCGTCACCGCGCAACAGGCGCGCAGCATCGCCCGCGAGGCCTATCTGTACGGCACACCCATGGTCGCCAGCTACCAGGCCATGTACGCCTTCAGCATCGACAAGAAGAGTCCGCAGTACAAGGGTCCGTTCAATACGCTCAACACGATCGACAACCCTGTGCGCGCAGGCGCGCCCGGGGACGTGGCGCCCGCGGCGCCTGAGGCAAGCGCATCGGCAAACATATCGGGCAGAACCTCGGGCAGCCGCTCTGGCGGCACGTCAGGCGGCACTTCGGGCAGCACTTCATATTCCTTCGCCGTCCTGGATTTGCGCGCCGAACCCGTGGTCATCACCGTGCCGCCAATCGAGGCGCGGCGCGACTTCGCGCTGCAGTTCATGGACCTGTACACATATCGCCTTGCCTATATCGGCAGCCGCTCCACCGGCAACGGCGGCGGCCGCTTCCTGGTCGCCGCGCCGCGCTGGAAGGGCGCGGTCCCGCCCGGCATCACCCAGGTCATTGCGTCGGAGACCGAGTTCGTCACCGTGGTGGGCCGCACGCAGCGATTCAACGCCGCCGACCAGGAAAACATCCAGCGCATCCAGTCGCGCTACAAGATCCAGCCCTTGTCGGCGTTCACCAGGAAGCCCGCGACGGCCGTGCCCGCCGCCGTGGATTGGATCGATCCGGTGCCGCCCGCGCAGCTGCGCACGTCGCTCGAGTTCTACAACGAGCTTGCCTTCCTGCTGCAGTTCGCGCCCACGCACTCCACCGAAAAATGGCTGCGCGAACGCTTCGCCAGCATCGGCGTCAGGGCCGGCCAACCGTTCGACACCGAGAACCTCAATCCCGCCCTGCGCCGCGCCCTGCAGGAAGGCATGCACGACGGGCAGAACGACATCGACAAGAACCGCGCGGCCCTGGGCGGCAAGACCGGCTCGCTGTTCGGCGACCGCGCCACGCTGAAGAACGACTATCTGTCGCGCGCCACTGGCGCGCAGATGGGCTTGGGCGCCAGCGGCACCAAGGAAGCGCTGCCCGCCGCGCCGAACAAATAGGCCGGCGCCGCATGAAGCGCAACTTCAATATCCACGACCTGCGCATCTTCTATGCGGTGGTCATGACAGGCTCGACCCGGCAGGCGGCGCACGCCATGCACCTGACCCAGCCGGCGATCAGCCACGCGATTTCACGCCTGGAAAGCGCCACCGGCGTCCAGCTTTTCGACCGGTCCCACAAGACATTGCGCCCCACCGAGGCGGGTCAGTACCTGTACAGCGAAGCCAAGTTCGTGCTGGACGAACTGGTGCGCATCGACGAAGCGCTGCACAGCATCGAACAGTTCGGCGGACGCGGCCTGCGAATCGCCTCATCCCCGGCACTGGCGCTGGGCTACGCGGCCGACGCCGTGCGCCGCTATCTGGACATCAACGGCACCCGTCCGTTTTCCATCGACGTCGAATCGTCCATGCAAGTGATCAGCGCGGTGGAAACCATGCGTGCCGACTTCGGCCTCGGCGCGGTCGGGCGCGACAGCACCCGGCTGGGCTTTACCCCGTTCCTGCGTGCGGACGTCATGGCGATCGCACACCACGAGCATGCTCTGGCCGGGCGCGACGTCATCGCCGTCGGGGACATCCCGCCCGACACCTATGTCAAGCCGCTGTGGTCCGACTACGTCGTGGCGCAGGGCGACATCGCCGACTCGCTGCTGCTGCGATCGGGCATGCAGGCCCACATGTCGCTGGTGCCCGGCACCGTGCGCGCGGTCAAAGGCATCAGCCTGGTCAACGCCTTGTCGGCCTCGGACATCGTGGCGTCCTTCCCGGACCTGGTGGCGATACCGCTGGCCTCGCGGCAGTGGTTCGACTTTTTGCTCATTACCCGCATCGAAGCGCGCAACCAGGACCTGACGGGCCGGCTGCTGGACGCCTTGCGCGCCACCGCCCAGGAACGCCGCCACGGCGTTTACGCGCACACCATCGAACTGCTGGACTAGGCACCGCTTGCCTGGCCGCATAATGGGACGACCTGGGGACGACCCCGGGGACGGCCAGGCCGGCTCCGCGCGCCGTCATGCCGCGGGCGGTTGCCAGGGCAGAGACTGCAGATCGCCATCGATGCTGATGGCTTGCCCGCTGACCATCGCCCCGAAAGGACTGGCCAGAAACAGCGCCATATTGGCGATGTCCGCCGCGCGCACGAACTGCCGCAGGCTGACGCCGGACAACTCCAGCGTGGTTTCTTCCTCGACCGTCAGTCCCATGTTCTTCGCCCGGGCGGCGATCACGCGGTCGATGCGCGGCCCCGCCACCAGTCCCGGCAGCAGCGCGTTGACCCGGATGCCCAAGGGCCCCAGCTCCACGGCCAGGGAACGCGTCAGTCCCACCACGCCCCATTTGGTCGCCGCGTAAGGGGTGCGCATCGGCACTCCCATGCGGCCCGCCACCGAGCTGATGTTGATGATGCTGCCGCCGCCCGCCTCGCGCAGCGCGGGAAGCGCGTGACGCACCGTATGGAACTGCGACGCCAGATTGATGTCCAGCGTGGCGTCCAGGTCGTCGGCCGTGATGTCGGCAATACCGGCCGTCGGCCCCGCGATGCCGGCGTTGTTGACCAGCACGTCCAGCCCGCCCAGATGCGACAGCGCCGTCTGCATGTAGCGGTCGATCTCGTCGCGGCGGCTGACATCCGCGCGCGCCCAGGCGTGGCGGCAAGTCGCCAGCGCCTGTTCGTCCACGTCGCACAGATGCACCCGCGCGCCGCGCTCGGCGAAGGCGTCGGCCAGCGCCGCGCCGATGCCGGCCGCGCCCGCCGTGACGATGACCCGCTTGCCCGACAGGTCCACGGGCAGGGCGGCGAGGTTGGTGGCGGTATTCATGAGCGTTTCCGGTTGGTCCATGGCATCAAGGCTTCATCAGGCGGCAGGTCGATTCCGCGGGCGACGTATAGACCTGATCGCCCGGCACCCGGGTCACCAGCTTGTAGTAGTCCCAGGGTCCCCTGGATTCCGCCGGCGTCTTCACCTGCATCAGGAACATGTCGTGCACCATCAGCCCATCGGCGCGGATCTTGCCGTCCTTCACGAAAAAGTCGTTCACCGGGTTCGCCTTCAGCCACTTCATGATGGTCTCGCCGTCGGTGCTCTTGGTGGCTTCCACCGCTTTCAGATAGGTCGTCGCCGCGGAATAGTCGCCCGCTTGCAGCATCGACGGCTTCTTCTTCATCACGGCCTCGAAGCGCGACGCCCACTTGCGCGACGGATCGTCCTGATCCCAGTACCAGGCCGTGGTCAGGTACATGTTCTGCGCCGCCTGCAGACCCAGCGCGTGCACGTCCGTGATCAGCACCAGCAGACCCGCGATCTTCATCTTGGGCGTCAGCCCGAATTCATTCGCGGCCTTCACCGCATTGCTGGTGTCGCTGGCGGAATTGGCCAGCCCCAGCACCTGCGCGCCCGAGGCCTGCGCTTGCAGGATGAACGACGAGAAATCGGACGAGTTCAACGGATGGCGCACCCGCCCCTTGGTATTGCCGCCGTCCGCCTGCACGACCGCCGCCGCGTCCCGCTCCAGCGCATGTCCGAAGGCATGGTCCACCGTCAGGAAGAACCAGTCCTTGTTGCCTTCCTTCATCATGGCGCGCGCCGTACCGCGCGACAGGGACACGGTGTCGTACACGTAATGCACGGTGTAGGGCGTGCACTGCGCATTCGTCAGTTCCGACGCGCCCGCGCTCACCACGAAGAATGGCGTCTTCTTTTCCTCGGCCACCTTCGCCATCGCCAGCGCCGCCGCCGAATTCGCGCCCGCGATCAGCATGTTCACGCCCTTCTGGTCCAGCCATTCCCGCGCACGGGACGACGCGATGTCGGCGCGGTTCTGGTGGTCGGCCACCAGCACCTCGACCTTCTTGCCCGCCACCACCCCGCCCAGGTCCGCCACCGCCATCTTGATCGCCTCGGCGCCGCCCGGCCCGTCGGCGTCCGCCGACAAGCCGGACATGTCCGTGATGAACCCGATGCGGATCACTCCATCATCGGCCTGCGCCGCGCCCGCCATCCCCAACAGCGCGGCCACGGCCGTCGCGCACAATGTCTTTTTCATGTCTGGTCTCCCCACTGGATAGAACGATTATTCAGAACGCGACGTTGCCGCGTCCCTTCAGTTGCAGCGTCTCACGCGCGTCGTCGGGTGTGGCGGCTTGCAGCGACAGATCCTCAAGAATCCGGCGAATCCGGCGCACCTGATCCGCATTCGACCGCGCCAGCTCGCCCGGCCCTTCCCACAAGGAATCCTCCAGCCCCACGCGCACATTTCCCCCCATCGTCGCCGCCATCGTCGTCAGCGGCGTCTGCTTGCGGCCGGCGGCCAGCACCGACCAGATGTAGTCGTCCCCGAACAGACGGTCTGCCGTGCGCTTCATCATCATCACGTCTTCGGGGTGCGTGCCGATCCCGCCGCGTATCCCAAACACCGACTGGATCAGGAACGGCGGTTTCAGCAGCTTGCGGTCCACGAAATGCGCCGCCGTATAAAGATGCCCGATGTCATAGCATTCGATCTCGAACCGCGTACCGTTATCGCTGCAGGACGACAGGATGTGCTCGATATCCTTGAACGTATTCCTGAAGATCAGATCGTTGCTGCCTTCCAGATACGGCAGTTCCCAGGCGTGTTTGAACTCCTTGAAGCGCTCTAGCAGCTCATACATCCCGAAGTTCATCGACCCCATGTTCAGCGACGCCACTTCGGGCTTGAACCGCAGCGCCGGTGCCATGCGCTCGGCAATCGGCAGCACCGGCGACCCGCCCGTGGTGATGTTGATCACCACGTCGGAAGCTTCCTTGATGCGCGGCAGGAACTGCGCGTACAGCGCCGGATCCTGGGTCGGCTGGCCGGTATCGGGTTGGCGCGCATGCAAATGCACGATCGCCGCGCCAGCCTCCGCGGCCTCCAGCGCGGATCGCGCGATCTCGTCGGGCGTGACGGGCAGATGCGGCGACATCGACGGCGTATGGACCGAGCCGGTAATGGCGCAGGTAATGATGACCTTCCTGGACTTTTTCATGGGCCTCTGGCGTGCGCGTTGGATTCTTATGGCCCCGGCTGTCTCCTCCGGGTGTGGGCCATTCTGTCGCACGCTTCCGGTGCCTGTCACCTGAACAGAAATTATCAATTGATAGGGAATCCGGTGCTGCGGTGCAGCGTGCCGGGCAACACCAAGCCGCCATGAAAAAGCCGCCGCCTGGATTGCTCCGGGCGGCGGCTTCTCTTTACGACAGCAGCGGGACTTAGTCCTGGCGGCTGGTCACTTCAACCAGGTGATAGCCGAACTGGGTCTTCACGGGGCCCTGGACGACGCCGACCGGGGCGCTGAACACCACGGTGTCGAATTCCTTGACCATCTGGCCCGGGCCGAAGGAACCCAGGTTGCCACCGTCACGGCTCGACGGGCAGCTGGAGTTTTCCTTGGCGAGCTGAGCGAAGTCGCCGCCGTTTTCAATGGCGGTCTTGAGTTCGTTGGCCTTGGCTTCGGTGGAAACGAGGATGTGACGGGCGGAGGCTTGTGCCATGAGGGGCTCCTTGCGGGCTTGATTTGGGGAGGGGAGAGTAACGCATTTGGGCGTACTCGCTACCTTGCCATCATAAACGGGGTTTGGGGCGGCACCGA
>RCUH01000516.1_pt1 | contig 38951 bp, 46 predicted proteins | sample 2166191 | NCBI WGS metagenome assembly RCUH01 (sample SAMN09932848, study PRJNA488358) | compost metagenome | feature: garden; material: soil; isolation source: compost soil in an enriched community after 214 h of incubation | place: Germany: Experimental Botanical Garden Goettingen | collected... | reverse complement strand
TCAACCCTAAAGAAAGGATAATACACGCCCAGAGCGCCTGAATACTTCTCATAAATGATATATTATAAATACTAAAAAATAGGCTCAGTTAGATTGAGAAACTCAAACAACCGAAAATTAATTCAAAAATAAAAAAAACAAAACACTTTTATCATTAGGACTGAAGAATTAATAAGAGTCAAAAACGCATTACATTAATATAAAATAGATTAATTTTTACACCAGTAAATCAAACTACGAAATAATGACAATAATTATCTTATATAACGTTAAAACAGCAAATCACCCCTCCAACACTTACCTAAGGTACATTGCGATCTAGCGAAAACCTTAATTCCTCCTTTTCAAATCATCAATCTGCTTTTGTAAAGAAATAACATGTAAAGTGAGCTCTTCGTTATTTTTGAGTAATTTTTTAACCATTTCCCCCAATTGAATACCGTTAAGTTCAACTTCATTTGTTGTTGGCATATCTGGCAGATGCTTGTTTGTTTTAACAAAGATCTCCAGATCCTTCAAACTATTCAACTTATAATCTTCTTCAAAGACATAGTCCGGCCAATCGGCGGAAGTAGTCGTAACCTTGATTTCTTCGGCTTGTATTTTCCCTTTTACGGAAAGCCTATGCTGTGGGTTATTAGTTCCTATTCCAAGATTTCCTTTTGCATTCATGATCATGTAATTGGTAGAATAGCTTCCCCAAGAAAAAAGTGGACGATTAATCAACGCTCCAGCACTCCAACGTGCATCAAAGTGCATCATTGGCTTATCACCTATATCCGAGCTCCCTGGCACACTTGCTGTAATTCCAAATACGTAATCATCAGTATGCGTTCTAGAAGCCTCTATCCAGGGAATAAACCTTCCATTTATCGCAGTACCATTCATTATTGTTAAGCTTTCATTTGGAGCGTCGCTCACCGTATATTGGACGATTTTCTCTAATCCATTATTTTCCGCTATTTTTCTTACATCCATTAAATAAGCAGGACTGGCCGTACCTATACCAACATTTCCATTTGCTGGAAAAGTATTTATTTGGGAATTAGCTAGATTACTTAAACCCAATAGGGCGCAAAAAAATATTGTTTTTTTTATATTCATAAATTAATATTTATTTCAAGGATTAAATTGAGTAACACCCAATTCATGGTTATTTTAAATGAGACCACTAATTATTCATTCTCTCTCTATACTAAAAATAAGTCTAAGGTTTTCAAAAAATGTCTCCCTCAACTTACATCAGCAAACGAGCATTTGCTATGTCTTGATTCCCCTGGCGCATCATCTAATGCTTTGAAAGATGAATTAGGCCCTTAATTAAAAGTTGATGTATCTTTTTTTTATTACATAACAAAAATATAGGTCCTATAGATGTAACCAGGAGATTGCATGCATAGACAAGTGAATTATAAAAAATATCTCATATGTATAAATTTGTTTTCCAACAAAACCATAAGGTTTATTCGCTCTCCGTCAGCATAGAATTAATCACGTAGCTTCATATTGTATTATTTGGTCATTAGCTCCTCAAGCTTCAATACTTTTTTCTCCAATTCGTTTCTCTTTTTTTCGTTTTCGATCGCGTGCAGCGTTAATTCTTCCACTTTTTTCAGTAGCAATAGATTCATCTCTGCTAGATCTAAACCATCTTTCTGAATCTCTTTAGCCGAAGGAATCTCGGGCAGATGTTTATGCACTTTGACATAGTCTTCAATATAATCCAACCTGCTAAGCTTGTAATCTGGTTCGAACACATAATCTGGAACTGATATATCCGTTTTAACCTTGATTTCCTTTGCTAAAATATTGCCTTCAACTGCAAGCTTTGCCTGTGGATTAGCGGTACCGATACCGACATTTCCACCGGGTAAAAAGGTCATCCGGGCAATTCCAGAACCAGTGCCATGGTAACCATCACCGCTATCCTCAAGTATATTAAAATTATTCGTGTTATGAGTACCGCCAACCGCCCAATGTTTCGAACGATTACGATAGCTGAAGAGCAATTTAGGATCGTCACCAACAGGATTATCTGTTACTAATGCTAACGCGTGGCCATAAGACTGTCCTCCATTGGAATGAAAAATTCCTGTTGAAATGTTACCTATTGGCGGCTGGACATCCAATCTTGTACGTGGAACCGAGTTGCCAATACCCAAATTGCCTTCACCAGTAAATAAAAAGGTCGAATTAATTAACGGACTGCTTGAAAAGTAGATGGAAGCCAAACCAGTACCTGCGTCATAATGACTTCTAATTCGGGTAAGCTCCTCTCCGTTCATTTTCTGAAAGACAATATCTCCTGCGTCAGTAGGCTCTGCTGTAGCACCCTTAAAAATTAAATCACGTCCATTTGTCAAATTTATACCTTCGAAGGAGGTCTGTGCATTAGCCAGATAACCGTGTAGGCTACCCGCAGTTATTAGTATTGTGATTAATAATTTTACTTTATTCATTGTTAACTTTGTTATTTTATCGTATTATCTCCATTTCAGGCGAGAAGCATATTCAATCAATGTCTGTTATAAATAGATAATTTGATTGATCATTTTTTCATTTAATAAGTTTAACACAGAGTTTACCACTAACAACCTTAATCAAGAAGTATTTCATTACTTTCTAAAGAAATTATTTCACAGGAGGTAGCATAGTTGGTGAACCAGCATTCTACTTAGTAAGGGTATCATTAAGCATATGTATAAATTAAATTTCGGCTAAAATAACACTAAATTCCTACGCTCTTAAAGGCAAGGTATTTGCAAAAAATAACGCAGAAATGAGCTTTTAAGCGACTTTTCATGTATAAGGATGAATGCAACTCCGATGATAACAGATTACCTTCTTCATCATGGATTACATAGGTTAATTATATTTGATTGTAATAATAAATAAAATCTGATATATAAACATCCTCAAATGGGTTAATAATCTGTCCACGAAATATCCCACCAATTGATTGAACAAATATAAAAAAAATCAATTAATTGTTACCAGGATTAAATTAATTTTTCAATACCAACAGTAAATAAAAATTAAAAGATAAGTATCAGAAAGAATGCATATTACAAAATCCGTTACACAACAAATTAAATTATAGAGGATTTAACTCAATATATTGACACTACTTTCCTTATAACATACCAAAGAATAAATTAGCCCCTTAGCGCTAAAGGGGCTAATTTAACAATACAAGTTGCCTTCCTATGGCAGATTAATCCATTTATCGCTAAAATACGCCCAATATTTTCGACTAAAGACAATGAGGTATACACCTTGAGCTTTTGCTCCCCGCTGCGTATTTAGCCAGGTCAGCCCGCCGTTTGAAGTGATCACTTCAAACCCCGCAGGAACATTACCTTTAAGTTGACGATCGTATTGCCACCATCCTGAACTGTGCCAGTATGGGTTAATAAGATAATATCCTTGATCTGTGCGTACAATCTCCTTAAAATTATTGAAGCCTCGTGCATCATTCTTATTTGCTCCTACTAAAACTGCAAAAAAGCCTAAGCTATCCAAAAAACTCCGGGGTATATGGTTACTTAGATCAATATTGGCACCGCCTACAAAAGGAATGTAAATTCTGGTAATAGCCTAAAAGTTGTACCCCTAAATAGATCCCATTTGTCAATGCTGTAATTTCTGCTGCAGATAAAGCACGCATATCTACCATTGTGTTTTTGATGAGAAATTGATTTGCCATAATGTTGTTTTATTAATCTGACACAAACTTAGGCTTCATCCAGGGGCTAAATAAGAAAATATAGCGCTATGTTGTCGGTAAAATGGATTATTAACCGAAAACTTACTTTATCACAGCAAACGTATCAGATGCTTACCTGCCTTTCCTTAGTTCTTCAATCTGTTTCTGTAACGATATGACATGCAGGGTCAGCTCCTCATTATTTTTAAGCAGTTTTTTAACCATTTCCCCCAATTGGATACCGTTTACCTCAACCTCACTTGCCGTTGGCATATCCGGTAGATGCTTGTTTACTTTAATGAAAGCCTCCAGATCCTTTAAACTATTCAGTTTATATCCCTCTTCAAAGACATAGTCAGGCCAATCGGCGGAAGTAGTCGTCACCTTGATTTCTTCAGCCTGTATTTTCCCTTTTACAGAAAGCTTCTGTTGTGGATTATTAGTACCTATGCCGATATTACCGTTATAGCGAATCCTTAATCGCTCTGCTAGCGGGAAATTATCTCCAGGTTCTCCTGTAGAAAACACTAAATCCATTGCCTGGACCAAAGCACTGTTCTGTTGCCAGGTATTAATTCGTTCTGCTCGAATGCGTGCTCCTATATAGTCAGGAATAACATCTCTCCATGCCGCGAAATCGATATTATAGCCCCCGGATATTCCCATAAAAGGCACGGAAAGATTACCTTGGTCATGTCCTGTCCCTAATTTTATCGTACTCGTCGTGCTATTAGCGGCGCTTCCCATATTCAAAGGGGTAGCTGGGCTATTCGTACCGATGCCCACATAACCAGTTGACGGAAATGTGTTAGTTTGGGATCTTGCTATACTGCTTAGGCCAAAGAAGGCACAAAAAAAAATAATTTGTTTCATCTGCTTTATAAATTAGATTACCTAGTCTATTATTTTAATGATGGAATCTCTTTTTGCAATTTTTCAATACGTGTGTTTTCCAATAACTTTATCTTTTCTGATTGGGTATTGATTTGCTCCGTTTGCTTCTTCATCTCATTATTTAGCTGAATAAGCTGTAAAGTCATTTCTTCTATCTTTTTTAATAGAATCTTATTCATTTCTCCTAACGACACTCCGTCTGCTTCAATTTCTTCAGCTTTCGGAACATCAGGAAGATGACCATTCGATTCAATAAACTTTTCAGTTTCAGCTAAAGAAGGGAGTTTATAATCTTTTTTAAATACATAATCAGGCCAGTTTGCTGTCTCTACCCTAACTTCATGTCCACGAATTTTACCATTAACGGCAAGATCATAATCCCCAGGAACTGTTGTCTTAATTCCCATTTTTCCTGAAACAAAAAAGTCTCCGGCACCTACCGGATTATTTAAAAGCGAACTAATAGTAGGTTCGTTTCCATTCACCTCTTCGACACGTGGCCCATAGAAATATTGACGGTCGTTGATATTAGGATCATAAAACAGGTAAGATCTATGCTGCGTAGCAGTTGTATTGGATGCAAACTTAAAATCGGTTGTAGAAACTACCTTTTTACCTGTTGTACCATCATAAATGCCACCGAAACTTGTGGTTGATGGGTCACTCGAACCGTGAACGTAGCCTACAACGAGATACCATTTATTAAGTTCGGGAAGGTCGCCGTACCAGAAATAGGGATTATTATTAGCTACTCCAGCCAATGTTGTCACTCCTGGGGCACAGCCCAAGTAGGAGGTTCCATCGTTGGAGCCAGTCTTTTTTAACCATACCGTATAACGATAGGTCTTTTGGTTATTAATGATAAAATAGGATGAATCAAATCCGCCATCTCCATTCTCGTCTCCACTTGGGCTCCCTTTCCACAGCACAACTTGCGTACCGTAAGGCCCAATCCCCCATTCACGCTGATTTTCAGAAATTAATCCATTCTGTGCCAATGCGGTAATACCACCCGACCCGACTACCCAATCGCTCAGATTCAATAAATTTTGGGCACTAGTTTCTAATGTCAATAAGGTCAGAGGAAATAATAATCCCTTTTTAAATTTTTTCATGGTGTTGGTTAATTATGATTACTTAGCAGACTCCAGCTTTTCAAGTCTTTCCATCACCTGATTGATTATCTTATCTTTTTCGATCAGGTGTAAGGTCATCTCTTCAATTTTCTTTAGTAAAATTTTATTCATTTCACCAAGCGACAGCCCTTCCCTCTCAACTTTCTTAGCATCGGGAACCTCGGGCAAATGACCATTTTCATGAATATACTTTTCGGTTTCCTCCAAGCTCAACATTGTGTAACCAGATTTGAAAACATAGTCTGGCCAATCTGCAGCGGCTGTAGTGACTTTTATTTCTTCTGCACGGATTTTTCCCTTCACAGATAATTTGTCCTGCGGATTTGATGTGCCAATACCGGTATTTCCATTAGGTAGGATTGTCACCTTAGCCGATTGGTTGGTAATAATGGAAAAGGGATGGTTAGTACGTGTACCAACGATTCCACCTGCAAGAGCCCCATACCAACCTAAGTCATGAGACCAAAGTCCACTCTGAACATTATTTGTCGTTACGATAGCCTTTGAATGCCCATCACCCTGGACCTGAAAAACCCTACTCCAGCCTTCGACATTTTCTATGGTTGAAGTACCGATGCCTGCATCGCCCAAAGTATTCAACATGCCGTTATTGGAAACCCAGAACGACTTTCCTATTTTGACACCATTAGTAAAGTCTCCATCGTAGTTAATCGTTAGAACATTATTCATGTCATGAACAAATGCCCTACCGCCGGCTCCCCGGGGCGTATAAGAAAAAATGACATCTGCGGCTCCGTTATAACGGAATTCATAAACCTGCCCAAAGGCAGAAACTGCCATAAAAGCGGCAGCTATCAAGGTTAATACTCTTTTCATATTTTTGGCAATCTATATAGCTTAGTTCGTATAAATTTCTCTAATCCACTAACGGTTAAAATGGCTTAAAATATAATGCCATAAATGTCTGCCAACTCAAGATAATAGACTAATGTTCCACAGCTCAAATGTCTACTGATCAATCAGAGTTAAAAAGGTTAAATAATGCCTCATTGCAAATTATCAAAGACTGACAATATCACTAATTAATGATTAAGATCACATTCAAATAATTTTTTTTCAAGGATCTTAAAAGAACCCCCGAAATTACATTTTTTCCACAAATAATCCATAAGGATTAAAGTATTTTTCTTATAAAACAGAGGTAATCCAAAAAAAGCAATTAAACACACGTTAAAAGAAAGATATAAAATATCAATAGGGTACGATAAATTACCAAAAAGTACATTGAAATTTAACATACTAATACACATGTTCTTTAAAAGATAATTTTTCATCAACAACAATCAATATAGAGGAAACCAAATGCATATATTTGAAAAAATAACAATTTATGAAAAGTATTAACATTTTAGCGTTATTATTAACACAACTAATTGGTCTTAATATCGCCTACGGCCAGGATGCATTGATCAAAACGAAAAACTTGGGTAACTTTACATCACCTGACAATCAAGCGCGCGAATTCAAACTGTTTGACCTATCTTACAATACGCATCACTGGCAAAATGGTGCCAGCGTAATTGTGGAAGTTTTCCAGGATTTTTATTCACCTGCTTATGCCAAATATGTTATCAACTTTGGTTACGGAAAAGGAGCTAATTACGGCGATGGACAAATCTATCAAGTAGAAAATTTTGGCAGCCACGAATTTACAGTTGCATTTGGCAACAAATCTGGTCTAAACACTCAAAGTTCGGGTTATCCAAATGAAAAGATACCGGTCATGTTGAAAGTAAAAGCTTATATTGTTTGTCGGGTCAAGGTAACATATACTTATAATGAAGTCGCTTCTGTCGTAAATCATTCCGAAATAGCGTTCGGAAATACCATAGGAACTGTAACACCTGATTTTCCGACACAAACAATGGCCAATACAGCTATGTGGACAACAGGGAGCCTACGTGTAGAAGGGCTAGATAACCATTATATCTCCCAAGGGAATGTTGGTATTGGAACCAAAAATCCACAGGATAAGCTATCTGTCAATGGGAAAATAAGGGCGCATGAAATCAGGGTAACTACCGCAACAGCCGACTGGCCTGATTATGTATTTAAAGAAGGTTATAACTTAAAGCCCTTATCGGAAATAGAACGATACATTAAAATTAACGGTCACTTGCCAGAAGTCCCAAGCGCAACCGAGGCGGGAGTCAACGGTGTCGCTCTCGGAGAGCTTAATAAGATATTATTAAAAAAGGTGGAAGAACTAACGCTACATGCTATTGAAACTAAAAAACAATTACAACAACAAGACAAGGAAATTACAGCATTAAAACAATTAATAAACACTCATCTTCCCACAACCTCATCTGATACCTCTGTTGAAATCCACTAAAAATTGTATCAGCTAATAGCTCCAACTTATTTGGAGCTATTAGCTGATACAAAAATGAGTATAGTATAATAACTGCCTCCAACTTGATGTTGTGTATCCAAAAGCCTAAAGGTCGCCCAAAAGCAATTGTTACCTAGAACAAAAAGTATATTTTACAGATTACGTAAATTATATTTTCTCCTTAAATTGATTGATCTCGTTTGCCTGTTTTACAAGCATTTTATTCATTTGAATCATTTGTAATGTCATCTCTTCTATCTTCTTTAATAATAATAGATTCATTTCCGCCACGTTCATTCCTTCACGCTCAATCTCTTTGGCAGAAGGTATCTCTGGAAGGTGCTTGTGTTTTTTGATGAACTGTTCAACCTCCTCCAATGTGCTCAAACTATAGGTCGGTTCAAACACATAATCAGGTATCGTAATATCTGTCTTAATTTTTATTTGCTTGGCTAAAATATCCCCATTAACGGCCAAATCCGCTTGTGGATCATCGGTACCTATACCCACTTTTCCCAACACGTTGAATCGAGACACATGATTGCTGATCTTTCTGTTCGGAACAAAATCTGCAATCTCTTTCAAAACGCTGGTATTTTGGGCTACCCCGTTCTTTTCATAAACAACAAATTCTAAACTAAGACCAGAAGATTTGACCCAACCTACAAACTGAAATCCATTCTGATGATATGCGGCCAAATAAGGGACTTCCAAAGCAAGGTATTTTTTACCATTGTATCGGCATGTTTTGAGCTTCCACAGGTAATCAGCTTCATCATTGGAGGTGAGATTGGCATAAGTTGAACTATAGGATGAAGAACTGTTTATATTAGCTACATTTAGTCTATTCCCTGCGCTTACACTTCCGCGCCTGGCTGCAATTGTACCGATCAAATAGTTGTCAGGAAGCAATGTAGTATCATAAATTTCATGTAACAAAATCAAAGATTTCGTAAAGTCGGCATTTTCGGCAGAATTGATATTCTTATGGACATAATCTCCCGAGATGGGCGTGACTTGTGCCTTACTTCCCAACCAGAACGACGCAAAGACTATCGTGAGAATAAGAAGCTTAGAATTAAAATATCTCATAAAATTATTTGATTTTCTTTTGTAATGTTTCTATAAGGTCCTGTTGTTTTCTATTGGATTTATCCAATTCGATCACATGTAAAGTCAACTCCTCGATCTTTTTTAATAATATTTTATTCATCTCACCAAGAGGAACTCCGTTGGTTTCTACCTCTTCAGCTTTTGGAACATCTGGAAGATGTCCGTGCGTCTTTATAAATTGCTCCGTTTCGGATAAAAGGGGCATTTTATAATCCGATTTGAACACATAATCTGGCCAATTATTAGTCTCCACTTTAATCTCGCGTGCACGAATATTCCCATTGACAGAAAGCTTTTCTCCCGGTGTTTCTATACCAATGCCTAAATTACCATTTGGGTCCATCGTTATTTTATTAAAATATGCCCCATTAGAAGTGGCAAATACTAAATTTCCTAAAGCATTGGTTGTTGCATCTGTCGCTTGCAAAGCAGAAACATATGCTAGTCCTTTGAATCCAGAAGAATTTCTGGATACCCAAGATATAGAACCGACTGAACTCTCCCGCATCAATGCACCAGAGCTCAATACAATATGGGACTGACTATGCAGCGTATTGTTGCTATTATATATCTCCATGACCCTATTATTCCCTCCATGGAAATAGGAAGATGGATTGAGCACACCTATGCCTGCATCACCAGAACTTGGAAATGTATTTGTTTGAGCATGTGCTGTGCAAAATAAGCTTATCAATATTAAAAGTAATATCTCAATTTTCATATCTTAATTTTTAGTGTCAGTATCGGATGAAATTTTTGTCCTTAATTCTTTAATATCCTTTTGTTGCTGGATGACATATATTGTCAATTCTTCGATCTTTTTTAACAAAATTCGATTCATCTCACCTAATGCAATACCCTCTTTTTCGACATCTTTCGCCGAAGGGATCTCAGGAAGATGTTTATTTTTTTTTATAAAAGATTCTAGTTCATTTAAACTTGTCAAATCATACCCATCCTCAAAAACGTAATCAGGCCAATCCGTGGTTGCCGTTGTTACTTTGACTTCTTCTGCCTGAATTTTACCTTTGACGGAGAGTTTTTGCTCGGGATTAGGTGTACCAATCCCCACATTACCGTTATATTTGATGCGTAACTGTTCTAATAGAGGACTATAATCTACTGGTCCACCAGTAGAAAAGACGAGATCCATGGATTGAATTAAGGCATTATTTGCAGCCCAGGTATTAATTCTCTCTGCACGAATGCGTGCGCCGACGTAATCTGGGTTATAATCTCTCCAGGTTGTAAAATCTAAATTGTAACCACCTGTAGCACTACCTAGGGGTACATTGATGTTTCCCGAATCACCTGATTTTCCAATCTTAATCGTGCTTGTTGTACTATTAGCTGGAATAGCAATATTCAATGGAGTCAGGGGCGAAGTTGTCCCAATACCTACATTGCCGTTTGAGGGGAAAATATTGGTCTGTCCATAAGCAGACAGACTAATAAAAAAAGAAAATAGTGCATGATATTTATTCATATAGAATCATTTTTTTGATTCAAGCTGATTAATTCGTTGTTCCAAAAGTGTGTTCTGTTTTTTCATACTTTGGATTTCTCGAAGTTGATCTTGCAAAAAACTTTCTTGATGACAGAATTTTATATTTTGATGTTTAAGCTCTTCATTTTGCTTAATTGCATATAAGGTAAGCTCTTCCACTTTTTTGAGTAATAAAAGATTTATCTCTGCTAGATCCAAGCCATCCTTTCGAACTTCTTTAGCAGATGGTATTTCCGGTAAATGCTTATGAGCTTTGACATAGTCTGCAATTTCTTCTAGACTTTTAAGCTCATAATCAGGTTCAAATACATAGTCTGGAACACTGATGTCTGTTTTCACTTTTATTTCATTAGCTAATATATTTCCTTCGACAGCTAGTTTTGCCATCGGAGAATTGGTTCCGATACCAACGTTCCCTTCCCTATTATACTGAACCATTAGCCCGTCGTAAGCTTTGGCCCCTTCCGGCTGAATATAAAATAATTCAGAAATTCCCAATCGATTTTGCGTATCATTTGTATTGTAAATAGTAAAACGAATTTTTGATGGACATATGGAGCCGGGAGAGATTCGAGCCATATAATGCCAGGCCGCATTATTGCTCACATCAGCAATTGTACGCCATTGATTAGCCCCATCGTTGACATCAAAAACTTCTATCTTAAACTTTGTCGCCATATAATAACGTGTAGTTAGTCCTATCCAAGCACCTTCTTGCGCGTGATAGAGGGGGATATCCTCGATAAGAAGAACATAAGGATTCTGTGTGTTTATACTTGCACTCGAATAAGTAGGAAAAAATTGACCATTAAATAAAGTTGGTAAATCAAGTGTAGCACTTCCCGATTGCGTCACCTTAAAACGTTTGTCTGCAAAGAAAAGAACATTTTTCTCCAATGAAGAAAAAGACCGATTCGAGGGCGGGACTATAGCTTCCGTTTGCCCAAAAACAAATAAGTTCACGTTCATCATAAACATGAAAATGAAAAACATCTTTATATTCATCATAAATTAGGTAATTAAAAAATATGTGGTTTAACAAAAAAATATAATATCATATTCTAATGTTATAATCGTTACTGCTAAAATAGATCTGTAACTGAACAGCCTTAATCTTGCTTCGATTTCACTCATTTTTCCTGACGGTCGATTTTCTTATTCAATTCGATCACTTGCAAGGTCAATTCCTCAATCTTCTTCAACAGAATTTTGTTCATTTCTCCAAGCGAAACACCCATTTCTTCTACTTCTGAAGCTTTGGGAACCTCAGGCAAATGTCCATTTTGTTTAATAAATTCTTCTGTTTCTGGCAAACTAAGTAATTTATAGTCGGATTTAAACACGTAATCAGGCCAGTTTACCGTCTCCACTTTGACCTCTTTGGCCCTAATATTTCCATTTATTGAAAGTTTTTCTCCTCCACTTGCTGTCGCTCCTAAGAGTAAATTTCCGTCCTTGTCCAACCGCATTCGCTCAATATTATCAGATGTGTTAAAGGTAATAAACCCTCCTTTCGTATCTGGGCCTCTAAAGAAGTTGATCGAACTATTGATAAATCCATAAAATGAATGCTCAATTGCGAAACTTTTAAGTCCGGAAACAGCACTAAAACGGGTATCATAACCTCTAACACCCAAAAAAGTACCTTCGTTTTGATGGTTACCTTCAGGAAGCCTGCCCATTACGGTTCCCAATTTTCCATCCGTAAGATCTGCCGATACATCTAGAACAGCAATTGGCTGTAAGGTATGGATTCCGACCTTTACTCCATTATTAACAAATGTATTCTGTTGGGCATACAATTGTAAACTAACAAACGTACAGGCTATTAATGAGATTGTTTTATACATAATTTTATTTTTTAATTTTTAAATAATCATCTGTTTTTGTAAAGAAATTACATTCAAAGTCAGTTCCTCAATTTTCTGTAGAAGATCAATCTATTAGTTACAGAAATTAATTCCGTCCTTTCCTTGATGAGTGGCTATTTATTATCTAATTCTATTTACTTTTAGAGTTTGCTATATTTCAGCTCCTTTTTGATTTCTGATATTTCTTTATCTTTCTCCAACAGATACAATGTGAGCTCTTCAATCTTCTTCAAGAGAATTTTGTTCATTTCACCTAAAGATTGTCCATCTTTTTCAATTGAGGCAGCATTGGGTACTTCCGGTAAATGTCCATTTTCTTGTATAAATGCTCGCAGCGAATCCAGGCTTTTTAAGGGATAGTTTTCCTTAAACACATAGTCAGGCCAATTCGCCGTTTCTACTTTAATCTCATGTGCTCGTATTTTACCATTTACCGATAATTTTTCACGTGGAGTTTCTGTTCCGATTCCTACACTTCCATCCAGATAAAAAAGATTAGACGAATTGCGTTGCCACTGAAAAGAAGATCCAAATAAGTAAGGTACAACATAGCCATTGCCAGTATCGTAGAATTCAACAAATACTTTCACTGAATATGGGTTAGCATGGTTGGTATATACTTTAACGATATTATCTTCTACAATAAGTAGAGGATGATTGGAAGAAGAGCCTGCAATAGTTATTGCCCTTATCTTCCAAGCGGTAGTTTGTGAATCATACCATACGAGGTATTCAGCTCCGGTTCGAGTGGCAGTGGGGCTAACAGATAATTTCACGCGGTAAAGCCCGCCAACTTTTAGCGACTGATTGCTCGCGTCGGTCAATTCAGCTTTTACAGTCGCATTGACATTCAATGTCTTTATAAATGTTGATGTTTGCGCCTGCATTTGTGCTACTCCAAGCGTAAAGGCAAGCATAAAAATGATTTGGGGCAATACTTTACTTTTCATTATTTCCTTTTTTAGGGTAAAAAATAGATATACAATGACTGTTGGGTTTAAAGTTAATTAATCAACGAAATACTTTAATAAAATTTTTAAATAAAACTTTCAAAGTTAAATATTTTCGAATATCAATAATCTTAATAAGTCATTTTTTATGTAGATTTACAGCACTTAACTCTTTAATGCTTGATGAAAAGATTTTTAGCTATATTTCTATTATTTTCCGGTTGCTTTGTTGCTTGTTCGGAATTCATTGAATATCCACTTGAAAAGAAAAGTGTTCAACTCACGGCCCCAATGGATAGCTTAAGGACGCAGGACAGTGTAGTCAGCTTTTATTGGGAACAACATGAAGATGCTGATCAATACCGACTGCAGGTAGCGACACCAAATTTTGATTCCGTACAGAAAATTGTCATCGATACTGTCACGACCAATGATCATCTTCTGCTTACAGTAAGCCCAGGAGTCTATACGTGGCGTGTCAGACCCGAAAATAAAGGTAGTGTGGGATTATTTACACAGCGTCAGATAACGATATTGCCAAGCGCAAAGTAAGGATGAAAAATAAAGCGATGACATATATATTGCTTTCTCTGGTTGTAGGGCTTTGGGGTTATATTATCTATAAAATTTTTGCTGCTGTATCGGATGAGGACCTAGGTCCAAAAACTGCAAAAAAGAGTTTCACCCAAAATGTTAGTGACTTAAGTTTCTATAGACAAAAGAAAACAACGGCACTCCTATTGAACTATCCAGATCCGATGCTGAAAACCGTAGATGCTCTACCTATTCCTGTCAATTCTACCCCTCAGGCTCCATTAAATTACATTCCTGCCCCAGTGCAAGACTATCAACCCGAGCCTCAGGTAAATGTGCAGTATATCGGTTTTATTGAAAATCTAAATGATAAAAAGCCTACTGCAATTATAATGATAACAGATCGACAATATATGATGAACGTAGGTGATCTGCAGAATGAAATTAAATTAATAGCGATTCAACAGGACCATATTCTGATCAAAGTAAACGGTAAAAACAAGACTATATTTAAAAATGGCAACTAAGAGAATTTTTTATATCCTACTTTTTCTAATCATTTCAACCGCTAGCCAAGCGCAAGTGAGAGAACTGGCTATTTTTAGAAGATTTACAATTGCTGTTGAAGATGGAAGCAAATCAATATTTTATGCGGACAAGATCAAAATAAGCCCCAATAGTGACAAGAGTTATACCTGGTACGAAAGTAACCAATTGCACACGACAATGGGTGGGTATGCCGGTAAGTTACTTAACGGGCAGTTTACGCAATATTTTCCAAATAAAAACCTCTCCGAACAAGGCCTATATGTAAAAGGGCTAAAACAAGGTGTGTGGCGCAAGTGGTATATAAATGGTAATCTAAAGAACGAGTCCGAATGGATGGCCAATATCGAAGAAGGGCCTTTTGTACGTTATGATGAGCAGGGAAACTGGATCCAGAGAGGCTATCTTAAAGAAGGTAAATTACATGGTAGTGTAGAAAATCAAGATAAGGGCACTGTCAGTTATCAGTATTTTGATCAAGGTCAGGAAATTACAAAGGAGGCTTACCAAAACAATAATGTCTTTCGCAAGACTGGTAAATTGATCGGTAATCAGATCAACAAATGGTTCAGAAAAAAAGAAAACCAACCGCAGGCCACTACTCCCTAATCTGTGAATTATGCTTAAGGCAGCGGCACTATATCTGGTATTAGTTATTTCCCTGATTGTATCGGTAATTCTGGGAAGTCTAATCTATTTGGCATTTTTCTACCGTGATCAAGATGCCAGATTCTTTCGAAAAGATAGGCTACGACAGCAGGTGGAGGCCGGGTTTAGTTTAGTTACGTCCAGAAACTTTCCGTATGTATTGGATAGTGTATTAACCAATGTTATCCAACAAGGAGATTCGGTATACCTGTCCAAATACGAATGGGGGTTATATGACATTGCGGTAGTCCAAGCACAGATACTGCAGGATTCGCTGATGAAGAACGCACTATTAGGCACTAAAGTCCCAGACTCTACCGTGCTTTATATTACAGATGAGGATAGGCCTGTATCTGTCAGTGGGGAAACGGTCATCAAAGGAGCTGTTTTTTTGCCCAAATCCGGTATTCGTCCCTCCTATGTTGACGGCGAATATTTTAAGGGGAACGAAAATATTGTGGAAGGAAAAAGCAGAGATAGCGACCGACAAATGCAGGCGCTCAATACCAGTCGGATAACCTATCTACAGAAGCTCGTAAAAGGGGATAGCACAATCGCAAATATGCTACCCAGTGGCATAACAACCAAAAATACTTTTAATTACCGCACAGCCAAATACAAATTGTTAGCCGGGCAAGCGAACCTTAATGATAGCCTGCTGGGCAATGTTCAGGTGATATCGGACACTACGATCACCATTTCTGCAGCAGCAGTATTACAGGACGTCCTAATAATAGCACCTTGTATACGTATTGAGAAAGGATTTGTCGGATCTGCTCAATTTTTTGCAAGGGATTCCTTGGTTTTGGAGGATAACGTAATTCTGCAATACCCTTCAACTGCCGCCGTCGTAGGTGAAGAAGGAAAAAGTACGAGCTTACGTATCGGTAACAATTGCAAAGTTGCAGGAACGGTATTATTGTACGAGCCCAAACGCTCGGATATACCTGCAGCCCTTAGCCTCGGCAAAGATTGCCGTATTGAGGGTGATCTTATTGCCTATGGTCTTTTGGACTATAGCAAAGGCTTGCAGGTTTTTGGTCGCACAGCCTGCTACCGTTTTTTGTACAAAAGCCCCTCGTCGATGTATGAGAATTTTTTGGTCAATCTGAAATTAGACCATAGTAAATTATCACCGCACTTTCTAAGTTCGTATTTAGTCGTTTCGGATCAAAAAAGGCAGTTTAATAAACCTTTAAAATGGTATGGATATGGGAGTTAAAAGCATTCAGCTGAAAGCATCCTCATTAATAGAAACCTTAGTTTCCATGGTGATCATCCTCATTGTTTTTGGTATAGGTATGCTGATTTTTGTTAATATTACCAAAGCTTCAAAAAGCGAAATGTATAAAAATACAAATGAGCTGATGACCTCTTGGAGCCAGCAATTGGAAGCAACCGGCTTTGACGGAAATTTGACTGGAGAAATGCTTCAGGACAGCATCCTATTAATTTACGAGGTAAGCAATCTCAAAGAATATGAGGACCGACTGCGACTGGTTATTTATTCTAAGCGAATCCAAGATAGAAAGACAACAGACAGCGTAGTGCGTTATATCGAGAGGAAGACAGAAAATGAAGGACAGCGATGAAAAATCCGAAGTTTAGAGCTTTCACATTGATGGAACTAACCATTGCCATGTTAATTTCAGCAATTAGTATCGGAATGGCTTTTTATATGTTTCAATATTTTCAGCAGTTATTCCTTCGTCAGCAAAAACAACGACAGGAACGCTTTTCATATAGCTTATTTAAACACCTAATTCAACAGGATATCAACAGAGCCGTATGGCTAAAAACCAGCGAGAACGGCCTCCACTGCGAAGGAGAAAATGGAAATATTGATTATCAATTTGATCCAGCTTTTATCGTAAGGGATCAATATAACAATCAAAAGGATACCTTTATGATTCAGACCATTAGCCTAGACATGACACCAAGACTTCAGCATCTTCCTTCTGAGGATCTGACGGATCATGTCAATCTAAAAATCAGGTTTGAAAATAAAGAACATCAGTTTAATTACAACAAAACCTATTCGGCACAGCAATTATTACAAGCAGAGCCGTCCAACACTAATTAATTTATTCGGCCTATGCCCCCAATCGACATATCAAAATATAAGAAAAAGCCTGAGGCTCCTCTTCCAAAAGAAAAAAAAGAAGGATCGGAGGGTATTTTTGCATTTCTGAACAAAGATATCAGCTTTGGAAATGGCCAGCTGTCAGACAAAAAGAAAGAAGAGTTTTATGTAGAATTCAGCACATTACTCTTATCCGGTGTAGATTTAAAAACGGCTTTTGACCTTGTATTACTGGATCAAAAAAACAGTAAGGATAATAAGCTATTTCAAGAGGTTAAAGCAAATGTCCTTATAGGTGATAGTCTCTCGGATGCTTTACGGAAAAGCAGAAAATTTAGCAACTACGAATTCTTCAGCTTACGGATCGGAGAAGAAACAGGGAAACTTGGTGAGGTGATGAAAGAGTTGGCATTATTCTATAAAAGTAAGATTAGCCAACGACGAAAGATCATTTCGGCACTTACTTATCCAGTAATTGTACTAAGTACTTCTGTGGGAGCAGTGCTGTTTATGCTCAAGTTTGTGGTTCCAATGTTTTCGGATATATTCATACGCTTTGGGGGAGAGTTGCCTGCAATCACCGCTTTTATTTTGAAGGTATCTCAATTTATGGATAAGACATTTTGGTGGGGAGTGCTAGTTATTATTGGATTAATCGTTTTCATTCAGATTAACCGTAAGAAGCTCTGGTGGCGAAAATGGTCTTCCATGATCATGCTTAAGCTTCCACTCTTTGGGGATATCATCCGCAAGGTCCACCTTGCGCGCTTTGCGAATACTATGCGTTTATTGGTCAGTACTAATACACCATTATTGCAATCCATCCAGTTGGTACAGCAGATGACCGACTTTTATCCGATTGCACACTCCCTAGCGGGCGCTGAACGAGAAATATTGCAAGGTGAGTCCTTACATGCTGCCCTAGCTAAATATCCATTTTATCCAGCAAAAACGGTACAGCTGATCCGTGTTGGTGAAGAGGTCAATAGACTGGATTTTTTCTTTGAAAAGATTGCCACTCAGCTAACTGAAGAGGTCGAATATAAGACGTCGACCCTTTCCAGTCTGTTGGAGCCTTTTATAATTATCTTTCTAGGATTAGTTGTTGGATTGATCTTGATAGCCATGTATTTACCAATGTTTCAGATGAGCAATAGTTTTTAATCACAATAAATTACATTTTATGAAAAAGTTGATTTTATTTTTTACCATGCTATGGCTGGGATATAGCTACACTGCCAGGGCACAAAATGCAAATGATTATTTCCAGACGACAGTAACATTTCCAGCAGATTTCAAAGTAGGGGATTATATCGAATTTGCGTCAGCCAAGCCGATTGCCGTAGGTGCATCAGGCTATTATGAAGTCTCAATAGCTTACACAAGGGGAAACGTTGCCTCCGCAGCTACACATATCGCTTCTTCCACACACTCTAATCCTACAAGATGGCTTGAAGCCGGCCGTGTAAATAATAACGTATATACAACAGGAGGATTAAATTTTACGATTGATCATAATACGGGAACAAAGGCATTTCGTATCAGAGCAACCAATACCTTAGGAATAGCTACGCCATTGGTTGTAGATGTTAAAATTCGTTCTATTAATTTTAATACGGGATACAATAGCTATAACATTACGGGCAATGAGACAAACACTGTTGGACTTCTTCCAATGACATTCAATTGGAGTTTAGTCGTGGGAAATACCATCGAAAGTGGATCTGGAATTCTTGCTATCCACGCAGCTAACAATGGTAATGTGGGGATCGGAACTAGTGCTGCTCTAGACAAACTATCGGTTAACGGCAAAATCCGTGCCCACGAGATCAAGGTAACGACTGCTGCTGCGGATTGGCCAGATTATGTTTTCAATGACGATCATCAATTGATGCCATTGGATTCACTCGCAAACTTTGTTAAAGAAAACAAACATTTGCCAAGTATCCCTTCAGCAAAAGTTGTCGAAGAAAATGGGGTTGCTCTAGGGGAACTTAATCGCCAGCTTCTTCAAAAGATTGAGGAAATGACATTGTATTTAATCCAGCAGAACAAAGAGATTAAAGTATTAAAAGATGAAATTAGCGGCTTAAAGGCTACTCTAAAATAAAGCATTTTTTTAAGAAAAAGAGCCAATAATAAATATTGGTTCTTTTTCTTTATGGATATTCAAATTATTTGCACGTTTTCTCATTTTCCAACTTTTCCAACCGCTCAGAAATTTTTTGCAAGCTGTTTTTTTGATTTTCCTTCAATTTTTCTATTTCCTTCTCTTTGGATATCAAATGAAGCGTAAGTTCTTCAACCTTTTTAAGTAGAGCCAAATTCATCTGCGTTAAGTCAACACCAGTTTTTTGTATTTCTGCAGCAGAAGGAATTTCTGGAAGATGTCGATATGTTCTCACATATTCTTCAATACTTGATAATGTCGGAAGCTGATAGCTGGGATCAAAGACATAATCAGGCACTGTAATATCTGTCTTTATTTTTATTTCTTTGGCGAGAATATTACCATTTACAGTTAGTCTAGCAACAGGAGCTGTGGTACCTATACCAATATTGCCATCAGCTAAAATATGTAACCCTAATTGACTCGCCCAGGGAGATTGTGAATCAAAGCCCAAATAAAATCGTGATGGTTCATTTCCTGAGCCGAGCATTCCCATTCCAAAAAAATGAGTAGACATATCCGAATTATAGAATCGCATGCCGCGAGCCCAGCCACCAGTAGTCACGGGTGCTGTAAAATCTACCCCTCCACCATCAATTTTTAAGAATGTCCCTTTGGCTGCGGGATAAATATTTTGTGCATTAACTAAACCCGCGTTTAGCAAAAAAACAAAGAAAGCTCCAATTGTGCTTAGCTCGTAAAATTTAATGATTCTCATAATTGGGTATTTTTAATTTTGACCTTTCTGATTTAATTTCTTTTCCAAAGCCTCTATTCGCCTATCTTTGTCGATCATATGAAGGGTCAATTCCTCAACCTTCTGCATTAAGATCCTATTCATCTCTCCTAATGATAATCCATTCTCTTCGATCTCGGCAGCTTTGGGAACGCCAGGCAAGTGCTTATTCTCTTCAATAAATTTGGCTGTTTCTTTAAGAGATGGCAATTTATATCCCTCAGCAAATACGTAATCCGGCCAATCTGCTGCAGCTGTAGTCACTTTAATCTCTTGTGCAAAAATTTTCCCCTTTACCGACAGGGCTTCTTTTGGAGATGTTGTGCCGATTCCCAATTTTTCGATCACGTAAACTGATTTGGCTGTCCAGTCAGTTGTTTCATTGTTGGCGTTTGCACTTGTATAAAAAGATTGCCATTCTGACCAGCCTTGGTTGTTATAGCTACCAAGTCGAATCTTGGGTGCTACGCCTCCATAGAGATTAGAATACGGAAAATAGAGTTGAAATGAAGCTCCATCTTGTGTATTATTATATCCTCCTCCGGCCAACACTGTTCCGTAACTCGGGAAACCTTGTCCACCACTGACGAACCCAAATTGCAACTTGCCATTAAATTCGCGAGGAAGTTGGGAGATCTGCCAACTATAGGAAGTAACTGGCAAAAGAGAAGTTTGCGCATTCACTGCGGTAGCCGCGAACAGGAATGCTCCAAATAAAATGCTGTTTTTTTTCATAATTATTTAGCTATTTTTTCAATTTAATCTTGAACCCAACTTCTCCTTCTATGACCTTTCGATCAGTTGTTGACACGCGTTTATTATCAAATTTTAATGTAACAGAACTTAGATAGCCCAATGTATTTATTTTCTCCAGTTCCGTTACAGATTCCACAATAGATCTGTAATCCCCCTTGACTGTTAAACTCTTTAATTTGACAGCAGCACTATCAACCAAAACTATATTTTTTGATAGGTTATTAAAATAAATTTGGATACGTGGAGAATTGACTGCACGGCTTGCTTCTGAAAGAAAATTATCATTCCAAACTGCCGAGTCACTTTCATATACACTGCTCAAGCTATCCAATAAATTATTTTTTCGATCAAAATCATATTGTGTACTATTGCTGATATCGCTGCCCACTAATTGGTTTAACCTATTATTTTCCAGATAAGCATCGTAAGTCTTTCGAAAAGCTAAAAACCAGGCAACCACTAATACGACACCAGCCCCCACAAATAACAATTTATTTCGTTTCTTAAAGTCAATTTCTTTCCACCCCATCATTGTAATTTATTTTAATTGTGAAAGCGTCTAGGGTTTCACCTTGTTGTTTATTGCCATATTCCTCTATGCTCACCTTAGTTATCCAAGGATTATTTTTCAGTTCACGTAGCCACAAATTGAGTATTTCTAGTGTGGGACTTGTCCCTTGGATCAAAATCTGATCAGGTTTTTGAATGATATTGGAGCCTAGTCCTTTTATTTGTGGATTAATTTGGATCTGCGTCAATGCAATTTGAGCATACTGACGTATGGAATAACCAATTTGGTCTAGAAGCCATGCTTTGGAGATACCTCCATTCCACCCCAAATCGGCTAACAAATGCTCATTATCCCTTATTTGGTCTTCTAATTTATCTAGATCTTTTACCGTATTCTGCTGGGTGTTTACGCGGCCTTCCAACTTTTGATTTTGCTCATAATAGTGTGTAAACAGAAAAGTGTTGATTAAAAGCAGTAAGAAAAGGATTGCCGCAAGTGCAATGAAATTCAATTTGAACTTTCTTTTTTCAAGCCAGATTTCGCGCTGCTCATTTACGTGGGGAATTGCAAGGGAATAATCGTTCACGTAACCTATCATTAAGGCAGAAAAAGCAACTGCATAGGCCATTAAAAATTGTTCCTTGATTGGGTGATCACCAATCTTTAAAGCAAATCGGCTTGTAAATTCTTTCCCTGAGCGATAATTTAACCAATGTTTATTTTCTCCAACGAGCTGGATGGAATGCGTATCAAAAGTATATTCGGTACCATAGTCATTGATCTGAGCCAAAATATTGTCTAGTACAAATGGGCCAATAAACACGCTAACTATTTGATATCCTAGGACGACAAATCTGTCTAAAATCTCCGAAATATAATCTTTACGAACAAATGCTATCCAACTCTTTCCTTCTCCATTTAGTTTAGCTGTATAGAATCTAGTGCTATCGTAACTAGGAAAAATCGACTTTAATTGGTCATCCCCTAGATCGTTGTTTAAACTCTCTTTGATGAGAATCTGTCTTGCGTCTAAATGTAAGATCAACGGAATATCTTTTATCTTTTTTCCTTCGAGTGTTTCCCAGTCCGCAGCTTCCCAGGTCTCCTCGATTTCTAAATTATCCTTTTCAAGCCGCACTCTGCAACAACGAAACGAAAGGCTATCGGCTTCCTGTCGAAATGAAATTCCGATACAATTGTTTAGTCGATATTTTGCCTTGATCCTATTCAACATTGGTTAATACAATATTGTTGGTTTAATAAAAACTACAGAAACGACTTTCTGCGTGCTCTTTTCTCTGCTACTAAACAACCACTTCAATATTGGAATGCGGGACAATATAGGAATCCCTCGCCCATTATTACTATTTTCTGTACGCTCGATCCCTCCCAAAACTATCATATCTTCATTTCTTGCCCGTATAATAGACTCAAAATTGCTGTTCGAACTTGGTGATGGCTCATTCTCTTTAGGCGTACCAATGAAATCCGAAATTTTCACCTTGATTTTCATGGTAATCTGATCATCGCCAGAAACTACAGGTGTAACGTCTATCACTAGATCGGCATTCAACGGCATATATTGTGAAGTAAAGACGTTCGTATTATTGATCCCTGGATATACGTTCTGTGTTTTTATTTCGTAATATCTTGTACTTCCTATGCTCAATGTTGCCTTATGTCCATTTAATGTAGAAAGCTTAGGAACCGAACGTAGTTCCACATTCTTATTTTCTTCGAGAGCTTGTAAACGAACATAAAAATTAGGGGTTACCCTCCCGAGATTAAAAGAATTATTTTTCCCTATCTGGGATAAAAAACGATTGACAGACCCCGCTCCAAAAGTAAAGCCATCGGTTAAACTTCCCCCTGTCTTTGGAATAGAGTCAGCAATCCCCATTTTTATTCCAGTTTTTAACGTATTTCCTTTCTGGATATCCAATAGAGTCACTTCAATTAAAACCATTGGAACCAATTTATCTAATTGTTTTACATAAGTCTCGATTTCTCGGATCTGTGGACCAGAACCCGAAAGCAGCAACATATTTTGTTCCTTAAATTCCTTTATCTCTACATCTTTACGCCAATCCATAGGAATCATCATCATAATGGTATCAATCGATCGATGTTGCAATTGAATAATCTTATTATCACGAAGGCCTTCATTTCGGCGGTTGCCAATCAGATAGGTGTCTTTGTCCATACGGAAAGTATAGGATGTCCCCTGAAAAATAGAAGTCAGAAACTGTTCAAAAGAAATATCTTTCACATTGGTCGTGATATTCCCATCAATCTGACTGTAAATAAAATAATTTACATTTGCTTCTTCGGAAGCGCGCTTGATCAGCTCGATAATAGGTGTATTCGTCGCTTGTATGGTAAAACGTTTACCTTTACCCTCCTCAGTTTTACCGTAAAGAGCATAATTGCCAGGCTGACCTCCTCCCATGCCTTGATTCATCCCATTGACTGGATTAGTCGAATTATCGGGGCGAAAACGGACATCTGTCTGGCGATCATCATTTATAAATAGTTCCTCGCCAGGGACCAAAGACTCAAAAACATAAACATTGTCATTTGTCTTTCTATACTTAAGGCCATTCACATAAGCCAATTTTTCTAGGGCTGTCTCGAAAGGGGCTTCTGCCATAAACCCTGTTACTGTCTTTTGAAGTAGTGGTGTCGGTACAATTAAGTTTTTCCCTGAAAGAGAGCTGATTTTTTGCGCTACATTACCCAATAAATCATTTTGCAGATCGTAGCTCAACCCATCACTCGACGTATTATATTGGACTTTAATCTCTTTTTCTATTTGGATAGGTTGTGGCTCCGGTAGCTTTTTGATGGTCATTATAGAACCAATGACATCGATATCCAATCCATAAGTTTTAGCAAGAAATAAAAGTACATTCTTAGCTGTTTCTCCCGTAAAATTATTGACGATAGAAAACCCCAAAGTTGGATCGACATTAATATTCAAATCATTGGACTGTGCCAATGCGCGTAAAAACTCTTGTGCGGTAACACCTGACACAGAAAGTTTCACTTTTTTCTCCAATCCCGGAACTGTCCCTGCTAATGCATTAAGTCGCTGTTCAACACGAGCGTAATTATCCGTAGTTTCTTGTGCAATACCGTTGGTACATAAGCACAGCAAAAACAGTATTGTAAAATAAAGTATTCTCAATCTCATCATCAATAATTGAATAGTAATGGATAGATTTCATCTATCGTTGTTTCCCCTGCGGCAAAAAGCTCAAAAGCATTTTCACCAAGTGTTTTAATGTTCCGTTCCTTCAATTGTTCGTCTACGCGCATATTTCCCTTTTTAATCTCTTCAACAAGCCCCTGATCCATTGGAATAATTTCATACACAGCTTTTCGTCCTTTAAAGCCGGTAAAATAGCAAGAGGCACAACCTACTGCTACTGCATGTCGTTTTACCGAAAAATAGGGTTTAAAGTGTCGAGGATATAACAAATCCGTCATTTCTTCTTCTCGTTTACAATGTGGACAGAGTGTACGTACAAGCCGCTGAGCCACCGAAGTATTCAGTGTGTTAGCTATCAAAAAATTAGGTATTCCCATATCCACAAGCCTAGAAACAGTTCCCCATGCAGAATTGGTATGTATGGTAGATAAGACCAAGTGTCCTGTCAATGCTGCACGGATTGCCATATTTGCAGTATCGGGATCACGAATCTCACCGACCATAATAATATCCGGATCCTGCCTTAGAAAAGTCCGCAATGCAGCTCCGAAACTCAATCCAATATTCTCTTTTAGCTGCACCTGGTTGATCCCTTCTAAAGTATATTCAATGGGATCTTCAATGGTAAGTATATTATTTGTGGTCTTGTTTAGATGTTTTAAAGTAGCATAGAGTGTGGTTGTCTTACCAGATCCTGTAGGGCCACTGATTAGGAGGATGCCGTTTGGTTTTTTCACCCCATGAAGATAATTTTCGTAATCCTCAGACGACATGCCCAGTTTGTCCAATTGAATGTTAGTTGCATTATTATTTAATAGACGTAATACAACTTTCTCCCCGTGTAGTGTCGGTAATACTGAGACCCGAATATCAAACTGATCTTGATTACGCCGATAATGGATGCGCCCATCTTGTGGTAAACGTTTTTCCGCAATGTCCAGATTGGACATGATCTTGATCTTATTAATTAATGCTGGATAATCTTCTCTTTGCAATATATACCGCTCAACCATCATCCCATCAATCCGAATCCGTACACGACAGCGGTTTTCGTAAGTCTCAATATGGATATCACTACTCTTGAGCTGCTTCGCTTCATAAATCAGGTTATCAAGAAAATCAGCATTAAAGGTTAAATTTTTGACGGCTTCGCTCCCTTCCGACTGTTTTTCACCGAAATAATATTTATTCAGCCATTCTTCTATTTGACCAGATGTTGTAGTTTCTATTATGATCTGTTCATCGAAAAGAATGCCCAGCTCATTTTCCAATTGGACCAGGTTATTTGACTCATCGGAATAAAAGAAAATAGCGTTATCATTCTTATTGAATGGGATAATACGATAGTGCCATGCAAGATCCCTTGATACTACATGCAGTATTTCCCCTGAAAAATTTGTTATTATCCCCACAAAATTACGTCGTTAATAATTTATATACTTTTCTTTTTTATGGCAAAAATTTCTCGCAGGTATGTTCCCACGATATATAACCCATCCTTTCCGTCATAAAATATACAATAAAAAGTAATGCCTGACAACCAGCCAACGGAATACCTTTCTCGGGATTTCGCCAGTCTACTCGAATCATGGTTACAAGGAGAACAAAAAAAAGACTAACCACATAGAAGACAAAAAAAGTTAAAAATGGCATATACAAAGTCAAACAAAATAGAAACGCTACGTCACCCCAGCCAAGCTTTTTGTCCATCAATTTTTCCCATCGGCCAGTCTTCACTCGAAAATATATCTTAATAATTCCTAGTTGAAAAGTCAAAAACAGCAAATTAGTCAATAATTGAGGATAGCTATCTTGCCAAAAGCCTGTAAAAAGATTTAACCCTAACAATAGAAGCGCCAAAACAATAAACAAAATGATGTTGACAGCACGTTGCTTAAAGTCTTGAAATGCGATCCAAAGCAAGGGAAAACAAATGGCGATATTCCACCACATATTAATCTGGAGTTACCTCTTTTAAGTTTTTATCCTGGTCTATTTCCCACACATTGAATGTACCGTCCCCATCAAAGTCGACAACAGCAGTAGCACGCCCTAAAAATGTATTTTGATCTGCACGAACTACCTCAATTCGATAATTGGCTTTGCCATCTTTTCCATCGGTACTCAGCTTCTCTTGAACAAAACCAACATCATCAAGATTGCCACTATACTTCGATTTTTCAAAAAAATAGTTCTTTTGGAGAGTTTGCAGATGTTGCAGTTGGACCTTAGCTTCTGTACTTTTTGCTTTCGTAATCAATGGCATCAGGTTGGGTAAGGCTAATAATACCAAAATCCCTATAATTACCATTACAACAAGAATTTCAGTGAGGCTATAAGCCTTTAATCGTCTTCTATAAAATCGTTTCATAACACTTTTCATTCCCAAATTAATTAGGTTCGGCTAATATAAATATTTTCCTTTAACCTTAAATCATAGTAACTGTTAAACTTTTACTATTGCCTATAATTTGTCGTAGAGTAATAAAAATAATATTAAGCTAATGGGCAAATTAATATTACTCCACTTAAATATAAAAAGCCACATCTCACGACGTGGCCTTAAATAAACATATGATTCACTAGTGGTTTGCCTTTTTATGAATGGCAAACCACCAGTGATAAGGTACTATTTATACGAATTGATTGATTTAGATATTTTCCAGTCACTTCCCACACGCTCCAAAGTAACCAGATCAGTTTTGGTAAAATCTTCAAATTTCAACGTTACTTTAGCCACCATATAGTCAGCTGATTCTTCAAGGATATCGGTGCTTACTAAACAGTTCAAACGCTCATCTTTTTGTTTTTTCAAGGATTTAACCACCGCTCCGCGGCTATGAGATTGTGCATTGGAAGCCTGGACCTTTTGGTTGAAATCAGCGGCGAACAATTGCTCTACTCCTGCCGACTCGCCCTCGGTTGTTACCGCAACATAATGTTCAAGAGCAAAGTCTGCCGTTGAAAGGTTAACGTTTGCTTTTGCTGATTTTGAACCCGGTCCTTCAGCTGCCATAGTGAAAGTGGATACTGCGATTAAGGCTGCTGCTGCGAATGTTTTTACTAGAGTTTTCATAATGTCTTTTTTTATTGTGTTAGTTGTATTTGTTCTTATTTGTTGACTCAAAACTACGACACAATACGCCCCTAGCCTATGGGCTTTAGACTAACAGGCTAGAAAACTCGGTGAATGACGGGAATAAAAGGGTAAAGAAATATAATGTTTAACCGACTTTAATGTCGAGTTCTTCTCATTCGTTATCTATATGAAATTAGATTTGAGATTTAAAGGTGGATGAAATTCTATTATAAGGATGGAAAATATGCAAATTACTACCACAAGAATAGCGCGTAGTACGAATTAAATTGAGTTTGATCCGATCTGACGTATTGGGGAATAATGCCCTTCCCGAACCAAGAACAATAGGATATAGCATTAATGCATATTCATCTATTAAATCCAGTTTTGCGAGCTGAGAGACAATAGTACCGCTGCCGTAAATAAGAATATCGATTCATGAAGTTAACAAATGATGGCCGATCCGATGCAGTCAAAGTCTCATCGGACCAGTATTGAGACATTACTTCATTAGGTCTCCCTACCATAGATAATGGTATCCGCTTTATTCTGCCGCTGCTCATAAAAATCCTCAATTTCGCTATCCCAGGGAAACCAATCTGTTTCCCCATGAATACTGGCGATAAAACCATCAATCGATACCCAGTTTAAGACACTAATTTTTCTCATAATTAGTTTAGTTTTGTGTATGTTTTTTGGATAATAAACGATTTATTGCCCTCCAACCATTATTGACTAGCATAAAATTATAGAATAAGAACTTTTAAGCACTTATCATAAGGCAAGAAACAAGGTATATTTACTTACCGAAATGTTTAGTTAAATTCATGATGGATAATGCTCAGCTTACAGAAGTACAGAACAAGATTTAATGGAAGAGATAAATCAGCTCAGGTGATCAAAATAATTGCCTCCAGTAAAACTATTTTAAATCAGCTATTGTTCTTATTATACAAAGCGGCTATTAGCTACCTTTCGAAAGGAAGGATCAACATAAAAATTGGCGTCGTATAGTGAGAATCCAATAGTATTCAAAACGCATTGGATGACGAAACAAAAAAGAGGAAACGATAGGAAACATAAAAATTACTGTACAAATAAACGCTAAGAGAAAGGGTCTGATGAGAATCAGGCCCTTTTGACGTATAAAAAACCAAGATTAAATTTTTGTTGATTTTACGTTCGTAACACTGAAGAAAATAAAAATTCCTATGATTTCACCGCCAATATATATAGTATGCAAATAACTATCTAAATATCACTATTATCAGCCTGTTTAAATAATTCGTGTAACTTTTGTTGAAGTAGCTTTTTGTCTGGTAATTGCGTTTTATATTCAGCTACAACAGTTGGTGAAAGGCTGCCGCTCAAAGACAGAACTATTAATCTGTCGTTCCAACTCCCTGGAACTATATTTTTCCTCGATAGTTAGCTTCAAATAAAATTCCTTTTCTTCAACAGTCTTGGTACGACTAAAGATTAAAACATTATTTGTCCAACTCAATTCTCTCGTCAATGCCGAGAGTCTTTCACTGCTGCGATAAGTTTCATAAAATTGTTTCATTCGCCACATATTCTTATCTGAAAAACCCTTTAAATCAGGTTCGTACTGCTTAATGAAAGAAGCCAATTCTTTGACAACCGACTGCCCCCATTCGGAAGTTTCAATCCGCGCGCTAATATACTTTCCAATACGCCAATATAAATTCATTAATTCGGTATTTACCGCCTTAATAGCTTTAGATTGAGATTCTTTAATAAGCTGAATTACTTCTACAAAACGCTGCTCCATGTATAAATATTTATTTCCCAAATACACAAAAATCTAAAAAAAATTAGCAATCAAACATCTTATAATAAACAAAAAGCCACATCTCACGATGTGACTTTATAACATTTATATATTTACTTGAGATGGCTCTTATTTATACGAATTAATCGATAAGGAAAACTCGGTGAATGGCAGGAATGGTAAGGTGAATTTTAATTTTGTGATGTGGGTCACGGTAAATTATTATATGAAATCAAGAAATTTGTTCCAACAAAAAGAAAATAAAAATGATATGAAAGCAAAACAACTCTTTAGACAAATAGGAATATGTTCGGTTTTATTAACTCTAATGGTGACGCATTCCTTTGCAACAAACCGAAAACCAAAAATTTTATTTGTTGTTACTAGCCACGATACAAAAGGCAATACAGGCGAAAAAACAGGTTATTATCTCGGCGAAGTCTCTCATCCCTGGGAGGTCTTAACAGCGGCTGGATATGAGATTGATTTCCTTAGCCCACAGGGCGGGAATCCACCTGTGGATGGATTTGACCTGAATGATCCCGTTAACAAAAAATTCTGGAAGGATAAATACTACCACAATAAAATCATCCATTCACTAAAACCTTCTGAGGTAAAACCTGAAGAATATAAAGCCATCTTCTACGCCGGAGGACATGGTGCGATGTGGGATCTGCCTTTCGACTCGGCAATCGCCAAGATTGCTGGCGAAATTTATGAGGCAAACGGCGTTGTTGCAGCTGTATGTCATGGACCTGCTGGCTTAACCAACATCAAACTGAGCACCGGTGAATATTTGATAAAAGGAAAAAATGTCAATGGCTTTAGCAATGAAGAAGAAGAGCTTGTAAAACTAAGCAATGTCGTCCCCTTTTTACTTGAAGATAGACTAAAGGAAATAGGTGGAATTTATGAAAAATCCGAACCTTGGCAGTCCCATGTTACCGTTGACGGCAGATTGGTCACCGGCCAAAATCCGCAATCGGCCAAGGCTGTAGGCATGGCCATCGTCAAGGCTTTAGATGAACAAGGTAAAGTCTCACGATAACAACATTGGCTTTTGAAAGCCATAGGATCTGTCCAATAATTGCTGTACAAGAAGATGCAAAGAGAAAGTATGTAATCAACATCAGGCCCTTTTTGACGTAAAAAGCCACATCTCACGATGTGGCTTTACATAAACATAGGATTCACTGATGGCTCTCCTGAGCATGCTATGACAGACATCTAGTCTTTAAAATCTATTTATACGATTTGATCGATTTGGATACTTTCCAGCTGTTATCTTCACGCATCAAAGTCACAAGATCAGTTTTGCTGAAATTCTCAAATGTTAGGGTCACTTTAGCAATCATATAATCTGCTGACTCTTCAATGATCTGCGTGTTGACCTCACAGTTCAGTTTCTCTCCCTTTTGTTTTTTTCAGGGATTTGATTACAGTACTTCGGCTGATAGAATGTGCATTGGAAACTTGAACCTTTTGGCTGAAATCGCTAGCAAATATCTGCTCTACTCCTGCTGACTCTCCCTCGGTGGTTACCGCAACATAATGATCTAAAGCGAAATTAAACGGCTGATTTTAAAGGATGCTGCAAATAGATAATAATAAGATTCAATAATAGAAATGGAATTTCAATCGCCATTCCTTTCAAATCTTTGTCCAATAAATGGAAGCAAATAATCAATAAAATCCCCGCTGCCATCAAAAAATTGCCCCATATAAAGGTTTTTGGAAATAGAATCAGTAGCGAGGCAACTATTGTAATAAGACCATTTACAGTTAAGCCGGTTTTGGTAAAGCCCCATTTCCCAAACATTTCCATCATTTCGGGCTTGCCCGAAAACATGGCATAGCCTTGTTTAAAGCCCATAAATACCGCTGCAAGGATTAAAATCGAATTGATAATTTTTGGAAACATATAGTATGTATTAGATGTAAAATATACCTTTTCTCCAGTTATGGCAATATGTCACATTACCATTTTACAATAGATAGGGTCTTAGCACATAGAAGAAGTATGCTGAATTATTCAGAAAGTGCTTCAATTACGAGCTGTGACGCAAGATAACTGCTATGTTGCTGTTGAGCGGTAATTAATCTCCCATCCCTTATGGCAAAAGGTTCCAATGGTCCCGCCACCTCAAAGTTGGTATTTGGATTTTTACGTGCTTCGGTTTCAATAGTATAGTCATTGACGGTCATTCCAAACATTTGGTTAATAATATCTTCCTCACTATCTGCAAATCCAGTCCATGTCTTACCGTCTGCTAGAAATTTTCCGTCTTTTAATTTAGTCCATAAAAGCAAAGAAGTACCATGGCAAATCAAACAGATCACTTTTCCTGCTTCATGAAAATCCGCAATAAGTTGATGCAACGCTATATCATCTTTAAAGGTGATCAACGGAGCACCTCCACCCGCCACACAAATTGCATCATAATCATTTACATCAATTTCAGTTATGGCCTTAGTATTTTGCAGCCATTTACTAAATTCCTTGTGATGTACAAAACCAATACTAATCAGATCATTCGGATAAGCTCCTTCGGGATTTTCAGGATTGCTATGGGAATCAAACTTCACTTCCCCGCCTTTAGGTGATGCAACATCAACATCATAACCCGCAATAATAAAATCATAGAAAGGCCTGGTCATTTCCTCTGCAAAGAATCCAACCTCTATCCCATGAAGGCTAGTTGCATTGGAAACAAGACATAATACCTTCTTTTTTTTATAAACATGTCGCCCATGCTTTTTGATTACGTTATTCTGATTAGCCATAATTTTTAATTTTTAGTAAGAAGACAATGCGCACACTTCTGTATCACATCGTCTTCTTTATTTAGTTATCGAGTAGTATATCCACCATTTGCAAAAATGGTCTGTCCGGTAATCCACCAACCATCGGTTACGAGAAATTCCACTAAAGGAGCAATATCTTTAATATCTGTCAGTCCACCCAGTGCCGAAGCTGATTTATGATAAGCAACAGCATCATCTGTTTCCTGACCATAGAAAAAAGGAGTGTCCATCGGTCCCGGAGCAACAGCTGTTACTGAAATACCCCGACCTCCAAATTCTTTGGAAGCCGCTCGAGTAAAGTGCTCTACTGGGGCTTTAGCTCCTGCATAAGTAGAATAATACCCAGTAAATGCTGCAAGCAAGGATGTTACAATTGTATTGATCTTTCCATTGTCATTTATTCTCTTACCTGCTTCCTGTATGAAAAAATATGCCACTTTGGAATTAATTTCGCTCATGCTATCATATTCTTCCTCAGTCGTTTCGGCAAAAGGTTTTTTCAAAACCTTTCCAACTGTATTGATAGCGATATCGACACCTCCAAATCTCTCGATTGCTGCATCAAAAAGCTTAACGATATTCTTTACATCGGTGAGATCTGCTTGAAATAAAAATGCTTCCCCCCCTATGCTATTAATCTCAGCCAAAGTCTTTTCGGCTTCTACTTTTGTACTTTCGCTATTGTAATGAACTACCACTTTTGCACCTTTTGTTGCAAAATCACGGCTTAGTAATCCACCTAAGTTTTTTGCGCCTCCCGCAATTAAAACTACTTTTCCATTTAAATCGTTTCTTGTCATTTTTCTCTTTATTTTAATGTTTTAAAATTGATAGCACAAATATGTTCATCCCATGTTTACTTTTTATGGTGAACTTTTCGGAACTTTAATTGACCTCTCCCAAAAAAACTGGATTATTTTAAAAGTAGAGAATTCGGACTTCCACGCTGTTGATAAACCAATTTTTCAAAAATAGGTTCTATTTGCAGGGATGGTGATGTGCCAGTAAACGCATCAACATCTTCAAATCGAATAAACCGCGTTTGCAATTTTATTAATTGTGTCAGTGTTTCATAATCTGGCTTGGCAATATTTTGAAATTGAATCTTTTCAAAATATGATTGTATGTTCAAGTCTATATTACTTTATTTTGATATTAAAGATATTTTTCGAAAAATATTTGTGTCCATTGAATATTTGCCCCCGCCTTCCACAATTAAAGCGACTGCTATTCCTATGGCTAATAAATCAAACTGGCAGCCTTCCCCTTTTTGGTTTCCAAACCAGTTCATAAAAAAACCATTTTCAAAATGTGTTGTAAACATGATACCTAACAATAAACCTACGTAAGCAATTGCCCAGAATCGTGTAACCAGTCCCAACAAGAGGCAAACAGCCCCACAAAATTCTATCATAATGACCGCGAATGCTATAATTGCCGGAAGATGCAGCTGCTCGGTAAAGACTTTTATCGCCCCGGTAAATCCTGCACCACCATACAATCCTACTGTTTTTTGCAGGCCGTGTGGCAGAAAAATGAGGCCCAATGTACACCGTAATATTAATCCGGTGAATGTGCTGTAAGTTTTAAAAATTATGTGTTTCATTATTTTGAATATTTAATTGTGACCCTATTGAAATTGTATCCCGGTTTATAGCAGCATCTGAAACAATTGATAATCCGCCCCCCTATGCTTCAACTGATGACCATATTTCGCTGGGAATAATAATGCAGATGTTTTTTGCTTACCGATCATTTTTAATTGAAGACGTTGGAAGCTATAAAAATTCCGTAATTCTCTTTGCTTGTTTTCTCTGGTCCGTATGCATCCCAATTGACTCCTAAACCAAAACGAAAATCTTTATAACTCAATCCTGCCCTGAGCATCAGATAGCTTCTTGCATGATCTCTATTTTTCACCGTTGCACAATACAGGCCTTGCACCCGGGTGTAAATATTCCAGTGCTGATTCAATTGCGGCTTATATTCCAGCATAGCAAATCCTTCCCAATTACTATTTTTAGACAAATCAATCCTTGGCATCAGGGAAAACATAAGTGTTCGGGAGGAATAAGTATATGAAACCGCCGTATTCGGACGCAAACCGGAATTGGGTGTATAATGTGTTCCTACTAAAATCTTAAGCCCCTTGGCAAACTGATAAGTGAGATGAATCTGATTCATCATATCTCTGGAATAGGTCTCCCTCCATTTCGAGGAAAAATTGGTAACACTGAAAAATCCGAATTTAGGAAAGTCACGCAATGTTTTATTAACTGTCATTTGTGCCGCATATCCACTTGTTCCCGGTAAAATTTCGAACACAACAGGCGGGTTTTTCACTTCCCGAACAGCATTTTCCTGCGCGAAAATTTTGAAGGAAAAAAGAAATAATACATTAATTAAAAATATCCTGTCCATTGATTTTTTGTTCTTAACTTTTATGACAGTACAAATTTCTTCAGATCCTAATCATAATTGTAGAACAAAAAAATCAAAGACTAGGATAAATCAATCTTTTTTCGATACTCGCTAGGCTGAAGGCTGGTATGTTTTTTGAAAAACCGGGAAAAATAGGAAACATCTTCAAATCCCAGGACGAATGCAGTCTCAGAAACCGTATGGTTGGGTAATGACAAAAGTGCCTTTGCCTCCATGGTTAGTGCTTCGTTTATAATAGCTGATGCCGTTTTCCCTGTTACAGATCTTGCACATTTATTTAAATGATTGGGTGTGATATTGAGCATTTCTGCATACACCTGTGTTTTGTGGGTCTCTTGAATATTATCAGTAATTAATCTCCTAAAGCGTTGTATTAATGCTTCCTTCGGAGAAAATACAGGCGACGGTAGCGTTTGGATGAAATTGGCAATTTCATGCAGGACGGTATTTAAATAGGATTTTAATAGACTACCTCCCATATCTTTTTCATAAAGTAAAAAGAGCTGCTGTAGCAAATATTGAATTCGATTTTCAGCCTCCTTATCAAAACTGAAAATAGGGTTATAGATCAGTTCAATATAATTATAAATTTCTTTTAACTTTTTTTGAGACGAAAGATCACTGATGAAATCATCTGAAAAATGACCGTAAAAGCCTTCAATATTTCCTGTTTTTTTTAAGATCGTCCGGATCTTATAAGCAGGCAAAAGCATCAACATTCCAGACTTTAATATGAATACATCCGAGCAGACCATTTTTGACAACTCACCCTTTGTTATGAAAACAAAATCGTTCACTGTCTTACGATGAGGAACGGAAGGTAGAATTGCCGTTTCATTTAAAGAAGTAAGGGATTCAATCACAAAATCGCTGAAAATACCTTTGGTAGCCAGTCGGTCGACATTGATTATTTTTTTAAAATTGTCCGGTTTAAACTCTTCAATTCTATCCAATTTGGTGCTTTTTATCTTTGCTATACTAAAATAGCAATTTTATAATGCAATGAATGGTAACGCTATGTAATGCATTTGCTTTTAAATCAGAAATGATAAATATATTGCATATCATCTCGCTGTTATGGAGTTTTTTAGCTTCAGATATTGGCTAGCTGTAGATGAACTACTTAAGATATAGTTATCTTCTCTCCAATTTGCATCCAGATTATATTGGTAAGTGCTTCAGGGTGTTTTTCCCTTAGTATTTTTTCAGGATAATAAATGGGTTCATCACTAAGGTCAAATGTTCCATAATGCATAGGCATCCAGTACTTTGCTTTTAAGTCTTTGAATGCTTTAAACGCATCTGATGGCCCTGTATGTGCTGAGTGCATAAACCATTGAGGCTCATAAGCTCCAATTCCTATCAATGCCAAGTCTATATTGTAGTCATACCCAATATCACTGAAATGATCCCCATAGCCGCTGTCTCCTGCAAAGTAAATATTCTTTTGGGCTACCTTATCCTGTATCATAAACGAACCCCACAGGTTTAGGTTTGTGTCGGTAATCCATCGTCTTGACCAATGCTGGCTTGGTAAATAGTCAATAGCAAGGTTTTCTTTCGTTTTATATCGTTGATACCATCCTGCTTCCTGAATTTCATTTTTTAGGCCCCAACCTTTTAAAATTTTTCCGATTTCTAACCCTGTTAAAATAATGGCTCCAGGATTATACTTGCACAACTGAATAACACTATTTTTATCAATATGATCGCGATGATTATGTGACAGTAAAAGGTAATCAACATTAACTAACTCATTTATCTGAAACGGCACTTCTGTATATCGTTTCATAAAACGGTTAGGAGCAATAACAGGGTCAATTAATATCCGGATATTATTTAAATCAATAATAAAGCAGGCGTGGCCTATAGGAATAATTCCATTTCTACTTTTATCTATAATATTGCTTATAGGTTTCCAACTTAAGGGCGATGCTTGTCCTTTTTTAAATTTTGTAAGTGGCCTGGTGCTGGACATCCAACGCCACAGATCACCAAACCCCTTAATATCATCGCCATACAAGTTAGTATACAAGCCGTCACTATTTAACGTATTGCCTTTCCAATCAGGCTTTACAAATTCTAATTCACTATTAAACAATTTCAATGGCATAATTTATCATAAAAATAGAGAACATTTTTAAGGATACTTAATCAATAATAATGCTCTTTTTATTCTGCCTACTTATTTACATCAAAAAACCAACACACGCAGTTGATATTTTTGGATGATAGTTTTTAATTATTCATAATATTCGGTCATCAGACTTTTTCTTTCACCCGATTCAAGATTGATGTATTCAAACTTTTTGTATTGACAGAATGATCCCATATCTTTATCGCCATTAATAAAAATGCCGCCTACAAGGATTACGTATTTGCAAGGATATCTGGTTTCTTTTACCAATACTTCAATGCGTTCATCTATAGCTTCATACATTACTTCAGTTGCCTCAAATAGCTGATTCTCTGCATTCAGTATCCTTTCTTTGCTGTGCAGGAAAATCTGTTCAATAGTATTCATCTGAAAATCCAGTGATGTTACATTTCCTTCAATAATCTGACCCGCAGAAAGTTTTCCCAAAGCACCTTTAGCTGCACCACAGCAGGCGGAATTACTACGCTGCCCTATCCTGCTTATCTCGCCTATATTTCCATCTTTGGTAATCCCAATGTGCGGTGCATAAAATATGACAACCGCTCCGTCTTCCGGAACGTGATGTGCAAAGGCATTCATTCCTGTAATACCTGCAAAGGGAAAGCCGTCAAGCCCACCCATGTGAAATGGGCCAAGCATTTCATAAGCTCTGGGTGGATATTGTATCGCATTGACATCATCACAGCACATACTGTCCGCGTGCATTAACTGATTAGGTTTTAATTCCAGATGTGTTTCAATCGTGTCCAACAACCGATTGACGGTATCAATAGACGTTAACGCCTTCGGATACCATTTTCTTACAGATGCTATACTCATATTTTTTTATTTTTTTACATGACAATATTATTAACGGGCTGTATGGCAGGTGGAAGCTCTTTCTCACCCAACATCTCACGTAGATCAATTTCGATATTCCTGCTGATCTGGGTAATAGGAATATCATTGGCATTGCCTTCAAATGGATTTTCCGTACTCTCCCCTATCTGTTCTAAAACCAAAAATACCCAGCCTAAAAGCACACTAAACGGAATGGTAAGCCATACTATATTGTCTCCAAATTTTTCGATCATTTTTGAAAACTCCCCTAAAAACCCTAGAGGAAGCAAAAAACACAAAGCATTCGTGAAATAGAGGTTGATACTTGAAAACTGCCTTGGATAAGGAAAATTTTTGATCCTTTCACATTTTCCCTGCTGATCATACAATTCTTTGAACTGATTTTCCAGTGCCGTATAATTGTAATCTGAAATTTTACCATCTTCGTTTAGTTTTCTCAACTGGGCAGACTGTAGGGCAATGATCTGCGTCGCTCTATTCTTGGTAGAAAACACATACTGTAGTTCAGTATCACTTAAATAAGCTTTGAGTTCATCTTCAATTTTCCCCTCCCATTCAGGGACTTTATAATATTGTAGATATTCTCTATTGTAGCTTTTTGTCTTTACATGTTCCCAGCTTTTTGTTTCCCTGAGTTGAAATCGTAATGCTGTAAGCCAGGCAAAATGACGGTAAATAACCTGCTGATGTAAAGCGGACTCCTCTACCTTATCATCCGTTCTTATAAAATCTTTTACCAAAATACCGAAACTACGGCTGTTATTGATGATAGCCCCATAGATCTGACGGGCTTCCCAGCTACGGTTATATGTTTGGGTATTTTTGAACCCCGAAATAAATGCTGCCGCTGTTCCCAGTAAGGCAACAGGAACCCAGGGGATAGCAAGCCAGTTCCAGCCTACAAAACAAAACAGCAATGTGGGAATAATACTCAAAACGAGCATTTTATAAATCTTTACCCTTGTCCAGGGAATAAAATGATAAAGTTTATAATGGGAACCTATATTCATATGACTAATTTTTTGATGAAAATTTGCTTATTAAAATTCCGACCAGCACCACGGTATAAAATTGACCGGCTATACCGATAAAAGCTGTAATCAATTT
>RCUH01000515.1_pt1 | contig 39015 bp, 35 predicted proteins | sample 2166191 | NCBI WGS metagenome assembly RCUH01 (sample SAMN09932848, study PRJNA488358) | compost metagenome | feature: garden; material: soil; isolation source: compost soil in an enriched community after 214 h of incubation | place: Germany: Experimental Botanical Garden Goettingen | collected... | reverse complement strand
ACCTGTTCAGGTTTGATCATTTGGTTAAGCAGCTTCAAGGCTACCTTACGACCGCTGGAGAATGCTCGTTCAGCCAGCTCCCCTTTACCTACACAGCCATCTCCACAAAAGAAGAAAGGCACGTCAGGCAGCCGGTTGGGGAGCAGACGGTTCGTACTGATGTTCTTCACGCTGGAGACCATTGCTTTCTTCGAGACCCGCTTGACCTCCACAGCCTCCCGCCAGCCAGGATAGTACTTATCGAACAGGGCCTCCATGTTCTCAGTCTTCTTCTCCAGGTAAGCTTTCCGTTCTTCTTCATCCTTGAAGTCGTCATTTAGATAAGCGATGCCCTGCAGCAGCTGACCGCCTTCCGGCACTACGGTATAATCCGTAGCCGAGACGTCACTGATGAACATTTTGTTCGTCATGTCACTGATATAATGGAACGGTCTTGCCACGACCTCTTTGAATCCAATATCGTATACCATAACTTCAGTAGAGGTATTGTCTTTGTATGGCTCGAGATGGGGGGCCCATTCGGTATTCTCAAGCAGCTTAACTGCTTGTTGAACCGGGGTAGCGATAACTACCTTATCGAATTCAAGCGCTTCATGATTCTTAGTCTTAAGGATGAATTTGCCATTCTCCATGACAATAGTTTCAACGGGTTCTTTGAGAGCGATATTCCATTTCTCATTGCGGTCAATCTTGTCCTGAAGCTGATCTGTAATCGTAGCCCAGCTGCCCAGGATATAGTTCACAGGTTTGGAGGAAAGGAAGAGATTATGATAATATTCCGCGATCACTTCACCGGATACTTTACGGGCGTCCGAGGGGGTAATGAAGAAATTGGAACAAACCAAGTGCTGCCATAACTCCTTAACATCATCAGCAGCATGAGATTGATCCAGATAGTCACCGAGAGTAGCGTAGTTCTTCAAATGATGGACATTACCGATAATCGCTGCGATCTCAGCCACAAAACGTACCTTCTCCATAGCGCTCAAGACATCGGTCTTCATAATGTTTATAAAATCTAGTGGAGCCGGTGTCAAATGATCTTTTTTTGCGTATACGACTTTGCGCTTATCCACCTGCTTACTCTCAAAAACCAGACCGAGATCTTCACCCATATGATGAAGGGTATGACGATCGATCCCATAAATGGCGTGTGCCCCATAATTGAGAGTAAAGCCTGATTTCTGGTACGTAAAAGCTCGGCCGCCGAGCTGTGGACTGCGTTCAAATACCGTGCCTTCCAATTCGCGGTTTTCGGATAAATAGGCGGCGGCGGTCAAACCAGCTAAACCTCCACCGATAATTGCGATCTTCATGAACGTACCTCCTAAAAGTTCTGCGGACTCATAACTACTTCAATTGGATGAGCTATGAAAAACGTGTCTAACTAAAGCTCATTCCACTCATTCATAAGCAAGGATTCACTAATAGTATATGCTATTCGTGAAAGCGCGTCCATAGAAATAGACACGTTTTGTCCACACTTGGTATCGCAATCATTTCCTTAAATTGAGCCAATTTAGTGGAAATTTAACCGATTTTTTAGTCACAAAATAGGCGAATGCACATAGGATATACCGTTGATGAAGAGTGTTAAAGGAGGAGGAGCGCTTGGCTGTCATCAAAACAACTCAGAAGATGTCAAGCTGCTGGCCGGTTGATGCGAGCGGAAGCTGAGGAAGACCTGACCCTGGGATGTTGATGGTGGGTAACGTGGATGTGAATCGTATTCTGGCTGACTGTCTGGATTTCAAAAATATCCGGACGATGAACCAGATGGTATTTCAGTCCCCTGGAGGCTATGAATCGACACAGAAGGGGTACTTCTATCAGAAGGCCAGGAAGGGAAATCCACTTGAAGATTGTCCAAGTGTGTATTAACAAACCAAGATTTAATTTTTGAGGAGGATGCTAGTTATGTATAATCCGCAATATCGTCCGGTTACTTACAGGGTTGGCAACAATAACAACATAGGGGCACCCATGGGAAGCAGTTCGGGGCAAGGCATGGCGCCTTCAATGGGGTCTCAGATGGGGTCTCAGATGGGTTCCACTACAGGGCCAGCTGCGGGAGTTCCTGGTACTTTCCCACCGCCTTTAAGCGGAAATCAAATCACACCTCAAGGAACCGTTGTGGTATCTCCACCGAGCATCACAGAGCAGTCCTTCATTGAGAATATTTTACGTCTGAATTTGGGCAAGATCGGCACGTTCTATATGACTTATGAGAACAACAGAGAGTGGAATGCAAAAATATTTAAAGGTGTACTCGAAGCAGCTGGTCGTGACCATATTATCATCAGCGATCCGAACACTGGAGTGAGAACAATTCTGCTTATGGTCAACCTGGATTATGCTACTTTTGATCAGCCATTAGTCTATCAATACCCAGGTGTAATTGGTAATCCGCCTGCACAGTCGACAAGATAAGTTCGTGTAATCCCACAGTACTTATATTACAACTAATCACGCTAAGCTTGGATGATCCCGGCTTGGCGTGATTTGGCATGTACAACAATTCGTCTTCACAATGCGATAATTGGATCACTAACCACAAAATTGAGTGTAGATGTCATATCCTGAAATTTGACTGTATAAGGTATAATAATATAATAATTATATGAATGAAGATGACGATCATGATTTGAATACCGAAGGAGGTGCACCTGTTCGCCGCAGAGATTAGCTGTGGACAGGAAACGTATTGGACAGTGACCCTTTACCAAGTATTTTGCAAGTGGGACTTATTTTATTATTAGTGGTGTTAAATGGATTCTTCGTGTCAGTAGAATTCGCTATGGTGAAAATCCGCAGCAGCCGTATTGAAGCATTAGCAGAAGAAGGGCGGCGCAATGCCCGAATTGCCAAACGGATTATCAATAATCCCGAAGCGTTCCTGTCTGCATGCCAGCTTGGAATCACCTTATGTTCTCTTGGGCTTGGCTGGTTAGGAGGACCGCTCGTAGCAGCCATGTTGAAGCCGGTATTTTCACTTTTTGGATGGGGAGCTCCTTTAATCCAGGGGGTATCCTTTACCGCTGCCTTTATCCTAATTACCGTGCTCCATATTGTTCTGGGTGAGCTTGCTCCGAAAGCCATTGCAATCCGCAAGGCAGAGAATATTACACTGCTCTCGGCTGGACCCATGTCGATCTTTTACAAGGTAGTTTATCCTTTCATTTGGGCACTTAATGGGCTCGCGAATGCCTTGCTTCGGCTTATGCGCATATCTCCAGCTTCAGATCACGATAATGTGCATACGGAAGAAGAGATTCGGGTTCTGATGAAGGAGAGTGGAGAGAGCGGACTGCTCGACAGTACGGAGCTTAAGCTGGTGGATAACATCTTTGAGTTCGCCGACACGACTGCCCGGGAGATCATGATCCCCCGCACAGAAATGATCTGTTTATATTCCCAAAATACACTTGATGAAAATTTGGAAATCGCGCTTGAAGGTATGCGCACCCGTTATCCGGTATGCGATAACGACAAAGATCATATCATCGGATTTATCCATATCAAGGATTTAATCCGCACCGGAAGCTCTGATTACCGGGATTTGCTCAGACCGATGATGACGGTTCCTGAATCCATACCGATCAGTGACCTAATGAAGCGAATGCAGAGGGGTAAAACCCAAATTGCGCTTCTGATCGACGAGTATGGAGGTACTTCGGGGATCGTTACCCTGGAGGACATTGTCGAACAAATTGTGGGCGAAATTCAGGATGAATTCGATGAAGAGCGACCTGGATTTGAAGAAATTGGTGACAATATGTACTCGATTGATGGTCTGATGTTAATTGACGCCGTTAACGACCGTTTCGGTCTTGAAATGGATTCCGATGATTATGATACGATTGGTGGATGGTTATACTCAAGGATTGAGGTGCTCCCGCCGCGTATAGGTCAATCTGCCGAATATGGCGGCTGTACGTTCATTGTAGAAGAAACGGATCAGAAACGAATTTCGCGGATTAAGCTGCTCAGACATGAAGAGTTTGCTCAACTGGAAGAGGCGGGTGCTTAATCCCTGTTTGAAAAACCCAGCGTAGACTGCTGGGTTTTTTGTTTTATACAATTAACCCAAACGATAAGCTTGTATCTTTACACTAAAGCGTTCAAGTTGTAATGTAATGAGGAAGGAGTGATCACCATTTGGCTTTTCGATTAGATGTTCAATTTGAACCCACACACGAGTTAATTAACAGTCTGCATGCTTTTATTTGCAGAAGCTCCCATAAGAAGATCGACTTGTCCTCCAGTTGGGCTGAAATGGCTAGAAAGTCCTTAACATTGGATTTCGCGAATATGCTTGATGAAACGGATATCGATGCTGACTGGAAATTAACTTTCTTGCTGGTGCATTTGTGTCCGGATAAAACTGAAATTGCAGGTTTTTTGAGCTGGTTAGAGAACCTTTCAACAGGAGAAATGTATGAGCTGATTGCAGAGTACAGCAATTATTTCCCTGAGAATATGGGGAAGTTTCGTTCCAAGTCATTAGCGTTATTTGAGCAATGGAATGAATTTTATTTTAAGAATATTAAGCCTGAGATCCTCACTTCATTACATGAAGAGAAAAAGTCTAGACAAGACAAGCTGCCTCACATGAACGCCGAATCCTTTGTCGATTCGACGACGAATGGTCTTATGTTCAAGCCGATAAGTGGGCTCGAAGAGTTAATCCTGATCCCGCAGTATCATTTTCAGCCCATTAATGTTATTTTTCATTTCGGAAGAATGACACTTTGCTGTTATTCTGCGAGAATTTATTTCTCAGATAATGACGAAAGTATAAATCCTCATAATTACCGAATGCTCCGAAGTGTGGGAGAAAAGAGTCGACTTAAAATCCTGCGCTATCTGAATCAGGGACCCCGCAGTTTCATTGAAATCGTTCGGTATTTGAAATTATCGAAGGGAATTACGCATGATCACATTTCAAACCTCCGCAGAGCCGGTTTGATCTATGCACACTTCGAGGGTGAGACCTTAACCGAATACAGCTTACGGCCAAGCGGACTTGAAGACATGCAGAGGAATCTGCTTGAATATATAAGCGGACACTAAGTTTAGGTGCTCAAAGCCATTCTTTTCTTTTTTAGAAAAGAATGGCTATTTTTATGACCTTTTTAATAGAATTCTGTATTTTAAGAATTGTTTTGTAGTTCTCTCTTTACAGAACCACTTCTCATACATATAATAACTTTATCGATCATAAAGCATAGTTAGTTGATCGGAATATATTAAATAAAGTTATTGGGGAGGACACAATGAGAAAAGGTACGATTTTATTAACTTCACTATTAATTGCAAGCTCGTTGCTCTTAAATGCTTGCTCCGACAATCAGGACGATGCAGCACCACCGTCAAGCAGTACAACAGCGAGTGGAGGGACGGCAACAGAGACTAAAGTGTCGACAGAACAAGCTGGAGCACAAACTATAAAAGCTTCTGATCTATCCAAACTTCCGGATGTAGCTAAGCAGCGGACAGATACAATAATTGTTGGGTTGACGGACCCGGCAGGAGCGTTTGTACCTTACTTCACACAGAGTGGATACGATGGGAATGTCAATTCACAACTGCAAGCTTCCTTGGTAACAACGGATGATAAAGGTGTTCCGGTACCAGAGCTTGCTGAGAAATGGGATATCTCAGCGGACAATCTGACAATTACATATCATTTGCGCAAAGATTTGAAATTCAGTGATGGCTCACCTGTTACTGCGGACGATGTTGCGTTTACCTGGACCATTTTGCACGATAAGGCTTACGCAGGAGATACGCCTATTGATATAGTGCATGTGAAAGGCGGAGCAGATTATAAAGCGGGTAAAGCAAGTACAGTGTCTGGAATCAAAGTTATTGATCCACTAACCATCTCCGTCACACTTGATCAGCCTAACGCAACCGCACTTACAACACTTGGAGGGCCTGTACTATCTAAGGCTTATTATGGCAAGGATTATAAATTTGGTCAGCTGGACTATATCAAGAAACTATACCTTGCTCCAGTTGGAACGGGCCCTTACAAGCTCGAGAAGTTTATCCCGGGGCAGGAGGTACGCTTTGTAGCTAACGAGTACTATTACAAAGGCAAACCCAAAACAGAGCATTTCATTTATAAAACATCTGAAGGGGATACGTGGCAGTACCTGGAGACAGGGGAAATCGACTTTGCCAGCTTTAGCGCAACCCAAGAAAACATCGATAAGCTCAAGGGGCTTGGCTTTGTTAATGTAATTCCTTATACCCCAAGCGTATACGGATACCTGCAAGTTAACTTAGAGCATGAACAGCTGAAGGATAAGAAAGTAAGACAGGCAATTACCTATGGCCTAGATCGCAAGAGCATTTATGTCGATGCTGCACAGGGTGCTGGTGAAGTTGCCAATATACCGTCCTCACCTATTTCATGGGCGTACACGCAGGATGGAATTAATCCATATAAATATGATCCAGAAAAAGCGAAGCAGCTGCTTGATGAAGCAGGATGGAAGGTAGGTGCTAGCGGTATCCGTGAGAAAGACGGGAAGAAGCTCACTCTACATTACTTAGGCTTTAAGAGCAAGAACACCGATATCTTCATTCCCATCGCTAAAGAGAACTTCCAAGCAATTGGCATCGATTTCCAGCCCGAAGTCTTCGCTGACTTTAATGCCCTGGTATCTAAAGTAGAAAGTAAGGATTATGACCTCGCGAGCTTCTCGACTTCCATGCTGAATGATCCGTCTGACGGTCTTGCCATGTTCCTCCCGAATGGGGATGTTAAAGGCTACGATAACCCTAAGTTTATCGAACTTTATAACAAAGCACTGGCAACATCCGATATTGAAGCAAGAAAGAAGACTTACAAGGAGATCTTCCAGTTATTAAATGACGAGCTACCTGTGATCTTCACTAACTATAAGAAGACCGTATACGGCTATAACGGTAGAATTGAGAACCTCAGCGTAAGTCCATTTAATGGGATTGCGAATAGTCTTCCTGAATGGTCCCTCAGCAAGTAAAACTCTAGTCCCCTGTCCTTGTAAGTGAGCAGGGGACCTCATAAGGAGCCGGTCATGAGCACTTATATTTCGAAGAGACTTATCTACATGCTGGTTATACTCCTGGCGGCATCGCTGCTTGTTTTTAGTCTGTACGCACTTACTCCCGGTGATTTCATCAGCGGAAATTTGAAATTGTCACCGGAACGCAAAGCGGAATTAAGAGACATATACGGACTAAACAAACCAGTACTTGAACGCTATTTCATATGGATGAAGAATGCACTTCATGGTGACTTTGGGTACTCTCTGGCGCAGCAGACACCTGTGCTCACCCTGTTTAATCAATATATTTGGAATTCGTTTCTGCTTGCGATCGTATCGACATTCCTGACCTGGTTGATAGCCGTAATTATTGGTGTCGTTGCAGCTTATAAGCAATACTCCTGGTTCGACACACTGGTTATGATTGGAATCTTTGCTGCGATGTCAATCCCCTCCTTCTTCATCGGTCTATTCTTAATCAAAATCTTGGCTGTTGACCTAAAATGGCTACCTCCAGGAGGGATGCTGACCACGGGCAGTAATGCCACCGGGCTAGCTTATCTTCGGGAAGTTATTCATCACATGACTCTTCCTGTCATTGTCATTACGCTGCTTGGGCTTGGATCTCTTACAAGGTATTTCCGCAGCAATATGATCGATGTAATCAAGCAGGATTATATCCGGACTGCTCGGGCCAAGGGACTCACAGAGAGAAAAGTGCTGTTCACCCATGCGCTTCGCAATGCACTGCTTCCTGCGATAACGCTTGTCGGATTTGAGCTTCCGGCGTTGTTCGGAGGATCGTTGATTATTGAGAAGATCTTCAACTGGCCTGGTATAGGTCAGCTGTATATGCAGTCTTTTGCCTTACGGGATTATCCGCTCTTGGTCGGGTTCACTATGCTGATTGCCGTATTGACGGTGATAGGAACCCTTCTGTCGGATATCTTGTATCATGTAGCCGATCCACGCGTCAAACTGTAATAAGGAGGTTGTCACTATGTCATCCATGAGCGAAATTGCTGCAGGTGAAGTTCCGAAAAAGACACTCCCCAAATCCTCCATCTGGAAGCAATCCATGCATCGATTGATCAAGAACAAGCTGGCCATTACCGGGCTCGTTGTTGTAATTATTATGTTCATTGCCTGTTTTATCGGGCCGATCTTCTCTCCATATTCGACAAACAAAATTCATATGAATATGATGAACCGGCCGCCGAATATGAGACATTGGCTGGGTACAGACGGACTTGGCAGGGATGTGCTTACCCGCGTCCTTCAGGCTGGGCGGATATCGCTTACTGTAGGACTTGCTTCGATGGTGCTCTCTGTATTCATTGGTTCACTTCTCGGAGCTATTGCTGGGTATTGCAGAGGAATAATTGATCAGATAATTATGCGTGTTGCGGACCTGCTGCTCACCATTCCAAGTCTTCCGCTGCTCTTTATATTCGGTGCGCTACTGTCTGAGTGGAAGGTACCTACGGATTACCGGATGTACATCGTTATGATTATGCTGAGCTTAATCGGTTGGCCTTCACTTGCTCGTATGGTAAGGGGGCAAATGCTGAGTCTGCGCGAGCGTGAATTCATGCAGGCTGCCACCGTCCTGGGACTTAGCGGCAGACGCAAGCTCTTTCATCATCTGCTGCCGAATATCGTACCTTTGCTGATTGTAATTGCTACCTTAAATATCGGAGGGGCTATCCTAACTGAATCCGTCCTGAGCTTCTTCGGACTGGGTGTTATGCCGCCAACAGCAACTTGGGGGAATATGATCGATGCCGCGAACAACATGCTGGATTTTCAGAATCGTCCCTGGCTGTGGATCCCACCTGGATTCTCCATATTTGTAACAGTAATTGCGATTAATATTTTCGGTGACGGTCTAAGAGATGTACTCGACCCGAAAAAGAAGAGGTAGGTGGACATTCGTTGAAGGATTTACTTGAAATAGAAAACCTCAGCACTCACTTCACAACGGAAGAAGGAACGGTGAAGGCTGTTGACGATATTAGTCTTCGTGTGCGCAAGGGAGAAACAGTATGTATTGTAGGCGAATCGGGCTGCGGGAAGAGCATTACCGCAATGTCTGTGATGGGCCTTATCGAAGGGCCATCCGGTAAAGTCGTTGGAGGCTCTATTAGCTTCGGAGATCAAGATCTGCTAAAGCTTGGCAAGAACGAACTTCGCACTATTCGCGGGAATGAGATTGCTATGATTTTTCAGGAACCTATGTCTTCACTAAATCCGGTCATTACAATAGGTGAGCAGATAGTTGAACCGCTGATGGTTCATCTGAAAATGAGAAAGCGGGAAGCTCAGAAGCAGGCAATACGACTAATTGAGCAAGTGGGGATCTCAAGAGCGGAACAGATTGCCCGCAGCTACCCGCATGAGCTAAGCGGAGGAATGCTGCAGCGGATTATGATTGCCATTGCCATTTCCTGCAATCCTAAGCTGCTCATTGCAGATGAGCCAACAACAGCACTGGATGTGACCATTCAGGCACAGATTCTCGACTTGCTCCGTAAATTCAAACAGGAATCAGGCATGTCTATTCTCCTGATTACCCATGACCTCGGTGTTGTAGCTGAAATGGCGGATTACGTCATTGTCATGTATTCTGGAAAGATTGTAGAGGAAGGCGAAGTTGTGGAGCTATTCTCCAATCCCAAGCATCCCTATACACGAGGACTACTAAAATCCAAGCCGATCATGAATCAGCGCCAAGATGAACTGTATTCGATTCCGGGGCAGGTACCCAATCCGCTTGATCTACAGCAGTCATGTTATTTTCACGACCGCTGTGAACACTGTATGGCTGTCTGCCGGAACAAGGAGCCCTCTCTGAAAGAGGTTGCCACTCAGCAGAAAGTTGCTTGTTGGCTTTATGAGGAGGATGCTGTACATGTCCATGTCTGAGAACTTGCTTGAAGTTAATCATTTGAAGAAGTACTTTCCTATAAAGTCCGGTCTATGGAACCGAACCACGGGATATGTCAAAGCTGTTGATGATATCAGTATTCATATTGGAGCTGGGGAGACGTTCGGTCTTGTTGGGGAATCTGGCAGCGGAAAAAGCACAGTAGGACGTTCCATTGTGAGACTGATCGACAAAACTGAGGGTGAAGTGAAGTTCAAAGGGATCAATGTGTACGATTTAACTCCGCAGGAGCTTCGAAAGCTGCGCCCTCAGATGCAGCTGATCTTACAGGATCCCTATAGTTCATTAAATCCGCGCGTACGCGTAGGAGACGCGATCGGGGAGGCTCTTCTTGATCATGGGCTGGCTCCCCGTGAGGAGATCCGTGATTACGTACAAGAAGTACTTAGTTCATGTGGTCTGTCTTCGTATCATATCGACCGGTTCCCACATGAGTTCTCAGGTGGTCAGCGTCAGCGTATAGGGATTGCGAGAGCCCTTATCTTGAATCCGGACTTAATTATCGCGGATGAACCCGTATCCGCACTGGATGTCTCTATTCAGGCGCAGATTATTAACTTATTCCGTAATCTTCAGGAGACTCGCGGCCTTGCCTATCTGTTCATTTCTCATGACCTTAGTGTTGTGGAACACCTGTGTAATAGAATTGGTGTCATGTACCTGGGTTCTATGGTGGAGACGGCTTCAAGGGACGAGTTGTTCCTGAACCCGCTGCACCCTTATACGAAGGCTTTATTGTCAGCAGTACCCATCCCCATCCCCAAATTAAAAAGGGAGAGAATTGTGCTTAAGGGGGATATTCCAAGCCCGGCGAACCCGCCAAGTGGCTGCAAATTTCACACGAGATGTCCATTTGCCGCCAAGCGGTGCAAGGAGGAAGTACCCGAGTTCCGCGATGCGGGAGGTAATCATTTTGTAGCTTGTCATTTAGTATAATTATGACTCATATATATAGTGATTATCTAAATTGCAGCTGGGGATAATCTACATGCGGATTCAAAAAGGCATTCCGACTGGAATGCCTTTTCGCTATTTCACTTGATTCGCGGCTTGTAAAAGCTCCTCTTCAGTTACATTGCCATATATGTGAATGTGAATGCTGTCATACACGAACTTGATATTCGGAAAGTCACCACCGGTGAAGAAAGCAGAAGAACCGTTATTCAGCTTGATTTGCTTTGTGTCAGGACTGCTCATAAAGGTGATACTCTGATTGGGTTCGAGCTTTCGCAAGCCGATACGGAAGATGCCACCTTTCTTCGAACTATAATTAAATTCCATCCAGCCGGTCTTAGCAGATTTGTCCGTTCTGAATAGAGCAATATTGTCCAATTTAAATCTGGAAGGCGGAGTGGGGAGAGTTGGAAGGACGAACGATATGTTATTTCTAGCTTCTTCAAGTGTAACAACCTCGGGCTTAAGCTCTCCATACGACGTTACTCTTTCAGTAAGTTTCTCTTCATCTATGCTGGGAGGTGGGCTCGTCTTGGCTTGACTGGTATCCATGTAGGCTTCCTTACCGAATACCACTTGTGCGAATCCCGTTCCAAGCTGCTGCACATGCTGATAAATCGGTGAGACGGCTTGTGTCATCATGGGAGGAGTAAATAATAAAGCGCCCAGCGCGACCGAAGCTGCGATGATACCAAACCATTGAAATCTCCGCAGGAAAGTGCGGCGTCGCTTATCTCTCTGTAAATCTGGTTTGATATTAAGCCATGATTCACGCCTCTGTTCCTCGGTGGGGAGCGAAGTATGCGGAGATGTAATTAACGCTTCGTGTATGAGTTCATCGAGTTCATCGTCAGACTCGTGATCCCACTTTGGTGAATTTCTTCGCATCGATCTCGCCCCACTCCTTATACAGCATTTTTTTGATACTTTCCCGGGCACGATACAGCCTCTGCCTTACCACATCCTCATCGGTATCCAGCTGGTCTGCAATTTCTTTGTACGAAAGTCCAAGCTTCCATCGGTATTCAATGAGCAGCTTATATTCTGGCTTAAGCCGATCCAAATAGGATACGATGGCTTCTTCCAGCATCTTGGTCTCTACGGTCTGTTCTACGGAAGGTCCCGGGTTATGCGGTTCTATATTTATAAAAACACTATCAGAATCTAAATGGTTACGGTGATTTTTATTTTTTCTCAAATAATTAATTGCCGTATTGCGGGTCACGACTTTGAGCCATGACTTCATCTTCTGTTCGTTCTCAAACATGGGTTTCTTACGGATAACCTTCAAAAAAGCTTCCTGAATAATATCCTCTGCTGCCGAATGATCCTTCACTATATACACAATGATGCCGTAAACAAGATCATAAAAGTCATAGTATATCTGCTCTTGAATGATTTCGTTGAGATCATGAAAATTGGCAGCCAGAAGGTAATGCAACCTCTCCGGCATGATAATCCCCTCTCTACCTACAACGCTCCTAAATGAAAAAAACCACCGGTGACAGAAGTTAGTAGTATCAATAGCAGAAAAGGTGGTGTTATGTTGATATTTTACCTCATTTTTCCTTATAAAGATATGTATTACATAAATATATACACAAGGAGACCGGCAAAAAAAGGGTTCTTCTCTGAAGAAGAACCCTTGTACGGCAGGATATTGATCTAAGGATTATGCTTATTCCTCATCCGAAGCGAGTGAATTATAATCTTTGGCATCCCGCTTGGCAGCCATGGCCGGAGAATCGGAATTCCCGAATTGTTCAACCGTATGCCAGGCATCAGCATCATCAAATCGGCCAGCATTGTGCTGACGATGCTCACCAGCCCCTTTTGGTGGAAGGGTCATAACTTCTTCTTCAACCGGACGGTCTTCAGATACCGTGCGCTCCGGCGTGTGATCAATACAGTAAGCGGTATAAGGGATCGCTTCCAGCCGTTCGAAGGGGATCTCCTTGCCGCAGGTCAAGCACTCACCATATTCACCTGTCTTTATGCGCTCAAGAGCCTGATTAACCTGCTCAAGCTGATAATCCAAATTCTCATCAATGGCCATATCACGGCTTCGTTCAAAGGTCTCTGTTCCCACTTCAGCGGGATGGTTATCAACCGCGCTTAATTCGCCTGTAGACACTCGCAGAGACTCCATATTCCCGGCATCTTGCTCATCATCAGCGAAATGATGCTCTAAACCTTGTTTTTCTTCCAAAAGGCTATGTTCAAGCTTGCTCAACTGTGATTTCGTTAAATGGCTCATTGTGTGTTCCTCCTCAGTTTTTCTTATGCATTCTTACCCCTTACACAGGCAGGATGACACATTCCATCATTAGACAGTAATTGTTAACGCTGTTCTAGCTATTTGTTTGAACAGTTTTCCGATCACATTTGAAAATTTACAACATGTTTACTTGCATCAGAAATCCTGCTGACGAACGACTCCTACAATGAACTCATACGGAAACAACATAAAGTCACAACAAATCACATGTATGCTTAAGGAGGAGTAAGGTCAGTGAGAAAAACGATTATGGGGTTAGCTGCTGTGGTCCTCGCCGGTTCCATGTTGTCCGGATGCGGTAAGACAGAGACTACGACCGCAAATGCTACAGCGAATGCAGGTGCACCAATCAGTATCGATGAGCTGCAAAAAAGTGCTAAGGGGGAAGGCTCTGTTGTTAGTGTAGGCATGCCCGACTCTTGGGCCAACTGGAAGGACACCTGGAATGACATTCAGACGAAATACAGCCTGAAACACACAGATACAGATATGTCGAGTGCTGAAGAGATCGCTAAATTCGATTCCGAGAAGGATAAGCCCACTGCAGATATTGGTGATGTAGGAATGGCTTTCGGACCTGTTGCAGTAGATAAAGGCGTTACACAGCCCTATAAAACCTCTCACTGGGACGAGATTCCCGATTGGGCCAAGGATAAGGATGGAAATTGGATCGTTGGCTACCAAGGAACGATTTCGATTCTGACCAATACCAAGAAGGTGGCTAATCCGCCTAAGAGCTTCGACGATCTTCTCAAAGGAGATTACAAAATCTCCGTGGGTGATGTATCCAAAGCAGCTCAAGCACAAAGCGCCGTATTGGCAGCCGCCATTGCCTTCGGTGGCGACGAAACCAACATTGAGCCGGGCATTGCCTTCTTTGAAAAGCTGGCAAAAGCCGGCCGCCTGTCCAAAACCGAGCTTTCACTGGCTAACCTGGAGAAGGGTGAGATTGATGTCGCATTTCTATGGGACTTCAATGCCCTGGGTTACCGTGCTCAGCTGGGACCGGATCAATATGCAGTTACCATTCCGTCTGAAGGAAGTGTAGTCAGCGGTTACGCGACAATTATTAATAAATATGCGCCACATCCGAACGCGGCCAAGCTGACTCGTGAATATATTCTTAGCGATGAAGGGCAGATCAATCTTGCTAAAGGTTTCGCTCGTCCGATCCGTGATAGTGTCAAACTTCCGGACGATGTTGCAGCCAAGCTTCTTCCAACTGAAGATTACAAGACCGCCAAACCGATCAAAGACTTCAAAGCTTGGGAAGAAACCTCCAAGCAAATCCCAGAGCTTTGGCAGGAGCGTGTTCTTGTTCATTTGAACTAATTCCAGTGTTCTCAAATTATATCTGTACACCTCTACAGTTACTTCCCTGCCTGGGAAGTAACTGTTTCGGCTAAGAAGGAGATTCCTAATGTTGAAAAAGCGTGTGGACATCAAGCTGCTTCTGGCACTGATTCCTTTTTGTATCCTGATTATCGGTTTCGAGCTTCTTCCTGCAATTTCCGTGGTTATAGAAAGCTTCACAGGGGACGCGGGGGGATTCTCCCTGGAGCAGTACGTCTCCGCGTTCACGAAGATGTTCTATTTACAGGCGATCAAGAACAGTCTAATGATCTCGGCAGTCTCAAGCTGCATCGGGATTATCGCTGGGCTGTTCATTGCTTATGCGATCACGAAGGTATCGGAGCAGACTCGTACACGTGTGTTAATGATCTCCAATATGACCTCCAACTTTGCGGGTATCCCGCTGGCTTTTGCCTATATTATTCTGCTTGGAAGCAATGGCATCTTCACGATCTTGTTCGAGCAATGGGGCCTGACTATCTTCTCGGGATTTAATCTGTATTCTTGGTCAGGACTCATCCTTGTCTATGTCTATTTCCAGATCCCACTAGCTACGCTGCTTCTCTATCCGACCTATTATGGCATTCGGGAAGAGTGGAGGGAGGCTTCTGCTCTGCTTGGAGCAAGCACTTATCAATTTTGGCGCCGTATTGCGCTGCCTATTCTTCTTCCTGCCGCTGCAGGTACGTTCACCATTCTGTTCGCGAATGCAATGGGTGCATATGCGACAGCTTACGCGCTTCTCGGAGGCAACTATAATCTGTTGGCGATTCGAATCGGGTCGCTTGTCGCAGGTGATGTCTTCACCAGACCTCAGCTCGGAAGTGCGCTCGCTATGGTCCTCGGTCTTACCATGGTGCTGTCCCTATGGATAAATGAGCGTCTGATGCGCAGGGTGAGGAGGGATCTTGGATGAAGAAGGGCCGCACTTTACCGAGAGTAATCTTAACGGTTACGATGATCTATTTGCTGATACCACTGCTGGCGACTTTGCTCTATTCGGTAGCGAATTCCTGGCAGAACACGATCCTGCCTGAATCCTGGACACTGGGCTGGTTTCGTGATTTATTCATGGATCCTAGATTCACGCTTTCACTATGGAGGACACTCTGGATCTGCTTCTTAAGTGTAGGTCTATGTGTGGTAGTCATGCTTCCGACGATCTTCATTGTTGTAGTATATCTGCCAAGGCTGGAGAAGCTGCTGAATATATTTGTGTTGATTCCCTATGCGGCGCCTGGTGTGGTGATGGCAGTGGGACTGATCAAGCTGTATTCTTCCGGTCCGGTTGCGATTGCTGGCACTATGTGGATACTTGTCGGCGTGTACTTCGTAGCCGTACTGCCTTACATGTACCAAGGCATTCGCAATAGCATGCGCACCATCCGCACGATTGATTTGATTGAAGCGGCTGAACTGCTGGGTGCCAGTAAGCTTATGGCCTTTCGCAAAATTATCGTTCCCAATGTTCTTCCCGGAATCCGGGTATCCGTACTTCTGTCATTCTCTATCTTGTTTGGAGAGTTCGTTCTGGCCAACCTGCTCGTAGGCGGACAATTTGAGACGATTCAGATCTACTTGTACCACCGATTAAGCGAGAGTGGTCACTTAGCCAGCGCGGTTGTAATTTGTTATTTTCTAGTCATTCTTATCCTCTCTGGAATACTTCTTGCCCTTAGCGGTATCCTTGGACGTCAATCAACTGCAGCCCCCAAGAAAGGATCTGGAAAATGAGCTATTTACTCTTAGATGATGTGAACAAAACATATAATGGTACTTCCGTACTGCATGAGCTTAACCTTGAAGTTAGGGAAGGGGAAATGGTGACCCTGCTCGGCCCAAGTGGGTGCGGAAAGAGCACTTTGCTCAGGTGTATTTCAGGTCTTACGGACATGGACAAAGGATCGGTCCTGCTTGAAGGCCGGAATATTACGCCACTTGCTCCCAAGGACCGAAACGTAGGGATGGTCTTTCAATCCTATGCCCTTTTTCCGAACATGAATGTCTATGACAATATTGCTTTCGGACTTTCCATGAAAAAGAAATCAAGCCAACAGATCAAGTCCAGGGTTGATGAGATGCTCCAGCTGATTGATTTGACGGAGAAAGCGAGAGCTTATCCGCATGAGCTGTCCGGTGGACAGCAGCAGCGTGTGTCACTTGCAAGGTCACTGGCTGTTGAACCTAAGCTTATGCTGATGGATGAACCTTTAAGTGCGCTAGATGCCAAGATCCGTAAGCATCTTCGGACTGAGCTGAGACAAATCCAGAAGCGGGTAGGCATGACGATGCTGTTCGTGACCCACGATCAGGAAGAGGCTTTGACGATCTCCGATAAAATCTGCCTGATGAATCAAGGTCGCATTGTCCAGACTGGCTCGCCTGACGAGGTTTACTGTAGTCCTAAGGATGAATTCGCCGCCCGGTTCATCGGCAGCTATAACGTTCTGTCCAGCGAGGAGCTGTCAAGGCTGCTCACACAGCCTGTCTATTCGAATACGAACGAGAACTATGCCCTTCGGCCCGAAGCGATCATAGTTCAACCAATCAGTCTTGAGCTAGAGCAGACGGCAACAAGCAGTAGCTCAGCGCCTGCAGCCCATATTTGTCTTGGTCTCATTGAGGAAGCCGTTATGCTAGGCAATATTTTTCGCTACCGAATTGAGACGAATGGGGTGAGGCTTCTTGCAGACGTGCTGAACGGCGACCAAGCGATGAAGTTCTGTGAGGGTGACCATGTACAGGTCCTTATTGACAGGCAAGCGTGTATTCCTCTTGCTCCCTCAGGTACGTAAGCGATGTCTGTTCTGGCTGAAGGACGTAAGATTCAAATTTTGAGCGAACTTGAGCGGGAAGGCAAAGTCATGGTTGTGCCGCTGGCCCGGCAGTTCGATGTATCTACCGAGACGATTCGCAGAGATCTACAGGTGCTTGAGAAGGAAGGACATCTCAGACGAGTCTACGGGGGAGCGATCAAGTCTTCCTTTCGCAGTGATGAAGCTCCCTATAATCTGCGGCAAAAGATGTACGCGGCGGAGAAAAGAGCAATCGGGGAGCGAGGCGCCATGCTGATCAAGGACGGGGGTACCGTCGTCATTGATGGAGGTACTACAACGCTTGAGATGGCTCAGGCTATCACGGGCAAAAGAGGACTGACGATTCTAACCAGCTCTCTTCCGCTGGCAGCGTGTCTACTTGAATCGCTGAACCGGGAACAGTTCTCGGGCAAGGTCATCATGCTTGGCGGGGAAGTAAGTCCTAGGCAGCGCTCGATCACGGGGATACTTGGTGAACGGATGATGCGCGGCTTCAGTATAGATCAGGCGTTCATTTCCGTAGGGGGAGTATCCCTGACACATGGTTTCACGGATTTCGATCTCAGTGAAGCTTCCATGTCCTGCGCCTTCGCTGAAGCGGCACAGGAAGTGATTGTACTCGCAGATCATTCGAAGTTCGGGATCAATACCTTTGCTCCAATCATGCCAATTGAGAAGTGTGATTTCATCGTGTCTGATCAGGTACCTTCTCTCCAGTGGCAGGAGCATCTCAGGAAGCGAAAGGTTGAATGGATCACGGCCTCGGTGGAGTCTTCGCGAAGTTCGGCAATCTTAAATTTCAGGGAGGAATAACGTGATGTCTAAAGTGATTATGATTGTACTGGATGGTCTTAAGTATGAGACAGCCAGGGCCTCTATGGGTTATCTGAATCATCTGGTCGAGGTATCCAAGGCCGCATGCTATAAGGTGCGATCCGAGCTTCCGAGCTTGTCCCGCCCCCTCTACGAGGTGCTGCTGACAGGGACGCCCTGCTCCGTTAATGGAATAACTGCCAATCATATTGTAAGGCTGTCTGATCAGAAGAGTGTGTTCCATCTGGCTGCTCAGCAAGGGCTGAAGACTGCGGCTGCGGCGTATTATTGGGTGAGCGAGCTGTACAACCGGGCACCGTTCGACCGGATCGAAGATCGCGAGCAGCATAATGAGGAACTGCCGATTCAGCATGGGAAATTCTATTTCGATGATGTATATCCGGATTCCCATTTATTCGTTGATGCTGAAGTGCTTCGCAGGCAGCACGACCCGGACTTCCTGTATATTCACCCTATGGGAATAGATGATATCGGACATAAATTCACTTCAGATTCCAAGGAATATAGGGGAAAGGCTCTGGAAGCAGACATGATTCTTGCCACCTTTGTTCCGCTATGGATGTCCCTTGGGTATGAGATTATTGTTACTTCCGATCACGGCATGAATACGGACGGTCATCATGGAGGAACAGGAGCAGAGGAAAGGGAGGTCCCTTTCTACGCGATTGGCTCGGCGTTCATTCCTGGTGAATATCCAGATGAGATTCCACAGCTTGCGGTTGCTCCGCTGCTCTGTCAAATGCTGTCCCTGCCACTTTCTGACGCTATGAACTTTGTTCAAGTGCCAGGCTTTACGCTGAATATATAGCATCCGGGAGGGAACTGATGTGAAGGTAGATTTTCATTTTCATTTGGAAGAAGGCCCTTATACGCTGAACTGGCTTCAGCGAACAAGTCTTGCTTTGCAGCGAACCCGAAGAACGCCGGAAGCTGCCGGGAACAAGGATAGCTTGGAATCGGTTCAGTCCGTTGTTCGTGGATTATCCAGAAGGATGGAAGAAGGCTGCTTTTCAGAGCGCTGGATTACGAAATATATTGAGCAGGGGACAAAGCAGGGAATTGAACGGTTCGGTGTAGTCGATCACCTGTACAGATTCACGGAATTCAAGCCTTACTATGAGAAACATATGTTGATTGATAGCAGTCCTCTTGGACAGCTGCAGCAGGCTTGGCTCGATAAAGTATGTGTATACTCCATTCGCGAATATTTGGATGGAGTTCAGAATGTTGCCCGGTTCTATGGGAATCTCTCGATCGGGATCGAAGCTGATTATTTCGAGAATGGGGAAGAGGAACTTGGAGAGCTGCTCTCCAAATATAACTTTGATTATGTTATTGGATCTGTTCATTTCGTTGACGGATGGGGGTTTGACAACCCGGAGACCCAGCATCTCTTTAAGGGCCGTCAGTTGAAGGATCTGTATGCTCAGCATTTTGAGAATGTAATTAAGGCTGTGAACTGTGGATTGTTCCAGTTCATTGCACATCTTGATAATCTGAAAGTATTCGGTTATCGTCCTTCCGAAAGGGATCTACTCGGCTGGTATGATGCGGTGGCCTCGGCACTGGCAAATGCCGGGGTAGCTTCCGAGATCAATACAGGACTCGCTTACCGTTATCCGGTTAAGGAAATGTGCCCTAGTCCGAATTTTCTTCGGGTTCTACACAGGCACGGTGTTCAGGTTACTTTAAGTTCTGACGCCCATTTTCCGGATGATATTGGGACGATGCTGGATGAGGCTATCATTATGGCTAAGTCCATCGGATACGAGGAGATTGTATATTTCAAAAACAAACAACGGTATTCATTACCGCTCTAATGAATACAGCCAAAAAGGATGCCATCCGCCACCTGCCTTACAGCAGATCTTAGGGGCATCCTTTTTGCATGGGGAAACTAGGATTAGATCGCCCAGTTTCCTTTATTGAACAGCTGAATCTTCTCACCGTCACCGGTAATTCCGAAGATATCCATCTCGCCTGAACCTACCATGAAGTCCACATGGGTAATGCTTGTGTTGAGTCCACGCTCCAGCAGCTGCTCTTGGGAAAGACCCTTGCCATCCTTCAGGTTGAAGGCATAGGCACTACCGATGGCCAAATGGTTAGATGCATTCTCATCGAACAACGTGTTGTAGAACAGGATGTTGGACTGAGAGATAGGAGATCCGTGAGGAACCAAGGCTACTTCGCCCAGATAGTGAGAACCTTCGTCCAATTCAACCAGCTGCTTCAAGGTTTCTTCGCCCTGCTTGGCTTTGACATCCACAATGCGTCCCTGCTCAAAGGTGATTGTGAACTCATCAATAATATTACCGCTGTGACTAAGCGGCTTGGTGCTGGATACGGTACCGTTCACACCGGTTCTAAGCGGTGCTGTGAACACCTCTTCGGTCGGCAGATTGGCAAGGAAGGTGTGTCCTTGTTCATTCACACTGTCTGCTGCAACCCACAGGTGGCCTTCAGGGAGCTCAATGGTAAGATCGGTACCTGGTGCTATGTAGTGAAGTTTCTTGAAGTTCTTGTTATTCAGGTAATCCGATTTTTGAGTCAAGTTAGCAATGTGCTCTTCCCATGCTGTGATGGTGTCCGGTTGATCTACACGCACCGTGCGGAAGATAGCTTCCCACAGCTTGCCGACTTGTTGGTCAGCTGGGACATCAGGGAATACTTTAGCCGCCCATGCCTCGGATGGAACAGCCACAATAGACCAGCTGAATTTGTCGGCTTGCTGATACTGACGGAATTTGCTCATGGCTTTACCATAAGTTTTCTGATGGTTCGTCAGGCGTTCGCTGGAGACTCCCTTAAGCAGGTCAGGATCTGATGAGATGACATGAAGGATAGCAGCCCCGTTCTCAACCAGCTCTAGAAGTTCACCAGCGTACCATTTAGGCTCGTCGAGGAAAGAATCTTCGGCAGCAAGCTGGTAGCGAAGACGGGTCACGGTGTCATCACTCCAGTTCACTTTTACGCTTCTTGCTCCAGCCTCATAGGCTTTCTGGACAATGAGACGTACAAGTTCTGCACCATCAAGGGTCGAATTGACAACCAGGGTTTGTCCAGGTTGTACATTAACCCCAACTTTTACGGCGAGTTCCGCATATTTGTGTAATTTCTCTTGAAAATCAGACATGGAATTGACCTCCATTCAATTAAGTTACAGGTACTATATTACAGGAAAATAGAAGATAAAGAAAATTGTACCTGCCTTTTACTTTGAATAATTAAGTGATCATTGTAAGAACCCATCGGCACCAGGCAATTTCCTGCTGTTCCATAAGCAGCTTGCGCTGATGAACAATGTATCTGCCGAAAATCTGATGTTCCTGGTCCTTCAAATGTGAACCATATTCGGCTTCCATCTCCTGAATAAGCTTCTCGCGGCGATGGACCTTTTCCTTATAAAAGGAGAGCCGGTCTTCAAACAGTCTTTGGGCAGTCGCTGTATCTGTCAAAGAAATCGAGTAGGCCTTAATAAGGAATTCATCTCGGCTAACTGGAACAGAGGGGGCTTTGTCCATCCATAATTTCAGTGTTTCCTTACCTTCATTGGTAATATGATAAAGCTTTTTATTGGGTCTTCCGGTCTGTTCAATATTCTCCGGGGTTAAATAGCCGTCATTCTCAAGCTTGGCAAGCAGCGGATAGATTTGACTGTGCTTGGCCTGCCAGAATACTTCCAGCATCTCTGCCAGTTCATAACCGGAGCATGGCTTGCGGACAAGCATGGCGAGCAGGGCATAGGCTAGGCTGTTCATTGGTTCATACCTCCTGATCAATTTTATTGGGTGACAATAGTCTGAACCACCGTTCAACCGATGGTAATTCTCCCCTCAGGGAATCGGTACAAGTCTTTCGTAGATCTGGGTGCAAGTGCATAGGCCAATGTCAACGGACCGACCCGTCCAAGGAACATGACCATGCAGATGATGATTTTGCTGATGGGGGTCAGAGTTGGAGTAAGACCCAGGCTCATTCCTGTCGTGCCAAACGCGGATGTCGTCTCAAACAATATGGGCAAAAAACTACGATCTTCAAGAACGGATAGCACCATGGCAACAAATATGACCAGGAACAAGGCGAGCCATGTCTGGGTCACGGCCTTGATAATGGAGTCCTTCGCCAGCCTTCTTCGGAAGAGTACGATGTCATCTTTTCCCTTGATCATGGCCAACATGGCTCCAATCAGAACAGCGAACACCGTTACTTTGATGCCCCCTCCGGTTGAACCAGGAGCTGCTCCGATGAACATAAGTATGATCAATAAAAACTGGGTGGAATGCTCCATATCGGTTACATTCAAGGTACTCACTCCACCTGAACGGGAGCTGATCGATTGGAAGAAGGAGCTTAGGATGCTACCGCCCTCTCCGAGTGGCTGCATTGTTAACTCATTGCTTCGTTCCATGATATAGATGAGAAAAGCACCGCCCAGAACCAGAACAGCCGAGTAAGACAGCACAACTTTGGAGTGCAGGCTTAGTTTTCTTTTTGCTGGAAATTCAATCAGATCTGACAAGACCACAAACCCAATTCCGCCAAGAAAAATCAGACCCATAATGATCACATTAACATAGGTGTCCTGAACATAGCTGCTAAGACCCGAGAACGGACCGTGGACCGCCCCGAAGAGATCAAAGCCCGCATTGTTAAACATGGTTATGCTATGGTAGATTCCATAATAAATGGCTCTAGGCAGGGGCATGTCCATGGACCAGCGAATAGAGAGCAGCAGTGCCCCGGTTATCTCGATAACGAAGGAATACATGATCACACGCCTGATCAAAGACAGTAGACCTTCCATAGAGTTATAATTCATAGCCTCTTGAAGGATGAGTCGCTCTCTTAAGGAAATACGCTTGTTAAAGGCAAGAGCAATCAGAGTCCCCATCGTCATAAAGCCCAGGCCGCCAAGCTGTGTAAGAACAAGCAGGACAAGCTGCCCGAATAGCGATAACTGTGTCCCGGGGTCGAGGACAGTAAGGCCGGTCACACAAGTCGCCGAGGTTGCCATAAAGAATGCATCGAGCAGGGGAAGATGCTGACCACCTGATGATATTGGAAGCGATAGAAGGAATGTTCCAGTCACAATAATGAGCGCAAAGCCGAATGTGAGTACCTTGGGTGGAGAGAGTGTTCGGCGAAACTTCGCATCAGCTTTCAAGTCTATACACCTCTTAGATTAATATTGAATGATTCAGCCTCCAATGGATCGTATTAAAAGCATGTATGACCTCTTAAAACATGATACGATATAGCGTGAACATTCTTCAATTTTTATTAAAATTTGGAGAAGGGGTGCACTTCCAATTGCTTTTACTGCTGCTGTTTCTGATTATGCCAGTAAGACAATGGATATACAATAATATAGTGATATTGATACATGTGAAGGAGAGAATGGACATTGGAACTTGAATTAGTCAGTGCCGTAATGGAAAGACAGGAGGATCTCACCTACCTGGGCAAAACGATATTTAAAGTCAGCGGACATAAAGAGGAGTACGAAATCACATTCTTCAGCAAGCGGGGCAAGGATTGGGATTACAGCCTGCATTTTGCGAATGAGTCTGGGGATGAGGATCAACTCCTAGCAGTCGATACGCGGATTGAAGAAGACGATGAGTGGTTCGACAAGCTGCTGGATGCTGCACTGGATACTTTGCCTGCGGAAGATTAATTAGGGTCACAGTCATTAAGAATAAATGAGAAGAGGGGGGCGGTTGCTTGCTGCAAAATTCGTTTTTCCGGACATGTCTCGGAATCATAATGCTGCTTACGATTGTTTTTCTGCTGCATCAAGTCAGATTTATATTTAATCCGGTTGTCACCTTCGTCCAGATCCTAATTGTGCCTATGACGATTTCCGGGTTTCTCTATTATCTTCTGCGTCCTATTGTTCATTACCTGGATACTAAAAATGTGAATAGAATGCTCTCAGTGCTGCTAATCTACCTCTGCATAGCCGGCATTATTACGATCTTCTTCTTCGTCGTATGGCCGCCGCTTACCCGGCAGGTTCAAGAGTTCATCAGCAATTTCCCAACCCTGCTTGAAGGTGTAAAAACCCAGATTGCAGCTATCCAGAAGAGCCGTTTCTTCTCGATGATCGATGCTGGCAACAGCCAGATCTCTACGAAGATTACGGAATATATCAACGGCGCGGTAGAAATGGTTACCGGATATATGACTCATTTCTTTAACTTTATTAGTGATTTCATTGTGATCATCGGTACCGTTCCGATTATTCTCTACTACATGCTGAAAGAGGATAACCGGATCTCTCCGGCTGTTGTGAGAGTGATGCCTAAGCGATTTGCACGTGACGGCGCACAGGTCGTAAGCGATATTGATGCGGCGCTCAGCGGCTTTATCTCTGGCCGTATTATCAGTGCTTTGATTCTCGCTGTGATGAGCTTTATCGGCTTCTGGATTGTGGGGCTCCCTTATCCGCTCCTGCTTGCTGTTATTGGTGCTCTATTTAACTTCATACCGTATGTGGGAGCTTTTCTGGGTGCCATTCCGTGTCTGATTGTTGCCTATACGGTATCTCCTTCGATGGCATTATGGGTACTCATTATCATCATTATAGCCCAGCAGGTGGAGGGGAATTTGATTGCTCCGTACATCTACGGCAAGACCATTAATATCCATCCGCTGACGACCGTAATTTTACTCCTGATTGGCGGTGAATATGCCGGAATATTGGGGATGATTCTTGTCATTCCGGTATACATGATGATTAAGATTGTTGCGGTAAGAATCTACAAATTATTCCTTTCTGAAAAAGTGGAAGAAATCGTAGAGTAACCTTATATTTAGTCAGGTAAACCGATCCTTGTGATCGGTTTATTTGTATTTTGCTTGCAAACCAAGTTAGAATAGAGGTGCGTATTACATAAAAATGAAAGAATTTAATAAAATTAAGGTTTTTCTTGTAGAAATTGTTAAGTTCCACTCGCCAAATTCCGATAAAAAGAGACATGAACCGATTTTTCTCGTGGTTCACCCATTTTAATTTTGGAAGAGGGGGAGAATAATGAAACGACTGTATTCTTGGACAGCTCTTGTCATTCTGATTTGTACTGCATCACTGCTAACGGGGTTTGCATCCAGGCACGATGTAAAGGCAACTTGGGTAAAGCAGACGGAGCTGATCGAGAATGGTGGTGGTAAACTGATAGATTATGCGACTTCGCAAGGTGTGAATGTCATCTATCTGCAGATTAACAAATCACTGCCGAACAATGTGTACGGGCAATTCATTGCTAATGCCAGCAAGAGAGGTATTGCTGTTCATGCCCTGGATGGAAGCCCGGATTGGGCCCTTGAGGAGAACAAGTCGAAGTTCACGGATCTCCTTAATTGGGTGAGTGCATACAATCTTCAGGCTGCGGCAGATCAGAAGCTGAAAGGGATCCACCTTCGGATAGAACCCTACTCTCTGGCACAGTGGAGCACCGATCCAGGTGCTGTCACAACATCATGGCGAGCTAACCTTCAGAGCTTTATTACGGCGTCAGCCTCGAAGCTGCCTGGGCTGGAACTCGGGATCGATCTTCCTTATTGGCTGAAAGGCGACAAGCTGCCTGGGGGAGACACCACGCTGCAGTGGTTCATAAAGTCCTTTAATCATGTAACGATTCTCGATTACAAGACCGGTGTCTATGATCAGAATGGCATTATTGAAAGTGTACGTCCACAAATTCAATTAGCCAATTCATTGAACAAACAGATCGTAGTCGCCTTGAACACGAAAGAGGATCCTAGCAGCGCGGATGCTTCCTTCTATGGGAAGGACCCACAGCTGGTCGATGATGCTTTATGGGAGGTCAATGATCAATTCAGCTCCGAAAGCTCTTATGCTGGGTCCGCGATCAACGACGTAGAGAGCTGGGCAAGGCTGATGAAGGCAGATATCGTAACTTCTGCCCCAGTCACGCCTGCACCAACTCCAGCACCAACGCCCGCTCCAGCACCTGACCCAGAACCAGTGCCGGCACCAGAACCTACTCCAGCACCGGCTCCTGAGCCGGCACCAGTACCCGCTCCGACACCGGTGCCTGAGACACCAAGTACAATGGTTCCTGAAGCCAAGCCGCTGGACCGCAGCCCGGATGTTAGAGCTACCTATATCTGGGAAGCAGGAGATGCTGTGAACCGTCCAGACGAGCTGCTTGCGTTCGCCAAGAGCAAGAATATTAATGTGCTCTATCTGCACATTAATACGGACTATAAGTTCACCGCTTATCGTCCTTTCATGAAGAGAGCCTGGAATGCAGGTATTGAAGTACATGCCTTGGGGGGAAATGGAAGCTTGGCTTTTACCGAGAATCGTCCACAAATCACGAAATTAATTAATTACGTGAAGGATTATAATCGGCAGGCCGAGCCTGAAGAGAGATTCTTCGGTATCCATTACGATATTGAACCTTGGGTGCTGCCACAGTGGTATTCGGCCACAGACAGAGTTATCAGCGAGTGGACTGGCAACATGAATTATTTTATCGGAGAAGTGAAGAAAGACTCCAAGCTGCAGACCAGTGTCGATCTGGCCGCATGGGTAGACCGTTATCTGGTGAAGAATGATGGAGGGATATCGATCAGCAAGTGGTTCATTCAGAAGATGGATCATGTAACGATCATGGACTTCCGGAATTATGCTTCCGGTACAGGTGGAATTGCAGATATGGCTAAAGAAGAACTGGCTTTCGGTAATGAACTTGGCAAGCCGATTATTCTGGCTGTTGAGACCAAAGTGAGTTCAGAAGGGCCATATGTAAGCTTTTATCAGTTAGGTAGTGCCGTGCTTGAGAGAGAGCTTGCTAAGCTGCCTGCACTGCTCACCAAGTATCAATCCTATACCGGGATAGCGGTACACGCGTATGAGTATTGGAGAACACTAAAGCCTTAAGTCATTCATATCCAGTTCTTACGTCTCAGCTTGACAAGAAAACCCACAACATAAATGGTTGTGGGTTTTTGTGAGCTTATAAGATAACAGCACTGATCGCACCGCATACTAAGCCAAGTAGTACAACTGAGGCCAGGACAAACCAAATGACCTTACGTGGAAATGAGCGGGATACCATCAGCATGGATGGCAGACTGACTGCCGGAAGTGTAATGAGAAGCGCCCCCGCTACGGCCGTTCCAAAGCCAAGAGATAAGAAGGTTGCAATTATAGGGATTTCTGCTGCCGTAGGGATCACAAACAGGGTTCCCGCGATAGCGAAAATAATAACGGCTAAGATTCCGTTCATACTGCCAGCTCCGAGTGTTGGGAACATCCAGGCACGCGCCGCACCGAGCAGTAGAACTGTAACTAAGTAAGCAGGTACGATGGTTAGAAGCATGGTACCCATGCTCTTCAGCCAAAGGGTCAGGAAAGATCCCTGTGGCTCATCTGGCTGATTAACGACCTCTTCAACCACATCTGGAACTTTGGTGTTCCCCGCGAACTTGTTCGCGAAGAAGCTCACTGCGAAAGTAAGCAGAATTCCGAATACGATCCGCAGCAGAGTGAATTTCCACGATAGTACAAAAGTCATGAAGATCAAGGTAGCAGGATTAAGTACCGGATTCCCGATCCAGAAAGCCAGACTCGCACCTATGGAGACATTCTTTTTACGTAACCCCACAGCAATCGGAGCTGCGCAGCAGGTGCACATCATTCCTGGAAGAGAGGCGATCCCGCCGAGAGCTGTGCTTTTGAAATTGGTTCTACCTAGAACCTTGAGAAGCCATCTTGATGGAAGGAGGACCTGTACCAGGGAACCGAGCAGTATCCCCAGTACAGCGGCCTTCCACACTGACTTAAAGTATACGGCTCCATAATCCCAGGCAGACTGTAGAGATGGAGTGGGAGCAGTTCCCTGATCCCCGGTCAGAATCGAAGAACCGATACTGTGTTCCGCCGCGGCTTTAATTGCCTTGAAATAGTAAGGCCACCATTTGACATATGTGAGACCGGCGATTGCAATAATCACGAAGAAGATGACAAACAGGATGGTTCTGAAACTCGAAGGTCTCTTGCCTCCAAGTAAATGATCGTTCGTATTTGATGACATTAGTCTCGTTGACCCCCATGTTGTAGTAAATATCAAGGTTACAATTATAGCATGTGGAGATATATAAAGTAACTTATTTTTTGTACAATGGTTAAACTTTCGTGTAAAATACAAGGTATTGTGTGAATGTGTTAGTGAAGTTTCTAAATAGTTCAATATTAATTCTTAAGGAGCTGAGTTCATCATGTCTCAAGCTGGAAATATAAAGCTAACCTCCCTGTCCTCCAAAGGAGGATGCGGGTGTAAAATTGGTCCTGCGGATCTGATGCAGGTCCTTCGAACACTGCCACCGGCTGATCCTAATCCGAATTTGTTAGTCGGGACGGATACAAGTGATGATGCGGGAGTATACCGACTCACGGATGATCTGGCAATAGTGCAGACCCTTGATTTCTTTACCCCGATTGTGGATGACCCTTATTCATTTGGCCAAATCGCCGCTGCAAATGCACTTAGTGATATTTATGCCATGGGCGGGAAGCCGCTTACTGTTCTTAATATAGTAGCCTTTCCTATTTCCGTTCTGGATAAAAGCATTCTTGCAGATATCTTGCGCGGTGCAGGTGATAAAGTGAAGGAAGCCGGGGCTACTCTAGTTGGCGGGCATTCTATTGATGACAAAGAGCCGAAGTTCGGTCTGTCCGTAACCGGAACTATTCACCCGGACAAAGTAAGAACGAATGCTGGAGCCAAGGCCGGGGACAAGCTGATCCTTACGAAACCTATTGGTGTGGGCGTATTAACAACTTCAATCAAGAAAGATCAGTTGTCAGAAGAAGAAACCACCCGGCTTGTCTCCGTCATGTCTACGCTCAACAAGACTGCAGCTGAAATTATGGAACCCTTTACGGTTCATGCCTGTACCGATGTAACGGGCTTCGGCTTGCTTGGACATGCTTCTGAAATGGCCAAGGGCAGCAATCTTGGGCTTGTTATCCATAAGGAAGCCGTGCCTGTCCTACCTAGGGTCAGAGAGCTTGCGGAGAACGGCTTCGTACCTGGAGGAACCAAGAATAATTTTGCTCATCTGGAAGGCAGCATCCTGTATCCTGAGCAGATGGATCAGATAGATCGTTATATTCTATGTGATGCCGTCACTTCAGGCGGACTGTTGATCTCGGTTGCCTCTGAGGAAAGTGAATCCTTGCTGAAGGAACTGAAAGCTGCGGGAGTAGAGGCCGCGGTAATTGGAGAAGTCACAGAGGATCACCCGGGTCAAATTACGGTAACCGTATGAATTTGAAATAGATCAGCCTTAATCCTGAATGGAGCATCGAAGAATAAGAGGTGAGTGACATTGTTTCAGGATATTTCATTGGAGCAATTAAGAGAGCTAAAGAACAAGAAGAAGCTGACGGTTATCGATGTACGGTCACCGTCAGAATTTGAAGATTCCACATTTCCGGAGAGTCTGAATATTCCCTTTTTCAATGATGAGGAACGGGCCGAGGTAGGTACATTATACAAACAGACCAGCGTTCAAGCCGCGAAAGAGCGGGGACTCCAGATTATCTCATCCAAGCTGCCAAGCTTTATCCGGGAATTCGGAGCTATAGAGGGCGATAAGGCGGTATTCTGCTGGCGGGGTGGTATGCGCAGCCGTACAACCGCAACGGTACTCTCGTTGATGGATATTCACGCTTACCGTTTGGTTGGGGGATATAAAGCCTACCGTAAATGGGTAATGGATGAGCTTGAGTCTTTCGACTTCAAGCCTAAGTCATTTGTGATACATGGAAATACCGGAACCGGCAAAACCAATCTGCTTCACCGCCTTAAGAAGAAAGGATACCCGGTGCTTGATCTGGAAGGACTGGCCGGACACCGGGGGTCCATATTCGGTCATATTGGCCTTAAGGCGAACAACCAGAAGACCTTTGATAGTCTGCTGCTTGAGGAATTGATCAAGCTTGAAGACTCTCCTTACGTTCTGTTCGAAGCGGAAAGTAAGCGAATTGGCAAAGTGGTTATGCCGAACTTCCTGGCCCATCAAAAAGAAATCGGAAGCCAGATTTGGATTGAACTGCCGATTGAGGCGAGGGTGCAGCAAATTTTGCAGGATTATCAGCCGCAGCAGTATAAAGCGCAGTATATCGCATCTTTCAGTCGGATCAAATCCCGTATTCATGTGCCGATTGCTGCCGAGATTGATCGGTGTTTGAATGCGGATCAGTTCGCCGAAGCAGTAAGGCTGATGCTGGAGTATTATTATGATCCGAAATATGACTATACCTCACAGCAATATGAAGATATCAGCAAGGTTACTTTTACCGTGAACAACTTGGACGAAGCTGAGGCTGCAGTTATTAAATATCTGAATGGATTGAACTAAAGAATGTGTGATTGATTCAAAATATATAGTCTTGGTTGAAAATAAAAAGCTCCTGCCCATAAATGTATGTTATGGCAGGAGCTTTTTGGTATTGGGAAGCTGAAGTGCGCCCTGCCCGCTCAACTATACTGGGCGAAAACTAATTACCTATGGCTTCGGTTTAGGTTGGGGGCTCCCCTTGATCTTAAATAATGGGACGAGAATCGCTACACCTACAAGGAGAATGCACCTGCAATCATATAGAGAGGCACGATCGAGATCATGGTCTTGATCGTGCCCGAAAGCAGCATCGTAATGATCATCGAGCCCATATTCACGTTATAAATTCTTTATAAATTCCCTTTAAGATGGTCTTCAGGAGGGGATTTATGATGACGTTAGATTATGTGCTCAAGGTATCAAATGTATCTAAATCAGCAGGAAACCGAGTGCTGGTGAATCATCTGTCATTTGGGATTAAGGAAGGCGAGATATGTGGTTTCGTTGGTCCGAATGGAGCGGGAAAAACCACTTTAATTCGTATGCTCACTGGACTTATCAAACCGAAGGAAGGAAAAATCACGATGAATGGGATTGACGTCCAACAAGAACGTGTTGAGGCTTTATCGCAGGTGGGGGCCATAGTGGAATCGCCAATCTTTTTCCCGTATATGTCTGGGCGGGATAATCTGATGAACCTCGCGCGGCTGCATCCAGGCTTAGCAGCAAAGAACAGGAACAAGCGAGTGGAAGAGGTTCTTGCCATCGTCGGTCTGCAAGAACGGGGGCGAGATAAAGTAAGAACGTATTCGCTAGGGATGAAGCAGAGGCTCGGAATTGCTCAGGCCCTTCTCGGTCAGCCCCGCTTAATCATTCTGGATGAACCTGCGAACGGACTGGATCCCATGGGGATTCGAGACTTAAGGAATCTAATACTTCAGCTCCGCGAAGAGTATGGAATTACATTCTTTATCTCCAGTCATCTCCTGGATGAACTTCAGCGGATGTGTGACCGGTTTGTGATCATCCGGGAAGGAAATCTGGTCTGGCAAGGAACCAAAGAGGAGTGGTTGAAAGAGGCAGGAACACAGGGGCTTGAAGATCACTTTGTGGAGATGATGACATCAAGATGAGATCTTTACTGCAGAGTGAAATGGAACGTCTATGGAAACGCAAGCTGGTGTGGATGTTTTTTCTCGCGATACCCTTTATTATATTGGCCACAGCTAAGTATTATATTTCTACTAATCTGCTTACTCCTCTAAATAGTCCGGAGCATGTCAGCTCACAGAACTTTCCGGTTATGGCTTTGATTGAACAGTTGATTGTTGTGTTTAACATTATTTCATTAATCATGTTAACTTTATCTTTTACGGAGGAATATCGCAGCGGCCAGCTGCGGATGGTGATGCTGCGGGCCTTCACGTTCGGCCAACTATTTACAGCTAAATACCTAGCTTATGTAATAACTATTGTTCTATACTTTGCCGCTTACCTAGGTACTGCGGTTGTTATGGGGCAGCTGTTCTTCGGTTCTGAGCACAGTGTCCGGCTGTTCTATCATGAAACGCCGGCTTCAGGTGCCGAGGTCCTCATCTATTCACTCCAATATTACGGGGCAGCACTTCTTACTACTTTGGCGACGGGAAGTGTCTGCGCATTCATTGCTGTAAACTGTTCTACCTCAACGGCTTCTATAGGCGTGGGAATGGGCTTCCTGTTGTTGTCTATGGGCTATCCTACGATTTTTACAGTTGCGAACAAGGTCTTGAGATTACAGCTGCCTGATCAACTTGAGCTATTATCTATTACGCAGATCCAGTATAAGGGAGTTGCATTAATGCTGTCAGATAACAATATACACTACGCTGTTATTGTGCTCGGAACTCTCGGGGGTTACATAGCATTGGGTCTGCTCAGTGCATACTTTGGATTTACAAAAAGAGATCGCTGGATCTAGGAGGAGCTATTATCATGTTACCGTTAATGCAGAGTGAATGGGAACGTATGTGGAAGCGTAAGAAGACTGTGGTGAGCTTAATTATATTCGCAGCTGTTATCGTGTTTGACTGTCTTTTCCTGAAAATGCAAATGATCGGCGCCTTTGACACTGTAAGGTCTGTGCCGCTAAATGCTCAGAACTTCTCGGTCTTCCTTCTTAAGGAAGTCTCGTTCATTCTTACCTTAATTATAGGACCGCTGCTTATGATAGATAGTCTGAACTCCGAGAATACATCGGGTCAGCTGCGGCTGGTCTTAATTCGTCCTATCACATTCTCCAAGTTATTCCTGGCGAAGTGGCTGACACTTGCGATCATGCTGATGATCTTCACATGTCTAACGTTCCTGATTGGTGAGGTTGCAGGACATCTAGGACTTCCAAATGTCGCTCATGTCACTTTCCTTAATCCGAACCGATCTTACGATCAGTGGGGCGCATTTAATTATAGTCTGCAGAGCTATGGCTTATTCTATTTGATTATCCTGGCTGAACTTAGCGTGGTGAGCCTGATTTGCACAATTATGCCCAACTCAATCATCTCATATTTTATATGGATTGGGGTTATTGTTGGGGGTCTATATCTGACAGATATGATGAGTTTTTTCCTGCTAAGTGCTTCTACGATCTTCAAGCTGCTGGCCGGCAGCTATAAAGAATACTTCTATTTACCTGTTCTTGGCTGTCTCGGCGGAGGATTCCTTGCTACAATGTTCATATGGAATAAGAAGAATTGGTCCAAATAACAAATGATTCAAGGCAGAAAAGGAATGAATGGACATTGAGTGAACGTATCTTGATTGTAGACGATGAACCTGAAATTGTTAGTATGGTGGAGCAATCCTTTCGAAATGAAGGATATGAAGTATTTACAGCGGCGGATGGGAGGCAGGCGCTCAAGCAGCTGGAAACCCAGCCTGATCTAATCATTCTTGATGTGATGATGCCTAATTTGAACGGCTTCGACCTTTGTCAAATGATCCGTGATGAAGTGAACTGCCCGATCCTGTTCGTCAGTGCGAAGCACACCGAGACAGACCGGATTCAAGGATTATCTATCGGTGGTGATGATTACATCACTAAGCCGTTTAGCCTGCGAGAGCTTAAAGCCCGGGTGGCTGCACATTTACGGAGGAATCAGCGCGAGGTATCTAGAGGGGACCATCGTCGTACGCTGCGGTATGGACTACTTCAAATAGATATTCATGGCCGGGAGGTCAAGATTGGGCAGACACAGATCCCATTTACCGTGAAGGAGTTCGAGATCGTAGAAAATCTTGCTCTGCATCCAGGGCAAGTATTCACCAAGGAACAGCTGTATGATAAAATCTGGGGCCTTGAGGCAGTGGGAGATGCGGCAACCATCACCGAGCATGTCAAAAAGATTCGCGCGAAGCTCAGCGTGGCGGATCCTAATTGCAATTATATTTCAACGGTATGGGGAGTCGGTTATAAATGGGAAGCTCTTCATTCCTAGAACGCTATTCGATCAAAAAGCAGCTGATACTTACTTTCATAGGAATATTAGTCCTTAGCATTGCCATGACAATCGCAACGATAGGCGTGGGGATCTACTGGCTGTACTCTAAAGACTGGCTTCATGCTGCCAATCATTACGAACAGGAAATTCCGAAGGTTAGAGCTTATATTAATCAGCAAGGCGCCGAATTACTAGCAGGAAAGTCCCAGGAACCACTTGAAAAGGTCATTCCCTTGGATGGAATTCAATATCAGGTTATCAATCTCTCAGGACAAGTTATATATGGTTCAGTAGGTGAACCGATCATTCATGGTAAGGCAGATCTGATTACAAGGTTGAATACTTCTGAACTTAGTAATTCTTTATTAAGCATAGGGGGGACGGTCTCGAGTGTGATTCCACTGACCAGCGTGGAAGGCGCGCTTAAGGGCGCCGTAATTCTGCAGTATAAAATGGAGACATCCACAGATAAACGTGCTCCAGTTATCCTTATGTTCGTTGTTCTTATTCTGCTCTTTGGCTCTCCGTTCATTTACTTCGCCTTGTTTACTTGGCTTTTTGCCTCCAAATTCGGCAGGCGAATAAATAAGCCCGTTCGCGAACTTATGCAAGCCTCTGAACGAATCCGGAAGCAGGATCTGGATTTCTCGATCTCCTACTCAGCTAATAATGAAATTGGTCACCTTTCACAGTCATTTGAGGCTATGCGGCAGGAGCTTGCGCAAGCGCTGCAGAGAGAGTGGGTGATGGAGCAGGAGAGACGGGATATGATGGACGCGATTGCTCATGATTTCCGTACACCTATGACCATCATTCAAGGCAATGTGGAGTTAATGGCGGACATCCTCCCTGACTCTGAACAACGACTGAGCAGACACCTCCAAGTGATTGAACATAATGTGAAGAGGGTTAACCGGTTAATTCAAGATATTCATGTGGCCTCGGAACGAGACCTTGAGTATTTCCCGCTTAACCTTGAAGAAGTGGATATCGACAGTTATCTTGCCATGAAAGCAGAGGAAATAGCTCAATTATGCACCCATAAGCACATTGGCTGCGAATTTAAAGTTCAGGATCGAAGGCAACAGGTGGGCACTGCTATCTTTTTGGATACACAGAGGGTTGGACAGGTACTCGATAACATCGTATCGAACAGCTTACGCTTCGCCCAGCCCTATGGTGTAATCAAGTTGAGTATATCTCTTCTAGATGGAAGCATTAGATTTGAAATATCTGATAGTGGGGCCGGATTTGAGACCAAAGATCTTCCGTTTCTTTTTCAAAAGTTCTATCGCGGAGAGAAAGGCCAAAGTGGTCTGGGGTTATATACGGCAAGAATTATTGTTGAAAAGCATGGAGGAATCATTCAAGCAAATAATCATCGAGAAGGAGGGGCATGTGTTACCTTTACAATCGATACCAAGCAAAGAGCAGTCTAGGAGCGAGATCCTGACTGCTTTTTAGCACTTTCATAAGATTAATAACTTAGTAATTTTACATATTTTATAAATATAACAAACATTCTTCTAATACTTGGGCTCTAAAGTTAGTCAAAGAAGAAACCAATTCATAGGAGGAAGTAGATGAATACTCAGAAAAAGAATAAAGTGAAAACGGTATTTGCAGTATCACTGACTACAGCTTTGTTGGTAACCAGCCTTGTGAGCATTCAAGCGCCTGGTCATGCAAATGCCACAGGCAAACCAGCTAAAGCCGGTCAGCCAACTAAAGCCAGCCAACAAGCTAAGAATGTGATTTTGTTTGTGGGAGACGGAATGGGAGCAGCCGCGCGTGAGGCCATCCGATTAGCAACGGTGGGTCTTAAAGGTAACTTGGCGATGGATTCGATGCCTTACTCCGGCTTAATACATACTAGCTCTACTTCGGTTGTAACCGACTCTGCTGCATCAGCTACGGCTTATGCAAGTGGGGTGAAGACATATAATGGTGCAATCGGAATGGATGCCAACAAAAAATCCGTAAAAACGATTTTGGAATATGCAAAGGATGCAGGGAAATCCACCGGGATTGTGACTACAAGCCAGGTAACAGATGCGACTGGAGCAGCGTTTGCATCTCATGTGGAAGATCGCAAAGAACAAAGCCAAATTGCTCTGCAATACCTGACAAAAAGTAAAGTAGATGTTCTTCTAGGTGGTGGAGAAGATTTCTGGTTCCCAGCAGGTGAAGCAGGAGCTTTCAAAGATGAGCCAGCGGAAGATCCTTCTGAGAAGAGTAAAGGGACCCAAGGAAATCTCGTGAGTAAAGCGAAGCAACTCGGTTACAGTTATGTGACCAATAAAGCAGATATGCAAAAAGCAAAAGGCGGCAAGGTGCTTGGATTGTTCGCTAACGAAGAAATGTTTCAGCAAAACGAAGAGGGCAAAGGCGATCTCTATAATCCGGTTGTTTCGCTTCCCGAAATGACGAAAAAAGCGATTGATACTCTTTCCTCGAACAAAAAGGGTTTCTTCTTGATGGTCGAAGAAGAAGGAACCGATGAGATGGCTCATGAAAACAATGCTGCTCTCACCATAAAAGCTGGTCAGGAACTGGATAAATCCGTTCAGGTTGCCAAAGATTTTGCCAAGAAAAATCCGGATACGCTCGTACTTGTACTCGCTGACCATGAGACAGGCGGATTCTCGATTGAGGCTGTAGATGATAAAGATGAATCCGGTGATGGAATTTCAAAAGAGGATGGACCGTTCAATATCGCCAATTCAAAAGATCAGTTCTTCGTGGATTGGACAACTTCCGGCCATACAGCAGTAGATATTCCTATTACCGCAATGGGTAGAGGCGCTGAGCTATTTACAGGGATCTATGAGAATACAGAAATCTTTAATAAAATGGCTAAAGCCATGGGCTTGAATATCAAGAAATAGCAGCTGACGGAATCAAGAAACTCAAATAACCAACTAAAACTCCGTGCCAAAGCACGGGGTTTTAGTTTTCATTGTACAGGGAGATCAAATCTGATTAACTTAGTTGCTGTGAACCATTGAGCCACACGGATTTGATCGACAAGGTATCCGAAATATTAGTGGTCGGATCACCATTTACGAGAATAAGATCAGCGCGAGCACCTTCGGTAATACGGCCGCGATCGTGAAGACCAAAGCACCGGGCCGGTTTGGTAGTAGCTGACTGAAGAGCTTCGATCGGAGTGAACCCGGCTTTCACCAGCAGTTGCATTTCGTGGTGGACACTGGCCCCATGAGCAAGGCCGCCAAGGTTCGGAACGGGAACTGGCGCGACATCCGTCCCTACCAGAATATCAACTCCGGCACGGTGAAGGTCCATCACATTCTTAAAGCTGTTCTCCATATTGCCTTGCGGGAACGTATTGAAGCTTGAGTTCAAAATATCGATCCAATCCGGACTTAATTTGGAATGAACACGCGGATCATTCGCCAATTCCGATGCCGGATTTCCAATAATCGATGAATTCAGCACCAAGCACGGTGTAACAAAAGCACCTGAACTAGCTATGGATTTCACTAACTCGGATGTGTACTCGGGTCTGTCGATAAACAAGTGGCCCAAACCGTCGACTCCAAAATCGATGGCCTCTTGAGATGAATGAGCTGTCAAGACGTGGGCGATGACCAGCTTATCGAACTTGTGAGCTTCTGTCACGGCTGTTTTTAGTATCTCGTCGCTTAAGACAGGTAGGCCAGGTGCACCCATGACCGTTCCTTCTTCAATCATGATCTTAATATAGTCGGCTCCATTCTCCACTTGGGTATGCACATGTTTAATTGCTTCTTCCACCGTCGTCACTTGCGGTATTTCTTCGTGATCGTGAGCGTATGCGGCCAACATTGCTTCCCTGTCTTCCTCCGATAACTTCTCTAGTTCCTTTAATACGAATTCCGGTATTTCATCTCCATCCGACAGTAATTCATCTGGGTGTCCGCCTGGAGCGGTGATCGCGGTGCCAGCAGAACGGACGTCTGCGACGTCATTCACATTTTTCAACTGAATCTCGCGGCCTCTTTTAGTGAAATCGCCGTTCATTTCGAGTTCTGTTGTAACGCCGAATTTTAAGGCATCTCGTAATCCGCCGATTGAGGTGTGGACATGCGCATCAATTAGACCAGGCATAAGAGTCGCATTTTCTCCATCGATAATCGTTGCATTGGCCGGAAGGTCTCCGCCCACCGAAACAATGGACGTCCCTTTAATAACAACATGTCTAGGCGCAATAATTTGATCTCCATCAAAGATGCGTACATTTGTAATCGCTGTAAATTGTTCTAACGCAGTATTTTGAGTTACCTTCTCCATTTGAATTCCTCCCAAATGTTTGTTGTTCAACAATTCGTAGCATAACTGTTAGACTTCTAACTGTCAATAAACTAATATTATTTTGACAATCCTATAGGATCACTGTATAGTTTAGTTGTTTACAATTAGATTCCTAACAATTATAGGAGGGGACGATCATGCGATCCCGTAAGGATACGCCTTATCTGGATTTGTTTCAGATTATTGGTCTTAAGTTAAAGAAAAGAGCGGACGAGAGTATAAAAGATCTGGGGCTAAACGCTCAACAAGGCAAAGTAATCGACTATATTTACAAGAACCAAGATAATCATATTATTCAAAAGGACCTTGCAGACCGTTTTCATCTACGTGGGGCAAGCATTACAAGCATGCTTCAAGGTCTAGAGCAAAAAGGATTCATCGAGCGCAAAATCCCAGCCAATAATGAACGGCAAAAAAATATATATGTATTGCCTAAAGCAATTGAACTGATTGAAGACTTTCAAGACTCATTCCAAAGGGTGGAGCAAGAGATCGTTCAAGTTCTGAGCGATGAGGAGAAGCAAGTCTTAAAGAAATTGTTGATCAAAATCAATGAGCGCATATAAAGCAGACTATTCTTAATAAACATATTCACAAAACCCGTATTTTGTACATATGT
>RCUH01000512.1_pt1 | contig 39176 bp, 39 predicted proteins | sample 2166191 | NCBI WGS metagenome assembly RCUH01 (sample SAMN09932848, study PRJNA488358) | compost metagenome | feature: garden; material: soil; isolation source: compost soil in an enriched community after 214 h of incubation | place: Germany: Experimental Botanical Garden Goettingen | collected... | reverse complement strand
CTATAGGAATGAATATGACAGGAACGAATGTATAGATGCCTAACCCTTTGGTTATACTGAAGTAATTGCAAACAATTATCAGTATGACGAAAAAGATCATAAAGCCGATGAATTGAGTTTTTGCCTTTTTAAGGGTTTTTAACAGCTCATCATTTGATTGTATTGAGAGGTTATCCGATTTTTTCATTATGTAATATTTTACTACAGAGTGCAATTTGAAGTCCAACTTTAGTTTAAAGAATTTTCGTTACTTAAGAGGTCACTGCATTTCAAAATGATTCAACCGAAAATTTCTTTGGTGTCGCTCTTTTGAATTCGTATTGAAGTGATTGCTAGTTGTAAATTCATTCAGCAAGCTATTTCCTTAGATAGCTATTTCCGGATTTTGATTCTAGACTTTATGTGGTCCATTTCCGGGTGTTGGTGCAACCAATGTGTGAAAATCGTTTAATCTATTCCAGTAAACTGCGTCAAGATCAGAATAGATTTATCCAAAGTTGGTTTCAGCAGAAACTATTTGGTATCTAACTGTCGTTTTTAGGATTTCTATCTAATTCAATATTGATATCCACGCCATTGGACATCGTGCTTGTCTGCTTCGCGATATTGTTGATAATCTTCCTTGGATCAAAAGTTAATTTCTTATTTCCATTATGAACCGTTATTCTATTCGGAAATTTGTCAATTGCTGGATCCTTCATTCGATAGCATGGGAATTTCCTTCTTTCAATTCTTTGAACTGAAAGACATGATTGTTTACATTTTCATTGATGCCTACACTTCCTTAGATGTGGATCTCATCTTTGTCCCAATTTCTGATCCTAATCACATTGGCGTAGCCAAATTTCAATGATCTGCTTTGATTACGAAAAATTACTCGAGAGAAAGACAAATAGGTGTGGTTGGCTCTTTCTCAAGCTAGAATATTATTTATATCTATGAAAAAATAATATTTAATTTTGCATCAAATCTGTAATTTACATTAAACGAATGTTCACGGTCATACTGAGATCTTTGAAATTTTAGGCGAACTATAGTAGCGGTTACGGTTAATTAATGTTAGGGGAAAAATTTGTTATCTACTAGCAGATGCAATATAGCTTTATTCATAGTAGGATGATAATTTCATTAATGCCGGGCTAGTTGCTGCAGAGATCTACCATAATGATATAGGCTATCCTGGACGGAAAACCTTAAAAATTGATTTTTGATCATTCTTAGCGTAATGCCATTTTCGGTTATTGCTATTTCACAATGATCTGTCTGAACATTCCACTTCCCGTGCCGCTTGTGATCTGCTGTGCTTCTCCGTTTTTCCAGTATACGGCTTCAGATCCTACGCCCGAAACCGTTCGGTATCCTGCAATATAAATATCATTACCGGATACATCGAGGCTCAACGCAGCAGAACCGTCTGAACCCAATATAACGGGTGAACCGTTTTTCCAGTATTTTGACACCAGAGACTGACTGTTTGATAAGCTTCCGGTACCCGCAATATAGACATCATTTCCTTTCACCGCGATGGATGTCCCTCCCGCATATGAAGTTCCATCTTGAATAAGCGTTGGAGTTGCCAGATTTTTAGAGTACCGCGTTTGAAGTTGTCCTAAACTGTTATACGCAACAGACCACATCATATACACATCATTGCCCGATACGGTAATATCCTGCTCATCGGCTGTGGTGGTCTGGTCTGACAGATCACTTCTCTGACCGTTTTTCCAATAGCAGGTAACAGGTGCAAGCCAGTTCTGCATTCTACGTTCACCAATGACATAGACATCGTTTCCAACCACTGCAATTCCTGTGGCAATGACGTTCTGTGCTTCATCAGCAAGATCAACTGCTATCCCGTTTTTCCAGTATTTAGCTGCATAGGTGTTTTCTCCCGGCTTCATTTCCTGACCTGCAATATAAACATCATTCCCGCTGATAAAAATATCATTGGCATATGCATCTTTGGATCCGTCTGTCAGATCGGTGGCAACACCGTTTTTCCAGTACTTGGCCACATATTTTCCATTCGAGTTTATTTCGAATCCTACATTATGTACATCATCTCCGACAATGGCCATCCCATAAACGTCGGAGCTGCCTGATCCTTCACCTAATAATACTGCTGTACCATTTTTCCAGTATTTGGCTTTGTAGCCCTCGCGACCTGCAACATAAACGGTAGGTTCGGCAGAATTTGTTGTGTCATAATTATCGTCGTTGCTACTGCACTGTATTGACGTAATTCCCGCAAGCAAAATGATGGAGGAAGTATAAAATAGAGATCTAATATTCATAACAAGATATTTGCTGATCTCCAGTCAAAAAGTACGCCGTTAAGAAGTTAAAATTAAATAGATTGAATCAATTAAAGATTAAAAGGCTTTGAATTTGTTAGCATTAAAAAAAGCTGCTATGAAAACAGGATTGGTTTGGTTTAAAAATGATTTAAGGCTTCACGATAATGAGGCCCTGACAAAGGCAATTGAGGAATGTGACGAACTTATTTTCTGCTATGCCATAGAAAAAAGCATTTTCAAAAAACTGGGTCTGGGCTTTAAAAAATGTGATATCAACCGGTTTAAATTTCTTGAGCAATCTGTTGTGGAGTTGCAGAATCAATTGGATAAATTAGGCGGACACTTGTTGATAGGCTCGTATTCTGCTGCTCATCTTTTGCCCGACTTGGTAAAAAAATATGATATTTCAGATATTTATGCTGAGGAGGAATATGCGAGCGAAGAGCTTGATCTGATCAAGAAAATTCAAAAGATTTTGCTTAAAATAAATTTTCACTTCTATTGGGGAAAGACGCTCTATCATAAAGATGATATTCCTTTTTCGATCTCAAAGATTCCTTTATCAAGTAAAGCCTACAGAATTCCTGCGGGAAAAGAGTCGGAGCCAAGAAAGACGTTGAAGGCACCAATAGAATTGAAGAGCGTGAAAAAGGTGAAGAGCACAAAATTTCCGTCCTATAAAAAGTTTGATTTCACAAAAAAAGAATATGACACCGCACAGCCATTTTTAGAAGGCGGGGAGACCAAAGCATTGGAAAGACTTCAGTATTATACTTTTAAATCTGAACTTTTAACAAGGTACCGATGGACGAGAAACGGTTCCCAAGGATTGGATTATAGTTCGAAATTCTCTCCATACTTAGCTTTAGGCTGTATATCTCCAAGGGAAATTTTTGAAACGGTAAAAGAATATGAAGACAAAATTAAAAAAAATCAAAGCACCTGGTGGCTCGTTTTCGAGTTTGTTTGGCGGGACTTTTTCACCTTTAAAGGGATGAAATTCGGTGATGAAATTTTCAAGACGAAAGGTTATAAAAACAAAGAAATTCCCTTTGAAAATAATAAGGAGAATTTCGAAAAGTGGTGTGAGGGTAGAACCGGAATTCCGTTTGTGGATGCACATATGAGGCAACTGAACGAAACAGGGTACATGAGCAATCGCGGTCGTGTCAATTGTGCCAGCTACTTTGTGCACGATTTGAATATTGACTGGACTTGGGGCGCCGCCTATTTCGAAAGCAAACTGATCGACTACGACGTTAGTTCGAATTGGATGAACTGGCATATGCAGGCTTTTGAGATCTATTATACCAATCCTGTTCATCAATCGAATAAGTACAAAGCTCAGGATTTTATACGGGAACGGATCCCAGAGCTAAAAGACAGAAATGATATTGAAGTATTGATCCCATGGGAGTTTGATATCCCGGAATATCCTGAACCGATCGAGATCTTTTCAAAATGGGAAAGAGCAATCAATCTAATTAAAAAACTAAAAATCTAAAATAATATTACAAATATCTCGGTTTTTGGATAAGATTACGATCTGACATGTTCTGAATCACCAAATATTAAAATAGGTTAAATATAAATACAGCTCAAATCTCGTGGAATATTGTTTGTATCTATAAAAATGGTTTATAAATCAATGAATATGACGTTTGTACAAAACACCAAAATAAAAGCTGTCTTTTTTGATATAGATGGAACACTTTTCAGCTTCAAAACAAAATCAATTCCAGAATCTACGAGGAAAGCAATAAAAGATCTTCGAGAAAAAGGAATTAAAGTCATCGTTGCCACTGGCCGGTCGATCAATGATCTTGATCATGTCAAACATATCGAATTTGATGGTTTTCTTACTTTTAACGGGGGATACTGCATGACAGTTGATGGCAATGTGATGTCCAGACAGGTGATCAACACTGATGACATTAAAAATCTTATAGATTACTCAGAAAGATCTGATGTAAGTTTTTCATTGATGTATGAAGATTCAGTGAGAATCAGTCACGAAAGCCCAAAGGTCCTTGAATTATACCGTCACGTTGATATTCCGGTGCCGCCGTTGTATAGTAAAGATAATCTTGATATTGAAAACGTTCTGCAGGTCAACGTTTTTATAGATCCTGAAATGGAAGATTCTTTTATGAGCGAGATCATGCCAAATTCACTGTCCACAAGATGGACACCGTTATTTGCAGATGTAAATGCAGGGGGAGTGAGCAAACAAAAAGGGGTCGAATATTTCTGTGAATATTTTAATATTGATATAGCTGAAACAATAGCCTTTGGAGATGGAGGAAATGATATTTCCATGCTGAAGTTTGTCAATATAGGTGTCGCCATGGGCAATGCTGGAGATAATGTCAAAGAGATTGCCGATTTTATTACTGAAGATGTTGACGATCATGGCATAGAAAAAGCTTTGATACATTTCGGGCTTTTGGATAAGGCTTAAAGTGGTTTATCTTATACTTAATGCTGTTTATGAAGGTTTCTTGTACTTAAAGTAAAGTACTGTAATTCATAAGATCCATTTAATATTTTTAGAGCGAGATCACGGAAAAATCATATTATGTAAAATAACATCTTTTTTTGCGTTCTCTCTCTCTTATTGTATTTTGTCTAAATATTTTGCTTTAAAAACTCGGTTGTTACAACCGTCGCAAACTCACCATTCAAACTTGCCAAGGCAGTTTCGTGAATAAGTTCTGCTGAAAAGTTTTGACCGTCAATTCCTACTTTATTAAAGGTAGCTGTTGCATCGGAAACAATAAAAGTGTCAAACCCATAATTTCCTGCCATTCTTATTGTCGTTGAAACACAATGGTCTGTCGTCAGACCAACAATTACAAGTTTTGTTATTTCATCATTGTCAAGCCGCTCTTTTAAATCGGTTCCTATAAATGCACTGTTCACATTCTTTTTAATAATTGGTTCTCCGTCAATTGGATTCACAATGTCCTTGAATTCGTTTTCTTCATTTGTCTCATTTAGCAAAGATTCAGGTGTTAAAGAACAATGCTGGATATGATAAATAGGAAGTTGATTTTTTCTCCAAACTTCAAGAAGTTCTACTGCATTATTTTCTGCATCAGGATTGTTTCTTTGTCCGCCCCAATATTCTTGATTGTCAAATCCTTTTTGAATGTCAATTAAAATTAGTGCTGGTCGGTCCGATCTTGAAATGCTCATTTAAAATTTTTATGTGATGATGTTGTTAATTGGATTTGTCTGTCTACAGTGACACAATGCGGTTCGTGTTTTTTTTGTTTAGATAAGAAATTCTTCAATAACACACCGCTTATTGAACTTTGCAGTTTCGATATACTATTACAAAAACCTGTGCGAAGGTTTCTAGGTATAATCTAATTGACCGTTCTTATCAATATTCATGACACTCAAAAAACTTGTTATTCTCAACAATTAAATAATCAGGAGTGAACATTGTCTTCGTGGTGATTTTCAGCTTTCGTTCAAGATATCATTGGCGCCGCAAAATAGAAGGAAGAATGTTCGCAAGATAGCCTTTCGAACTTTTTTTTGGCAAAATTTACTTATGTTGGTTATAAGGTTATGAATTCCACAATCGCCTGTGAATGGATTTTTGTAGTGTCAAACATAGGAATTTCAAAATCGTCCTGACTTACTAGCATCGGTATTTCTGTACAGCCCAGTACAACACATTCTGCTCCTCTGTCTACCAGATCTTTTACAATTTCTTTATACTTTTCTTTTGTTTCCGGATTAATCAATCCAACACCCAATTCTTCTCTCAATGTATATTGTATGTATTCCCTTGTTTCAGGTTTTTCAGGAATCAGGACCTCTAGTCCAAATGATTCAAATTTGTTTCTGTAAAAGTCCATCTCCATCGTAAACTTTGTACCTAAGATTGCAATTTTCTTGAATCCATTTTTGCTTATTACTTTGGCTGTTTCTGTAACAATGTGGATAACTGGTAAATTGACTTCTTGCTGAAGTCTCTCAGCATAAAGATGTGCGGTGTTTGCACACAGTGCAATTCCGTCTGCTCCGCTCTTCTTTAAATTTTCACAGGCATTAAGAAGCAGATCATATGAATTGTCCCAACTTTGAGTATAAATGTCGCCAAAGTTCAGTGAGTAGATCATGCACTCGGCAAAATTTAATCCACCCAGTTTTTCATTGACTCCCTCGTTTATAAATTTGTAATAATCCAACGTTGATGTCCAGCTTATTCCTCCAACTAATCCGATTTTCTTCATTTTTTTGTTTGTAATGGGTTTATATTTCAGTAAGATTGGAGATGATTTTATTTTTGATTTATTCTTACCTCTGTATCAGACACTAATTTTTCAGCGTCAGTTTCATCATAATGTCAGTTTGCTCGTCGTTGCCCAGTTTGAAGATATGCTTGTCAAATGCTCTGAATCCATTTTTTTCATAGAAACGGATCGCTCTTGGATTTTGTTCCCAGACGCCCAGCCATATAAAATCTGCATTGATGTCCTTAGCCAGATCAATGGCTTTTTCATAAAGTATTTGACCTACTTTTTGTCCATGAAATTCTCTCAATACATAAATCCTTTCAATTTCAAGTGCTTTTTCACTTTTGATCTCTGTTTGTGAATCTCCGTAGTTTACCTTTAAGTAACCGATAATTTCATTTTCACACTCTGCAAAATAGAATTCAGCATTTTCATCTGATAGTTCTCCTTTGACTTTCTCTGTTGAGAATGCAGTTTCCAGATATGATCTCAAATTTTCTTCGCTGTTATTTGAAGCGAATGTTTCGGAAAATGTGAGCTTTCCAATTTTCTGTAGCCTGATAAGATCTTTGTTTTCTGCTTTTCTTAACTGTATATCTTGCATTTTGTCTTTTGTTATTTTTTTTCTGCAGACAAAACTCTCAATTCTACATCAGTAATAATTTAACAAATGATAAAAAAACAATACTATTTTATGTTGGATCTGATGCGGCTTAAGCTCACTTGTGTGATCCCTAAATAAGAGGCAATATATCCCAGCTGGACTCTTTGCAATAAGTTTGGATAATTTTTTAACAGAAGTTCATAGCGATCGGCAGCATTTCCGAAATGCCTTGCCAGCAATCTGCTTTCTGCTCTTAAAAGCAGATCTTCCGCAAACTTGATACCCCAATTGGCGATCTCTATGTTTTCACTGTATAGCTTTCGCAGGTTTTGTGTATTGAGTTTGTAAACTGTACAATCTTCCAGCAGTTCAACACTCTCATAACCTTTCTCATTGGCAATATAACTATTGAAAGAAATGATGGTTTCTCCTTCTTTCCCAAATGAAAACGTGGTTTCATCGCCGTCATTTTGAATATATGTTCTGGCGATCCCATTTTTGATAAAGTAAAAATTTTTTTCATTTTTATCCTGTTGGATGATCACATGATTTTTAGGAAAATTGAGTTCAGTAATGTGGCTTTTGAGTATCTGCTTAGAAGATTCTGACAAGGGATAGATCCTGTCAAGTATTTGTTCAATATCCATTATGATGATTATGCGGATGTAGTTTTACAACTATTCAAAGATACAAATTTCTGATGCCTTGCCATCTTCAGATTATGAATCTCCAATAAGCATATCATATTTTAGCTGCCATCATTGTTTGTATTGGTTTAAACTGTCTGGATGGAAATTGTCGATCACTGTCCGATTGTGTGCTGCAAAAAAACTATTTTATTTTTGTTATTTCCGTTGGTGCGTAACCAAATTGCTTTTTAAAAGCGTACGAAAAATGAGATAAATTTTCAAAGCCAAGTTCTAGATAGATCGAAGATGGCTTTTTATTATTTTTTTCTATTTGATAGTGTGCTTCTGAAAGCCGTTTGTTCTGCAGCCATTTTCTGGGTGACATATCAAATGTCTTCTGAAAATCACGTTTGAACCCTGCAAGACTTCGTCCTGTTAATTTTGCAAAATTCTCAACAGGAACGTTAAATTTGAAGTTGTTCTGCATAAACTTTTCCAAATCAATCTTATGTGGCTGAGAAAAGTCAAAAAGAAAATTTTTAAGTTCAGGTTTTACAAACAACAATAGTTCAATCGCTTCTTTTACCTTCAATTCACTTAAAGGATGGCTAATATGTTGCGGATTGAGTGCATAAGGGATCAATGATTCGAAAAAACCTTTCAAATAGGTACTTTCGGGTAGAAGGATATTTAAATTACCAATATATTTTACTGGAGTCTCCAACTGTTTTTCCAGTGCATACTCTCTCAGAATATCTTCTTTCAGAATGAACATCAAAGCCTTGTAATATTTGTTGTTTTTTGGAGTTTTGGTCGTTTTCACGAATTGGTGCTTTCTTACCAGGTGTACTTCGCCGGACCTTGCTGTAATTTTATCGCTGGAGGTTTCAAAAGTCATTTCACCCGAAAGTTGTAGCAGTAAAACACTTTCTGCAAGCAGGTTATCATATTCTGTTTCCTTTTCTGTATCCAAGGAATAGACTACCGCTTCTGAAAATAAGTTCTCTGTTTGCTTTTTCATCCTTCTAATTGTTATTTTTACTCTGGCAATCCTACCATTTCAGCACTCTCTTTCCATACTAGATCCCTTACGATGTTATCTTTTGCAAGTTGGGAAGGATCGGGAAATGTGAGTTTTCCCCTTACAAGCGATGCATAGATTTTATCAGCTGGAAGTGTAACTTTTTCCAATGCAAGATCTGCCAACGCTTCACCCGACCGTTTTGCCGTTCCCATATAGAAAGCTGGTTTAAACATACCGACTACATAGAATAACGGACGAATGAGGAAAGGTAGTATTATTTTTACAAACGCTGATTGTTTGCCCATTAAGGAGGTATCTCCAGTTAGCCCTGGATTGTACGCAATTACACTGATGTTTCTGTTTTCTTCCTTATTTATAGATGCAAGAGAACTTGCAGTAAGAAGATTACAGAGTTTTGTGGAAGCGTAAAACTGCATGCCTTTCGGACTGTTTTCATTGGGATATGCTAATTCCTTTAGATGCAATGTTTTAGGGCCGAAAAAAATGACTTCGGGATCGTGTGCATCGCTTGTGGTGATAACGATTTTACCGCCTTCTGCCAAAATCGGGAACAGCAGTCTTGCCAATAGATAATGGGCGAGGTGATTAGTGGCGAACGTCAATTCAAAGCCGTCTTCACTTCTTTCTTTGTTGTCGGTTGCCTGAACACCTGCATTTAAAACCAATACATCAATTTTGGCAGTTCCCAAACGTTGCTTTATATTGTCGGCAAAAGAATGGACACTTTTTAAAGAAGAAAGATCAAGCGGAATGATTTCTGTTCCTCTTGGCACAATACGCCCACTTCCACGTGCACCAACATATATCTTTGTTTCGGGCAGTTTTGCAAAGTGCTCTAAAGCTTCTGCACCAATTCCTGAGGTCGCTCCTGTCATTACAATTATCATCGTCGATCAAATTTTTGTTAGATACAAAGTTGCGAGTAATATACGTAATAAACTTTGCTGAATGGCTCATTTTTGTTACTTGTATGGCTCAGGAAGAAGGTAATGGGAGAAAGAAAATTGCTTTCTTCAATAATTATTTTTAGGAGGAAGCGGATTTTTTCAAGGACTCTTTGTCATTTTACTTAATGCATGTTGTATGTCTATTATATCGCATAACGGTTTGTAGCTTGATGAAGTAGAGGAAAGTGAAGCACAAATGCTCAGCTTTGCACAAAAGTTCGTTCGAAGAATCCCGAAGCTTCGAGATTGAACTTTCAGTCTCGCCCCACTATTGCAAAACCCCTTTGAGCGGCTACCTTTTTGTTTTCGTTTCAGTATGTTAGTTTTCGTTACTATTGATAGCTTCTACTTGTCTAATTAAATTACTTATGATGTCAGTAATAGATTGCCCGCTAAAGTCATTGATAGATTGCCCAACCCAAATGTTCACAAACTCAACATTTTTATTGATCTTGGCTACTCTTCGCAATTCAGATGTCAATTTGTTTTGATATGGATAAGGTAAAATAAATTCTGTTTCTTCCATGCCGGAAATAAAAGTGTTTCTTATTCCTCTTGCAAAACGTCCAGAAAAACTCTTTGTCAGAACAACATCATCTTCCCGAACTTTTCGCAATCTCTCTTTTTCAAAATCTTTCAATGCACTTTCCTTAGAACCCAAAAGCAAACTTCCCAGTTGAAAGCCACTTGCCCCCAATGTTTTTGATGCTAGCAGTGTTTTCGCATTGTAAATTCCACCTGCGTAGATTAGTGGTGATTTTACAGCTTCATTTACCTGTGCCAATAGTGATAGACCGCCAATTTTAGGAATATCCTCTGAGGTAAAGCTTCCTCTGTGTCCGCCAGCTTCCCAACCTTGGACGCAAATAATGTCAATTCCCGATCTTTCTAAAATTATTGCTTCACTTACCGAAGTACAGGTGCCAATTAGAACCGTTCCATTGCTTTTCAGTTTTTCAATGCTTTGCTTGTCAAGGTTGCCAAACGTGAAACTTAAAATTCTGCAATCTTCAGAAATAATAGCATCAATCTGTTCGTGATAGCTATTGATTTTTAGTTGGTCAATGTCTGGAATGTCTATGTCCAAATTGTTGTCTTTCGCTATTTGTTCGATGAATGTTTTTGCATTTCCATAGTCCACTCTTAGTTTGTCTGTGATTTCGGGTATGTCGTGAACGAAGATATTTGTCGCAAAAGGCTTTTTTGTAAGTTGCTTGGTCAAACGAATTGCTTCAATGCATTTGTCAGCGTTAAGGTCAGCCAAAGCTAGTGAGCCTAAACACTGAACGTTTGAAGTCGCTGCGACCATTTCAGGGGTTGTTGCTCCAAACATTGGTGCTTGAATAATTGGATATTCAATGTTTAATATTCGTGCTAATTTGTTTGTCCAATTCATCGTTTTATCTATGTTCTGTCAAGGTTGATACTAAAGTTTGGGAGCTTGGCGATGGTAGGGCAATCGAAGCACTAATCTTCAATTTTTACAACAGTTCAAACGAAAAATCCGAAACTTCGGGATTGAACTTTGCAATTCGACCCACTATTGTAAACCCCTTGTCGTATGCCGTTTTTATACTTCGATTTGATAAATTCTTGATTCTTCTCCCCAAGGATGATAACCTCGTCCAATATACTCAAATCCATATTTTTCATAATAGCCAATATTGTCAGTACATAAATTCAAGTATCTAAATCCGAACGCTTTCGTGTCTTCTTTAGCCTTTTCTATAAGCAATGCACCATAAGCGTTTCATCTATGTTTTTCTTCAATATATATTGCACAAATCCAAGGATATAAATCCATTCTACTTATAAAGTCGTTTGTTATTAATCCTGCACAACCAATTATTTCTCCGTCTTTTTCTAATATGTACCATTGCGGTAAAGATTGTTTAGCATTAATACTATTTGAGATACAATCTTCATAAATAGCAGGTGAAATTTCAGACCATCTGTCTTGGAAATATTTTATTGCTATTTCTTTGTATTCTGGATTTTGTCTTACTGATATTATCCTCATTAAATTTTGTTTGTATTTACTAAATCAATTCTTCTAGAATGGTATTTAACGTCCCGCGGCTTTGCGATGGTGAAGCAATCGAAGCCGACAATTTCAACTAAAATACAAATTTCTAACGAAGCACGAAACGTGAATTTTGTATTTTCCGCCCGCTATTGCCAAACCCTTGTTATCGGTAGTTTTGGTTGCATTAATGAACCTTTGTTGATTGTACTTTTATCTTATTGACCCAATGCTCATAAATAGGATACCATACACGGTCACCGTTAGAGCCGTTACAGAGTACTATTAATCCACTCTTTGTGGGTAAATGCAAAAACATTGCAGCGCTCCAACCTACGTTTTCACCTGTGTGTCCAATAGTTCGGAAATTGTCATAATTCAAGAAACGATACCCGAGACCACTTTCTCCTTCGTCAGAAATTGGTAGAACAGGTTGCTCCATTAATTGTATTGTTTCTGGTTTCAAAACTTTATTTAATTGCCGATAATCAGTTGTGATGGACAGTTCGGCGAAGTGAGCTAAGTCCGACACGGTTGTTTGCAATCCTGCTGCTGCTTGTTCTGTAAATATTCTATTCTTTATCGGATTACCTGAAGTATCATAAGCAGTTGCAGAACTTGCCATCATTTCTTCTGTCCACTCATAATTTGTATGAATTAATCCTAAAGGTTTTAAAACATTTTTTTTCATGTAGTCCGCAAATTTTTCTTTTGTCTTTTCTTCAAGAAGTAATTGTGCAAGAGTGTAACCGCCTCCAGAATATTCCCATTTTGTTCCTGGCTCATTTATAAGTCGTACACTTTCGCCGTTTCCTTTTGTTTTTCCATTAAGAGATTCCTCTAAACTTAGCAATTGTCTTTCCTGCTCAAAGCCTCCATAGCCATGCACAGAGAGTCCTGCTGTATGACTTAATATACGTCGTAGCGTGACTTTTGATACATCATAGGGAGATTGGGGTAATTTCCAACGTGTTAAAGATTGATTGACCGGCTCATCTAATTTCAAAAGACCTTTTTCGGTCAGTTGCATAAATCCCCATGCAGATAGTACTTTGGAAATTGAGCCAATGTTAAAAATTGTCTGAGTCGTGACATTTTTTTTGCTTGCCACATCAGCATATCCGATGCATTGTATCCATGCAATTTTTCCGTTTTGGATAACAGCCACTGCCACCCCGGGAACATTATTCTTTTGGGTGAGTTCTAAACCAAGTCTTTGGACTTCGCCATAGAGTGAGTCTGATTTTTCATGCACACTATTTTTTATTGATAATCAGTCTATTATGATAATAAAAAACAAGAGGGTTCTTTTATAGAACCCTCTTGTTTTTTAATCAAAATTTAAAGTATTTTAAGCTTCAGCGATATAATTCCTTATCCAGACCGTAAAGTCCTCATCACTGTTCAATGAGATTCTTTTCCGAAGATTTGATCTGTTGTTTTCGATAGTTTTCAAGGCCTTGAAAGTGTATTCTGCAATTTCCTTATTGCTAAAGCCCATAAAGATGTATGCAAAGAAACAAAGCTCTGTAGTTTTTAGGTCAGGATTTATTTTTAGTAGTTTTTGAGCGAAATCCGGATAGGCGTCCTGAAACTTTGTCCAAAAAAGGGGTGAGTTATTTTTAACGAGTTCTATCAATTCTGAAGTTGATTCATTTACTCTTTGTCGCAACATTTCAATTTCTTCTTCTTTTTCCTGGATTGTAAATATTGTTTCAGATAATCTTGATTCTTGTTCCAAAATTATTTTTCGTTTTTTCTTCCTGATATTGAAAAACATAGCAACTAATAACAAAATACAAAATGTAATAATACCGACAATGATTAAACTATGCTTAGATCTCAAATTAATTTTGTCTATTTCCTCTTGGGTCAAGGCTTTGTGAAGCTCTTTCTGTACAATTTTCAAATCTTCCCTGCCATCTATTTCTCGTCTTTTTTCTGCTCTTTCCATATAACGCAACATATTGGCATGATCGCCCAATGCCTTGTATGATGAAGCGATCTTAGAATCGACATTTGCATGATAGTGCTGAAATTTTTTCTTGTTCTCGACTGATTTTAGATAATACTCTATCGCTTTCTGATAGGATAGTGTCTGGTAATAGTAGTCGCCATAGATCTCATAGAAGAGTGCCATATAATGGTAGCCTTCCAATACTGCATTATTGTAGGCTTTCTCAATAAAAGGAAGTGCTTCCTGTGGTTTTTTTTCCTGAAGCAGAATCCAGCTTTTATAAAAATAAATGAATGGCTTATCTCTATAGATTTTTTTAGTTGAAAAATACTTTTGTTCGGGAATTTTTTCGATCGCAACTATTGACCTGTCAGCATATAGATGAGCTGATTGAAGATCATTCGTATCAATATAATAGTCTGCGATACTACCGTAGTAATTGGCAGTTAAAAGTTGGGATCGTAAATTGCTGTTGTGTTCAATTAATTCTAAAGCCCTTTTTTTACTTTGAACCGATTGCTCAAACAAGGACATTCTCGCGTAATAGGATCCCTGCAAACTAAAAAACAATGATTTCAAAATAACATCATTTTTAAACTCACTTATTTTGAGACCTTCATCAAGATAACGAGAGCTTTCGTCAAATCTTCTGAAAAAAACAAGAGATCTGGCTGCATAGTAATATGCTTTTGCAATTCTATCCTCATCTTTTTCCTTCTTTGCCTTCACAAGGGCTTTTCCGGCAAACAGGAGTGTTTTATCAAAATCTACGTTGATGTATTGGTCAGCTAGATTTATAAGACTGTCAATTTCCTTTTTAGAATCTCTTTGTTGTGCAAAATGCAGATTAAAGAATAAAATTAATAACAGGGATATTTTTTTTATCATCTTTTTTCATCAAGAATCTCAAAAATACTGAAATATTAGTAAAAGTCTCGAACATTATATTTTATATCTTTAGTATTTGATGTAAACTAGACTTTAAGATTAAATAAATAATATCACTAGACTGCAAATTAATTGTTATGTATTTTTGTACTTAGAAACAATCAAAACAAAATTAATAAGATGTTTGATAAATAAACCATTTTAACACCTATCTTAAAAAGATTCTATAACACCTTAATTCTGTACCACTTTTGTACACATCGACCCTCATAAGCCAACATAGATAAAGATTTCTTTAGATCCTATATCGCATAAATTTGGAAGTTAAGTGCAATTTAAATCACGATTATGTCTAAAAAGAATATTTTTCTAATTTCAGGTATAATCCTAATTTTCATTGGAATACACCACTGATTTTTTCTCAATTGGAAGAATTTACTGATTGCTGATTTTCCACATCTTGAAGTAGTGGAAGATGATTCCAGTAAGAGAACTAATATATCAATTTAGGTATTGTAATTACTGTCGAAGGCAAAGAGTTTTCTGCTTTAATAGAGATTCTATTAATATTTATTTTGGAATTATCCATACTTATACAAAACGAGGAAAATGTGAAACGCCAGAATCTATAAAAACACTGATGAAAAATAATGACTTTGAAAAGGAAGAAGAATATTGGTATGGTTGGAGACATACTACAATTAATGAAGGTTATAACACTTTAAAAAGTTTGATAAAGGAAATTATGTAACTTGATTGGAAAAAGTACTGTAATGCTCATAGTAAAAAATAGTTTCAGTATATATTTTTCACTAATCATATCTTGGCATCACTAAATTATTTGTATTTTAAAACTATTGGTTATTTACAATTTTTTGTATTACCCTGATCTAATTTAATGTTTTTTTTACTAAAATTTATGTGAGAGACACTCCATTTAATTATGACCGGAGTCGTCTACGTGATTTTATGTTGTGTTGTTAATTCGGATTGAACTGATATTGAAATTCTTTAAATAATCCTCTATTCGTTCCATTCCGATTTCTTTTCTTCTTTCGTTCACAGTTTCAGGATTTTCTATTTTATACAATTTACCATTTTCTATTTGCGAACCATATATTTGGGCTTTTCCTTCGTCCATTAAAATCCTATCTTTCATCAATGCGTATTGTCCTTTAGATAAGTCTCCATTTTCAACAGCTTTCTCTATTTGTGGAAAATACTTTTTTCTGATTTTTTTAGTACTACGTTGCAGTCCCAACCAGATTGTATCCATTTGTTTTTGACCCACCTCCTTTAATGTTGGCATACCACACTTTTCAATAATGCTAATCACTAATTCTTGATTCCTATGATCTTCTTTAGCGTATTTGATGAGTTCATTTGATTTTCTAATCCTTTGGTCACTTTCTAAAACGTCGCTCAAGATTTGAATTTTTTTGCTGCAATAGACTTCAATAATATCTACTGAACCTTCATATACAATTTATCCTTATTCATATAAAAGAATATTAATATCATTAAAACAACAGCGGTTTATATACTAAATAATTTTTTTTTTATTTTCATTTTTATTTTAGTGTTATATTCTAAAATAGGTTGACCATTTTTGATTAAAAATTAATTGTAAAATTGGAATTATTTTTAAGTGTTGTAATAAAATATGGATCTCTAATTGTTAGTAATTTCGTCTTAAAACCAAACGATAACTGAGGTGTACAGGCGAAATGTATCAATTATCACTGTAGCATTCGGGAAATGTTAATTGTTTAATTTACAGCGAATTACAAGGTTGGTGGTGTACAAAAGTAGTACAAATGTATATTTAAATTTATTGTCAAATATTTTAAAATACTGGTTTACAAGTATTTAACGTGACGAGATTCGTGCGGAAAAGTAGAAAAAAAAGATGTCGCAGCATCTTGATCGTGTACCACTTTTGTACACCTTGTGCTGTGTAAACCACCATCAATAAAGACTTCTTTAGATACTGTATCGGGGAAATAAATTAGCTTTTTTTTGATTTCTTTTTTATTCTTTTAGTTGAGTATCAGATATTTATCTAATTTTTATTTACTCTTTTTAGACTATATTTGTATATTTTTACCACTTCTGTACTACTTCATACCTTGAAAATAGTCAAAAGTAGTACAAAGTAGTACAAAACAAAATTTATGAAAATATCACTTAGTCAAAGAAAATTAAAGGACGGAAGGATTAGTCTGTCAATCGAGTTTTACCGTGGTTCTGAAATTACTGATGACGGAAAAAGAAAGCATCTGAGAAATTTTGAGAATTTAGACACCTATCTAATTATCAATCCAAAAACTGCCAAAGAAAAAAAAAGAAAATAAAGAAGCTTTGGAATTTGCAGAAAATGTTATTGCAATTCGAAAAGCTGAATATGCTCAAGGAAGATTTGAGTTGAAAAATACTGCGAAAGCTAAAAGGGTATTTTTAGAATTCTTCGCTGATCTTGCTGAGGAAAAACGAACGCTCGATTCGTCAAATAATTATGGTAATTAGTTCTCTACTTACCAGCATTTAAAAAAGGTAATTCAAAGTATTGCTGACTTAGACCTAACGACAAATAGATAACAAAAAACGATGATTTTTTTAGGAATACAATCTAATAAAAGAACATAATATAAATTTGGGCTGTCCCGGCTGGAGCCCTAAACTTATTTTCGTTGTAAAATAGATAAAACTGCGGTGTTTTGGCAAAATGTATTAACAATTGCAAACGGAAATTTGTAGTTGCCTAATTTAAAATAATATATAAAGAGTAATGAAATAGTGCAAATATGTATTTCAATTTTTCTGTAAAATAGATAAAAACTTTGTTTTTATTAGTTTTGTGATGCTGAGATACCAAATTATGAAATGCCCTTTCATTAATTTTGTGAGCAAGCTAAATTTTGCTTTTTTATTCTCTTACTTATTATCCTACCAATTAATCAAGCCGTTTTCTAACGCTTTGTTATAAACCTCTTCATCGAAAGAGTACAGATCAGGAGCTTTATGAGCGCCACCTTTTCTTTGTTCATCCAACTTTTTGAGGATTCTCATATTCTTTATTTTTCTGTAAAAATTTCCTCTGTTCAGTTCTTTGCCAAGAATGGCTTCATATAATTTTTGAAGTTCCGACAAGGTGAATTTGTCCGGTAAAAGATTGTAACCAATCGGTTTGATTGATATTTTTTCTCTTAACGTCAACAATGCTTTCTCAACAATTTCCCTGTGATCCATTCCCATTTCAATGTCAGGAAGTTGGCTCACGTTCAGCCACTCGCAACTTTCGCTGTATTCGTCTATTGCAAGATCGATGATCGAAGGATTGTAGAGCGCATAATAACCAATACTGATGAACCTTTGCTTATGAAACAAAGTTTCGTCAAAATCTTCAAAATAAACTTCACTCCTCTTCACTTTACCAAAGACAGCAAATTCCTCAAGGTAGGATACTGCATTTACACCGGCTCTTTCTTTTAGAATTCTAATAACTGCATCGTCCAGATCTTCATCTCGTTTCACATAACCGCCTGGCAGAAGCCATTGGTGTCTGTAATTCATTTTTAACAACAGTACCTTCAGTTCATTTTGATCAAAGCCAAAAACGACAGTATCTATCGATAAGTTGGGCAAGAAAATCTCTTTTGCTTCATTCGATCTTTGTGAAATTAATTCTTTCGAGTCCATTATATGAGTTTCTAGAGTCAATGTTACAAAAATTTAAATAAAAAAATCTTGTCTTAACGAATTTTAATATTTTAAAAGTGCAACACGTTTTCCCTGCAGACAAACAGTTTGATGATTTGAAACCTTAGAAGTATACGAGAATTTTCTTTACCCCAACCCTAAAGGGAGGAAAATTCTCTTAAAAATTTCATCACAATAACACCCTTTAGGGACGGGGAATTAATTGTGATGAAATTTTCAAAACTAATGTTTGATTTTCAACAATAAATTTATTGTCTCAAAATAAGTAAATATCAACAAAAGAGGCTATCTTTAGCCTCTTTTTAAATTAAAAAAATATGATAAGTAATGAAGTTGGATCCAAGCGGAATTATACCATTCCTCTGATCACGATTACCCTTTTGTTCTTTATGTGGGGATTCATCACGTGTATGAATGACATCCTTATCCCTTACCTGAAACAGCTTTTCAATCTGACATTCTTCCAATCGATGTTGGTGCAGTTCTGTTTCTTTGGCGCTTATTTTATAGGCTCATTGATTTACTTTTTAATTTCCACCACGCAAGGCGATCCGATTGACAAAGTGGGGTACAAAAAAGGAATTCTTTTCGGAATTTTCCTGGCCGCTTTTGGTTGCGTTTTGTTTTATCCTGCAGCAAGTTTATCTTCTTATCCGTTGTTCTTAGGCGCTTTGTTTATTTTAGGTCTTGGATTTACAGTCCTTCAAATTACAGCGAATGCTTACGTTTCGTTGTTAGGTCCGGAAGATTCTGCATCCAGCCGACTGAATATGACACAAGCTTTCAACGCATTCGGGACAACCATTGCACCAGTTTTGGGTGGCCATTTGATTTTTGAATTTTTCTCTGCGGCAGACGGATCTTTCAGTGCAGAAGCAACTAAGATTCCTTATTTGATCTTTGCTGGAATCCTGTTGTTAGTCGCTTTATTGATTTCAAGAGTGAAGCTTCCTGATTTTCAGATCAAAGGCGAAGAGATCGTAAAAGGTTACGGTGCTTTGAAATACAATCACCTGAAGTTCGGCGTTTTCGCAATGTTTTGCTATGTTGGTGGGGAAGTAGCGGTAGGAAGTTTCATCATCAGCTTTTTGGAGCAACCACAAGTGATGAATCTTTCCGAGTCTGTGAGCAAAAACTATTTAGCTTTGTATTGGGGCGGTGCGATGATCGGGCGTTTCCTCGGTGCGATTTCTTTGAATCATTCTATAAGCCAAGGCAAAAAAGCAATTTATATGTTGGGCGCGGCGATTGCCGTTTTCTTGGTGATTTTTAGTATTGTGGATCTGACGTTTGCACAAATTAGTTTCTTCCTCGTATTCATAGCACTGAATTTCGTTGCGTTCTTCATCGGGAAATCTGCTCCGGCAAGAACACTTTCTATCTTTGCAGGAATCAACGTTTTGTTATTGATCTCAGCGATGTTGAACCACGGCGAACTGGCAATGTACAGCATATTGGGAATTGGGATCTTCAACTCGATCATGTTCTCTAATATCTATACGTTGGCGATTTCCGGTTTAGGAAAATACACGAGCCAAGGTTCTTCTTTGGTTGTAATGGCCATCTTAGGAGGTGCAATAGTTCCGATTTTCCAAGGTTATTTGGCGGATCAATTTGGTGTTCAGCATTCCTTTGTGATTCCTGTGTTCTGTTACCTGTTTATCCTGATCTTCGGGGCGTATTGCACCAAATATCTGGGTCACGTGAAACAAGATACAGATGCTAAGTCGGGGCATTAAGATTTTTACTTTATAAATATGAAAACCTGCTGTTGAGCAGGTTTTTTTATTTAAGTCAATATTATATATTTTAAAATTTGGTGTATATATTCAACAATAATGTTTCAAGATGAGCTGCAACAATTTGTTCACCAATCGCTAGAGTACTTGGATGACCACATGAATTTCTTAATTTCAAACAATTCTCTAATTCATTTTTTGTATTTTTTCCTATTAGAGATATTCCTTCTATAACTTGTAGAAAATCATATTCCTTCATTTTTGTTAGACCATCAATGTTAGTTGCATTTATCCATTTAGGAAATCTTCGTTTGGCTTCGGTATTAAATTCTAAAATTTTATTGGTAATTACGTATTCATACATAATAGAGATTGCTCCTACCCAGGAAAAAACAGTTGCAGACTTTAATAATCCAAATTCCAATGAATTAACTGCTTCAATTATAAATTCTCTAACATAATTAGATTTTATACTTTGAGAAGTTTTTAAAAGACTCTCATAATTATTTTGAAGCTGCTTACTGTTTTTTGATGGAATTATAGCTTTAAAATAGTCTTCGCCCTTAGATGTGAGAATCCATCCTGCTTTCACTTTTGTACATAATCCACTCAATGACTTTAAAATCATTGAAATATTCCATTTAGAGGCTTCTCTTAATCCATTATCTAAAGCAATTTGTTTTATCTCTAGGACAGATTTTGCTGAGTTTTTATTTGATTTTAAAATAACTACAATTTTATCTTTTCTAGAAATTTTGTAGTCAGATAAAATATTAATCAGATTAATTTCCACTAATAATATTTTTTATTCTAGCTAATTCAGGTGCTGATAATGCAAAAACGCTATTAGACCTTTCAATAAGTTTATGTGAATTTACAAGTGTTTTAAGAATATTTGAGAAATTTTTTGAGTATGAACTTTTATAATAGTTTGTAGCTTTTTTCATTTCAGTAAGAATATCATTTCTATTAAATGAATCCAATTTTTGCATTAATGCTAAATGAGCACACGCAACAATTGCTACTGCTGTGCCAGTTTTACCACCTAATTTTGCCGCAAGACTATTTGCAGATAATTGCCCAATTTGTTTTTCCTTTTCAGTTGGTGCTGCACTTAATGGGATTTCTTCAATCGGATTTTCTTGAAAATTTTGTGGAATGTTTAGTTCTAACAGTTTTTCAATTAAATTAGGAAGGTCATTCTTTAAATAATTTTCGCTACCCTCATATTCAATTTCTAATGTTCCAATTTTAATTTTAATTTTTTGTTCCATGGTTTTATAATTTATAATTTTATAAATATATCAATAATTACTTTTAAAATTCCTAATTGTATAAAAAATCCTAATTATTTAAAATTGTTAGGACTTTGTAGGTTAATTTTACATTTTTTTAAATTGAATTTTAAAATTAGCAAAATTTTAAAATTAATTATTACGGTTTTCCATAATCTCAAAAATAAACCAATCTAAATTCCCATCCTTTCGTATTTCTAAAAAACTACTAAAATTCCAACCACCCCAAATAAACCAAACCACAACTGTCATTTTCTCCAAACAACTCAATTAAACTAAAACACAAAATATTTTTTGCCAAAACAACTCGATCAAACAAAACCACAACTTGTTTTTTCTCTAAGCAATTTGTTTAAACTAAAACACAAAATGTTTTTAGTCTAAACAGATTGTTTTGCCAGAAATCAAAAAAATAATATATTTAAAAACGGAATTCACAAATAAATTATCAACAAAAACACATTTGATTTATGAAAATCACATTAAGAAAGCTAAGCACGAAAGACTTAGCGACGCTAGCGCAGAGAACAGTCAACACTTCCGACTCAGGAAATTACCCTGTTATTGATGGTCATCCGCTTCTGACAGAACTTAAGCTAAAGTATGCAGAGTATGATGCCGTTTATACAAAAATGACATTCAGCGGAAAAGGAAATGATGTTGCAAATAGCGATAATGAAAGAGATGTTGCTTATACGACTCTCAAAGCCTTCCTAAATAGCTACCGAAAAATGCTGACTTTACCAAGCTACGAATCTGCAGAAGACCTTTATCAAATTTTCAAACAGTTTGGTCTCAATCTCGATCGGATGAGCTATTCTTCCCAAACCGCGCAGATGAAAAAACTGATCGAGGAACTGGAAAAACAGGAGTACAATCAAAAGCTAAAAGACCTGAAACTGACAGTAGCATTTGATGAGATGAGAGACAAGCAGACGGCTTTCGAAGCGATCTTTGCAGAACAGGCTGTTGCCAATGCTGATCTTCGAAACCAGAAAAGTGCCTCGGGAATCCGGAGCGATCTGGAGAAAACCTTGAAATCTCTCTTCGGACTGTTGACCGCAATGAAAGATGTCACAGATTGGAAACTTTTCTACAATGATGTGAATGAACTTGTAAAGGCTGCGAAAAATTCCAACCTGCCACCAATTGCGAATAAAGGAGAGAATCTTCCTCAATAAAACAAAAAAGCAACCCAAATCAGGTTGCTTTCATTTTATTTTATCTTTTCCAATAGATAGAGCTTGCCTCCGGAGAAGGCTTGCTTTGGCATCAGACTGCCTTCCAAAACCATCGTTTTGCTGTTAACATCAATGATGGAAATGTAGTTGCTAGAGTTGAACTCAAGGTAGTTTTCTTTCTCTTTGGTCAAAGGATTTTTCCCAAATTCGAAATCATATTTTTCCCAACTTTCTTTTTCTGTGTTGCAATGCACCGGCTTGTATTTGGATCGTTTGGAATTGAAAATGATCTGGTCAAAACCATCCACACAGTCGCTATTGAAAGAGCTCTCCGGATTCTGATCCTGACTGAACTGCTCAAAAGAACCGTGATAAACGCCCACGATTTTCCAAGTGCCATCTATTCTGTCCTTGTCTATTTTTCCGTTGGCTTTGCTTACCGCCCAGCTTACGCCTTTCACAGTTCCCTTCACGGCTTTGTAACCCAGTTTTGCAACGCCTGTCACTGCTTTTGTGGCAGTCGTCACGATGCAGGATTGCAGAACAACCACGGCACAAATCGAAACAATTATTTTTCTCATAACATCAGCTTTTATGGTACGAATATAAGGTTTTAATTGGATTTTCTTAATAATCTGAAATGTGGTGAAATAGTTTTGCTAAGAATTGCTAAAAATTAAATGAAATTAGTTAGAATAAAAAAAGTAACTAAAGAATTGAAAATAATATTTTGAGGCTTTAACAGTGAAAAAATCATTGATTTTCAGTACCCAATAATCTGAATGAATTGGGAGAACTGCCTTTCACTGATTTGAAATATTTTCCAAAATGTGAATTATCATTGAAACCCAATTCATAGGAAATCTCTGTGATAGAAAGCGTTGTGTGAAGTAACAGTCTTTCAGCTTCCAGAATCACTCGGTTTTTGATGACTTGGCCTGCCGTAATATCGATCGTTTCCTTTACCAGAGCATTGAGATAATTGGCGGTCAGATTTAGTTTTTCTGCGTATTTTGAGGTGGTTTTCAATTCTTTATAATGCAGATTCACGAGGTCATTAAAGTCATCAACCAATTTTTTCTTATGATCTACAGAGCGATTTAGAAGGTCTTTTTTTGCAGAGTTTCTAATATATTTCAACATAAAAACTTTCAGAAGCAGACACAAAATTTCTTTTCGTGACAAGAGATTTGATTTGTATTCGTTGGAAAGTTCTTTAAAAGTTTGATTAAGATCTTTAAAACTTTCGGATTTTAATGAAATAAAAGGAGAAACATTGTGAAGCGCAGTGTCACTTTTTATCATCTTATTACCCGTGTAAACGTGATTGTAAAATGATTTTGTGAAGAGAATAACGTCGCCTTCGTTGGATTCGTGGTCTTTGAAATGATAAACCTGATTATAATTAATGAAAAAAAACTTCTGCGATTTAAGTTCATATTCCTGGTCATCAATCATTAAATATCCGCCTGCATCTCTGAAAAGCAAAACTGCAAAGAATTTATTTTTGTAATGTGAATCCGAATTTAATTTCTCACGAAACGTAGAGTAGGGCATTATCAAAAACTCATTCTTGGTTGCAGAATGAATGTTGAGTTTGTTTAAGGTCAGCGAAAGGATATTTGGAATCAGGATTTCATTATTTATACTCAAATATAGGAATATTAATCAAAATCATTTTTTCTGAAAGTCTAATTCTTGAATTCCAATATTTTAAGTTCTTTCGGACTGATTTCGTGATCTATTAATTTATCAACATATTCTGAATTCATCACGCGCAAAACGGCTAAATAATTCATACTAAAATCTACAGTGTCACCTACATTCAGATTTTGATGGTTGTCGGAAAGATCCAAAATCATCATATCGGAACTTGCGCCTATGATTTTTATATCTTTAGATAGCGGTGCAATTTGTTTTGGGTCAACATCCAAAATTCCAATATCGACGATGGCTCTCACAGAAGTTTTTCCCTTGTTTGCCAGATCGTGTTGTGGTTTTTCGCCTGCCATGTTTTTTCCCGCGTCACCAGCCGGAACCATTGGTTTTTCAGCGATTTCGATGATTTCTGCTGTCAGTTTGAAAACATCGTGATACATTCCGCTGATGGTGGAATCGTTGTAAACATCGGTTCCGAAAAACAAAGATTCTCCGACACGGAAATGATTGATTCCAGAATGGATTTTATTTTTGAAAATCAAAGGAATGGTGACAGATGAACCTGCGGAAATAAAAGGTATTCTGACTTGATGAGATTCTTCAATGATTTCTTTGAAGCTATTTAGTTTCAATAATTTTTTCTCATCCGGCAAAATCCCGTTTAGACATTTGAGATTAGTCCCGATTCCTACAACATCGATGTTTGGCAATGTTTTCACCTCACCGAAAAAGCGGGAGAGATTTTTTACCATAATGCCTTCTCGCAATTCGCCCATTTCCACCATTATCACAATTTTGTGGATTTTGTTTTGCAAAACAGCTTCTTCTGACAAAACTTTCACGGTATCGATTTCACTATTGAAACTGACGTCAGCATATTGTACGATGCTTTTCGCCAATCTTTTTGCGGGCGGTTTTATGTAAACAGTTTGTGTTTCGGGTGATATTTTTTTGATATGTTTCAGATTCGTCAGTCTGGAATCGCAAATTTCTTTGTCAGAGAATTCGAGTAGACATTCCAGAAAATCTTCGTTTCCGCAGAGTAGTTTGGCTACAACGGCCCACTCAATATGGTTTTCTTCGAAAAGTTGGTTGAGATAATTGTAATTGTATTTTAGTTTATGAGAATTTAATGTAATGTGTGACATTTTATTTTTTTAATCGCATTTCAAGATACTTGCTTGTAAAACCAAGTTTTTTATAAAGGTGCATTGCCGGATTTTCCGGTTCACAATGGAGTGCGATGTCTCCATCGGAAGAGTCAATGGCGTTTTGCATTAGAAGTTTTCCAATGCCTTGTCCACGCATAGTTTTATCGGTGGCGATGTAGACAAGAATGTTTTCAGGAATATAACCGCCCATTCCAGTTTTGTTCACGACGACAGCGCCCACAAGTTTCTGATTGTCTTGGTCTGTAGCCGTCACAATGATGCCGCCTGGTTTGCTTTGATGGCCTAATGAATAGTTGACCGCATCGGCAATGTCGCCTTCTGGGTCGCCATATTGCTCCAAATGCTGAAAGAGAAATTGGACGATTTCCTGTTTTTGATTTTCTTCAATTATATTTTGTTCTGAATAGGTTTTTAATGTAATCATAAATTGTTCTTATCCCGGATTTGGAAGTGTGATGTCATAGCCAGCAGTAGCAATTGGTTCACTTTCTTTCTTGGTGTATTTATTCTTAAGAAAGAACAAAGAAATATCCGTGTTGTTAATAATTTGTTTGAAAAAGTTTTCAAGGAAAAATGATTTCCAGCTGTTTTCATCTCGGTAATTGAGAATGATAATATCTGCCTCGTCATCCTTAGAATACTCTGAAATTTGTATTGCTTTTTCGCCAGTCTGTACAAACTGTGACTGATATTCTTGAGAACTTTTCTCCAGTGTTTTTCGTACTTCTATGTAAGCGTTTCTGATTTCGCTCACATCATCTTTACCACTGATTCCCAAAAGACTAATGACGCCTTTGTTTTTTTCTGCAATGGTCAGCGATAGGTCTATTTTATCCAATAAATCATCCAAAACTCTGACTGGAACAAGGATTTTGTCAAAGTTATATTTCACGCAACTTTCGGGAACCAAAAGGACTGAAGTGTTGGAACCCGTCAGAATCTCATACGACAGCGAACCTATTATAACTTGTAAAAAGTTCTGCTGACCAGAAGTTCCACAAACCACCAAATCCACATCTTCATTTTCAATCACTTCATTGATACCGTGAATCAGGCTATCGTTTTTAAGAATTGATTCAATGAATAATTTTGGGTATTTTGTTTTTAATGATAATTCTAATTGTTGCAGTGCTTTCTCAGCTTTTTCTACATTGTCTTGTACAATATCAGCACCTAATAATTGTTTTCCAGTCTTGTCAATCACGAAGAAATTATCAATATTATGAAGGACAATAACACGGGAATGATGCCTTGTTGCGATGTTCAGAGCCATCAAAACCGCATTGTCTGATTTCTCGGTAAAATCGGTGGTTACTAAAATTGTATTAATTGAATTTTGCATCATCATTGGTATTTATGGTGAGAATATTAATCTGCAAAGTTCCCACAAATACTCAGCAATGTATGTTAGAAAAGACTGCGATGATGGTATATTTTATCTATTGATAATTATAAGAAGTCAGATATTAACCGTGAGATTCTACAATGCTCTGCAATCTAAAAAAACCTGAGTTGTGCTATTATTTAATAAGATTAAGAAATAATTGTTCATTACTTCAAATGCTTTAAAATTAAAAACTTCTAAATAGATTTAAAAGTGGTTTGGATTGTTCGATTTTCAAAAGTTTGTTTTTCTGTAAATCTTCTATAAAAACAGCTTCGTTATCAGATCGAATCAAAATTTTTTCAAACATCAATTTCCTGTATGCATAGCCTTCCATAAAATCTTGATTATTTTCCCAAAATTGAAGATCTGTTTTTCGCATCCATTTTATAAAAAGAAAATCTGAATTTGCCCGGAAACTCTTATTTCGTTTTATTAGTGTATATTTCATAGTCTTAGTTTAAAACAAATTTACCAAAAATAAACCATTATTGATGATTAAGTTATAATTAAATTTTGAATATCCGCCACTATACCAGACTTTTATAAAAAAAAAACGAAATGATAAGAAATTGCTGAATCAGCTCTTAATAATCAATTTTAAAATCAAATTATTTTCATAAATTTTCAAATTAATTCCAACCTTTTTTAAACTATTGCATCTTTCCTTATAAACGCCAGAATATGGAACACGAATTATACATAAGATGCAAAAATAAAGACCGCAACGCACAGCGGAAACTTTATGAAGAATATGCAGGCCGGTTCTTCGCGACCTGCAAACGTTATCTGAAAAACGACGAAGATGCAGAGGAGATTCTGGCAGATTCTTTCTACATCATTTTTACAAAGCTTGACCAATTGAAGGAACTTCAGGTTTTCGACGCTTGGGCAAAGAAAATCGTGGTGAACCAATGTCTTCAGAAACTTCGCAAGAAACAACCGTTTTCGATTTCGATTGAAGAGAATTTTGTGGATTTGGCAGAAGCTGAGCCTGAAAATGTTTCGGAGGAAAGAGGAATTTTATCACTTCTCAATTTCCTTCCGGAAGGCTGTCGCACGATTTTCAATTTGTTTGCGATGGAAGGTTATCCGCACAAAGAGATTGCACAAATGCTTTCTATTTCGGAAGGCACGTCCAAATCTCAGGTGAATTTCGCCCGCAAAAAATTGCAGGAACTGGTGAAACTTCAAACTATTAATTCTTAAAGTTTAAAAAATGGAAAATCAAGATATCGATAAAATGTTCAGCGATGCCGGAAAATCGGCGGAAGAAAAACCAACTTTCCCAAATTTCGAAAAAGTGTGGCAAAACGTTGAAGAAAAATTAGATAAAAAACAAGAAAAGAAAAGAATCATTCCAATTTGGTTGCCGTACGGAATGGTTGCTGGATTGGCTTTGACGTTTGGTGTTTTGTATTTTGTGAATGATAAAGACACGAAAATAGAACCTCAAATCGCATTAAACAATTCCGGAAAACCAATCAATCCAAATCAAACAGAAACGCCGAAAAAAGTTGAGGAAATTAATATAGCTTTTGAAGAGAATTTAGCGAAAAGTCCAGTCAAACCAGCTGAAGGAAAAGATATTATGGCTTATCAGGAAACTCCAAGTGCGATTGTTGCTCCCCCAATGATTTATCATAATTCTTCTCCTGTGGCAGATGCAATTGCGCCAAACGCAGTCTATGAAGTTCAGCAACAAGGAATTACAACCGTTCAGGCTCCTGAATCGAAACCAAATTACATCTACACTGAAAAATCAAATAGCGTTGATGATATTGTTGTGAGTGCAATGGGAATCAAAAGAGAGCAAAAAAGTCTTGGTTACTCATCAACAGTTGTGAATAAAAATTTGATTAATAAAAAAGAAAAATCTTATTCACCGCCACCTCCGCCACCAGCAACGGGAAAAGTGATGACTCAAGCGTATATTGACCAAGCTTTGAACGGACAAGTTGCTGGACTTCATATTGCTCCAGGCAATCCTGGAAGTTCTCCGCAAGTAAAGATTCGTGGTATTGCTTCTTTAACTTCTAACAATCAACCTTTATATGTTATTGATGGAATTCCTTATGAGAAAGCAAGTTTGGCTAATATCGACCCAAATAAAATTAAAGATGTTCAAGTTTTAAAAGACACTTCGGCAACTTCACTTTACGGAAGCAGAGGGAAAAATGGAGTAGTTGTGATTAAAACAAAAGGTTTGACGGAAAAAGAAATTAATTCTTTGAAAATCATTAGTCCAATCTATAATCAAGAATCTTACGATGAATGGAAGGAAAATCAATTCGAATCTGCAAAATCAAATCCTCTTTCGACATTCTCGATTGATGTTGATAATGCCTCTTATTCTAATGTTCGACGAATGATAAACAATGGACAAAAAGTGGACAAAAATGCTGTCAGAATCGAGGAAATGATTAATTATTTCAAATACGATTATCCTCAGCCAAAAAACAATCAACCTTTTTCCATCAATACAGAATACGGTAATTCACCTTGGAACTCAAAACACAAGATTTTGAAAATTGGTTTGCAGGGAAAAACAATGGATGAAAAAGCATTGCCAGCTTCTAATTTGGTTTTTCTGATTGATGTTTCCGGGTCGATGAATGCGCAAAATAAATTGCCTTTGTTGAAATCGTCATTCAAGATTTTGTTGGAAAAGCTTCGACCAGAAGATAAGGTGGCAATCGTCACTTATGCAGGAAGTGCAGGCGTGGTTTTGGAGCCAACATCAGCAAAAAACAAAGAGAAAATCCTGAAAGCTTTAGAAAACCTTGATGCAGGCGGAAGTACAGCTGGAGGTGAAGGAATTGAGTTAGCTTACAAATTGGCGCAGGAAAATTTGGTCAAAAAAGGAAATAACCGTGTGATTTTGGCAACAGATGGCGATTTCAATGTTGGCGTTTCTGATAATTCTGAACTTCAAAAGTTGATTGAGGAGAAGAGACAATCCGGAATTTATCTCACTTGTCTTGGTTTCGGAATGGGAAATTACAAAGACACTCGTTTGGAAATGCTGGCTGACAAAGGCAACGGAAATTACGCTTACATCGATAATATGCAGGAATCGAATAAGTTTCTTGGGAAAGAATTTGCCGGAAGTATGTATGCGATTGCGAAAGATGTGAAAATTCAAATTGAGTTTAATCCGAAGTTTGTAAAATCTTATCGATTAATTGGTTATGAAAATAGAAAATTGAAAAATGAAGATTTTAAAAACGATAAAATCGATGCTGGAGAATTGGGAATTGGTCACACGGTGACAGCGATTTATGAAGTCATTCCAGTTGGTTCAGATTCTGAATTCAGTCCGCAAGATGTTGATTTGAAATATTCTAAGTCCGAATCTCAAACCGAATTTGGAGACGAATTGGCAACTGTGAAATTCCGTTACAAAAATCCGGATGAAGATGTAAGTAAAGAATTAATTCAGACTATCAAAGATTCTAATAATCAATTAAATAATGCTTCATCAGATTTCAAATTTGCGTCGTCTGTAGCTTGGTTTGGATTGGTTTTAAGACAGTCAGAATTCATCAAAGAAAAAGATTTAAATAAAATCATAGAACTTGCAAAACAAGGAAAATCCAATGATGAAGATGGCTATCGCTCAGAATTCATCAGACTTGTAGAAAGTTACAAACAGATTAAAGAATAAATTTCAAAACATAACATCAAATCAAAAAGCAACTCATAAAGTTGCTTTTTGTCATATTAAAATCCCAATATTTTTCCGTAAATTCGCATCAAATTTTTTAATCACATGAACTACGATATCATTGTTATTGGAAGTGGACCTGGCGGTTATGTGACTGCAATCAGAGCTGCTCAATTGGGTTTCAAAACAGCCATCATCGAAAAGGAAAACCTTGGCGGAATTTGTTTAAACTGGGGTTGTATCCCAACTAAAGCTTTGCTAAAATCAGCACACGTTTTCAATTATTTGAAACATGCAGAAGACTATGGTCTTAACAAAGTAGAAAATCCAGGGTTCGATTTCTCAAAAGTAATCCAAAGAAGTAGAGGTGTTGCTTCTAAAATGAGCGGTGGAATCTCTTTCTTGATGAAGAAAAACAAGATTGACGTGATTATGGGAACTGCAACTGTGAAAGCAGGAAAAAAAGTTTCTGTTACAGATGCTGAAGGAAAAGCGACAGAATATTCTGGAAATCATATCATTATCGCAACTGGAGCAAGATCCAGAGAATTGCCAAATCTTCCACAAGATGGCAAAAAAGTAATCGGATACAGACAGGCATTGTCTCTTCCTGAGCAACCAAAATCAATGATTGTAGTTGGTTCTGGCGCTATCGGAATTGAGTTTGCTGATTTTTATAATTCAATGGGAACTAAGGTGACTGTTGTAGAATTTTTACCAAACATCGTTCCTTTGGAAGATGAAGACGTATCAAAACACGTAGAGAAATCTTTGAAGAAAGCAGGCATCGAGATTATGACCAATTCTTCTGTAGAATCTGTTGATACTTCTGGAAACGGCGTAAAAGCAAAAGTAAAAACTGAAAAAGGTGAAATCACGCTTGAAGCTGATATTCTACTTTCTGCAGTTGGAATTGCTTCAAACGTAGAAGGAATCGGACTTGAATCAGTTGGAATCAAAACTGAAAAAGGAAAAGTTTTGGTGAATGAATGGTACGAAACTTCAGTTCCAGGTTACTATGCAATTGGCGACATCATCCCAACTCAAGCTTTGGCTCACGTTGCATCTGCTGAAGGAATCACTTGTGTTGAGAAAATCAAAGGTCTTCACGCAGAAGCTATCGATTACGGAAATATCCCAGGTTGTACATATTGTCACCCAGAAATCGCTTCTGTTGGTTTGACTGAAAAACAAGCTAAAGAAAAAGGTTACGAAATCAAAGTTGGTAAATTCCCTTTCTCAGCGTCAGGAAAAGCTACTGCTAATGGTGATGTTGACGGATTTATCAAAGTAATTTTCGATGCAAAATATGGTGAATGGCTTGGTTGTCATATGGTTGGTGACGGTGTTACCGATATGATTGCAGAAGCTGTTGTTGCAAGAAGATTGGAAACAACTGGTCACGATATTATCAAATCTATCCACCCGCACCCAACTTTGTCAGAATCTATTATGGAAGCTGCCGCTGCTGCGTATGGAGAAGTGATTCATATTTAATTAAGAAAAATGAAAAATTTATTTTTAATCTTTTTTATGTTTCTTGGTACAGTTTACTATTTTGGGCAAAAAAAGTTTGAATATAAAAATTATCATTTTTCCGCTAAATATGTATTGAAGAATTCTAATGATACTATTTTTACAAAGATTGAAAACTTTGATAAAAACAGATATCCTATTTTTTCATATTCAACAATTGTTAAAAGACTTCATTTTAGAAATAGCAATGGGGAAAAAGAAGCGATTAACGAAGATGATATCAAATATTTAGAAATCGATGATAATTTGAATATTAATAGGAAATTTGTTTCTTCATCTTCAGTTCTGAAAAAGGATAAAGGACTGTTAGAAATATTTCATATCGGTAAAATAAGTTTTTTCTCTGATTATAACTACAATTATGATTTAAGAATCAATACTTTTGGTCGAGATGTAATTGTGGTCAGAGATTATTTGGTAGATAATCAAAACAATAAAATTTTTGGGCCTTTTACTCATCAATTAGGCGCTTTTTCTGCATTAACACTTATGGAAAACTTAAAAAATAATTTTATAGCTTTTCCAGATTTACAACAAATGACGGAAAATGTAAGCTCCAAAGAAGATTTTATTAATCTATTAAAAGCTTATGAATCTAAATAATTAGGATTAACAAAATATTAATAAATCAAAACCGTAGAATCTTCTGCGGTTTTTTTAATTTTACGTAATGGGAAATTCGAAAATAGGATTGGTGTTGTCTGGTGGTGGAACTCGAGGATTAGCTCACGCCGGCGTTTTGAAATTTCTGAATGAGAAAAACATCGAACCAGATATTCTTTCTTGCTGTAGTGCAGGCTCCATTGTTGGCTCTTTGTATGCCGTTGGGAAATCACCGGAAGAAATTTTGGATTTTTTCCAGTCGATTTATTTTTTCAATTGGAAACATTTTACCTTTAATCAACCTGGCTTTGTCTCGTCCATTATTTTCCTTAATTATCTCACACCAATTTTTCAAGAGATGACGATTGGAGATTTGAATAAAGATGTCAGAATCGTAGCGACGGAATTAATAACCGGACAACAAAAAGTCTTCGAAAAACATTACAAAGTCGTTGATGCGATTATTGCTTCGTCTTGTATTCCTGGGATTTCTACACCTTATTTTATTGGAGAAGAAATGTATAGCGATGGAGGAGTGCTTAATAATTTTCCTGCAGATATCATTAATAATGAATGCGATAAAATGATAGGTGTCTACGTGACGCCACCTCAAGATGTGGAAGCGCAAGATCTTAGAACCATCAAAGCAGTGACTACGAGAGCTTACGAGCTGGCATCGCATCGAACAGAGATTTTCAAATTTGCGTATTGCGATTGGTTCATCACCTCTAAAAAATTATCTAAGTATGGAATCTTCGAAAGAAAACCACAAAGTATGGAGGAAATTTTCAATATAGGTTATGAAGAAGCAAAGCGAACTTTTCTTGATAATGAGGAAGAATTTACAGCAATGTTTTTAAAAAAGGAATAATCGCTTGCCAGTTTTCCTCAGCATCGTCGTGGAAAGAGGAAAGTGCAATAGTTCCGTGGTGCCCTTTGGTTTTTGCAGGGAGATAAAATTGCTTTTTCGATTTCACAGAATTGAAAATCGGTTTCCATTTCGATTCCTCATTTCTTGCCGAAGAAGTATAGACCGGAATTTGAACATCTTTTGCAAATTCTGAAATATTTTTATTTTCAATTTTGAAATATTCTCCAGGCGAGTAGGCGATGAGCGCTTTGTAATCCTTTGGATTTTTCGAAGCCATATAAAATCCCAAAGATGCAGAATACGAACTTCCCCAATAGATGATTTTCCTTGATTTTATTTTATTTTTAGCATAATCAAAAGACGCTTCCAAATCAGGAATCACATCTTCGAAAGCGGTTGATTTCCCTTGTTTTAAGGCTTCTTTTTGAGTGAGATTTGTGACTTGGTTCATGATGTCTCCAGAGCGAAGATCAACAGCCAAAACATTGAAGCCCAAATCAACAAGTCTTGGCGCTATATTTCTAAATTCTCCTCGGCTAAATCCAGCTTGATGATAAAGAATAATCAATGGATTTCGTCTTCCATTTGAGTAATAATCTGCGTAAACATTTAATCCATCGGATGTTGGAAAATTCACAGTTTTATATGTGTGACTTTTTACCTTTAGGATTTCATTGGTTTGATGATAGTCGGAAATCGATGCACTTGACGAACAACTGCTTAAACAATTAATAAGAATGATCCAAGGTATGAAATAGAGGTGTTTCATAGGGATTTGTTTAAATAGTTATTATAACAATATTGTTAATTTAGTTTCTATTCATCAAATCTAATTGTTTATTTTTAATTATTTGGTAATTAATATTAATTATTTTTAAACTATTTTCTCTCCGCAGATTTTACAAAAACGTGCATTTTCATCATTATCATCGTTCCCGCATCTATTGCAATTGAAGCTATTTTTCTTTTGCTTTCTGAATTCTGAAGTCACAATTCCCGTTGGAACCGCAATAATACTATAACCACAAAGCATTACGACAATTGAAAGCATTTTACCCAATGGAGTTGCGGGAGAAATATCGCCATAACCAACAGTCGTTATCGTGACAACCGCCCAATAAACACTTTGCGGAATACTGCTGAATCCATTTTTACCATCTTCTATCAAATACATCAACGATCCAATCATTATAATGAAAATCACCATAAACAAAAGGAAAATATAAATCTTGCGGGAACTCTGCCTCAATGCAGAAACAATAAATCGCCCATCGTGCATATAATCCGCAAGGTTGAAAATCCTGAAAATCCTCAACATTCTCAACATCCTGATAATAGCAACAAAATGCCAAATCGGAAAAAACAAACTGATGTAAAAAGGAATAATCGACAAGAAATCTATCACACCCAACGGACTGAAAATATATTCCTCTCTATCTTTCACGCAAATAATCCTTAGAATATATTCGATTGTAAATATGATTGTAATGAAAAACTCGGCGTAGTAAAACTCTCTATAATATTCTAATTTGAAAATCGGAATCGTTTCTACCATCAACAAGGCAGTACTGACGAGAATTAGAAACAACAAACAAATGTCAAAAATCTTCCCAGCTTTTGTGTGTGACAGATAAACAGTTTCATAAATCTTCTTTCTCCATCCATCTTCTGGAATCAAATCAAACTCTGGTTTTATTTTCATTACATCAAATTAAAGAATGAAGGTAATGTAAAAAAAACACATATAAAAATAAAAGAAAATAGACAAAAGTCTTTTTTATTTGGACAAAAGTCGTAGATTTGTGGGAGAAAATATTAGATAATGAAAAAATACAAAACAACACACACTACAAACAAAGTTGCAGAACCCGTAGCCGTGTATGGCTATCACAATTTTGACGATGGTGGTATTCTAAGAATTATAGAAATTGCAGAACGAGGTATTTCTTTCAAACTTTTTGATAATCTTGTCAAAAAGTTTCCTTTCAGTTTTCAAGAATGGGCTGGGTTTCTTCATATCTCTGGCAAGACTCTATCTCGTTACCAAAAAGAAGAAAAAACCTTTGATACATTGCAATCAGAGAAGATATTACAAATAGAAATGCTCTACAAAAGAGGCGAGGATGTTTTTGGTTCATCAGATTATTTTTTGATTTGGTTGCAGGCGGAGAACTTGGCATTAGGCAAAACAAAACCACAAGACCTTATTGGGAGCAACTTTGGAATCTCTCTTCTAATGGACGAGCTTACAAGATTGGAGCACGGTATTTTAGCGTAATCTTGATGATAGTTTACAGATTATCAAAAGAAATATATGCTAATGATCTCTCAGGAAAAGGCGCTGAAATAGCTGGTGGACGATGGAACAGCAAAGGCAATGCAGCTTTTTACACTGGACAATCTATTGCGCTTTGTGTTGCTGAAATCGCCGTTCACATTCCGCTTGGGATTATTCCGAAAGATTACCGATCGGTTCATATTGAGATTCCCTATGTTGAAGTTTTTGAACCAAAGAGATTTCCAAAAGATTGGAATACTTTTCCGCATCTGGACGCAACTCAAAAAATGGGCGATAAATTTCTGAAAGAAAACAAATTCTTGGCGATGAAAGTTCCATCCGCGGCGGTGCAAGGGGAATTCAATTATATTATCAATCCTCGAAATATGAACTTTAAAGATATTAAAATCATAAAGGTGGAGAAATTCACTTTTGATGACCGATTGTTTATCAGATAAAATATTTAATTAATGAAAATCAATGAATTTATAAAGGAGTTTGAGAAATTGATTCCGATTAAACAAGCGGAAGATTTTGATAACGTCGGTTTGCTTTGCGGAAATCCGGAAAGAGAAATTTCTGGAATTTTGGTGGCTCACGACGCTTTGGAATCAGTGATTGATGAAGCTATTGAAAAGAACTTCAATCTCGTGGTTTGTTTTCATCCGATTATTTTTTCTGGTTTGAAATCAATCACAGGAAAGAATTATGTTGAGAAAGCCGTTCTGAAAGCTTTGGAAAACAAAATTGCAATTTATGCGATTCACACGGCTTTTGACAATGATTATTTTGGAGTTAATTGCAAAATTTGCGAAGTTCTTGGATTGAAGAATCAAAAAATATTGATGCATAAACAAAATCAATTAAAGAAATTGGAAGTTTATGTTCCGGTTGATTCAGCTGAGAATTTGAAAAATGCTTTGTTCCAGGCTGGAGCAGGAAATATTGGTTTCTATGATGAATGCAGTTTTTCTATTAACGGAAATGGAACTTTTCGGCCTTTAGAAGGTTCAAATCCTGTGACTGGAAATCATAATGAAAGAGAAAATGCAGATGAAGTTTTGGTCTCAGTAATTTTTGAAGATTTTAAGAAAAACCAAATACTTTCTGCGATGAAACAAAATCATCCTTACGAAGAAGTAGCTTACCAATTAATTTCTCTCGACAACGAAAATCATTACGCTGGTTTGGGAAGATTCGGAGATTTGGAGACGGAAATGAATGATGAGGATTTCTTACAATTTGTAAAGGAAAAATTTGACCTTAAAGTCATAAGATACAGCTCTTTAATTAATAAAAAAATAAAAAGAGTAGGTGTTTTGGGTGGAAGTGGAGCCAGCGGAATCAAGTCTGCGATTTCTGCAAAATGTGACGCTTATCTCACTGGCGATGTGAAATATCACGATTTCTTTTCGGCAGAAGAGAAAATGCTGATTTGCGATATTGGACATTTTGAATCGGAACAATTTGTAACTCAACAATTATTTGAAATATTGTCCGAAAAATTCACTATATTTGCCATCGCAAAAACGACTAAGAAAACAAATCCTGTTAATTATTTTATATAGATATGGCTGATAAAAAAGTAAACGAAATTTCTGTTGAAGAAAAACTAAGAGCACTTTACGATTTGCAGATCATTGATTCCCGTTTGGATGAGATCCGCAACACAAGAGGCGAATTGCCGATTGAAGTAGAAGATCTTGAGATAGAAATTGAAGGTCTTAACAAAAGAGCCCAAAAATTCGAATCTGAAATTGCTGAGCAAAATGCAGAGATCAACGAGAAAAAAGATCTTATGAAAAGCGCTCAAGTATTGATTGACAAATATAAAACGCAACAAGATAACGTTAGAAATAACAAAGAATTCGAAACTTTAGCAAAAGAAGTTGAATATCAGGAACTTGAAATTCAATTGGCTGAAAAAAGAATCAAGGAATTTGGAGGGAAAATAGATCATAAAAAGGAAACTTTGGCTGACCTGACTTCTAAAATCGATGAGCTTAAAAATCACTTGGTTCACAAGAAAAACGAGTTGGAAAACTTGGTTTCTGAAACTCAAAAAGAAGAAGATTATTTATTAGAAAAATCTAATGAATTTGCTGAGAAAATCGACAATAGATTGTTGGTTTCTTATAAAAGAATCCGTCAAGGATCTTCTACAGGTTTAGCTGTTGTAGGATTAGAAAGAGGTGCGCCAAAAGGATCTTTCTTTACAATTCCACCACAGAAGCAAATGGAAATTGCTCAGAGAAAGAAAATCATTATTGATGAGCATTCTGGAAAAATCTTGGTAGATGACGAATTGGTAAACGAAGAAACTGCTAAAATGGAAAGCATTATAAAATTCAACTAATTGAATTGTGATTTATAAATAAAAAAGAGATTCTGAAAAATTCGGAATCTCTTTTTTTGTGAGAAAATAATATGATTTAACGGATATTGACAGATCCGGAACTGCTTTCGTTTTTGGTCACTTTATTCAGATCACCTCTTTTGATGACATTGATATCTCCGCTGGAAGAAGCGCTGGCTGTAAGACTTGTACGGACGCCAATTGTAATATCTGCCGAAGAAGAAGTGGTAAGAACTGCACTTTCTGCAGTGAAATTTTCAGCCTTTATATCTCCTGATGACGAGGATTGAGCACTCACATTGTTCGCTTTTCCAGTGATTCTAATATCTCCGGATGACGAAGTTTGAAGATTCAGATTTTTCGCATTCACATCTCCATTGTAATCGCCACTGCTGGAAGCCTGGATGTTGACATTGTTTCCGCTGATGTTTCCTTTGATATTCCCAGAACTTGAAACTTTCACGTCCAAATCAGAGAATTTGAAATCATCTTTCAATAAAATACTTCCGCTGGAGCTGGCTACCAATCTATCAAAATCTCTGGCATAAACTTTAATTTTAATTCTATCAGTTGATATGCTAAGTTTTTTTTGAGATTCAATTTTTACGTGCACTTTTCTTCCTTCTTGCTTCACAACCACATATTGCATCAAGTCAGAAGGCGCATAAACCACGATTTTTTCTTCATTAGATTTATAAACTTCGGCTTTCAAAGAAGTTGAAATCTGCAATTCATCAAAATCAACAGCGTAGGATTTATCAATCACTTCGCCTTTTCCAGAATCAGACAAAAGATTTGAAAACATAATGTCCGAGCCATTTGCGCCATCACTTCCTTTGGTTTGTATGCAAGAAAAATTACCAATAGAGGCTAATAAAATTAAAGATAAAAGTTTTATTTTCATAATAATAGATTTTAATAATGATAAGACAACCGAAAACTAAATTCTGTTACATCCAAAAATTATTTTTTTTGATTCTAAATAATTTTCTAAATTTACAACATTAAAAAATTAAAATTTTAAGATGAAAAATATACTATTCGCATTCGTTTTGATTGGATTATCCGTTTC
>RCUH01000509.1_pt1 | contig 39259 bp, 38 predicted proteins | sample 2166191 | NCBI WGS metagenome assembly RCUH01 (sample SAMN09932848, study PRJNA488358) | compost metagenome | feature: garden; material: soil; isolation source: compost soil in an enriched community after 214 h of incubation | place: Germany: Experimental Botanical Garden Goettingen | collected... | reverse complement strand
CGACAACGACGATGACAACGGGGCAGTCCGGAGCGAAGGCTCCGGACCGCAATCGCAGCCCCGCGCACCCCAGGCCGCCGCCACGCCGGGCGTCAAAAGAAAGCAAAACGCCCGCCAAAAAATCCCGGCGGGCGTAATGAAAACACAATCAACAGGGCATCCAACCAAAGACCCCCATCAACCAAAAACATCAATTCAAACTAGCACCCGAGATCTTCACGATCTCCTGATACTTCGCCTTCTCGGCCTTCACGAACTCCGCGAACGCCTCAGGCGTCATCGGCCCCGTTTCGGACCCCATGGTCAGCAAACGCTGCTTCACATCCGGCTGCCCCATCGCGTCCGCATAGGCCTTGTTCAGCTTGGCCACCACCGGCGCCGGCGTGCCGCCCGTCGTGAACACGCCAAACCACGTCCCCAGGTCAAAACCCTTGACCCCCGACTCCTCGACCGTCGGCACGTCCGCCAGCAGCGACGAACGCTGAGCGGTGGTAACGGCCAGCGCCTTCACCTTGCCGTCCTTGATCAGCGGCGCCGAAGCCGCCAGATTGTCGAACATAAAATCCGACTGCCCCGACAACAGCGCCAACTGCGCCGGCGCCGCGCCCTGGTAAGGGATGTGCTCGACATTGATGCCCGCGCGTGCCTTCAGCAGCTCGCCCGACAGATGGCCCGCGCTGCCGTTGCCGCCCGAACCGTAGTTCAGCTTGCCCGGATTCTTCTTGGCGTAATCGATCAGATCGGCCAGCTTCTCGATCTTGTTCTTCTGCGCGAACTCGACGTTCATCACCAGCACGTTCGGCACCGACGCCACGATCGTCACCGGCGCGAAATCCTTCACCGGGTCATACGGCAGATTGGCGAACAGCCAGGGATTGATCGCGTGCGTGGCGACCGCGCCCATCACCAGCGTGTAGCCGTCGGCCGGCGCCTTGGCCACCAGGTCCGCGCCGATGTTGCCGCCCGCGCCCGAACGGTTTTCCACGATGACGGCCTGGCCCAGCGAACCGCGCACCTTCTCGGCCAGCAGGCGGGCCATGGTGTCCAGCGGACCGCCAGGCGGGTAAGGCACGACAAAACGGATCGGCTTGGCCGGGAAATCGGCGGCTTGCGCCAGCGCGGGCGCGCCGAAAGGCAGGGTCGCGGCCAGCGCCACGGCGCCTTGCAACAGGGCGCGGCGCACAGCGCTGCGGGGGGTACGCGTCATGATGGTGTTCTCCTCACTCTGGATCAATGGCGGCTCGTAGCATACCGCACAGTCGTCAATGAGGTAACAAAGCGCTACTTCGCTTCCGCTAGCGCAAACCCACCATCGTCGCGCGCAATTGCCACGCCGTCTGCCGCAAGGGCTGGAGGAATTCCGCCACCGCGGCGGCTTCCTCGTAGGTGCCCGCCGACAGGCTGACATTCACGGCCGCCACGATCGCGCCGTCTTGATCGCGCACCGGGACGGCCAGGCCCGCGATCGAATCATCCAATTCACCGTCCACCCAGGCATAACCTTGCTCTCGCGCCCGCAGGATCTCCTGGCGCAATCGATCGCAGTCCACGACCGTGGCCGCGGTCAGCCTTTTCAGCCGGGCCGTTTCCAGATAGCCCTGCAGCGCCGCATCATCCAGACCCGACAACAGCACTCTGCCCATCGACACCGCATGCGCCGGCAAACGGCTGCCCAGCGAAGGACTCATAGGCAGGATGCGCTTGGTGTGCAAGCGCTGCACATAGACGATGTCTTCCTCGTCCAGCACCGAGACCGCGCACGACTGCCCAATGCGCGCACCCAGTTCCTCGAGCGCCAGTTGGGACTGCCGCCAAAAGGGCAGCGTGTACAGATAAGACAGCCCCAGACGCAGCACCTTGGGCGTGAGCCAGTAATGCTTGCCGTCGCTTTTCACGAAAGACAGTTCGACCAGCGTCATCAGAAAGCGGCGCACCGCCGTGCGCGGCAGATCCACGGCTGACGCGACGTCGGCCAGCGTCTGGCGCGCCTCCCCCTGCCCCATGGTTTCAATGATTTTGAGTCCGCGCGCAAACGTGCGGACGAAGGATTCGCTTTCAGGGGTTGCCATAGGTGCTCCGGCATACGTGCTTGACACGTCCGCGCTCAACTCTCAGAATGACCGTATAGCGGATGCATGTATCCGCTTAGCGGTCATTATAGACACACTGATCGTGTTCGCGCAAGTCCGGGCCCGGCAATGCGCCTTCCCCACAACCCGCCCTGGAAAGGCTATGACTCAAACTACATTCGAGACAGATTTCTGGAAAGACGCCGCCACGCGCAAGATCTGGGACGACATCGTCCCTGGCGAGCCTCGCGAAACCATTCCCTACACCCTGACGCTGGAAGCCATTCAAAAGTACTGCCGCGTCGTCGGCGACACGCACCCCCTGTACTTCGACGAGGCCTACGCGCTGAAGTCCCCCTACAAAGGTCTGATCGCCCCGCCGGCCATCCACATCCTCCTGATGTTCTCGTGCACCCCCGCCGATGACTGGATGCGCAGCCCCGGCACGGTCAATGCCGGCCAATCCTGGAGCTACAACATCCCCGCGCGCCCGGGCGATGTCATCCGGCTTGAAGCCCGCGCACTGGACAAGTTCATCCGCAAGGACCGCCTGTTCGTCGTGCACGACAACGTCTTCTTCAACCAGAACAACGAAGTGATCTGCTCCGGCCGCGGCTGGACTATCCGGCCCGTGTAAGGAGCAACAAGATGACTCAAGCTTTCGACTCGCTCGCGATCGGCCAGAAAATCGAAGGGGTGCCCTTCTCGCCCACCCGCGAATCCATCCGCGCCTTCTGCGAAGCCTCGCTGGACTACAACCCCCTGCATCTGGACGACAACTACATGCAGGGCGACTTCGGCCGCACCAACTTCGGCGGCATCATCATGCACGGCATGAACAACTTCGGCGTGATCACGCGCATGCTGACCGACTGGCTCTATGAGCGCGGCGGTGTCCAACGCCGCCTGGAGACGCGCTGGAAAGCGCCCGTCAAACCTGGCGACACCATTACCCCGCTGGCGGTGATCACGGCCACGCGCAAGACCGAGCAAAGCCGCTGGGCGACGCTGGACGTGCAAGTGCTCAATCAGCGCGGCGAAACCGTGGCAATGGGCGAAGCCATGGTGGAGTTCCCCCGCTGAAGCCTCCGGTATCCGCCACGCGGATACCGGTTCAAAAAAAAATCGAGGAGACAATAATGAATCGCTGGTTGCACACTGCTGCCTCCCTGTGCCTGGGAGTGCTTTGCCTGTTGCCGATAAGCGCGCGCGCTCAGGACTTTCCCGATCATCCCGTCCGCCTGGTCGTGCCCTTTCCGCCCGGCGGCACCACCGACATCCTGGCACGGATGCTGAGCAACACGCTGGGCACGGAATGGAAACAGCCCGTGGTGGTCGAGAACAAGCCCGGCGCCAGCGGCACGATCTTTTCCGAACAACTGGCCCGCACACCCGCCGACGGCTACACGCTGATGGTGACGGCCACGCACCACGTGATCAACCCCGCGCTATACAAGAACCTGCGCTACGACAGCAAGAAGGACTTCACTCCCGTCGCGCAGGTCGCCGCGGTGCCCAATGTGCTCGTGGTCAACCCGGACTTCGCCGCACGCAATCACATCGGCAGCGTCGCCGACCTGATCGCCTACGCCAAGGCCAACCCCGGCAAGGTGAACTTTGGCTCGGCGGGCACGGGTGGCGCCAACCATCTGTCCGGTGAGTTGTTCAAGACCATGACGGGCGTGTCCATGATTCACATTCCATACAAAGGCGCGGCGCCCGCCCTGAACGACCTGCTGGGCGGCCAGATCCCCATCATGTTCGACTCGGTCCCCGGCGTACTGCAGCACATCAAGGCCGGCAAGCTGCGCGCCTTGGCCGTGACTTCCCTGACACGCTCGCCCGCCCTGCCCGATGTGCCGACGCTCGATGAGGCGGGCGTCAAGGGCTTCGAGGCCACGGCCTGGTTCGGCCTGTATGCACCTGGCCGCATGGATCCCAAGCTGCTCGCCAAGCTGTCAAAGGACATCCAGACCGCATTGCGCTCTCCGGCTATCCAGGAACAGTTCGCGCAGCAAGGCGCCGTGCCAGGCGCCATGACGCAGCCCGAGTACGCGCGTTTTGTCGATGCGGAGATGGACAAGTGGGCCAAGGTCATCAACGACGCCCACATCACCATCCAATAGGAGCAGTCATGACGGCAACTCCCGCAAGCAACACGCCGGCGCGCGGCGCGCTTTCCCACATCCGCGTACTGGATCTGTCGCGCATTTTGGCCGGTCCCTGGTGCACGCAAAACCTGGCCGACCTTGGCGCGGACGTGATCAAGATCGAACGCCCGGGAACTGGCGATGACACACGTGCCTGGGGGCCGCCCTGGGTCCGCGACGGCGCGGGCCAGGACACGCGAGACTCCTCCTACTATGCGGCCGCCAACCGGGGCAAGAAATCGCTGACCCTCGACATCTCCAAACCCGAGGGCCAGCGCATCGTGCGCGAACTGGCGGCGCAAAGTGATGTGTTCATCGAAAACTACAAGATCGGCGACCTCAAGCGTTATGGCCTGGACTACGACAGCCTGCGCGCCATCAACCCGCGGCTGGTGTACTGCTCCATCACCGGATACGGCCAGGATGGCCCCAGCGCCAGCAAGCCGGGCTATGACTTCGTCTTCCAGGCCATTGGCGGGCTCATGAGCATTACGGGCGAACGCGACGACCTGCCTGGCGGCGGTCCCCAAAAAGCCGGTATCGCCATCGCCGACGTCATCACCGGCATGTATGCCACCATCGCCATCCTCGCAGCGCTGAATCACCGCGATGTCTCCGGCCTGGGCCAGTACATCGACATGGCCCTGCTCGACTGCATCGTGGCCCTGGGCGGCAACCAGGTCACCGGCTACTTCGCCAATGGCAAGGCCCCCAAGCGCTACGGCAACGCCCATGCCAGCCTGGTTCCCTACCAGGTCTTCGCGGTTGCCGATGGCGAGATCGTCGTGGCCGTCGGCAACGACGATCAATGGCAACGCTACTGCGCTGCTATCGGCCGCCCTGACCTTGCCGCCGATACGCGCTGGACCAAAGTCACGGGGCGCATCCAGGGCCGCGACACTCTGGTACCCGAACTGGCGCGCAGCATGCTGACGCGGCCCGCCGCCGACTGGATCGAACGCCTGGAGGCGAACGGCGTGCCCTGCGGCTGCATCAACGATTACGAGCAGGTCTTCCAGGACCCGCAGGTGCGGCACCGTGGATTGCGCGTGGACATCCCCCGGCCCCCGCACGCCGATATCGATGGCCTGGTGTCCACCATCGCCAGCCCCCTGCGGCTGCGCGATACGCCGCCGCGCTACGACCTGCCGCCGCCGCGCCTGGGCGACAACACGGACAGCGTGTTGAGCGCGCTGCTGGGCTACAGCGCCGAACAAATCACCCGGCTGCGCGAACAGCGCATCGTTTGAATGGACCCCCGATGACCCAACAGGAATCCCCGCTGGCGGCCTACCACCGCCAGTTATCCGCCGGCCAGCTCGCTTATCAATACGATACGCAGACCGCCAGGGCGGTCTTTCCACCGCGCGTAATCGGCCCGGCTTCCGGCAACCCGGCGCTCGAATGGCGCCTGAGCGCCGGCCTGGGCACGGTGCACGCCGTCACGGTCGTGCATCCGCGCGATCAGGACACCTACAACGTCGTCCTGGTCGACCTGGACGAGGGTTTTCGCCTCATGAGCCGGGTCGAAGGCACGCCCGCCATTGGCAAGCGTGTGCGCATGCGCGTTCATACGCCCGCCGACGGCGGCGCCCCCTATCCCGTCTTCGACATCGAGGAATCCGCATGACCCTCGCCCTGCAACGCGGCAGCGTCGCCATCGTCGGCGTCGCCGAATCCGACCTGGGCAAAGTCATGCCCGGCCTCGGCCCTATCGATCTCATGGCGCAGGCCGTGGTGCGCGCGCTGGACGACTGCGGCCTGCCACTGGGCGAGGTCGACGGACTGTTCGCCACCACCTCGCAAAGCCGCATGCCCACGCTGGCTCTGGCCGAATACCTCGGCATCCAGCCGCGCTATCACGATGCCACGAATATGGGCGGCGCCTCATTCATGACCATGGTCGCACGCGCGCAGGCCGCCATCGAGGCCGGCCTGATCCAAGTCGCCGTCATCGCCTACGGCAGCACCCAGCGCAGCCTGGGACGGGCCAACGTCGCAGCACCCGATCCCAACCCGCACGAGGCCCCCTTCCGGCCGCTGTACACAGCCAGTTCCTACGCGCTGGCCGCCTCGCGCCACATGCACCAGTACGGCACGACGCGCCGGCAACTCGCCGACATCGCGGTCGCCGCGCGGCAATGGGCGCTGCTCAACCCCGCCGCCTGGGAGACAAAACCGCTTACCGTCGAAGACGTCCTCGCGTCGCCCATGATCAGCGAACCACTCACCCTGCGCGACTGCTGCCTGGTCACCGACGGTGGCGGTGCCCTGGTGCTGGCCAGCGCCGAGCGCGCCCAAGGCCTGCGCCGCCCGCCCGCCTACGTGCTGGGGGTAGGCGAGGCGCTCGGGCACTATTCGATCTCCGCCATGCCCGACCTTACTGCCACGGCTGCCGTGGATTCCGGCGCCCAGGCTTATCGCATGGCCGGCCTCGCGGCCCGGGATATCGACGTCTTGCAGCTCTACGACGCCTTCACGATCACGCCGCTGCTCTTTCTGGAAGACCTGGGCTTTTGCCCCAAAGGCGAAGGCGGCCGCTACGTCGAAAACGGACGTATCGCGCCTGGTGGCGAACAGCCCGTCAACACCAACGGCGGCGGCCTGTCGTATTGCCACCCCGGCATGTACGGCATCTTCGCGCTTATCGAAGCAGTGCGCCAACTGCGGGGCGAGTGCGGCGAGAGGCAAATCGCCAACTGCCACACCGCGCTCGCGCATGGCAATGGCGGCACCCTGTCCAGCCAAAGCACGGTGATCCTGGGAAGCGCCGCGGCGCTGTAGCGCCGAACGCACGCCGCACAGACGCAAATCCACGCCCAGCCCGATATTCCAGAAACAACAATCCCCACTCAGCGCATCGCTTCGTGGGGATCGGGCGGGTCCATCTCGTTGAGCCCTTGCGGCGGGCCCTCGGAGATTCCAGCGGGTGATCAGTGCAGGATCTGGCTCAGGAACAGCTTGGTCCGTTCGTTCTGCGGATTATCGAAGAACTCGTCGGGACTGTTCTGCTCGATGATCTCGCCGCGGTCCATGAAGATCACGCGGTTGGCGACCTTGCGCGCAAAGCCCATTTCGTGGGTCACGCAGATCATCGTCATGCCGCTTTCCTGGGCCAGGCTGACCATCACGTCCAGCACTTCCTTCACCATTTCCGGATCCAGCGCGGAGGTGGGCTCATCGAACAGCATGATCTTGGGATTCATGCACAAGGACCGCGCGATGGCGACGCGCTGCTGCTGGCCGCCCGACAACTGGCCGGGGAACTTATTGGCCTGCTCCGGGATGCGCACGCGCTCCAGATACTTCATGGCCGTGGCTTCGGCTTCGGCGCGCGGCTTCTTCAGCACCCACATGGGGCCCAGGGTCAGGTTTTCCAGCACGGTCAGGTGCGGGAACAGATTGAAGTGCTGGAACACCATGCCGACATCCTTGCGGATGGTCTCGATGTGCTTCAGGTCATTGGTGAGCTCCGTGCCGTCCACGATGATGTGGCCCTTCTGGTGCTCTTCCAGCCGGTTGATGCAGCGGATCATCGTGGACTTGCCCGAACCCGAAGGTCCGCACACCACGATGCGCTCGCCCGGCGCAACGTCCAGGTTGATGTTGCGCAACACGTGGAACTGGCCGTACCACTTGTTCACGTCCTGCAAACGAATAATGGCATCCGACATGCCTGTACTCCCGTAAATATCGCTGGGCGCGCCCGCCTGTGGCGGACGCGCGGCAAATTGCTAACGTGCGTGATCAGTAGCCAGGCGTTTTTCCAGCGCCTGACTGTATTTGGACATGGAGAAGCAGAACACGAAGTAGATGAGCGAGATGAAAAGATACGCCTCCACCCCGAATCCGCGCCATGCCGCATCGGACAAGGCTGCCTTGGCCGCCAGCGTCAGGTCGAAGATGCCGATGATCACCACCAGCGACGTGTCCTTGAACAGCGCGATGAAGATGCTGACCAGCGGCGGAATCACGATCTTCAGCGCCTGCGGCAGGATGATCTTGCGCATCTGCTGCCAGTAGTTCAGGCCCAGCGAATCCGCGCCTTCGTACTGCCCCTTCGGGATGGCCTGCAAACCGCCGCGCACCGTTTCCGCGATGTAGGCCGCCGCGAACATGATGATCGCGATCTGCGCGCGCAGCAGCTTGTCGATGGAAAAACCTTCCGGCAGGAACAAAGGCAGCATCACCGACGACATGAACAGCAGGCTGATCAGCGGCACGCCGCGGATCAGCTCGATGTACACGACGCACAGCGCCTTGATGGCGGGCATCTTCGAGCGCCGGCCCAGCGCCAGCAGCACCCCGATTGGGAATGCGAAGGCGATGCCGAACGTGGACAGGATGAGCGTCAGCGGCAGGCCGCCCCAACGCGCATTTTCCACGTAGGTCAGGCCGAACACGCCGCCCCACATCAGGAGCGCAACGGCCGTCAGGCCCACGGTCCAGATGACGGCAAGCTTCCAGTTCCAGAAGCGGCGGATGCCGCTGCAGATGATGACGCCCACCAGGATGATGGTGGCGATCAGCGGCCGCCATTGCTCATCGAAGGGATAGGTGCCGAACAGGATCAGCCGGTGCTTCTCGATGATGAACGCCCAGCAGGCGCCGCCCGAGGCACGGCATTCCTGCGCGTTCGTCGCATTGAAGTTGGCCTTGATGAAAGCCCATTCCACCAGCGCCGGCACCGACATCAGCAGGAACCAGGCAAGCAGTACCGTGATGAGGATATTCAGCGGCGATGAGAACAGGCGGGACTTGAGCCACGCCCACGCGCCCACATGAGTGCTGGGCGGCGGCAGGCCTTCGCTGGGGGTATGCGTAGTACTGCTCATATCAACGCTCCACCAGCGCGATGCGCTTGTTGTACCAGTTCATGAATATCGAGATCGACAGGCTGACCGTGAGGTACGCGCCCATGATGATGAGAATGCCCTCGATCGCCTGGCCTGTCTGGTTCAGCGTCGTGTTCACCACCGACACGATATCGGGGTAGCCGATGGCCACGGCCAGCGAGCTGTTCTTCGTCAGGTTCAGGTACTGGCTGGTCATCGGGGGGATGATCACGCGCAGCGCCTGCGGCAGGATGACCAGGCGCAGCACCTTGCCGCGCGGCAGGCCCAGCGAACCGGCGGCTTCCCACTGGCCGTTGTTGACGGCCTGGATGCCCGACCGCACCACTTCGGCGATGAACGCCGACGTATAGATCACCAGACCCGCCAGCAACGCGGCGAATTCCGGCGACAGGGTCAGGCCGCCCGAGAAGTTGAAGCCCTTGAGTTGCGGCATGTCCAGCGTCAGCGACGCGCCGCTGACCAGCCAGCCGACGATAGGCAAGCCGATGAGCAGGCCGATGGCCGCGCGGCCCAGCGGGAAAACGCGGCCCGTGGCCTCCTGGCGCTTCCTGCCCCAATGGCCCAGCAGGATGATGGCCACGATGGCCAGCCCCAGTCCGGCAAGCATCCAGTCCAGCGAATTGCCTTCCAGCGACGGCACCTTCAGGCCCCGGTTGGAGATGAAGACGCCGGGCAGCGGATTGTGCGCCTGGCGCGGACCCGGCATGTTTTCCGTGATCAGCGCGTACCAGAAGAACAACTGCAGCAAGAGCGGCACGTTGCGCATCACCTCGACATAGACCGACGTGATCTTCTTGACCAGCCAGTTCTTGGACAGTCGGCCAATGCCGATCAGGGTGCCGAGGATGGTAGCCAGAACGATGCCGATGACGGCCACGCGCAGCGTGTTGAACAGGCCCACCATGATGGCGCGGCCGTAAGTGTCGGAGGGGTTGTACGCGATGGCCGTTTCGCCGATCGCGAATCCGGCCTCTCGGTTCAGAAACCCGAAGCCCGTGGCGATATTGCGCACGGACAGGTTATGGAGCGTATTGGAAACCAGGAACCACACGGCCCAGGCTACCGCGGTCAGCGCAAGCACCTGGTAGACCACGGAGCGCACGCCGGGATCGTTCCAGTTCAGACGCCGGGGGGGTGCCGAAAGCGGGGCGTTTTTATTGGGAGTCGTCATGATGAATCTACAGAAGTCGGACACCGGGCGGCAAGGCCGGAAAGACCAGGCCACCCACTCCTGCCGCCCGCTCGAAGGCGGGCTAGGTAAAACGGAGCGCGAGGCTCCGTTTTACCAGGCAGCCGTGTGTTAGCGCACCGGCCAGCCGTACATCAAGCCACCTTGCTTGTACGAAGCGTTCAAACCGCGTTCCAGCTTCATCGCGCTGTTCTTGCCCAGCGTGCTTTCGAAGCTTTCACCGTAATTGCCCACGTTCTTGATGATGTTGTAGGCCCACTTGTCGTCCACGCCCAGATTCTTGCCCATGCCCGGGGTCACGCCCAGGATGCGCTGGATGTTGGGGTTGGGGCTCTTGAGCATTTCGTCGACGTTGGCCTTGGTGATGCCGTATTCCTCGGCTTCGAGCATGGCGTTGAGCGACCAGCGCACGACGTTGAACCATTGCTCGTCGCCCTGGCGGACCATGGGGCCCAGCGGCTCCTTGGAGAAGTCTTCCGGCAGGATGATGAACTTGTCCGGATTTTCCAGGGTCGTGCGGGTGGAAGCCAGTTGCGACTTGTCGGTCGTGAAGGCATCGCAGCGGCCGGCCGAGAAGGCACGGATGATTTCGTCGTACTTGTCGATCACGACAGGCTTGAATTCGATCTTCTGGCCACGGAACCAATCGGCCAGGTTCAGCTCGGTGGTGGTGCCCGGCTGCACGCAGATCGTGGCGCCGCCCAGTTCCTTCGCGCTCTTGAGGTTCAGGTCCTTGGAGACCATCACGCCCTGGCTGTCGTAGTAGTTCACGCCCACGCCGATCAGGCCCAGGGTCGTGTCGCGCGTCAACGTGACGGTGGTGTTGCGGGTCAGCACGTCGACTTCACCGGACTGCAGCGCGGTGAAACGTTGTTGCGTGTTCAGGGGCGTGAACTTCACCTTGGTGGCGTCGCCGAACATCGTCGAGGCGATGGCGCGGCACATGTCCACGTCGATGCCCTTGTATTCGCCCTTGCTGTCAGCGATGGAGAAGCCCGGAATGCCGGTGGAAACCCCGCACTGGACAAACCCTTTCTTCTTGACGTTATCGAAGGTCGCGCCCGCATTGGCAGCCGCGGATGCAGCGAACAGGGCAGCGCCAATGGCAGCAAGTTTCAGTACTTTCATCGTGATCTCCGTGTGGGATGAAGCGAATCCGCGCGCAGGCCGGGTTGGGCCCACGCATGGGGCGGATGGTAGCGTCCGCGCAGCAGGCGGCGCATCCGGGAATTCCCTTGAAATATAGGGACACTGGATGAAATGAAACGGCGTTTTCGGACAAAATCAGGGACACCCTTGCTCTGGCGCAAAAGCCTGCTGGGACCGTGACCCGGCTGCTGCCAGTTCGGCCTACGGCGAGAGATGTAGGCCACCTTACTGTCCCCGAGTTACTATGGCGGCTTCATCCGACAGCCGCCATGATCGAATTCCAGCACGTATTCAAATCATATGGTCGCGGCCGCAATATCCTGGCCGACATCAACTTCCGCGTGAGCGCGGGAGAATTCGTTTTTGTATCGGGGCCATCGGGCGCCGGGAAGTCCACGCTGCTCAAGCTGATCGGCGGGCTGGAGCCCGCCAGCCGCGGGTCCATCCAGGTCAACGGCCAGCGGCTCGACAAGCTGCCCGCGCGCGCCCGGCCCTACCTGCGCCGCGCGGTGGGCGTCATCCTTCAGGACACCCATCTGCTGTTCGACCGGAGCGCCTTCGAAAACGTGATGCTGCCGCTGGCCGTCCAGGGACACCCCTGGGATTCGGCCGCGTCGCGCGCGCGCGCCGCGCTGGACAAGGTGGGTCTGTCGGGCAAGGAAGACCTGAACCCGATCGAGCTCTCCGGCGGCGAACAGCAACGCCTGGCGATCGCCCGGGCCATCGTGAACCGTCCGGCCATCCTGATCGCGGACGAACCCACGGCCAACCTCGACCACGACAACGCGCAGCGCATCATGAACGTGTTCCGTGACTTCAACCGCGTCGGCGTGACCACGCTGATCGCATCGCACGACCAGGACCTGATGGCGCGCTACGCCAGCCGCACCCTGCGCATCGACCCGGGCAAGTTCGCCGATTCCCATGGCGCCGCGACGCCCCCCGAGGCCAGCGCGCCCCCGCCCAGCCCATCCCGTACGGGCCGCGCGGAACCGGGCTTCGGCCATCCGGGAGACTCCGCATGAACGCCTGGCTGCGGCAACACCGCTATGCGCTCCTGGTCACCCTGCGCCGCCTGATCAAGCAACCGTTCTCCTCGCTCGCCAACCTGCTGGTCATGGCCCTGGCCCTGGCGCTGCCGCTGTTGGGCAGCGCCATCCTGGTGTCGGTGCAGCCCGTGGCGCGCGAAATGTCCGTCACGCCCGAGGTCACCGTATTCATGCGGGTGGACGCCCCCGCCGGCGCCGCCGCCGACGTGGCCAAGCGCATCCAGGACGAGTACCGCCAGGACGTGCGCGCCGTCCGCGTCGTGGGCCGCGAAGCGGCCCTGGCGGATTTGCGCGCCAACCCGGCGTGGCAGCAGGCACTGGCGGTGCTGCCGGGCAACCCGCTGCCCGACGCCGTGGTGGCCACCCTGGCCGACGGCGACAACCTGGCCGGGCGCGCCGATAAGCTTGCCCAGTCCTGGAAACAATGGAATCACGTGGACCTGGTGCAGCTCGACAGCGCCTGGGTGCAGCGGCTGGAAGCCATTCTGCGCTTCGCCCGCATCGGACTGGGGTTCCTGGCCGCCTGCGTGGCGGTCGTGGTGCTGGCCACCGTCTTCAACACCGTGCGCATGCAGGCGCTCTCGCAACGCGAGGAAATCGGCGTGGCGCGCCTGGTCGGCGCCACCGAATCCTTCGTGCGCCGCCCCTTCCTGTACCTGGGCGCGCTATCCGGGGCCCTGGCCTCGCTGCTGGCCATCGGGGTCGCGGCGGTCGCGCTGTCTCCGCTGAACGACGCCCTGCTCGGCCTGGCCCGCAGCTACGGGGCGGAATTTGCCCTGCACCTGCCCGGGGCGTCCGTGCTGATCGGCGCGGTCGTGGCTTCCGCCGCGCTGGGCGCGCTGTCGGCCCGCTGGTCGGTTACGCGCAGCACCCGCTTCTGAAGCGCCTGGGGCGCCCGGACTCACCGCTTCGAGTCAGGGCGCCGGGCTAAAGCTCCGTATGACCCCCCTTCCTCCCCGTGATCCGGGGAAAGACCCCCGATAGCCCTGTGTAGGATGCTTGCAAGCCATCCGGCGAGGGCGCGTGCCCGCTTCGGCGGCCGGTCCACGCTGACACGAAAATGTATCTGGATGGGCGCATCCTAGGCATTTACAGAGAATTTCTCGCACTCGCTGCCGGGATATGCAAGAATAAAGCGACATTTTTGTACATGTTTTGAAACAAATACCATTTTTCCCTGTATCTTAGTGCCTCAATCGCCGTTCTTGCCCAAAATTCAGTCCCATGGTCGCTCGTCTTGAAGCCCGCGCAACGCGTCATTATTTCGATAGCGCGTTCCAATGTCAGGCAGTGAAAGTACTTCCCAACGAGTACTACGTCACGAATGAAAACCTGATGATTTCGACCGTGCTGGGGTCGTGCGTCGCCGCGTGCATCCACGACCCCGTGACGGGCGTGGGCGGCATGAACCATTTCATGCTCCCCGAGGGCGACATGCAGTCGCCCGCGTCCGCGACCATGCGTTACGGCGCCTTCGCCATGGAAGTGCTGATCAACGAGCTGCTCAAGGCGGGCGCCGTGCGCGACCGCCTGGAAGCCAAGGTGTTCGGTGGCGGCGCCGTGCTGGCGGCCATGCAGCAGATGAACATCGGCGAGCGCAACGGCGAGTTCGTGCTGAGCTACCTGAAAACGGAAGGCATCCCCGTCAAGGCGCAAGACCTGGGCGACGTGCATGCGCGCCGCATCAATTACTTTCCCCGCGACGGGCGCGTGATGGTGCGCAGGATGGCGCCGCATCACCAGCGCGCGGAAGAACTCATCGCCAAGCGCGAACAGGCCGCGGCGCAGAGCGTGGCGGCCAAGACGGCCTCGCCCCCGCGGATCGAACGGTTCACGCGGCCCGGCGTGGAGCGCTTCGACAGGCCGGGCGTCGAACGCCTGGACCGTCCGGGCGTGGAACGCCTGAACCGGCCCGGGGTGGAACGCTTCGACCGCCCGGCCCGGCCTGGCGTCGAGCGTTTCGACACCGCGCTGTCGCGCCGCCCCAAGCCCGAAACCGCGGGCAGTTGACGCGCCGCGTCAGAATCCGAAACTGGCGCGGTAGTGGCTGGGCGACACCCCCAGCCTGCGGGTGAACACCTCGCGCAGATGGCGCGCATCTCGAAAGCCACATTCATAAGCCACGGTCTTCAAGGGAGACCCGTCGCGTTCCAGCCGGGCGCGGGCGGCATCCACCCGCGCACTTTCCACGAACTCCGCCGGCGTAACGCCGGCATCGCGCCGGAACACCCTGGAAAAATTGCGGCGGCTCATCCGCGCCACGGCGGCGAGCTCGGCCAGCCCCAGGTCCCGGGACAAGTGCCCCAGCACGTACTGCTGCACCTGCGCCACGGCCGAGGTTTCCTCGACGAATGGCGTCAGGAAGGGGCTGAACTGCGATTGCCCGCCCGCGCGTTGCGTGAAAACCACCAGACGCTTGGCCACATTCAGCGCCACCTCCGGTCCGTGATCCTGCGCCAGCAGGTATAGCGACAGATCGATCCCCGCCGTCACGCCCGCCGACGTGTGCAGGCGGCCGTGCTGGACGTACAGCCTGTCCGCCTCGACGCGCAGCGCCGGATAACGGGCCGCCAGCGCCTGAGCGTCGTTCCAGTGGGTGGTGACGATATCGTCTTGCAGCAGGCCGGCGCGCGCCAGCGGGAAGATCCCGTTGCAGATCGATCCGTAGCGCGGCGCCCGGCCGCAAGCGGCGCGCAGCCAGGCCAGCGCCTCGTCGGATTCGCATTGCGCGGGCAAGGCGGGGCCGCCGGCCACCAACAGCAGGTCCGGGGTGTCGGCAACCTCGGAAAAGTGCCGCTGCGGCGTGATCATCATGCCGTTGGAACAGGGCACCGCGCCCCGCGTCAGGCCGATGAGCTCCAGCCGGTAATGCTGGGCGGGCAGAAGAAAGCGGTTCGATTCGGCGAACACGTCCAGCGGTCCGCTGACGTCCAGGGCCTGCACCCCGGGGAACACGACGATGGCAACGGTTTTCATGGCAAGCGACGGGTGCCGTGGGCAAAGCGCTACCTTAGCCCACCGCCCGGGCCTCGGCCCGGGAGCACGCGGCGCTGGCCGCGAATCGCCCCATGCCGGCCCGAATCCGCCCCTGGCCGAAGGCGTGGCCGCAGGACGCGCCAGCCTGGCGCGATTCCGCCCCTCGCGGCGCTCGTCCTGCGGGCGCGCCCCGCCCAGACTGCTGCTTTCAAGCCCGGCATGCCGCCGCGCCCTCAAGGAATCCCGCCATGACGATGACCCCCTCCCCCGCCAGCGAACGAGTCGGCCCCGCGTTTTCCGTGGATGGCATGCTGCAGGCCCGCCACAAGACACGCCAGGCCATCGCGGATATCGCCGCCCGCATTCTGCCCGGCATGATCGAAGAAGACGCGGTCGCGCTCGCGAAGCAAACGCTGATCGACGCGGGCATGGCGCTCAGTTGGCACCCCACCCGCGTGCGCTTCGGCGCCAACACCTTGAAATCCATGCGCCAGCCCTCCGCCCCCGGCGTGGTGCTGGGCGAGGACGACATCTTCTTTCTGGACATCGCGCCCCGGCTCGACGCCTGGGAGGGAGATGGCGGAAAGTCCTACACGGTGGGCGGCAATGCCGATCACGCGCGCTGTGCGCGCGACGCCGAAGCCCTGTTCCACGACGTGCGCGGCACCTGGCTGCGCGACCGCCTGAGCGGCCAGGCGCTCTACGCCTACGCCGACCGCCAGGCGCGCGCCATGGGATGGGAGCTGAACTTCGAGCTGCCCGGGCACCGCGTGTCGGATTTTCCGCACGCGGCGATCCATACGGGGTCGCTCGCCGACCTGGACATTCCGCCTTCGGAAATGCGCTGGATCCTTGAAATCCATCTGCGCGATCCGCGCGGGCGCTTCGGGGCGTTCTTCGAGGACATGCTGCTGAGCGACGCGCATTACGGCTGAGACGTGGGACTGGCAGCGAGCCCCTACAATCGCCGGATGTCCACCGTTCGCCTCTTCTTCGCGCTGTGGCCGTCTACCCGACTGGCGGCGTCGCTGGCCGGGTGGGCGGAACAGGCCCGCCCCCTGACCGGTGGACGGGCCATGCGCACCGAGACGCTGCACCTGACCCTGGCGTTCCTGGGGCCGGTCGACACCGCGCTGGCGGACGAGCTGGCCGCCGCCACGCCCGACCGCCGCCTGGCGCCCGGCGACGTAGCCATGGAGCGATACGGCGTATTCAGCCGCCAGCGCATCCTCTGGGCCGGCCCCGCCGACACGCCCGCGGGCCTGCAGGCCGCGCACGACGACCTGTGGCAATGGCTGGGCGGCTACGGGCTGGCGGCGCCGCCCCAGCCCTTCCGGCCGCACGTCACGCTGCTGCGCAACATCGTCCACGCCCATCCGCCCGAGGAAACGCCCGCCCCGCTGACGTGGCGTTACGACCGCATGGTGCTGGTGGCCTCGGAATCGCTGACGGGCGGCAGCCGCTACCGCGTCGTCGCGCAGTCCCGTCCGCGGGATCCCTAGCGCCGCTCTGGCACAATCGGACGGTTGCAACGACCCGGATTCACCATGATCATCCTGCTGGATCAAGACGGCGTGCTGGCCGACTTCGAACATGCTTTCATCGACGCCTGGCGCGCGCGCCATCCCGACATCGCGCCGGTGGCCTTCGAGGACCGCAAGTCCTTCCACATCCGCGAGGACTACGCCCCCGAATTACGCGGCATGGCCGAGGCCATCTATACGGCGCCGGGCTTCATCCGCAATCTGCCGCCCGTGCCGGGCGCGCTCGACGCCGTGAAGGAACTGCTGGCGCTGGGCATGGACGTGCGCATCTGTTCGTCGCCCTTGTCGCAGTTCGAGAACTGCGTGGCCGAAAAGTACCTGTGGGTGGAAAAGCACCTGGGGCGCGACGCCACCAACCGCCTGATCCTGACCAAAGACAAGACGCTGGTTCAAGGCCATCTGCTGATCGACGACAAGCCCCAGATAGAAGGGGCCGCTAGACCGCGCTGGAAGCACATCCTGTTCGACGCGCCCTATAACCGGGAGGTCACCGGCCGTCCCCGCATCACCTGGCAGAACTGGCGCAATGTGCTGGCGGGCGAGCTCTATACGGCAGATGCCTGAGTCCTGTTCAGCGGTCATCGTTTGGGACTATCCTGTGGAGTCGTACCCCTCACCCAGGAGGACCCCGCGCCATGAATCTGCACCGTCTGCTCAAGCAGCGAGAAGCCGACCACAAGCCCTTGCGAGTTGCATTGTTGGGCGCCGGAAAGTTCGGCGCGATGTTCATGAGCCAGGCGCCGCGTACCCCGGGCATGCGCCTGGTGGCGGTGGCCGATCTGACGCCAGACCGCGCCCGCGCCGCGCTGACGCGCGTGGGTTGGCCCGCCAGCGCGCTCAATGCCAGCAGCACCAATGACGCGCTGAAGAACGGCAAGGTCTATTTCACCGACGATCCCTACGCCGTCATCGCCAGCCCGGAAGTCGATATCGTCGTCGACGCGACCGGCCAGGCCGCGGCAGGCATCAGCCACGTGCTGGCCTGCTGCGAACACGGCAAGCACATCATCATGGTCAACGTCGAAGCCGACGCGCTGGCCGGTCCGCTGCTGGCGCGCCGCGCGCGCGAGGCGGGCATTGTCTATTCGCTGGCCTACGGCGACCAGCCCGCCCTGATCTGCGAAATGGTCGACTGGGCGCGCGCCAGCGGCTTTGAAGTCATGGCCGCCGGCAAGGGCACCAAATACCTGCCGGAATTCCACACGTCCACGCCCGACACGGTCTGGCCCTACTACGGCTTCACCGCCGAAATGGTGGCGGCGGGCGACTTCAATGCCCAGATGTTCAACAGTTTCCTGGACGGCACCAAGAGCGCCATCGAGATGGCCGCCGTGTCCAACGCCACGGGTCTCCTGCCTTCGCCGTCCGGCCTGCACTTTCCGCCCTGCGGCGTGGACGACCTGGCCCGCGTGCTGCGTCCGCGCGACGACGGCGGCATCCTGCATCATCGCGGGCAGGTAGAGGTCATCTCGTCGCTCGAGCGCGACGGCCGTCCGGTGTTCCGGGACCTGCGCTGGGGCGTCTACGTGACGCTGGCCGCCGACAGCGACTACGTGCGGCGCTGCTTCCAGGAATACGGCCTGGTCACGGATCCCAGCGGCAACTTCACCGCCATGTACAAGCCCTATCACCTGATCGGGCTGGAACTGGGCATCAGCGTGGCCAGCGTGGGATTGCGCCGCGAACCCACGGGCGCGCCGGCCGGCTGGCACGGGGATGTCGTCGCCACCGCCAAGCGCGACCTGCAGGCCGGCCAGATCCTGGACGGCGAAGGCGGCTACACGGTCTATGGCCGGCTGATGCCCGCGCCCGATTCGGTCGAGGAAGGCTATCTGCCGCTGGGGCTGTCGCATCAGGTCAAGCTGAAAAATCCGGTGCGCCAGTCGCAGGCGATCCGCTGGCGCGACGTGGAATACGACGACCGCTCGACAGCGGTGCAGTTCCGCCGGGAAATGGAACAGACCTTCGCGTAGCGCCTGCGCGGGCCGGCCCGCGCGATTCGCGCGGGCGGCATGGACTACGTGCCTAACTGCGTGGCGAGGCCTGCGCGGCCTAGCTCTTACCCTGCCCTAGACCGGGGCGGGACGCTCGGCCTGGAACAACCGCAGGCGGTCGGCCGCGTTGCGCAAATGCTGCTCGGCCGCGCGGCCGGCGGCGTCCGGATCGCCGCCTTCGATCGCGGCGAAGATGGCCTGGTGCTCGCTCTGCACCGCGGCCATGCGCTCGGCGTACCGGCGCGCCGTGTTGTTGCGCGCGCTGCGGATGACGCGGCGCACATTGGCTTCCAGGTAGTCGTTCAGCGCCACCAGGTGCGGGTTGTGCGTCGCCAGCACGATGGCCTGGTGGAACTGGTAGTCCTCTTCGTCGCCCAGCTTGTCGTTGATCAGCGCGTACTCCATACCCACCAGCGCCTGGCGGATCTTCTTCAGGTCGGGCTCGGTGCGGCGCTGGGCGGCATAGCGCGCCGCGGTGACCTCGATGGACAACATCAACTCCAGGATGTGCTCCAGGTCCTGGTTGTCGCCCGGCGTGGGAGCGGCGATACGGAATGCGTTCTTCTGGAAATTCGGGTCGACGAACACGCCGCTGCCTTGCTGCGACGTAACCAGGCCCTCGGACTTCAGGCGAGCCAGGGCCTCGCGCACGACGGCGCGGCTGACCGAGTACATTTCGGTCAGCCGTTTTTCGGTGGGCAGGCGGTCGCCGGGGGCCAGCACGCCTTGGCGTATCTGGTCGGCCAGCGCATCCGCCACCGCCGCGGACAGCGAGCTCCGGGGCGCGGCGCGCGGCGGATCTTGTTCTGGACTGGGCTGCATGTGGAATCGTTGGAACGTGAGGGCGGCGCGCGGGTGCGGCAGCCGTGTTTATAGGAATGTCTCGCGTGGTTGTCCCGACACGATGCCGCGGCGACGTCTTTGAAAATTATAGGATTTTTGCCGGTTCTGCTGGGGCGCCGCCGCGTGGCGCGCTATGCGATATAGATGCCGCCGTTCACCTGCATGACCTCGCCCGTCACAAAGCCGGCCAGCGGCGAACACAGGAAGGCGATAGCCCCGGCGATTTCCTCGGGCGTGCCGAAACGGCGCAGCGGCGTGCTTTCCAGCAGTTGCGCGCCCTTCTGGCCGATCAGGTCGTGCGTCATGGACGTGGCGATGATGCCGGGCGCCACCGCGTTCACGCGGATCTGCGGCGCCAGTTCCAGCGCCAGGCTGCGGGTAAAGCTCTGCACCGCGCCCTTGGACGCGGAATAGGCGGCATGCGCATAGCTGCCGCGCTGCGCGGCCAGCGACGTCAGCAGCACGATGGAACCATCATGCCGGAGGTGGCGCTGGGCGGCGCGGCACGCGTAGAACGTGCCGTCCAGGTTGACCCGCATCAGCGTGCGCCAGGCCTCGTCGCTGGTGTCCTTGACCAGTTGCTCGGGGTAGATGCCGGCGCAATGGACCAGGTGGTCCAGCCCGCCGAAATGCCGGGCCGCCGCCTCGAACACCCGTTCGCAGTCGTGCGATAGCGACACGTCCAGCACATGGGTGTAGACCCGCTGCCCGCTGGGGTCCAGCTCGGCGGCAACGTCCTGCAGCCGCGCGTTGTCGATGTCCGTCAGCACCAGCCTTGCGCCGTGCGCGGCCATGAGGCGCGCCGTGGCCAGGCCGATCCCGTTACCCGCGCCCGTGATGGCGGCAACCTGCCCTTCAAACGAAATCATTCCGTCTCCTGAAACGCTGTTTTTTATCGGGCGCGTCTGTCTGCATGCCGCCGCGGTTATCAGGATTGAACTCCTGAATCCACTGCTTGACACGAGAAAAACGCTTGCCCTATGATTTATCGGACAACTTAATAAAGTTGCCTGACAACTTGTCTGACAAAGCGTAAATCAAGTGCCGCTTTCAGGCAAGTTCGTCAGAAAAACACGGCGCCACGCCGCATAACAGGCAGGGGACAACCAGGTGAACTTCACCGGCAGCATGACCGCATCCGCGCCATTGGCACGTCCGATCGCGCACCTTCAGACGCCCCGGCGGCTTCATGCCCTGTCCGGCCGGCGTATCGCTGCGGCGCATTCCGCGTCCGTGGCCCGCGCCATCCCCCCGTCCCCGCACCGCCACGCCCGCACGCCGTTCCGGCATGCAGCCGCCGCGGCCAGCACGCCTGCCTGATCAACGGATTCACCACACTCCCGTCCCACGGAGGAGACACGCATGAAATTGGCATTCACCACCGGCCTGCTGTGCCTGGCCGGACTCGCCGCGTCGGCCCAGGCCGCGCCCGTCAAGATCGGTCTGATCGAAACGCTGTCGGGGCCGCAGGCCTCGACCGGCCTGATGTTCCGCGCCGCCGTCAAATATGAGCTGGACCGCATCAACGCGGCCGGCGGCTGGAACGGCCAGCCGCTGGAACTGGTCGAGTTCGACAACCAGGGCGGCCCCGTGGGCGCGTCCGACCGCTTCCGCGCCGCGGCCGCGGAAGGCGTGCAGGTCCTGGTGCAGGGCTCGTCGTCGGCCATCTCCGGCCAGCTCACCGAAGACGTGCGCAAGCACAACCTGCGCAACCCGGGCCGCGAAGTCGTGTTCCTGAACGTCGGCGGCGAAGCGCTGGAGCTGACCGGCCAGAAGTGCCACTTCTACCACTTCCGCTTCACCACCAACGCCGACCTGCGCGTGAAGTCCCTGGCGTCCGTGATGTCGGCCGATGGCACGCTGGGCAAGCGCGTGTACGCCATCAACCAGAACTATTCCTGGGGCCAGGACATGGAAGGCGCCACCGAGCGCTTCGCCAAGCAGTACGGCTACGAAGTGGTGGGCAAGACGCTGCACGAGGTCAACAAGATCCAGGACTTCGCGCCCTACGTGGCGCGCATCCGCTCGGCCACGCCCGACACGGTGATCACCGGCAACTGGTCCAACGACCTGCTGCTGCTCATGAAGGCCACGCAGGCCGCCGGCCTGAAGGTGCGCTTCGCCACGGTGTTCCTTGACCAGGTGGGCAATCTGGCCAATGCCGGCGACGTCGCGCTGGGCCATTACATCGCCCATCCGTACAACATCGAAGCCGCCGGCGACGAAGGCGCCAAGTTCGCCGAGGACTACAAGTCCAAGACCGGCCACTACCCCAGCTACACCGAGCCGCAGACGGTCATCGGCGTGCGCTTCCTGGGCGAGGCCCTGAAGCAGGTCAAGCCGCAGGACGGCAAGCTGTCCGTGCCCGAACTGGCTCGCGCGCTGGAGAAGGTCACCTACACCTCGGCGCTGGGCGACTACACGATGCGCGCCGAAGACCATCAGGTGCAGTTGCCGATGGTGGTGTCCAAGGTCAGCAAGAACGCCAAGTACAAGGCCGACGGCACCGACATGGGCTTCGAACCCGTGAAGGTGCTGGCCGCGGCGGATGTGTCCGCGCCGGTGCAGGCCACCTGCAAGATGCAGCGCCCGAACTGAGGCGGCACGGCGGGCCGCGCAGCGTCGAAGGCAACGCGCGGCCCGCCGGCGCCCATCAATAACAAGCGCACCCCGGCGCGGGCCGGAAAAAACAAGGTGCGCGATCGCTCGCGGGACGCTCGGCGTCCCAGCGCAAGATTTATGGAGCGGACATGGAATTCTTTACCGTCTCGCTGTTGAACGGCGTGATTTACGGCCTGCTGCTATTCATGGTGTCGGCGGGCCTGACACTGATTTTTGGAATGATGGGCGTGCTGAACTTCGCGCACGCCTCGTTCTACATGATAGGCGCCTACGCGGCCTACACCCTGACGCCCGTCACGGGCTTCTGGACGGCGCTGGTGCTGGCCACGGTCATCGCCGGCGTGCTGGGCATGGGCGTCGAGCGCTTCTTTCTGCGCCGCGTCCACAAGTTCGGCCACGCGCAGGAACTGCTGGTGACCTTCGGGCTGGCGTTCATCGTCGCCGAACTGATCAAGCTGTTCTATGGCGACTTTCCCGTCGATTACCGCGTGCCGCAATTCCTGAACTTCGCGGCGTTCCGCGTGTTCGATGCGGACTATCCCTTCTACCGCCTGATGATGGGCGGCGTGTCGCTGGCGATGTTCGGCGTGATCTACCTGCTGCTGTCGCGCACCCGCGTGGGCATCGTGGTGCGTTCGGCCATCTACCGGCCGCGCATGGCCGAAGCGCTGGGACACAACGTGCCGCTGGTGTTCATGAGCGTGTTCGGCGTGGGCGCGGCCATGGCGGGACTGGCCGGCGCGGTGGCGGGCGCGTTCTACACCACCAATCCGAACATGGCGCTGGAACTGGGCGTGCTGGTATTCGTGGTGGTCGTGGTCGGCGGCCTGGGCTCGCTTGAAGGCGCGATGATCGCATCGCTGCTGATCGGACTGATCAGTTCGTTTTCGGTCGGCATCGACGCCAGCCTCGCCACCCTGTTCGGCCTGTTCGGCGCCGGGGAATGGGCGGAAAGCGTGGGCGGCCTGATGACCGTGAAGATCTCCAGCCTGGCCGCGACCCTGCCCTTCCTGCTGATGCTGGTGGTGCTGCTGGTCAAGCCGTCGGGACTGAAGGGAGAACAGGCATGAGCCAGACCGTGACCCATACCCGCCGCGCCACCGGCGCGCTGCTGCTGATCCTGTGCGTGGCCGCGTTGTGCGCGCTGCCCTGGCTGCTGCCCCCGGGCCAGCTCGTGGCCGCCGTGCAGATGCTGATCGCCGCCCTGTTCGCCTGCGCCTTCAACCTGCTGGCCGGCCAGGGCGGCATGCTGTCCTTCGGCCATGCCGCGTACTTCGGCGTCGGCACCTTCGCCACCATCCATGCCATGAATGCGCTGGGCGGCGCGGGCCTGCTGCCCACACCCCTGATGCCGCTGGTGGGCGGCGTGGCCGGCCTGCTGTTCGGCCTGGTCGCCGGCTGGTTCGCCACCATGCGATCGGGCGTGTACTTTTCGATGATCACGCTGGCGCTGGCCGAACTGCTGCACGCGCTGGCGCCGCACCTGAAAGGCGTGTTCGGCGGCGAGGCGGGCGTGTCCGCCATGCGCATGCCGGCCTGGGGCTTTACCTTCGGGTCCGACATCGAGGTGTACTTCCTGGTGCTGGCCTGGGTGCTGATCTCGCTGGCGGCGCTGTACGGCCTGACCCGCACCCCGCTGGGCCGGCTGACGCTGGGCCTGCGCGAAAACGCCACCCGCTTGCGCTATCTGGGCTACCGCCCGCATGCGCTCAAGACCATGGTGTTCGCGCTGTCGGCCATGTTCGCCGGCATCGCGGGCGGCCTGCAGGCCCTGAACATCGAAGCCGGCAACTACGTGCTGTTCGAGGTCAAGCTGTCCACCGACGCGGTGCTGTTCGCCTACATCGGCGGTGTCAACGCGTTCCTGGGCCCCGTGCTGGGCGCCTCCATCCTGACCTTCCTGTCGCAGACGCTGGCCGACATCACGCGGTCCTGGCTGCTGTACCAGGGCATCCTGTTCGTGCTGGTGATGCTGTTCGTGCCGGACGGTCTGGTGGGACTGGTGCAGCGCGCTTCCAAGTCGCTGCGCGAACGCGGCCTGGCCAACTGGCTGCCGCGCGCCGCGGTATCGGTGGCCGGCGGCGTGCTGCTGACCGGCGCCACCGTCTTTGCGGTGGAGCTGCTGCAGCGCATGTTCGCCCGCGATTACCGGGCCCTGCTCGCCATGAACCCCGAGGCCGGTTGGCCCGCCATCCCGCTGTTCGGCCAGGACTGGGCACCGCTTGCCGTGTCCACCTGGCTGGTGCCGCTGGCGCTGTTCGCCGCCGGCCTCGCGGCCTGCCGCTGGGCACGGGCCCTGTGGCGCGACGCCGGTGAAGCCGCCCCCTTGCTGGAGCCCGCCAAATGAGCCACGAAATCCTGACCCTGACCGACGTGCGCAAGTCCTTCGGCGAAGCGCAGATCATCCGCGGTGTGAATCTTGCGATCGAAGCCGGTGAACGCCACGCCGTCATCGGCCCCAACGGCGCTGGCAAATCCACCCTGTTCCACCTGATGTCGGGCTCGTTCGCGCCCACCTCGGGCGACATCAACCTGCGCTCGCGGTCCATCGGCGGCCTGGCGCCCGAGGCCATCAACCGCCTGGGGCTGGCGCGCTCGTTCCAGATCACCAACGTGTTCCCGCGCCTGTCCGTGCGCGAGAACCTGCGGCTGGCGGTGCTGCGCATGCACGGGCTGGTCTACAACTTCTGGCGGCCCATCGCGCGCAACCGCGCCGTGAACGAGGACGTGGACCGCCTGCTGGAAAAGGTGCGGCTGACGGCCAAGCAGGACACCGCGGCGGGCGACCTGAACTACTCCGAGCAGCGCTCGCTGGAAATCGGCATGACGCTGGCGTCGCGCCCGAAGGTGATCCTGCTGGACGAGCCCATGGCCGGCATGTCGCAGCACGAGGTCGACTACACGGTCGAGCTCATCAAGGAAGTGACGCGCGACTGCACCCTGCTGATCGTCGAGCACGACATGCAGGTGGTGTTTTCGCTGGCAGACCGCATCAGCGTGCTGGTCTACGGGGAAATCCTGGCCACCGGCACGCCCGCCGCCATCCGCGGCGACGCCCGCGTGCGCGAAGCCTACCTGGGAGAGGAAACGGTATGACGACGCAATCCCCCCTGTTGTCGCTGCAGGGCGTGCACGCCCATTACGGCAAGAGCCACATCCTGCACGGCATCGACCTGTCCATCGGGCGCGGTGAAGTCGTCAGCCTGCTGGGGCGCAACGGCGCGGGCCGCTCCACCACCATGAAGAGCATCATGGGCCTGGTGAACGTGACCGGCGGCCGCATCGCCATGGAAGGCCGCGACATCACCAACAAGCGTCCCTTCGAGATCGCGCGCGCGGGCCTGGGCTTCGTGCCCGAGGAACGCGAGGTCTTCGCCAACCTCACCGTGGACGAGAACCTGCGCATGGGCGAGCAGCCCCGGCGCGAGGACGCGCCCTTCTGGACCGTGGCGCAGATGTTCGATTACTTCCCGCGCCTGAAGGAACGCAGCAACACCCGCGCCGGCAACCTGTCCGGCGGTGAACAGCAGATGCTGACCATGTGCCGCTCGCTGCTGGGCAATCCCAAGGTCATGCTGATCGACGAGCCCACCGAAGGGCTTGCGCCGAAGATCGTCGAGGTCATCGCCGACGTGATCCGGGACATCCACAAGCGCGGCGTGTCCGTCGTGCTGGTGGAACAGAAGCTGACCATCGCGCTGAAGGTGTCCACCCGCGTCAGCGTCATGGGCCATGGCCGCATCGTGTTCGAAGGACCGCCCGCGCAACTGCATGAGCGCCAGGACGTCGTCCAGGAATGGCTGGCGGTCTGACCCCGGCCACACTCACCTCTACAGGCACACACCTTGGACCACACTACAGAAGTCATCCATAGCGACCTGCGCGGCCAGACCGTCGTGATCACCGGCGGCGCCAAGGGCATCGGCTATTCCACCGCCCAGGCCTTCGTACGCCAGGGCGCGCGCGTCGCGCTGCTGGACATGGACGCCGCGGCGCTGGACGCGGCGGTCGCGGGCCTTGGGGCCTTGGGCGGCGAGGCCCTTGCCGTCCAGGCGTCCGTCACCGACGCCGACGCGGTCGAACGCGCCTTCGCCCAGGTCGAGCAGGCCTGGGGCGGCATCGACGTGCTGGTCAACAACGCCGGCATTTCGGCCAACAAGCCCACGCTGGAAGTGACCGTGGACGAATGGCGCCGCGCGGTGGACATCAACCTGACCGGCGTCTTCCTGTGCGCGCAGGCCGCGGGCCGGCGCATGGTGCCGGCCGGTTCGGGCAGCATCATCAACCTGGCCTCCATGTACGGCGTGGTGGCGGCCCCCGACCGCGCCGCCTACTGCGCCACCAAGGGCGCGGTGGTGCTGCTGACCGAAACGCTGGCCGTGGAATGGGGGCCGATGGGCGTGCGCGTCAACGCGCTGGCGCCCGGCTATGTCGAGACCGATCTGGTGCGCGACCTGGCCGCGCGCGGCCGGCTGGACCCCGAACGCCTGAAGCAACGCACCCCCCTGCGCCGCATGGCGCAGCCGGCCGAGATGGCCGACCTGGCGGTCTTCCTGGCCTCGCGCCAGGCCGCCTACATCACCGGACACACCCTGGTGGCCGATGGCGGCTGGAGCCGCTACAGCTACCTCTAACCGCACCGACGCACAAAAACATTCTGGAGATTCACTCATGGCCACCTACCAACCGCTCGAGCCCCAGGCGCCCTGGCGGCAACTGACGGCCGAGGCCTCGGACTGGCAGCAGGCGGACCCCGCCCTGCTCGGCACGATGCTGACCCAGCTTCACTGGATCCGCGCCTTCGAAGAAGCCGTGCTGGAACTGGCCGCCGAAGGCCTGGTGCACGGCCCCGCGCATTCGTCGGTGGGCCAGGAAGGCGGCGCCGTGGGCTCGGTGCTGGCCCTGGGCGCCGGCGACCAGATCAACGGCTCGCACCGCGGCCACCACCAGTTCCTGGCCAAGGCGCTGCAGCACGTGGCGCCGCTGGGCCAGGACCCGCGCAACCCGGTCACGCCCGCCATCGACGAGGTCCTCCACAAGACGCTGGCAGAGATCATGGGCCTGGCGGACGGCTATTGCCGCGGCCGTGGGGGCAGCATGCATCTGCGCTGGCTGGAAGCGGGCGCGCTGGGCACCAACGCCATCGTCGGCGGCGGCGTGCCGCTGGCGGCCGGCGCGGGCTGGGCGCACAAGCACGCCGGCACCGACCGCGTGGCCGTGACCTACTTCGGCGACGGCGCGGTGAACATCGGGTCCGTGCTGGAAACGATGAACCTCACCGCCGCCTGGAAGACGCCGCTGTGCTTCTTCATCGAGAACAACCGCTACGCCGTGTCCACGACGGTCGAAGAATCCACCGCCGAACCGCGCCTGTCGGCGCGTGGCCTGGCCTTCAACATCCCGTCATGGAAGGTCGACGGCATGGACCCGCTGGCGGTACACCTGGCCATGTCGGAAGCCGTGACGCACATGCGCGCGGGCAAGGGTCCGACCATCGTTGAAGTGGACGTCTACCGCTTCTTCCACCAGAACGGCCCCTTCCCCGGCAGCGCCTTCGGCTACCGCACGAAGGATGAAGAGGCGCAGTGGCGCCTGCGCGATCCGCTGGACCGGATCGCGTCGGAGATGATCGCCCGCAAGCTCGTCACGCAGGCCGAGGTGGACGCGCTGCGCCAGCGCTGCAAGGACGTGATGAAGGACGTGTCCGGCCGGCTGACCGAGGCCGCTGACGGCGGCAAGCGCCGCGTGCGCGCCGACCTCTGGCCCAGCCCCGGCTTCCGCGACGTGGGCCTGCGCAGCGATGGCTCGGAACTGGCGGGCCTGCGCTACCAGGAAGCCTCGGACCACACCGGCGCCAAGATCGAACGCAAGTTCGTCGACGCGGTGGCCGACGTGCTGGACCGGCGCATGGAGACGGATGCGGGCGTGGTCGTGCTGGGCGAAGACGTGCACCGCCTGAAGGGCGGCACCAACGGCGCCACGCGCGGCCTGAAGGACAAGTACCCGGACCGCGTGCTGGGCACGCCGATCTCCGAGAACGCCTTTGCGGGCCTGGGCGGCGGCCTGGCTATGGACGGCCGCTACCGGCCCGTCGTGGAATTCATGTACCCCGACTTCATGTGGGTCGCGGCCGACCAGATCTTCAACCAGATCGGCAAGGCGCGCCACATGTTCGGCGGCGATATCGACATGCCCTTCGTGCTGCGCACCAAGGTCGCGATGGGCACGGGCTACGGCTCGCAGCATTCGATGGACCCGGCCGGCATCTTCGCCACCGCGCCCGGCTGGCGCATCGTCGCCCCGTCCACGCCCCACGACTACATCGGCCTGATGAACACGGCGCTGGCCTCCAAGGACCCGGTGCTGGTCATCGAGCACGTGGACCTGTACGCCTCGTCGGGCGACGTGCCCGACGGCGACCTGGACTACGCGATCCCGTTCGGCCGCGCGCACGTGCGCCGCGAGGGCGGCAAGGTCACCATCCTGACCTACCTGTCCATGGTCAGCCGCGCGCTGGCGGCTGCCGAGGCCGCGGGCGTGGATGCGGAAATCATCGACCTGCGCACGCTGGACCGCGCCAGCCTCGACTGGGACACCATCGGCGCCAGCATCAAGAAAACCAACAACGTGCTGATCGTGGAGCAAGGCGCCCGCGGCACGTCCTACGGCGCCATGCTGGCCGACGAGATCCAGCGCCGCTACTTCGACTGGCTGGACCAGCCGGTCAAGCGCGTCACCGGCGGCGAGGCCTCGCCCAGCATCTCGAAGGTGCTGGAACGCGCCGCGTTCGCCGATACCGACGAGGTGATGGCGGGCCTGGCCGACGTGCTGGCGGACCTGGGAGAACCGGCATGAGCGCCCTGCACATGACCGTGCCGATGGAGGTCGGCATCTGCTGCGCGAATCTGGATGCGCTGCTGGCCTTCTATACGGATGTGGTCGGGCTGACGCTCGTGAATCGCGTGATGGTGCCCGCCGACAAGGCCCGCGCCACGGGCCTCACGCAGCACGGCTACGACGTGGCGCGCCTGCAGACGCCATATGGCGAACGCATCAAGCTGCTGCAGCCCGCCGCCGCCCCCGAGCCCGCCGCGCGCGGCAAGGCCATCCTGGACCGCCAGGGCGCCGCCTACCTGACCTTCATCGTGCGCGACCTGCGCGGCGTGGTGCGCGCCCTGGAAGCCAAGGGCGTCGTCTTCGACAGCGCGCCCGCGCCGATGGAAGTGCGGCCGGGCACCTGGCTGGCCTTCTTCCGCGACCCCGAAGGCAACGTGCTGGAACTGGTCGAATACGACGACCCCGCCGCGTACCGGCCCGACCTGGCCGGCGCCGCTGAATAGGAAGAACATCGTGGCATACCTTATCAAGCTCCCCTCCGTTGCCGCAGACGCCTCGGGCGGCACCCTGCACCAGTGGCTCAAGAAGGAAGGCGACCGCGTCGCCGTGGGCGATGCACTGGCGGAAATCGAAACCGAGAAAGCCATCGTCGAGATCAACGCCGAACAGGCCGGCGTGCTGGGCCGCATCGTGGTCCAGGCCGGCCCGGCCTCGGTGCCCATCAATACCGTGATCGGCGTGCTGATCGTGGAAGGCGAGGATGCGGCTGCGATCGATCGCGCGCTGGCCGAGCACGGCGGGGCTGTGGCGGGCGGTGCTGCGGCAGGGGCGCCGGCAGGCGCAGCGCCCGCCGCAGCGACGGCTGCCGCAAGCGCTTCCGCACACGCTGCGTCAGGCAGCGCTCCGGGCGGTGCGGCGGTGACGCAGCAGCCAGCCGCGCTTCCGGGTGCTCCGGCGCCCGCAGCCAACGCCGCTGTTCCGGCCTCCGGCGCGCCCGTCCCCGGCGGCCGTCTCTTTGCGAGCCCCTTGGCCCGCCGCCTTGCCGCGCAATGGCACGTCGACCTGCTGGGCGTCACCGGCACCGGCCCGCATGGCCGCATCGTGCGGCGTGACGTCGAAACCGCGCGCGACCGCGCAGCGGCCGCGCCCGCCGCCGCGACGCCGCTGGCCGCCCGCCCCGCCGCGCGCCGCGTGCCGCACACCGGCATGCGCCGCGCCATCGCGCGCCGTCTCACGGAAAGCAAGCAGCACGTGCCGCACTTCTACCTGACCGTCGATTGCCGCATGGACGCGCTGCTGGCCCTGCGCACGCAAGCCAACCACGGCGGCGCGGTCAAGCTGTCGGTCAACGATTTCATCGTGCGCGCGGCCGCGCTGGCGCTGCGCGAGGTGCCGGAAGTGAACGCCTCCTGGCATGACGACGACATCGAGTATCACGCCGGCGCCGACATCTCGGTGGCGGTGGCGACCGACGGCGGCCTGGTCACGCCCATCGTGCGCGATGCCGACGTGAAGCCGCTGTCCGCCATCTCGGCCGAGATCGGCGAGCTGGCCGGACGCGCCAAGGTCAACCGGCTCAAGCCCGAGGAATTCACGGGCGGCTCGCTGACGGTGAGCAACCTGGGCATGTACGGCATCAGCCAGTTCGCCGCCATCATCAACCCGCCGCAAGCCGCCATCCTGGCCGTGGGCGCGGCCGAGCGCCGCCCGGTCGTGGACGAGGACGGGCAGCTTGCCGCCGCCACTGTCATGACGGTGACGCTGTCGGCCGACCACCGCGTGGTGGACGGCGCGGTCGGCGCGCGCTGGCTGGCCGCGTTCCGCGCGTTGATCGAAAACCCCGTGCGCATCCTGCTGTGAGCCTCGCCATGACGAAGACGACGTTTGACCTTGCCGTGGTGGGCGGCGGACCCGGCGGCTACGTTGCCGCGATCCGCGCCGCGCAGCTCGGCATGTCCGTGGCGCTGGTGGAGCGCGCCGAACTGGGCGGCATCTGCCTGAACTGGGGATGCATTCCCACCAAGGCGCTGCTGCACAGCGCCACGGTGCTGCGCGCCTGCCAGGAAGCGGCGCAGTACGGCGTGACGGGCGCGGGCGAAGCGCGCCCCGACCTGGCCGCCATGGTCGCCCGGTCCCGCAAGGTGGCCGGCCGTCTGGGCCAGGGCGTCGCGCACCTGATGAAGAAGAACGGCGTGTCGGTGTTCGCCGCCAGCGCCAGGCTTGCCGGATCCGGCAGGCTGTCGCTGGACAACGGCGCCACGCTGTCCGCCCGGCACATCGTCCTGGCCACCGGCGCGCGCGCCCGCGAACTGCCCGCGCTGCCCGTCGGCGAACGCATCTGGGCCTACCGCCAGGCGCTGGTCCCCGCCGAGATCCCGAAATCGCTGCTGGTCGTGGGCGCGGGCGCCATCGGCGCGGAGTTCGCCAGCTTCTACCGCGCGGTGGGCGCCGAGGTCACGCTGATCGACATGACGCCGGAAATCCTGCCGCAGGAAGACGCTGAAGTTTCGCAACTGGCGCGCAAGGCCTTCGAAAAACAAGGCATCCGCGTGGTGACCCGGTGCGCGGTGACGGCCTCGACGCAGACCGCCACGGGCGTGAAGGTAACGCTGGAGCAGGACGGCCACAAGACCGAACAGGACTTCGACCGCGTCATCGTCGCCGCCGGCATCGTCGGCAATGTGGAGAACCTGGGCCTGGAACAGACCCGCGTGAAGGTCGAGAAGACGCACATCGTCACCGACGGCCTGTGCCGCACCGGCGAGCCGGGCGTCTACGCGATCGGCGACGTGGCCGGCGCGCCGTGGCTGGCGCACAAGGCCAGCCATGAAGCCGTGCTGTGCGTGGAAGCCATCGCCGGCAAGCCCGCGCACCCCATCGACCCGCTGCGCATCCCCGCCTGCACCTACTCTTACCCGCAGGTGGCCAGCATCGGCATGACCGAGGCCCGGGCCCGCGAGTCCGCCAGGCAGACAGGCGGCGAGATCCGTGTCGGCAGGTTCACCTTCGCGGGCAACGGCAAGGCCATCGCAATGGGCGAGGACCAGGGCCTGGTCAAGACCGTGTTCGATGCGAAGTCAGGCGAACTGCTGGGCGCCCACATCATCCATCCGGAGGCGTCCGAGCTGATCACGGGCTATGGCGTGGCGGCATCGCTGGAGGCCACCGAGGAAGACCTGATGCACACGGTGTTCGCGCATCCGACGCTATCGGAAACGCTGCACGAGTCGGTGCTGGCGGCGTTTGGGCGGGCGCTGCACGCGTAAGGCGCGGCGGGGTGCGCAACTGACCGGCGCCCATTCCGCTTGGGAGCCGGACACCGGCGCATCACTCGGGCGCCTGACATCCGGGCATCGCGCCCTAGATCCGCCCCGCGTAGAAGTCCAGGAAACACGCAATGCGCCGCGAAAGCTGCGTGTTGCGGTAATACACGGCGTGCATGGGCTGCAGGTAATCGGTGTATTCGCTTTCCAGCACCTTCACCAGCCGCCCGGCCTGGATGTCTTCGCGCACCACGAAGTCCGACAGGCAGGCAATGCCCACGCCGCGCAACGCCAGTTGCCGCTGCGTTTCGCCACTGGACGTGGCGAGCGTCGGCGTCGCCTGGTAGCTGGTGCCGCCCGCGTGGCGCAGCGGCCAGACATTCAGGCTTTCCGGCTGGGTGAAGCCCAGCACCTCATGATCGGCCAGATCCTCCACCGTCCTGGGCGCGCCGCGACGCGCCACGTACTCCGGACTGGCCATCATCCAGCGCGGCGACGGCCGCAGCGGCCGCGCGTGCAGGGTCGAATCCGTCAGCGGCCCCATCCGCAGCGCCACGTCGGTGCGATGCTCCATCAGGTCCACGATGCGGTCGTTGCTGGTCAGTTCCAGCGAAATCTCCGGGTACTCGCGCCGAAACTCCGCCACGTGGGGCACCACGCAATGCAGCATCACCGGCACCGACGCATCCACCCGCAGGCGGCCGGCGGGACGTTGATGCACCATGCGCATGCATTCCTCGGCCTCTTCGAGCGACGCGACGATCTGCCGGGCCTTGGGCAGAAAATGCCTGCCCTCTTCGGTCAGCTCCATGCGGCGCGTGGTGCGGTTGAGCAGCGTCACGCCCAGGTCTTCTTCCAGGCGCTGCAGGCCCCGGCTGACGCCCGACGCGGTCTGGCCGAGCATTTCGGCGGCGGCGCTCAGCGAGCCCGCGTCGACCACGCCGAGGAACAGGCGCAGGGCTTCGGAGTTCAGGGACATTTATCGCGCTCCGGTGGATGTCGTGGGATTTTATCGGGGCAACCCGTCGCGAACCGTGCCCGCCACGGCCGCCTGGCACAAAAAAAGCGGCGCACGAAGCGCCGCTTTCCTCAGCAACCGGCGATCAACCGATCAGCGCTTGCCCTTCTGCTTCAACTGCGACAGATCCCGCACCGCGCCGCGATCCGCCGACGTCGCCAGCGCGGCATACGCCTGCAGCGCCTGCGACACCACGCGCTCGCGTCCCACCGGCTCCCAGCCGTCCGCGCGCGCGTCCATTGCCGCGCGGCGGCGGGCCAGTTCCTCGTCGGAGACGGCCAGGTGCATCTTGCGGTTCGGGATGTCGATCTCGATCACGTCACCCTCTTCCACCAGGCCGATCGTGCCGCCTTCGGCCGCTTCCGGCGATGCGTGGCCGATCACCAGGCCCGACGAACCGCCCGAGAAGCGGCCATCGGTGAAGAGCGCGCAGGTCTTGCCCAGGCCCTTGGACTTCAGGTAGGACGTGGGATACAGCATTTCCTGCATGCCCGGACCGCCCTTGGGGCCTTCGTAGCGGATCACCACCACGTCGCCCGCCACGATCTGGTCGCCCAGGATGCCTTCCACGGCGTCGTCCTGGCTTTCGAAGACACGCGCGCGGCCCGTGAAGACCCATTGCGACTCGTCCACGCCGGCCGTCTTCACGATGCAGCCCTTTTCAGCCAGATTGCCGTACAGCACGGCCAGGCCGCCATCCTTGGAATAGGCGCTTTCCTTGCTGCGGATGCAGCCCGTCTTGCGGTCGGTGTCCAGCGTCAGGAACGTGGCGTCCTGGCTGAAGGCGACGGTGGTCGGGATGCCGCCGGGGGCCGCGCGGTAGAACTTCCGCGCTTCCTCGCTGGCGTCGCCGGCCACGTCCCACTTCTGGATCGCGTTGCCCAGCGTGCCGCTGTGTACGTTGCCGCAGGTCAGGTCCAGCAGGTCCGCGCGCGCCAGCTCGCCCAGGATGCCCAGGATGCCGCCCGCGCGATGCACGTCTTCAATGTGGTACTTGTCGGTCGCGGGCGCCGCCTTGCACAGGCAGGGCACCTTGCGCGAGATGCGGTCGATGTCGGCCATCGTGAAGTCCACGCCGGCTTCCTGCGCCGCGGCCAGCAAGTGCAGCACCGTGTTGGTCGAGCCGCCCATGGCCACGTCCAGCGCCATCGCGTTCTGGAACGCGCTCTTGGTGGCGATGCTGCGCGGCAGGACCGATTCGTCTTCTTCCACGTAATAGCGGCGGCACAGGTCCACGACCAGGCGCCCGGCCTGCTCGAACAGCCCCTTGCGCCAGGCATGCGTGGCCACGATGGTGCCGTTGCCCGGCAGCGCCAGGCCGATGGCTTCGGTCAGGCAGTTCATCGAGTTGGCGGTGAACATGCCGGAACAGGAGCCGCAGGTGGGGCAGGCGCTGCGTTCGATTTCGGCCACTTCGGCGTCCGACACCTTGGGGTCGGCGGCCTTGATCATGGCGTCGATCAGGTCGATCTTGGCGATGACCGAACCGTCGGTCGGCGACTTGACCTTGCCCGCTTCCATCGGACCGCCGGACACGAAGACGACCGGGATGTTCAGCCGCATGGCGGCCATCAGCATCCCCGGGGTGATCTTGTCGCAGTTCGAAATGCAGACCATGGCGTCGGCGCAGTGCGCGTTCACCATGTATTCCACCGAGTCGGCGATGAGTTCGCGCGACGGCAGCGAATACAGCATGCCCCCGTGGCCCATGGCGATGCCGTCGTCGACGGCGATGGTGTTGAATTCCTTGGCCACGCCGCCGGCGGCTTCGATTTCCTTGGCCACCAGCGCGCCCAGGTCGCGCAGATGCACGTGGCCCGGCACGAACTGCGTGAACGAATTCACCACCGCGATGATCGGTTTGCCGAAGTCACCGTCCTTCATGCCGGTGGCGCGCCACAAGGCGCGGGCGCCGGCCATGTTGCGGCCGTGGGTCGAGGTGCGGGAACGGTAGTGCGGCATGATTTTGTCTCGGGCTGTAGCTGTTAGCGTGGGCGGCAAAACGGTAAATAATACGCTGGTTCGGCCCCGGGCCGCCCTGGCCCCCGCCCGGGACCGGTGATCGGCCATCAGGCGGACGCCCACGCCCGCGCGCCTGAACTGCGCCCGACACGCCAAGCCCGCCCCGCGCCAGACGATCCCCAACGCGCCTTGCGGCCTCGGGCAGCAACGGCGCAGCGGGGCATCCGCCGCTCAGCGCCGCAACGCCAGCAGCGCATCCTGCAAATGGCGCAGCCCGCGGCTTAGCGGCTTGTCGCGGCGCAGGACGATGGCCAGATCGCGCGACAGGCGCGGCGTCAGCGAGCGCACCTCCAATGCATCGCGCCGCCCCGCGCCCGACACCGCCAGCCGGGGCAGCACCGCGCAGCCCAGCCCAGCCGCCACGATCTCCTTCATGGCTTCCGTGCTGCCCAGCTCCATGACGGGCTTGGCCGCCACGCCCGCCGCCTCGAACCAGTCATCCACCAGCCGGCGCGTGCGCGCGCCGGGTTCGAACAGCACCAGCGGCAATTGCGCCAGCGACTGCGGCGTCACGATAGAGGGAATGGCGGCGGCGTCCCGCGCGGGGAAGATCGCCACGAACTCGTCCTCCATCACGGGCGTCGCCTGGAACATGCGGCCGGGCGCCGGCAGCGTGATCAGCACGATGTCCAACGTGTTGCCCTCCAGCCCCCGCAGCATGTCCGCCGTATTGCCGGTGCTGGCCACGATGTCCAGCGCCGGAAACCGCCGGCGCAGATCGGCCAGCAGCGGCGGAAGCAGATAGGTGCAGGCGGTGGCGCCCGTGCCCAGACGGATCCGGCCGGACACCTGGGACGCATGCGCGGTCATGGCCTGCTCGGCCTGCGCCAGCGCGCCATCGATCACCCGTATGTGAGTCAGCAGCTCTGCCCCCGCCGCCGTCGGCCCCGCGCGGCGTCCCACGCGCTCCACCAGCTTCAGCCCGAAGCGCCGTTCAAGCTGCCGGATCTGCAGGCTGACCGCCGGCTGCGTCACCCCGCCCCGTTCGGCGGCGGCGGAAAAACTGCCCAGTTCGATGACCTGCGCAAACGTGCGCAAATGGTCCAGGTTCAGCCCGCGCATCGCGTCCATCCAAAGTTTTGCTTATGAAAACCATAATAGACCAAAGCTTTATTAATGGATGCGCTTGCCCCACACTGGCGTCTGCCTTTCCGACCCTTTCGACATCCTTCTCGCCGGCCATCCCATGTCGCCCCACGCCCCCACCGTCCTCATCCGCGACAGCGCGGAAGCCGATCTCCCCGCCATCAAGACCATCTACGCGCACCACGTGCAGCACGGCACCGCCTCGTTCGAGCTGGACCCCCCATCCATCCCCGAAATGCTTCAGCGCCGCAGCGCCGTCCTGGAAAAGGAAATGCCCTATCTGGTGGCCGAAATCAACGGCGAGGTCGTAGGCTATGCCTACGTCACCCCCTACCGCCCGCGCCCCGCCTACCGGCACACCGTGGAAGACTCGGTCTACGTCAAGGCCGGCCGCGCCGGCCTGGGCATCGGCGGCAAACTGCTCGCCGCCCTGATCGACCGCTGTACCGCCGCGGGCTGGCGCCAGATGCTGGCGGTGGTGGGCGACAGCCGCAACGCCGCCTCGCTGGCGCTGCACGCCAGCCAGGGCTTCCATCCCGTCGGCACCCTGCGGTCCGTAGGACACAAGCATGGCGAATGGCGCGACACCGTGCTGATGCAGCGCAGCCTGGGCGAAGGCGACGCAACGCCCCCGCAACGGCCGTGATTTCCCCGCGCGCCATCGTCTGCCTGGGCCTGACCCAGCTAGTGGGCTGGGGCGTGACTTTCTACCTGATCGGCGCCCTGGGTCCCGCCATGACCGCCGACCTGGGCTGGAGCTCCGCCACCGTCTACGGCGGCTTCTCCGCCGCCATCGTCGTCATGGCCCTGGTCTCGCCCGCCGCCGGCGCGGCCGTGGATCGCTGGGGCGGCCACCGTGTCATGCCCACGGGCGCCGTGCTGTCCGCGGCCGGCTGCGCCATGCTCGCCGCCACGCACTCCCCCGTCCTGTATTTCGCGGCCTGGGCGGCCCTGGGCGTCGGCATGCGCCTGTGCCTCTACGACGCCGCCTTCGCCTCCCTGGCCCGCGCCGCCGGCCCCGCCGCGCGCCGCCCCATGTCCCAGATCACCCTGTTCGGCGGCCTGGCCTCCACCGTGATGTGGCCCATGGGCCACGCCCTGTCCGAATGGCTGGGCTGGCGCGGCGCCGCCCTGGCCTACGGCGCGCTGGCGCTGTCCACGCTGCCGCTCTACCTGGCCCTGCCCCGGCAACGCTACGCCGCCACCAAAGCAGACGCCGGCAAAGCCTCCACGGGCCTGACCCGCACCCCTGCCGAACGCCGCCTGGCCGGCGCGCTGTACGCCGTGATCGCGATGCTCACCAACTTCCTGGCCGCCGGCAACGCCGCCCACCTGTTTTCACTGCTCTCCGGCCTGGGCCTGGCCGCCACCGCCGCCGTCGGCGTCGCCGCGCTCTGGGGCATCGGCCAATTCGCCGCCCGCCTCACCGACGTCATCCTGGGCTCCCGCCTGCACCCGCTGACCCTGAACCTCGCCGCGGGCGTCGCGCTACCGCTGTGCTTCCTGCTCGCCCTGCTGCCGCAAGACAAGCTCTACACCGCCGCCGCCTACACCCTGCTCTACGGCGCCTGCAACGGCCTGATGACCATCACCCGCGGCACGCTGCCGCTGGCCCTCTTCGACTTCCGCAGCTACGGCACCCTGGTCGGCGCCCTGCTGATCCCCAGCTTCCTGCTGACCGCCGCCGCCCCCATCGCCTACGCATTCATCATCGAAGCGCAAGGCGCACGCGCGGCAATGGCCGTCTCCGCCATCCTGGCAGCCATCATCGCCGCCGGCGCACTCATATTGAGATGGAAATTCATGGCGCGGGTCACCGACACATCCAGGGCGGACGCTCACTCGCGCAGCGCCACCGCCACGACGCAAAACACCGCGTAAGTCCCACAAGGCCGCCCGCGCGGCCGCCACGGGGCGGACCCCGCAAGACGCTCCAACACCCAAAGACGACGGCAAGAACCTGAAGAACCCCGCCCGCCCCAGCGGCCGGCAGGATTCAATCACTGGAGCCCGGCGCGTCGGCGGCCTGGGGTGCGCGGGGCGTGTAGATGCGCCCGACGGAATCCGAAGGCAGCCGCCGCAGGCGGCCACGAGGATGAGGACGGGGGGGCCCGCCTAGGGCAGTCCGGAGCGAAGGCTCCGGACCGCAATCGTAGCCCCGCGCACCCCAGGCCGCCGACGCGCCGGGCGTCTCAAGAACGCCCACGCCGCATGCCCCAAAAAAAACACAAAAACCAACCAGCCCGACAAAAACCCAAAAAACCATCACCCCTCAGCAGCAGAAGCCACCACCCACTTCTCCCACCCGATCTTCCTCAACTTGCAAGCCGGACACTCCCCGCACCCGTACCCCCAATCATGCCGAGCCCCCCGCTCCCCCAGATAGCAGGTATGGCTTTCCTCGACGATCGTCTCCACCAGCGCATCCCCGCCCAATTGGTAAGCCAGCGCCCAGGTCTCCGACTTATCGATCCACATCAAAGGCGTCTCGATCGTCACCCGCGACCCCAGCCCCAACCCCAGCGCCACCTGCTGCGCCTTGATCGTATCGTCGCGGCAATCCGGATACCCGGAAAAATCCGTCTCGCACAT
>RCUH01000504.1_pt1 | contig 39576 bp, 38 predicted proteins | sample 2166191 | NCBI WGS metagenome assembly RCUH01 (sample SAMN09932848, study PRJNA488358) | compost metagenome | feature: garden; material: soil; isolation source: compost soil in an enriched community after 214 h of incubation | place: Germany: Experimental Botanical Garden Goettingen | collected... | reverse complement strand
AGGAATCCAGCAAGCCCACTGCTCCGGTAGAGACGAAGCCTCCTGTTGTTACGCCAACACCGTCGCCGTCGCCTTCGCCGACACCGTCACCGACTCCAGAGCAGCCGGATCTTGCTCCACTGCTGGAAGGTGTAAATATTGCGACCTTGGCTAATGAAACCTACTACAAACAAGATGTAACGCCAACCTCCGAGCGTTCCGACATTAAGAAGGTCGAACTTTGGCAGGCATCCTATGGAATGTTCGGAAGAGGTTCATCTGAGCAGCTTGTTAATGGCTATACTACCTTAGGCGCCACGATCAGCGATGAAGCTTCTTATCATTTGAGGGTTACGGATAAATCGGATCATGTTGTGCAGACCTGGTTCACTATTGATAAAACAACCCCTAGTATTCAAGGCGTAAATTACCAGTCCCAGAATAGTGTGGGAGATCAATATGCTTATGATGCAGGTGATTATATTATGATCGCCTTCAATCGTTCGATTCAAAAATTTGATACTGCTGATATTGTTAATGCGGCAGCCTCGGAGAGTTTGCCTGAAGTTTACCCTGGTTTATCAGTAAAAGCAATTGAGGAAGCACTCAAGGAGAAGTCAACGGACTTTACTTTAGGTGATGGAGCGTCTCTGATCACTCAAAACTCTATGGATACTATCAAAAATGTTCCTTATGGCAATATTTTTAGACTTGTATTGGGTGAAGGCGCCAATATTCCTGCAGGGGGACTAACTATTAACTTAGATTCATCTAAGATTGTTGGCCCATCAGGATTAAAGCCCTCGAATCCTTTCACGCTTACGATTCCCTCAATCCCTGTGAATCATGCTCCCTCTGTCTCAAATGTTACGATTACGGGAGTTAATGAAGCAGGCAAGACGCTAACTGGTTCCTATGACTTTAGTGATGGGGACCTTGGCGATCTTGAAGGAGAAACAACTTACAAATGGTATAGAGTGGATAATGATGGTGTTAATCATAAAGAGGAAATAGTAGATGCCGTTGGCAAGACCTATACGCTTACTGCAGCTGACAGCGGACACAAAATTATTTTTGAAGTTACCCCATTTGACTCCAGAGGTAAAGCAGGCTTACCTATGGGAGGCTTAACTGATACGGATGTAACAGATCCAGCTCCAACCATTAGTGACCTGAATGAAATCGGCTTGAGTGCAAATACACCTGATACTCAGCTTTACCTGAAGCAATCGGTTATACCTACTTCACCAGATAGTGATATTATGGATGTGAAATTATCGAGAACTACTGATACAGGCCTCAACTATTATAATCATACGTATGATGTGGAAGTTACTGGTTATGAGTTCGGTGACAGCATAACTGAGAATGGATCATACGAGCTCGCTGTTACGGATAACGGAGGTCACACGACCAAATCCTATTTCACAATAGATACCCTTATGCCTGCATTATCCACTGAGGAACCTGTTACACAACAACAAATAGGAAATAACAGTTCGATTTATGATACCAGTGATTCGATATGGATTAATTTCAATGATCCTATTAAGAAATATACAGTAATGGATGATCAAGAAATTGAGGGTTTAGACACCGATAATGTCTTTACAATGGAGCAGCTTGAGAGTGCGCTCAACTCCATCGATTCTTCCTACACATTTGGAGATGGGGCTATGCTCTTTACTACTTCAACGGATGGAATCTATATTGGCGATGGCTCATATGCCAAGGAGTTTCAAATTATTCTAGGAGACAATGCAAATATACCTGCTACTGGAGTTACTATATCACTACCAACCTCTATCATCTCGGGACCTACGGGTATACATTCAGCCGAGTCTATCTCGGTCGATATTCCCGCTATATCTGGTTCGTCTAACGAGGGACCTGCTATTCCCGGGGGAGAATAACATATAGCAATCATTTCATTATGAAAAAGGATGGCCCGCAGGCGAAGATGCTTGCGTGCCATCCTTTTGCTTTTCTTGAACGCCAGCCAGATAAGGAGTTCTACCGCTATGCGGCTGGCATTCGTCCATATCAATGCTGTATGGCAGTTAGCTTAGTGATAAGCCGGCAGCCAGTCGCCATGGGCTTCAATCAAATCATCACACAGAGCTATGATATCATCGATGGACAATTCTGCTGCTGTATGCGGATCGAGCATCGCAGCATGATAAATGTGTTCCCGGCGTTTGGTCACGGCTGCTTCAATGGTCAGAAGCTGAGTATTGATATTGGTACGGTTCAGCGCCGCCAGCTGAGGGGGAAGGTTACCTATATACGTAGGTGATATTCCGCTCCTGTCCACTAGACAAGGTACTTCTACACAGGCCTCTTGTGGCAGATTCGTAATCAAACCGTTGTTCAGAACATTCCCGCCGATCTTGAAAGGTATATTCGTCTCGATGGCCTCCAAGATATAGGAAGCATATTCATGAGTCCGCTCGTGCTCCAGATTCACATTCCCAACCAGCTCATCCCTCATCCGCGTCCAGTTCGCAATCTGCTCGACACAACGGCGCGGGTATTCATCGAGTGGAATATTGAATTTCTCGATAAGTTCCGGATAACTCTTCTTGATAAAATAAGGGTGATATTCCGCATTATGCTCAGAGGATTCCGTGACATAATAGCCGAATTTCAGCATAAGTTCGAATCTTACCATGTCATCGTGCTTGCCTTCCCTCTGCTTCTCCAGCGCTCTCCGCTTAATTTCCGGATACAGATCCACACCGTCCCGGGATGCCTCGAGCAGCCAGGCCATATGATTAATCCCCGCAATGCGTGTCTTGACTCCAGTCGTGTCCATACCTAAAGTCTCAAATAGACGTGGTACACATACCTGAACACTGTGGCATAACCCGACGGAGTTCACTCCTTCGTAACGACTCATGTAATTGGTCAGTACGGCCATGGGATTCGTATAATTCAGGAAGAGGGCATCCGGGCATACCTCACGGATATCCGCCGCAAACTGCTCAAGCACCGGGATCGTCCGCAGATTACGAAAGATTCCCCCTATCCCCACAGTATCGGCAATCGTCTGGCGAAGACCATACTTCTTCGGAATTTCAAAATCCGTGATTGTGCAGGGATCATATCCGCCTACCTGGATTGCGTTAATGACATACTTGGCCCCGCGTAGCGCTTCCTTCCGGTCAGCATATGCCTTAATGCGGCAGCGGCTTCCTGACGTTGTACGAATGTTGTTCAGCATCGTCTCCGAATCCTTGAGCCGCTCAGGATTAATATCGAACAGAGCGATTTCGAAATCCTGCAGAGCTGGAGTGAGCATGCAATCTCCAAGAACATTTTTTGCAAAAACTGTACTTCCTGCGCCTAAAAATACGATTTTATCCATATTGCTTCAGCCTCCTTAAATAACCTCAACATGTATTGATAACGCTTTCTATGCACTTAACTATAAAACACTAATGATCCGTTGGGCATGGAACATTGCCATCAACATATGGACATTTGTCGTTTGAATGATGCGGCCACCCCGGTCTTTCACTCCTCATATTTCAATAATGTGCCCATGACATTCGAAGAGTTGAAGTAGTTATTGTAAGCAGCTTCCGCATGGATCAGCGGGACACAATCGGATATAAGCGGTGAAACCGAGATTCGCTTCTCGGCTAACAGGCGAATATACTCCCCGATGTTCCTCCCCTCTGTCCAACGCACGTAGCCAATCGGGTAATCCCTGTTTTCATTTTCGTAACTGCTATCGTATCTGCCTGGTCCTCCCGCTCTCGAGATCAGAACCTGTGCTTCTTTACCGAACATAAGCCTTCTGGAAAAGGACGTGGATATGTCGCCGACAATGATTATTTTCCCCTTGTCCCGAATCCACTCCAGTGAACTGTTAATTAACTCATCGTTGCTGCCTCCCACACAAAGAATTACGCAGTCCGCACCGTGTCCGTCGGTTACCCTGGAGAGCTGCTCCTGCAGCAGCTCCTGCTTAGAGAACACCTGATTGATACCTTGACTTTGCAGCAGCTGTACACGACTCATATTTAGGTCAAGCCCTATGACTTGGAAAGCCGCTGATTGGGCAATTTGAGCCATCATTTGTCCGAGAATGCCTAGCCCAACTATGACTAAGGATTCTCCGAACCGTAGATCGGCCGTCCGGAGAGCATGGATGGCAATAGCCCCCAATCCGGCAAATGCGGCTTCTTCCGGCCGGACATGATCCGGCACTGCGGTGATCAGGTTGGATGGCACCGTCAACCATTCCGCATGGCGTACATAAGGTGCGCCGTAGCAAGCTACCCGCTGTCCAATCTCGAAGCCGGGAACGTTCTCACCGATGTCTTCTATGATGCCTACTGCACTGTACCCCAATAGGGACAGCTGCTCGGATGCCTTCTGGAGAAATGATAGCTCTGTTCCTGGACTAATAGCCGAGAACTCGGTTTTAATCCGCACATGCCCCTCTTGCAGAACAAAGTTCTCAACGTCCGTGATCACGATTTTTCCTCTTAAAGCGGCAACAGCCTTCATATATCGCTCCTTCTCATCCATCCCCTGCTTTCTTGCGATATTCGCTGGGAGAGATGCCGTAGTATTTTTTGAACGTAGTTGTAAATGTGGAGGCATTCATGTATCCCGTCTTTTCCCCGATTTCCGCAATATTGTACTCCGAATCCTTCAGTAATTCGCGCGCATGGGTTAGTCGGACCTTATTGAGGTAATCAACATAGTTGATTCCGAATGTTTTCTTGAAATAATTTGAGAAATACTTAGGGCTCGTATCCAGCACTTCGGCCATATGGTCCAAATACAAGTTGTTCATGTAATGCAGCTCAATATATTGCGATATAAAAGCCGGATTCAACTTGCTTTTCTGTTCATACTTTCGTTTGTTGGCGATATAATGGACCACTTCAGCCAGCGCATCCTCTATTTCATGATGGCTAAAAGCATGGTCCACCTTCCCCATAAATTCCGTCTCCAGCCTAAAAAACTCCCTATCGTCTGCAGCTGCGACCGCGATCGGTTTGATGATATATAGAAAAATACTTTTGGCTATGTGAGCTAGATGATGATGATGAATATTCCTTGATACATTCTCTTGTATAATTGCCGTAACGATTTGGGTCCCTTCCTCGGTTCTGCCTCCGATCAGACAGTGTGATAATTTATCCATCTTCTCAAGTGGAAAGTGGATGTCAACAACACAGTGAATCAACTCCGTATCGACAACATCCCGCCCTTGATCATTGACATTGCGGTATAGGTGACCGTTCAGTATATCCCGGTATGCTGCACTGCAACTTTTGATTTTGGATTCGTACATTTTACTGACACACGCTCTAAGCGAGTATCCTGGGAATGAATCGCCTGCGGTATGCTTAACAAAAGATTCGATTCCTTCGAGGACGGACTGTCTGCTAGACGACGGCTCTATTCCAATGAGGAGCAGGAACTGTAATTCCCTTGCGTGAAAAACAACAACATGACCGAGTAAACTCTGCAGACCTTTCCGGATTTCTTCGGTCATTTCTTCGATCCGCAAGCTGGATAGATCCTCAGTTTCATCCAGACGTTTGAAGTGAACGGAAGCCATCACAAATTGACGTTCCGGGAAAAAATACGAGTAATATTTCTGCATCTGAAGTTCGTACTCTCTGGAATGATCAACGTCATCTAACGCTTGGAGGAACACTCCTCTACGAATCTCCATATCTACGAATTCCATCTGCTTCTTCAATGAGTCGTTCTCCATTTGAACCTTTACAATTCCGCTATGAATCTTTCGGAAATCGTTCCCTTTGATGCGCCCTCCTCCCAGAAGTCGAAGCAGGCCTTTGACTGGCATATACAAATAAACGCTGAGCAGCGCGGATAAAAGGACTGCACTAATAATCGCACTGATCATAATTATCCTGCTGGCGCTCGACACGGAGTCAATATTTTGGAATTGGTAGGGCACTTTGTCGATGTAAATAAAGCTGTTATAGTCTGATTGGTAGAAGCTATACTCGTAATTCCCCCGGGTTAGAGAGCTCTCTTGTGAATGATTGAAATATACATCGTTCAATACCTCAACGAGCCCCCAGTCTTTCTCCGTACTCAGAATGATTTTGCGGTCTGCATCAAGCACGATAAGCGATGAGCCTGGTATCATTGATTTTAGATTGATATGTTTCATTAGTTTTTCTACATTAATCAGGACTATGACGTTTTTATCGGACAGCCGGTACTTGTTGCCGCCCATCACCACCATGAGTTGTTGGCTTCTTGTTTTGGACCCCTCCGTTTGCGTGAAGAAATCAGCGGTAGGAAACACAGTGAACGGGTGTTTTGATTTGGCAAAGGTTCTCAAGTAGTCAGCATTGTAAATATCGTGCCTATACTTGTTATGGAATAGTAGTGTCATATCACTCGTTCCATTTGCGGTAATGGCCAGATTGACGTTATCGTAATACACAATCACGTCTTCAATGTAATCCACCGAAGAGACAAGAGCTGCAAGATTATTCTGCAGCATATAAGCCTGAGCCATATCAATACGCTCGTTCTCTTTGGCTTTGAGGCTGTCGTACGGTAGCCCATGAATCGTAAATATGAGGTTGTTCACCGTGGTGAAGCTGCTGTCGAACGATTGTATGATATTTTTGACAACCAACCGATTGTTTTGCGTCACTTTCTCATAGATTCCAGATATTGAATTCTTATAGACAAAATAGTTAGCTACAAACATGATTACGATGACCAAAAGCAGTGAGCAAAAAATTTGCAGCAGTCCTCTGTTCGCAATCAAACGATTCATTGGCATCACCTCTCATGATGTCAACTATTCCACATCTGTCCAGTTATCCCTTCTCAGAACCTAACATAACCCCTTTCGCAAAATATTTCTGCGCAAATGGATAAATCAATAGTACAGGGATCATGGACAACACAATGGTGGCATTCTTCATCGCTTGCGGCGCCAAAGCCGCCCGGTCCACCAGACCGGCATCATTTTCGGTATTATAGATCAGCATATCTCTTAATACGACCTGCAAAGGGTACATATCCTTATCATTCAAATAAATGAGCGGCAGGAAGAAGCTGTTCCAGTGCCCCATGAAAAAGAACAACCCGATCGAAGCAAGTGCCGGCTTGGATAGCGGAATGACGATACTGAATAAAATACGGGTCTCTGAAGCGCCGTCGATCAATGCGGCCTCCCGAATTTGGGTGGACATATTCTCATAGAAGCTTTTCAGGATGATTAGCTCCATGGTCCAAATCGCATTCGGTAGAACAAGAGACCATACCGTGTCTGTAAGTCCCAGCTTCTGTACAACAATATAAGTTGGAATGATTCCTGGATTAAGAAACATGGTGATCACAATGGCCAACATAAAAAACTTTCGCCCAAAAAATGTTTTCTGTGACAGTGGATAGGCTGCTATCGCGGTAAAAAGTAAATTAATGATCGTGCCGAGGGCGGTATAATAAATTGAGTTCAAATAGGCTCTCGGTATCGTATCATTACGAAGTACCTCCATATAGGCGTTTAAATTAAACCCCTTGGGATACAAAAACACTTTGCCCTGGACGACGGAAGCCGTGTCACTGAAGGAGATCACCGCGATATAATACACTGGATAAAGTGTCACTATGGCGATACAGATCAGAAGCAATGTATTCACGATACCGAATACTGAAAATTTGCGCCCACCTACCATAGTCCATTCCCCCCCATCCGCTTGCTTAACGCATTGGCTCCGAGCAGCAAAACCATGGCTACCAGTGCTTCAAACATCCCGACCGCTGCGGCATAGCTGTAGTTCGATTCCAGCAACCCTTTTCGGTACACATAAGTTGAGAATACATCTGCGACGTTATAGGTCATCGGGTTATACAGCAGCAGCACTTTCTCATAACCGATACGAATCATAGATCCGGTTTTCAGGATAAACATGATGAGCATGGTGGGCATAAGTCCGGGAAGGGTGATATGCCGTATCATATGATATCGGGTCGCACCGTCGACCCTCGCTGCCTCGTAAAGTGTCGGACTGATTCCCGCTATCGCCGCCAAATAGATAATAGATTCGTATCCCATCGTTCCCCAAATTTCGGAAATGACATAGACCGGGCGGAACCAGCTTGGATCTACCAGAAAATACTTCTTCTCGAAGCCGAGCGATGAGATGAAGTGATTCAGAAGTCCGTTATTCGGCGACAGAAAGTCGATTATCATACTACTGATAATGACGACGGATAGAAAAGCTGGAAGATAGCTAAGTGTCTGCATCGATTTCTTGAACCACTTCACCCTAACTTCATTGAGCAATAACGCCAAAATAATAGGAAATGGAAAACCAAACACCAGCGTGTAGAAACCTAACAGGAGTGTGTTTCGAAACAGAAGCCAGAAATCCTGATTACTGAAAAATTTAATAAAATGCTTCAGTCCGGCCCATTCGCTACCAAGCACGCCAGAGAACACACTGTAATCTTTGAAAGCGATAATCAACCCGTACAGGGGGCCATAACGGAATAGGATATAAAAGAGAATACACGGAATAAAGAGCAGCAGCAGTTCCCGATCCCGCTTGACGTGCTTAATAGTTCCTGAGAATCGTGCCTTGATCGGTTTTTTCATCACACATCAGTTCCTCATTCATTTATTTGGCCTCGTCATATCTTTTCTGGGCATCATTATAGATTTTCATTAATTCATCCATACCTTGCTCTGAAATCGTCTTTTTGAATTCCTCCCACTGCACGTTTCCATAGGTCTTGTTAAGAACGTACTGCGCATTAAATTCCTCTGCCATTTTCTGAAGTGAAGTCTGCAGTTCCGCTAGTGTCGATATTTCTTCATCTGTGAAATTGAGGATCGGATCAAGCACTTCCCGCTTATTTCCCTTCAGAATTTTATCCTGGGCTTCCTGTTCTTTCTCAGAGAATTTGTAATACACGCTGCGTCTATCCGGTCTGAGATACGCACCTTCCAACCACATCGCATAACGATCCTCCAGCACACCAATATCGACTAAAGGCAGGTCAGCGAGCTCCGGATACACTGGATGACCATCCTCTCCCCATTTGAAGTTAACTCCCTCCACGCCTAGAGTCATTAACTCACTGCCAGACGGACTGGTTAAGTAATCAAGCAGTTTCAATGCGGCTTCCTTATTTTTGTTATTCGCGACGGCGACACTAAAATCAGATACCTTCGGCAGAGTTCTAACATTGCCGGTTGGGCCTACAGGATTTGCATATCTTAGGTTATATTCCGGGTTCTGATCCTTGACCTGGTTATAGAATAAATCGAGTCTTCCGATCCAATCCCATGTGACAAATGATTTGCCCGTAGTCATCTTCGTCGTCCACGAATCCTGGGTATCTGTCAGAAACTCTGGATCCATCAAGCCTTCGTCATACAGCTTTTTCATGAAATCAAGCATAGCCTTATGCTCAGGCTGAACACTAGCATACTTCCAGATTCCCTCTCGTTCATCGTAATAAGCGGGATAGCTGTCTCCATTGCCTATGCCCCATCCGAAAGACCAGTCTCTAAAAATGTTGGCCAGACCCTTTGAGGCATAAGGATAGGAGTCCGGGTAAATTTCCTTCAGTTTTTTGAGTGCCTGATAAAATTCCTCTGTATTGGTCCATTCCTTAATCCCGTTCTTATCAAAAATATCTTTCCGGTACATAAATCCGTGGTTCACGTCCCGGTTAAGATCGTAGATCGGCCAAGTATAAATATTTCCGTTCGTATCCCCGTAAGACTTGATCACCCAGTCGTTTTCTTTCACGTACAGCTTCGTAAAATTCGGAAGCTTATCCGCATATTCATTGATGGCTACTACCCCTTTTTGTTGACCGATTTTTTTAAGTTCAGCCGGCTTAAGACCGATGAAGATATCCGGTAGTTTGCCTGAGGAGACAATTACTTTCAGTTTGTCTTGATACGTTTGCGGAGAATAGGTCTGAAATTCTACTTTAATACCTGTTCGCTTCAACAGTTCTTGAACAACCAGCTTGTCATCTCCAATCTTGGATGCATTGCTTGACAGCATGAATCTAATCGTTGTTGGCTCGTCAACAAGAGGAAGCTTCAAGCCTCCAGTGTCACCATATTGTCCTGTTTTCTCATTTGAAGTGCTGTCTACAGAAGAAGCTGGTTTGGCGGCTTGTTCCTTAGAGCTGTTGCTTGCGCTGCAGGCACTCAAAAGAACGATAAGCATGGATAGAGCCATAACCATGTTGAACCACTTTTTAGACATTTCTTCATCCCCCTTGGTGAATTGTACGAGCTCAGGCCGTTTCGAGTGCTGATATAACCGCCTGCTTGAGCTTCAGTCAAACCTAATGTTAAAAGCGCTTTCAACAACTGTAAATAACGTGATTTCACCGTCCATGAATTTCTTACTCCATGACTCGTCTGGATGGCGAAAAACACTGATACATCAACCTTTTGGAGGATGTGGAAAATGATAAACCTATAGAAATATATCAATTATCTTTTTGTATTGATAACACTTTTTATGTATTTTACTATAGAATACAAATGACGATGGACAAGTAGCCTACTTTTGATGACAGGGACTGAACAACATATGGAGACTCCGGAACATTATGAGTACAGGGTGGAGATTAATCCCTATCCCTATAAGAATGAACTGAATGTAATGTTTGTCGGTGCTGCTAGACCTTATCCACTTCATCAGATTGGGCCTGCTGTTCATGATTATATTCTGATTCATAGCGTGGACCAGGGTGGGGGCAGATTTGAATGGGAAGGACATACATACCGTATCGGTCAGGGAGATACATTCGTCATCTTTCCAGGGGGATTATTCAGTTATCAATCTGATGAGACTGAACCTTGGTCATACCGCTGGATCGCTATTCAAGGACAAAATGCGCTGGATCTGCTTGCCACGATCGGAATTACGCCGTCCAACCCCGTGATAGGAGGTGCCGATGCGGTAAATTTAGCCCACATATACGAACAAGCAGAGCAAAGTCTGGCGAAGAGGTCTGGGGAAGTATTAACCGATCTGGAAGCCGGCGGATGGCTCCGTATCCTCCTAGCCGAATTCGCTCGCCTGAATGCGGATAAACTTCCTGCCTCGGCACGAGTGTTGACAGAATCAGAACGCGTAGTCGAACAGGCCGTCAAATGGTTCCGTACCCAATACATGATGCCTGTATCCATTGGACAACTGGCTGCTTCTCTTGGGTATCACCGAACACATTTTACGAAGATATTTAGACAGATTACCGGCCACTCCCCTATGCAGTATGTCCAGCGTATCCGCATGGAAAGGGCTAAGGAGCTGCTTCATACCAGTCTAACTGTGGAGCAGGTGGCTGCTTCCTGCGGTTTTCAAGACCCATTATATTTCTCAAGACAGTTCAAGAGCTGTACCGGGCAGTCGCCAACCCAATTTAGAGATCAATTGAGGACGATAGAGGTAAAATAGCCCGCACATACTGCTGTGGGCTATCACGAAAACAAGGAACTTTAAGTGTATTATTTAATACCTGTAATCGTGACACCCTCGATAATTTGCTTTTGAGCAACAATATAAACAAGGAGTACCGGGATAACAGAGATTGTCGTGCCGGCCATCATCAATGCCCAGTCCGCTACATAGAGACCTTTGAAAGAATTCAATAGTAATGGGACTGTAAAATTCTCAGGTGTATTCAAGAAAATCAAAGCATCCAAGAAATTGTTCCATGAACCTAAGAACACAAAAATCCCAACGGCTGCCAGAGCCGGGCGAATCAGAGGCAGAATAATACTCCAGTAAATTTTGAAGCTGCTAGCTCCGTCAAGGATCGCTGCCTCTTCCAATTCTTTTGGTATTCCCATGATAAATTGTCGTAGTAAGAATACAGCGAATGCATTAAATAATGCTCCAGGCACAATCATAGACAGGTGGGAATCCAACCATCCGATTTCCCCCATAACAATGTACAAAGGAATCATCGTTACTTGCTTTGGAATCATCATGGTAGCTAGGAAAAGAATAAATATAACGTTTGATCCCGGAAACCGGATCTTCGCAAATGCGTATGCGGCCATAGAAGCGGTAAGCACTGTAGTTAGAACTACTACACCAGTAATATAGAAACTATTCCAGTAGGCTAATCCAAATGGCGCCGCAGTCAATGAATCCACATAATTGGACCATTGAAACGGATACGGGATCCACGCCGGCGGCAAGAGAAAAATTTGAGACATATCCTTTAAGGAACTGCTTACTGTCCAAAGGAACGGAAAAATCATGATAAGAGCGCCAAGAGTCAATATAATATGAAGAATAATTTGAGACGGCTGTATTCTTTTCTTTACTTTCGCCTCCGGGACTGGACCCACTCTCTTCTCGATATTTATAACCGAACTATTCGCCATAATGAACCCACCTTTTTGACATTTTAAATTGAAGAAGAGTGAATATCAGAATGATCACAAACAGAATCATTGCCGAAGCGGAACTCTCTCCCATTCTAAAGTCAATAAAAGCCTGTTGGTAAATATGGTATACCATAGTGTAGCTCGACTTCGCTGGGCCGCCATTGGTCATAACTAAGGCTTGGTCAAACACCTGGAATGAGCCAATAACAGACATAATCGCTATAAAGAACGTCGTAGGCGACAGCAGTGGCAATGTAACGTGCCAAAACTTTTTAAAACGAGAAGCACCGTCAATATCAGCAGCCTCGTAATAGGTCCTTGGAATTCCCTGTAATCCTGCAAGAAAGATAACCATATTGTTACCAAGGCCCCACCAAATACTTAAAATGGCGATGGCAGGCATAACCCAATGTGTGTCTGTCAACCACTTAGGTCCAGTAATTCCAATATGCGAGAGTAATAAGTTCAAAATTCCAAAGTCACCGTTTAGAATCCACATCCAAATTACCCCGATAGATACCGAACTTGTCACAACAGGCATAAAGTAGAATACCCGATAAACTTCCTTCCCTTTTACCTTGTTCAATGCAACAGCAAGAAGCAACGATAGAATGATGCTAATTGGAATAACCAAAATCATATAATAGACCGTATTTTTCATAGCCATCCAGAAATCTGGATTCTGGAACTGTTTAATAAAGTTATCAAGCCCAACAAAGGTTTTATTACCAAATCCATCCCATTTCATAAAACTTAGAAAAAGGGCGTAAAGTACAGGGATTAAAGAAAATGCAAGCAGCCCAATGAATTGCGGAGCAATAAATACATATCCTGCCCACATCCTTTTACGATCATGCATTGATTTCACCCTCCATCATAAAGGAAAGGGATAAAGTTTCTCTTATCCCCTTCTGATCCTTGTAAAATTCCGAAAATTACTTCCCTGACTTGAATTCTTCTATCTTTTTCTTCGTTATATCGGAAATTTCTTTAATAGTTGTGTCCACGTCCTGCTTGTCTAGGAATAATAAGTCAAGTTGATCTTCTATATCTTTGTTTAAGCCAGGAACTTGTCCTTTGAACATCTTAGGAGATCCATTTGCAAAACCTGTTTTACGGCCATCGACTAGATATTGTGAGTGCTCAACTGACTTGTCGTTGGTTACAATGTCATCAATGCCGTTTACAGATGGAACTGCGCTGCCATTTCCGGTTAAACGTTCTTTTTGTCCTTCTTTTGACACATAGAATGTAGCAAACTTAAGAGCCTCATCTATTTCTTTAGACTTTTTGTTTACAGCAAGGTATGCTACCGGAACTTGAACTGGCTCCATTTTGTTGCCTGTGTTGGTTGGCCAGGAGATGTAATCAAACTCGAGGCCCTTGTTTTGGAGAAACATAGGGGTCAACCAGCGCCCTGCTGCGACAAGTCCTACTTGATTGGACATGAACATCGCATCTAATCCCTGGCCTTTTGGAAGAGATCCAGCGTAGGTGATTTGTCCCTTTTTCATTAAATCGCTTACAAATTGAATGGCTTCTTTAGCTTTTTGATTTTTGTCGAGCACGTAATTTCCTGATTCATCAAATAAAAGACCGCCGTTTGACCAAATCCAGGTATCCATTAGCCATTGTTCAGCTATAAACCCCTTCTTGCCGGCATCTTTTAATTTCTGCGTTACCTCATTAAAAGCAGCCCAATTCCATTTGCCTTCATCAAAATACTCCTGAGGCGTCTTAATACCCAGTTCTTTAAGCATCTTCTTGTTGTAGTACATAACCACCGGGTTGCAGTCAACTGAGATACCGTAGATTTTGTCGCCTTGCTTCGCAGCACCCCATAGACCTTCTGCATATTCATCCGGCTTGGCGTAGCTCTTGTCGCTCTTCATAAATTCACCCAACTCTGCGACTGATCCGTTTTGTGCCAACTTCACTATGGTGGAGTCGCCCACATAGAATACGTCCGAAGCATTTCCACCTTGCAGCTGTGTTAATAGCTTTTGCTCATAACCATCGCTTGGAACCGGTATCAATTTAATTTTTACGTTTGGGTGTTCTTTTGTATAGGCGTCGATTCCCTTCTGGTATACCTTTAACTCCGCAGGATTTCCCCAAGCAGACATCGTTAGGTTCACTGACTTACCAGAAGCGCCACTGCCTGATTCTGAAGATGTTGTTGTGTTATTGCCGCTGCATCCGGAAAGAACTAGGATACAGGCTAAAACTGTTGGAACAATCTTGAGGATGACTTTTGATTTTATTTTCATATGGAAACCTCCCGGTTACTTTTGAATATATAGCCACAATGAACCCACTTTCATCCCCAAATCTTGACTCAAACACGAATTCCCACTAGCTAGTAAATAAAGACTACTTTATAATGTTATTGACTCATGTATTAGCTCGTGAGTCTCGGGTTTAATGTTCCTATCAATGTGATTGGCCGTCACTAGGATTACATTAGGGACATTAAACCTTTTACCAATGTGAAGAATGCTGCCCGCAACTTTTCCTGCAATCACCCCCTTTAAGGTCATATCTCCTCTCTACTCACTCGTTCTGCTCTCTAATCCCCCTGCATTGTGAAATTTACATTCATTTTGTTCTTTGTACTTATCAAATTATCTTGTATGCAAATAATAAAGCGCTATCATAATAACTACAACGGTAAGTTATTGCGATTGAAGGTAAAATATTGCCCTTGTCTATGTGAAGAAATAATCGTGTGCGTGTATGTGGGTTGGTAAGCCGGAGTTGTCGGTAGAGGGAAAATGAATTAAAGATATATCAGAGTGTACTTATGCTTTTATCCATTACTTTTGGAATAAAATCCGGTTCATGTCATATGTGGTATTATTGCTGCGAAATTCAGTTGGAGAAACCCCCATATTTTTTTTGAAAACCTTCCCAAAATAATTAGCGCAGGTAAATCCCGCCTTTTGTGCCACTACCTCCAATTTCATATCAGGTGAAGAAGCCAATAGCTGCGCAGCCTTTTCCAAGCGCACTTCAGTCAGGTAGCGATTAGGTGTCATTCCTAATTTCTTCTCAAATTCACGAGTAAGATGGAATTTTGAAATCCCTACTGCTTTTGCCATATCATCCAACCCAATTGATTCTTGATATGTTTCATGAATATATTTCTTACAAAGTTCGATCTTAGAAGGCAAAGGTCTATTCTTTTGGTCTTGATAAAAGTGACTGGTTAGCTCCATAACTAATTGGTAGGCGTATTTAGAACATTGGTATACATCCTGAATTTGATCTTTCACAGCCAATTCATACACCTTCCAAGCCAATTGCATAAAGGGTGAAGCTTCGTTAATCGATAATACAGGGCCTGACAAATTAATTAGTTGATGCCAAAAAGGCAGAGCTTCATTTGAAAATTCGATATAGAGTAATTCCCACTCTTGAGAAGAGGCTGGCAGTCGATAGCAATGATCACTAGGAATTTCAACGATAAAAGCATCACCTGGTTTCTGACTATAAATTTTCCCTTCAATTTCAACCTCCCCTTGGCCACTTACAGTGTATTGAAATAAGCAAAATTTCTGAGGACGGCTTCTTCCATCCCAAAAATAGGTGGGAGATGTGTAAGAGCGCCAGCCGATCCCTTTCAGCATCAAAAGAGGCATGGGCACAATAAATTGAAAACCTATTGAGGCATGAGATAAATTATCCAGCAAGATATTACCCTCCGTTCTGCGTTTTTTACTCTTGTATCAAGAAGTATACCGTTTTACCCTAAGTATATAAGGTTGTTACTTTTTTAGAAAGTGCTTTTAATAAAGATGAATAACCGCAATAATTTATTTGGATATTATTCGTAAACTTGTTTTGGGAGGGTACTATGACTATTCATTATGATGCAGAGCAAAAAATATTTCATTTACAAGGAAAAAATACAAGCTATGTCATGCAGGTCATCTGTGGAGGATATTTAACTCATTTATACTGGGGGAAAAAGATTCACACATATCGTAAAAGTAACCCTATTGCATTTATAGATAGAGGCTTTTCACCCAATCCAGATCCCTCTGATCGGACATTTTCACTGGATACAATTCCTCACGAATATCCCGCATACGGAAATGGGGATTTTAGAGCTCCGGCTTACCAAATTCAGTTAAAAAATGGCTCAACTGTGACGGATCTACGTTATCAAACACATCATGTCTATAAGGGAAAGCCCAACTTAATAGGGCTCCCCTCTACTTATGTTGAAGAGAAGCAAGAGGCCGAAACAGTAGAAATTGTGCTGATAGACGAATTGATTGAATTAAAGGTTACTTTAATTTACACCATCTTTAGAGATTTAGATGTGGTTACCCGCTCTGTACGAATTGATAATCATGGGAAAGAAAATCTTAAAATTATGAGAGCCTTAAGTGCTAGTGTAGATTTTAGAGACGATGAATTTGAATTATTATCATTATACGGATCTCATATGAATGAAAGAAATATTTCCAGACGCCCGATTACGCCAGGTGTTCACGTTATGGAAAGCCGTCGTGGTGCAAGTAGTCCACAACAGGATCCTTTTTTGGCATTGATTCGTAAAGGAACAGATGAAGATCACGGAGAAGTTTTTGCATTTAACTTTGTATACAGTGGAAACTTTTTAACTCAGGTAGAGTTGGATCAATATCGTAATACCCGTGTCTCCATGGGCATCAATCCATTTGATTTCTCTTGGTTGCTTGAGCCAAAAGAGAGCTTTCAAACGCCAGAAGTGGTCATGGTGTACTCAGCGAATGGGCTAGGAGAAATGTCGCGAACCTTTAACGAACTGTATCGTACTCGTTTATGTCGAGGAAGATTCCGAGATCATGTACGACCAATTTTAATTAATAACTGGGAAGCCACCTTCTTTGACTTCGACGCAGACAAGATTGAGCAAATTGCAAAAGAAGGAAAAAAACTGGGTATGGAGTTATTTGTTTTAGATGATGGTTGGTTTGGTCATAGAGATGACGACAAGAGTTCATTAGGAGACTGGGTAGTAGATAAAAGAAAACTTCCCTACGGCTTAGAAGATTTAGTCAATCGTGTTCGTAATATGGATATGGAGTTTGGCCTATGGTTTGAACCAGAGATGGTATCGGAAGACAGTGATTTGTATCGAAAACATCCGGATTGGTGTTTGCATGTGCCAAATCGTCCTCGGACAGTAGGCAGAAATCAATTGATTCTCGACTTATCTCGCAAGGAAGTCTGTGATTACATTGTTGAAGCCTTAACTAAGATACTAGCGAGTGCTTCAATCAGTTATGTTAAATGGGATATGAACCGTCACATGACAGAGATTGGATCTGCAGCTCTGCCACCGGAGAGACAACGAGAAACAGCACATCGTTATATTCTGGGACTTTACCGAGTGATGGATGAGCTGACTTTAAAGTTTCCAAACATATTATTTGAAAGTTGTTCAAGCGGGGGAGGACGTTTTGATCCTGGTATGCTTTACTACATGCCGCAAACCTGGGCGAGTGATAATACAGATGCCGCATGCCGGTTGAAGATCCAGTATGGTACAAGTCTGGTATATCCAATCAGCTCCATAGGCTCACATATTTCAGATGTTCCTAACAATCAGATTGGTCGCGTTACTCCACTTGATATGCGTGGCCATGTAGCTATGTCTGGTAATCTCGGATATGAATTAGATTTAACCAAATTATCACCCGGAGAAAAAGAAATGATTAAGCAGCAGGTTGCTTTTTATAAGGAAATTCGACCGTTGATTCAATTTGGCAACTTCTATCGTATTCTTAGTCCATTTGAGGGAAACGAAACTTCGTGGATTTTTGTCTCTGAAGATCGTTCAGAAACAATCGTTGGTTATTTCAGAATATTATGCCAACCCGCTGCATCGATTAGAATCCTGAAATTAAAAGGATTAGACCCAGATAGTTTGTATAAGCATCTGGAAACAGGCGAAGTATACGGTGGAGATGAGCTTATGAACGTAGGGATTACATTACCTGGAATTAAAGGAGATTTTATAAGCTTATTTTGGAGATTAAAGAAAGTTTAGTTTACCAGACATTTTGGCTTCTCTTTCATTTGGGAAGTCAAAAGCAACCAACAATATTCATATTCATCCAACTCCCCATTTACCCCTTTTAATATGAGAAAAAGGCCTTCCAACAGTTTAGTTAACTGATGAAAGGCCTTCTCTCCTATAGTTTGCATTTTCTTTTATCATGGGTTCTCGCGTTCCTAGATCGAGGACAACTCCAATGACAAGAAAAAGCGTAATATCATTGAAAGTAATGATACAACAAGGTTTAAAACCCTTATTACATCATTCCGCCCATGCCGCCCATATCAGGCATAGCTGGCTTCTCAGGTTCTGGCTTGTCAGCGATAACCGCTTCAGTTGTCAGGAACAAGCCTGCTACGGAAGCTGCGTGCTGTAATGCAGAGCGTGTAACCTTAGCAGGGTCAACGATACCTGCTTCGATCATGTTCACCCATTCGCCAGTAGCTGCATTGTAGCCTACGCCGATTTGTTCTTTCTTCAGACGCTCAACGATAACAGATCCTTCTTCGCCAGCGTTAGCTGCGATAGTACGGATCGGCTCTTCCAGAGCGCGAAGCACGATGTTCACGCCTGTTTTCTCGTCGCCAGTCACATTTACTGCAGCTACAGCGTGATATACGTTCACAAGCGCAGTACCCCCACCGGATACGATACCTTCTTCAACCGCAGCGCGGGTTGCGTTCAGGGCATCTTCGATGCGCAGTTTGCGTTCTTTCAGCTCAGTTTCAGTTGCAGCGCCGACTTTGATTACCGCTACGCCGCCAGCGAGTTTAGCCAGACGCTCTTGCAGTTTTTCCTTGTCGAATTCGGAAGTGGTTTCTTCCAATTGGGAACGGATTTGACTTACACGAGCAGCGATATCGTTCTTGTCTCCGCTTCCGTCCACAATAGTTGTTGCTTCCTTGGTTACGCGCACTTGGCGAGCGTTACCCAGCTGCTCGATGCTTGTGCTCTTCAGATCAAGACCGAGCTTCTCAGTGATCACTTGACCACCAGTTAGTGCAGCGATATCCTGAAGCATAGCTTCACGACGGTCGCCGAAGCCAGGAGCTTTCACAGCTACCGCGTTAAATGTACCGCGAAGTTTGTTCACGATCAGCATAGCTTGTGCTTCGCCTTCGATATCTTCAGCGATGATAACAAGCGGACGGGCTTGTTGAACGATCTTCTCAAGCACTGGCAGAATTTCTTGTGTGCTGCTGATCTTCTTGTCTGTGATCAGGATGTATGGGTTATCCAGAACAGCTTCCATTTTGTCTGTATCTGTGATCATGTAAGGGGAGATATATCCGCGGTCGAACTGCATACCTTCAACCACTTCAAGCTCAGTCGCGAATCCACGGGATTCTTCAACTGTGATAACACCGTCTTTGCCGACTTTCTCCATAGCTTCAGCGATCAATTCGCCTACTTCTTCGTCAGCCGCGGAGATCGCAGCTACTTGTGCAATAGATTGCTTGCCTTCGATCGTTTTGGAGATCTTTTGCAGTTCTTCTACTGCTGCGCGAACCGCTTTGTCAATCCCTTTGCGAAGACCAATTGGGCTTGCACCTGCAGTAACGTTCTTCAGACCTTCACGGATGAGGGCTTGTGCCAGAACTGTTGCTGTAGTTGTACCGTCACCGGCTACATCGTTGGTTTTGGTTGCTACTTCTTTAACAAGCTGAGCACCCATGTTCTCGAAAGCATCTTCGAGTTCGATTTCCTTGGCGATGGTTACACCATCATTTGTGATAAGCGGGCTTCCGAATTTCTTCTCAAGTACCACGTTGCGTCCTTTTGGTCCAAGTGTTACTTTTACCGCATTTGCCAAAGCGTCAACCCCACGAAGCATTGCGCGGCGAGCGTCTTCACTGAATCTAATGTCTTTTGCCATGTTCAAAAAACCTCCCTGATAAATTTAGTTAATAAATTATCTTCACTTACGCTTATATTGAAGTTCAGGACCTCGCATTCATTAGCCAATGACTGCGTGAATGTCGCTTTCTTTCATAATCAAGTATTCTTTACCTTCATACTTAATTTCTGTTCCGGCATATTTGGAGAACAAGACTACGTCGCCCTCTTTCACTTCAAGAGCCACACGAACACCATCCTTGTTAACGGAACCGCTGCCGACAGCGATAACTTTGCCTTCTTGCGGCTTCTCCTTAGCGGAGTCGGGAAGTACGATCCCGAATGAAGTTGTTTCGTTTTGTTCGATCGGTTCTACCAGTACGCGTTCACCTAAAGGTCTGATCATGAAAAATAGCCTCCTTAATTAGTTATGTTGTGTTAATAGGATACACTTTAATGTTTGTGTTAGCACTCGACATCGTGTAGTGCTAACAACCAACTTTATGATACTAGGTGTGGCTTCAGATTTCAAGTCCCTGTGACCATTTTTTTCTTGGACACGCCCCTTTCATCCTATCCGAAGATCAGCCCAAATATTCCTCATTCTTCAAGCCTTTCTCAATTATAAAAAAAGTCCCTCCTCATTCGGCTAACCATAGCCTTAGAAAAGGGACACTTCAGCTCAATCCTCGTATTTCGCTCTGCGCTCGGCATCAGCAGCCAGCTGCTTACGGTGCATTCTTCCGGATAGCATAACACTGAATTCATACAGAAGAATCATAGGTACGAGCACCAGGAAAGCCGAGAAGAAATCCGGAGGTGTAATCATAACCGACACGACCACCAAGGCAAAGTAAGCCACCCGGCGCATTTTCTTAAGTCGTTTTGGATTAAGCAGACGCAGTTGAGTTAGGAACAGGACTACAATCGGCAGCTCGAACAGCAGTGATATCGGCAGAATTATATTAGTCATGAACTTGAAATAGTCCGTTATTCCATAGGTCTCGACCAGACCGAGCTGTTTGTTAAGACTTGAGGTGAACTGCATAGCCAACGGAAACACAACAAAGTATCCGAAAGCCACACCAATTAGGAAGCAAATAAAGACAAATGGAATGTATTTCAAGGTAGCTCTGCGTTCCTTAGGCTTAAGACCTGGACTGACGAAGGCCCATATCTGATAAATCATAAATGGCAGTGTTACTGCCAGAGCCACGATCAGGGCAATCTTCATATATACGTTGACCCCGTCCCAGAAGGAGAATGCATTAAGCTTCAGTTCAAGCCCCTTGGGTCCATGTGTGGTCAAGTAGTCGTATACCGGATGGGCGACGAAAAATCCGCCTACAAGCACGACAGCAAATAAGATCAGTGTAACAAACAGACGTTTGCGAAGTTCAGACAAATGGTCAACAACCGACATTCCATCCTGTTCGTCAGGCATTAAGGCCGCCCTCCTGTACATCATCATATTTCGGACATAAAATAAAGCACCTCCCGGTGCCCGCTTTGAAGCGAAATCTATGCTACCCTCAAAAAAACTCCTTCCTTCGGGAAGGAGTCAGGTTATTCTGGCAAACGGCGTTCAGCAGTCTGCGACTGCTGCTCTGGCCTAGGCGGAAGCGGCTCCGTCTTCCTTACAGGTGGTTCGTCATCCACAATGTCGCGGGTGGCTTCTTTGAATTCACGGAACGTACGGCCCACAGCCCGTCCTAGATCCGGAAGTTTATTCGGTCCAAACAGCAGCAGGGCTGCGATCACGATCAGGATAAAACTGCTCATCCTTGTTCCCTCCGTTCTGTTACATGCTATTGTCCAATCATAACATAACTAGAATCACAGTTACAGCCGAATTCATTCGCAAGTACTAGAGTCTGAACTGGCCTGTAACCATCAGCAGGGCCTCGGGCAGCTGACCCATAATAGCCGCCAGATTCTCGTGCACACCCTTTGGGGTTCCTGGAAGGTTCACGATTAATGTACGGCCCCGGATGCCTACGACTCCCCGGAACAGCATCGCCGCCGGGTTCTTCTGCATCGCACTAGCCCGCATCGCCTCCGCCATACCTGGAACTTCCCGTTCAATAATGCGCCGCGTCGCTTCTGGTGTCACATCCCGGGCAGCCAGCTCTGTCCCCCCGGTTGTCAGAACCAGATTGGCCTGAAAGTAATCAGTCATTTCAATTAAAGCTGCAATAATTTCATCCTGTTCGTCAGGAACAATGCGGTATTCCACAATTTCTCCGCCCAGTTCTTCCTCGACCAGTTCCCGGATAACCTGGGCGCTCGTATCTTCACGTTCGCCTCGGGCTCCCTTGTCGCTAGCCGTCAAGATCGCTGTTTTCCATACCATGAAGTCACCCTCCTTATCCGAATTGGAACATTTATTTGTCTATACCCCGAGGTTATAATCGCCGCTCTTCCCGCCTGTCTTCGATTTCAGCAGGGTAGGTCCGATGACCATATCTTTCTGCAGCGCCTTGCACATATCATAGATCGTCAGGGCTGCTGCGGAAGCACAGGTCAAAGCCTCCATCTCCACCCCGGTCTTGCCTTCGGTCTTAACGGAGGCTTCAATATATAGTTCGTCCTCTCCATTATCGGAGAAAATGATGTTCACGCCGGTAAGCGGCAGAGGATGGCACATCGGTATCCAATCTGAAGTCCGCTTGGCCGCTTGAATCCCGGCAACTTGAGCCACCGCCAGCACATCTCCCTTGCCAACCCGGCCTTCCTTAATCGCGAGCAGCGTAGAGGGGAGCATACTTACTTTAGTTATAGCCACACCCGTACGAACCGTGATCTCTTTGCCCGAAATGTCTACCATCCTGGCACGGCCCTGTTCATTGAAATGCGTCATCTTACCGTGTTCTGAACCTGAATCTGTCAAGATCTTCCCAACCTTTATCGTAAATTGCGATTCCGCGCCTGTCTATAGAGTACGAACGACACCTGCAGCGGTAAAAAGGAGATTCAGCCGAAAGTCATGCTCTTCCATCGGAATGTCTGAAATCAGCTGTTCCCGGAATACCAAAGCTGCTAACAAAGGCTTCCTCATTCCACTGCACTGCCTGTTCAGTTGTTCCATAAAACGATCATAATAACCGCCGCCAAAGCCGATTCGGCCTCCGGTAAGATCATAAGCAAGACCAGGGACAATAACAAGATCAATATCGGCATAATGATCAGGCTCCCATTGTGGCAAATGCTCTGCCGGTTCAGGAATCCCCCAAGTGCCAGCTGTCACATCCTCTTCCCCGGCAAGTTCATGAAGCGTGAAAGTCTCAGGCCCGGTTATACGCGGAACCAGAATACGGTCTCCTTGCGACCAGCAGCTTCGAATAAGGGGAAGAGTATTAGGCTCGTCCCGAAAAGACAAGTAGGCGAACACTGTAAGCCTTCCCTCTCTCTTACCGGCGCGCAGCGGGGCGAGAACCTCAGCTTCTGCGAGGCGGCTTGCCGACTCGGATTGCTCCATTCTTGAAGCTTCAGGGATTGCAGCACGTATCTTCGTCATTCGGCTGCGCAGCTCTCTTTTGACATCCGGTATGCCCAATAGATATCACCCTTCTTTCAGGATAGGGTACCGGTTACAATCTAACCATATTAAATCTAGTCCATGCACAATCATAACTCTCTTTAGTTTATCACTGTTCTGTCAAAATGAAAACTTGATACGAGTGCCCACATTACTATATTCAGACACCTGTTACATGGCGGTGCATTTGAGAGATGTTTCATGTAAACTATGGATATCAGGACTTGACTACAGGCAAGGTTTCTTATAGATATGGAGGATATACAAGTTATGCTGCTTCAAGCAACAGATATCAGAAAATCCTACGGTACCACAAATATACTCGAAGGCATTGGCCTGCAAATTCTGGAGCGTGACCGCATCGGGCTTGTGGGTGTAAATGGAGCCGGAAAGTCCACACTCCTGCAAATTCTGGCTGGAGAAATGTCGTACGACAGCGGACAGATCTTCAAAGCCAAAGAAACAAGCATCGGCTATCTTGCCCAGAACAGCGGACTGCAATCAGACCGCACGATCTGGGAGGAGATGCTGTATGTCTTCAATCCACTGATTGAGACTGAGGCTGAGCTCCGCAAAATGGAGCTTGAAATTGCAAATCCGAAATCAGCGGAGAATGAGAAGGCATTTGAAGACTTGCTGGAGCGTTATGCCCGAAAGTCCGACTGGTTCAAGGATCATGGCGGATATGAAATGGAGACCCGGATTCGCAGCGTTCTGCACGGCATGGGCTTTGGCTCATTCCCTCCAGATACACTGATCTCCACCCTAAGCGGAGGCCAGAAGACCCGCCTGGCCCTGGCCCGGATTCTGCTTCAAGCCCCTGATCTCCTTATGCTCGATGAGCCGACGAACCATCTGGATATTCAGACGCTTACCTGGCTGGAGGATTATCTCCGCAGTTACTCAGGCGCGCTGCTTATTGTCTCCCATGACCGTTATTTCCTTGACCGCCTGGTCACCGCTATTGTGGAGATCGAGCGTCACCAGTCCAAGAAATATACAGGCAACTACAGCCGGTATATCGAGCTCAAGGCTGCTGAGTACGAGAGTCAGATGAAGCAGTATGAGAAGCAGCAGGACGAGATTGCAAGACTTGAGGACTTTATTCAAAAAAATATCGTTCGGGCCTCGACCACCAAGCGTGCGCAAAGCCGGCGAAAAGCTCTGGATCGAATGGAAGTTCTCGATCGTCCTCTCGGTGACTTGAAGAAAGCGAGCTTTTCGTTCGAAGCCGAGATCATGTCTGGCAAAGAAGTGCTGCAGGTGGACCAGCTCGCCTATTCATTTGACAAAGAAAAGCCCCTGTTCCAGAACGTGAGCTTTGATCTGCGCCGGGGCGAGACAGTTGCTCTGATTGGGCCTAACGGGATCGGTAAATCTACGCTCCTCAAGATGTTAACCGGTGACCTGAAGATGACTTCAGGTCGCATTAACTGGGGAACCAAGGTCAAGCTGGGTTATTATGACCAGGAACAGACCCATCTTAATCCGAAGAATACGGTACTGGAGGAATTATGGAGCGCCTTTCCTCATATTGAGGAAGCCCGAATCCGCAGCGTACTGGGTAACTTTCTGTTCAGCGGGGAGGATGTTCTGAAGCGGGTCGCTGCCTTAAGCGGGGGCGAGAAAGCCCGGGTAGCTCTAGCCAAGTTAATGCTTCTGAAAGCCAATATGCTCATACTGGATGAGCCGACGAACCATTTGGATTTGTACAGTAAGGAGGTTCTGGAGGCTGCCTTGATGGAGTACGATGGGACCCTCCTCTTCATCTCCCATGACCGTTACTTCCTGAACAAGATGGCGGAGCGTATTGTTGAGCTTCATCCGAATGGAGCTGAGCCTTATTTGGGCAACTACGATGATTACCTGGAGAAGAAGCAGGAACTCGAGGAGCTTGCAGAGGAGAAAGCCGCAGCCAAGCTTGTCACGTCCAAGAAGGCAGATGAGGATGCCTCAGAAGGGAAAACCGGTGCAAAGTCATACGAGGCCGATAAGCAGGCGAAGCGTGAGGAACGCAGCCGGCAGCGCCGAATTGAACAGCTGGAACAGCTGATTGCGCAGCATGAAGACAGCATTTCAGGACTTGAAGCGGAGCTTGCTGAGCCGGAAGTCTATCAGGACTATGTCGCTGTACAGGAACGTCAGACCCGGATTGACGGACTGAAGGCCCAGCTCACTGAGGCCTATTCGGAATGGGAAGAGCTCCTTGCTGCTGAATAGACAGGCGAAATCTAGTTAACCAAAAAATAATTTTTAACATTGCTGTTACAATCATCTTCAATTATGCACAGCCTTATCCACAATACTAAGAAATTAGTCCTTACTCAAACGGCCCTCCAGGCCGTTTTTTTAGCCAACTTAACTTAAAAATAGGTTCTTATCCACTTTATTATCCACATTATCCACAAACCTCACAGAGATTTGTGAAAATATTGTCCCCTTTTTCATGATTCATGTAAATGGGTACTGGGTAAGGGTTTGGCCATTTTATGCACATTATTCAGGTAAACTGTGGATAACCTTGTCCACAACTTGACATCTACGACTTAAGCCCCAGATAAACTGGGGAGGGCTATTTATGTCGAGCTTGAATGCTTATTCTATAATCGATACAATATACAAATCAATGATGAGAAAGGCGGGGTCCTCTTGTCCAATAAAGTTGTAGACAGCATTACGGATCTGATTGGAGATACTCCCGCAGTCAGACTGAATCGGCTAGTTGGCCCGGAAGATGCCGAGGTCTATGTGAAGCTCGAATATTTCAATCCAAGCCGCAGCGTGAAAGACCGGGCAGCTTATCATATGATTACAAGGGCTGAACAGGAAGGTGTACTTACGCCCGGTCAGGCCCTGATCGAACCGACAAGTGGAAATACCGGCATCGGACTTGCCATGAATGCGGCCGCCAAGGGATACCGTGCGATCCTGGTCATGCCTGATAATATGACAGCGGAACGGATTAACATTCTGAAAGCTTACGGTGCGGAGGTGGTTCTGACCCCGGCTGCCGAGCGGATGCCTGGCGCTATCGCCAAAGCACTGGAGCTGCAGGCACAAATTCCGGGAAGCTTCATCCCACAGCAGTTCGAGAATCCGGCCAATCCGGATGCCCACCGCGGAACTACAGCACTGGAGATTATCGATCAGATGGAAGGCCGCCTTGATGTCTTTGTAGCTTCATCTGGAACCGGAGGCACGATCACGGGAACCGGTGAAGTACTGCGTGAGCAACTCCCGGGTATTCAGATCTATGTGGTAGAACCTAAGGGATCTCCTGTTCTATCAGGCGGGGTACCCGGGCCTCATAAGCTGGTGGGAACAAGCCCCGGCTTCGTCCCTTCCATTCTGAATACAAATGTGTATGATGAAATTGTACAGGTTGCCGATGAAGATGCACTTGAGACCACCCGCCTGCTTGCAAGCCAGGAAGGTATCCTGGTTGGTCCATCTGCTGGTGCAACCGTCTGGACTGCAATACAGCTGGCCAAGAAGCTCGGCCAGGGGAAACGGATACTATGCATTGCTCCGGATACAGGTGAGCGGTATCTGAGTATGGATATTTTTTGAGACAGGGAAAGGTGGAGATTCTGTAATGAGTAGAATGATTGAGGGTGTATCCCATGTAGATCGCGAAGAGCTGTACGAGCTGCTTCACGACCAAGAGAGAAACGTGCTGGTCATTGACGTAAGGGAGCTCGAAGAATATGAGGACGCCCATATTCCTTCTGTTCCACTGATTCCAATGGGGGAAATTGCCGCTTACATTAACGACTTCGATAAAGACCGCGAGTATGTCTTTGTATGCAGAAGCGGGGGGCGCAGCTTCCAGGTCACAAGATTCTTTCAGAGTCAAGGCTTCAACAACGTTCACAATTATGAAGGCGGCATGCTAAATTGGGATAAAGAAGTCACTGGCGGCCCAGAGAATGTAATCGTAACCTTTAACCCTGAGCAACTCGAACGGAAATAATGAATAGAGTCTATGCTATGAAGAGAGCCCTGAACCGGTCCGATCATTCGGAGTCCGGCTCAGGGCTCTTTTGCAAATTACTGTAGTATATCTCCTGGTTACATACTGGTTATGAATAAGCCTAATACATACAAAAAGCCAAGAATTACACTAATCCCGCCTGTCAACAGAAACAGGATACCATTCTTGCGGTTTTTGGTTCTTTTCCAAATTCCATATACGCAGATGAATAGACCTGCTATTACTGAGAGCAGCCAAATCACATGACCCCATATTTCAAGAAGCTGGAGCGTATCGGTCAGGAACAGAACCAGGAATAACGCCTGTAAGCTCAGCGTCACACAGGTATAATTGAAGAACTTTCGATCAAATTCCGAAGTAATCTCTCTTCTTCGATTGACCTCAATTACCAATAAGGGAACCACAACAGCCCCTGCTAGGATCATCACCATAAGCATTATGGTAAGCGACATCGTTCTGCCCTCTCTTTCTGACTGTGTAGAAGCAGCCGGCAGAAGTAACCTGCCTTCTAATCTAGTAAAATAGGTAGCCCTGCGAGTTCAAATTCAGCTTCTTCGGCTTATTATCAAATTCCCTAATGCAGGGACAGTCACCTACTCCCCCTCATAGTAATAAGCTGTCATAAAGGAGTGGTGCAGATGATACTTTATAATAATCAGATGATGGAGGGTCACTCTGTCCCCCAGGAAGACTGGCAGGTCGCTGCCTATCATGCTTTTGCCGCGAAGATGATGAACAGGGAAGATAAGTTCCCGTGCATTCCCGCTACACTTGGCTTCTCCCACAGCCACCTGAGATATGGATTTGTCCCTGATCCTCGAAGCCCCTATTCCGAACAGACTATGGCTGAATTATTAAGAAACTATACAGAGAACTCCCGCCAGTTTGGTAAATATACATCGCTCATTCTATTCTTCTATACCCCGAGTGACCTAAAGAATAATTTCTCCGTAGAACAGTATGAATCCTTGTTCTGGGATCTGCTGAGCAGAACTGGGCGGGAAGACAAGCGAGAATGGCCGCAGCATATTCCAGTGGATCCAGCCAATCATGTATGGGAGTTCAACTTCCATGAAGAATCTTATTTCGTCTACTGTGCAACTCCTGCTCATAGCCGGCGCCAAAGCCGGCATTTCCCCTTCTTCATGCTGGCTCTTACACCCAGATGGGTATTGGTAGAGTTCAACAAATTGCCGAAGCAGGCTCAAATGATGAAGCCGCTGATCCGGCAAAGGCTTGAAGCTTATGATACGATTGGTCCTCATCCGGACCTCAAACTGTATGGCGATGCCGACAATTACGAGTGGAAGCAGTATTTTCTAAGGGATAATGATACTACCGCTCCATCGTGTCCCTTCTCTCATGGAAGATTGAGCAGGACGAGAGACCACTCATCCACGAATTAGACGACTTAAATGCTATTCCATATCTTCATCTAACAGGACCAGCCGATATGAGGTTAGGGCTCTCCTCATACCTGCTGAACTCCCAGGAAGTAATGATAGAACTCATTGTCTCTGACGTAACCGTTTCTCTCATACAGGGATTGTGCAGAGCTATTCGTTACCGCGGTGGATAATTGCAGTCCTTTGGCACGAACCTTTTCCGCATAACCCTTAGCCGTATCCAGCAGCAGCTGACCGATTCCCTGCTTCCGGTATGCCTCATCTACATACAGATCGTTCAGAAGCAGCAGTCGTTTCATAGAAATCGAAGAGAACAGCGGATACAGTTGTGTAAATCCGAGTATTTGCCCTGAATTATGATCCTGCACACAGAATATAATGGACTCCTGATGCTCAAAGCGATCAAACAAGAAGCTCTTTGCTCCTTCGATATCATTGGGCTGTCCGTAAAAGATTCTGTACTTATTGAACACTTCAGCTAGTTCATTTAAATCCTCAATAGATGCCTGATGCACCCTGTAGTTATTAGCCATACTGCTTGTATTCTCCTTTTATTCTGCGGTTGAAGTTCATGAATCTTGCTCCCTGATAGGTAATCTCGCCTTCATCCTTCTCTACCAACAGACCATATTCGCGTGCGGCCATCTGGAATTCCATCCGGGCTCCATTCTCGAGTTCAAAGGTAATGTAGTAATTCGTTGATGGGGTTGAATTTCCCGCTCCACCCCACACCTCCATTCTCTTCGACACAACTACAGCCTGTTTCGTTAACTGGCTCTTGCTATTATTAGCCGACCACACCATTAACCCTTTAATAATGGCATACGCAAATGTTCCTATCACAACAATCAGCAGTGTACCTCCAAAAATCTTGAACCACAAGGGAACTTCATCCAGAAACTCAAAAAAACCATCGGGTCCGAATCTGTAAATGTTATCCATGGCTGCACAGCCTTTCTGTCATTATATTAGTCAGGATCAGACTTTACAATTGACTTAATGATAAGAGATTCATAGGTACCTTACAGCAGGTCAGGTTGCCCCATGTCTGTGGGATACCACACTAACAAGTCAGATGATATGAGAGAACTTCAAGTATCTATTCCTTTTTCCATAATTATACATGTATTTTCGGAACTTGTAAGCTTTGTAATGTGGATTTAAGATTTAAAATATATAAAATGATTTTTGGGCGTAAAAAAACCGAAGCCCATTTGGGCTTCGGTCTATTATAATAACTGGCGCTATTCGAGCTTCTTCAGCTCTTCCACCGTAAAGTTCCTAACTACTCTATCATTGGAGAATTTCTCCGCATTATAGGACTTGGAGCTGTTCCGCGGAACAGATAAGCTGAGCCAGCTTCCATGCTTGAGCAGCTTGGCCGCATAAATGATCTGCCCGACATGGTAAGGATAATGAGCCAGCTGCCGGTTGATTGCTTCCATCACGGTATGTCCCTCATTACGGATATAGATGATTTCCAGAAGCTGATCGGGACGCAGCGAATCTAGTGCCTCATATAGACAGGCCCAGCCAGCCTCCCATTTCTTCATGAGATCTTCCTTATCCACGATGATATCCTGAACAAATTCCTCGTCCCGGTCCCTCCAAGGCTTCTCTCCATCTTCTGTTAAGAAATGAGTCCATCTGGACAGCATATTTCCGCTCATATGTTTCACTATCGTTGCAATACTGTTGGAATCATCATTATAAGCCGTGAACAGCTGCCCAGGCTCCAGCTGCTCAATGGCCTTCTCCCCTAGCTTCTTGTAATACTGAAATTGGCTTCTTATACTGTCCAGATAAATTTGATGGCTATCCATATCAACCCCACCCTTTCTTCAAAGTTAACGCCTTATTATAATCGGTTCACAGTGACGAGGCAGAAGGCTCGGCATGCAGTTCAGCCGGGTCCTGTCTAATGGCAAGGAGGCATAGGAATGCCAGCACAAGGCCTGATGAAGCCGCGATGAACAGCATCTTATAACCGAATATATCCATCATCAAGCCCAGCAGTGGAGGAGAAATAATAGCTGCAAGGGAGGAGACCAAATAATACAGCCCCGTCCTTGTACCAATGCTTTCTTCTCTACCTGTCGAGACTACCCAGGGGTACGAGTTAATGTTGATGCATGCCCAGAAGATACCGCCCACAATGAGCAGTACACGAAGCAATAGGGTTGACTGCACAAAAATGATAGCGCCGAATACGAGAAGCAATCCAACCACACCCGCGGAGATTATCCGCTTCTTGCCATATCTCGCCCCAAGCCATCCGCTGGGCAGCGCAAATGCCAGAAAGGCCAGGGAGAAGAACGTTAGCGAGAAGGATGCCGCTTTGTCGGACATGCCTAAGTGCTTGGTCCCGTACAGGGTGAACAAGGCCTCCACCCCCTGGTAGGCTACGAACCAGAAGAAGATCGCAAGCAGGATCAAGATGGTCGTTCTATCCAGCTGATCCTTGATCCGAATGGGCGGCTTCTTCTCCGTACCTTCTGGCTGCTGTAGAGCATGAGGCTCTTGAATGACGAGCTTGAGCACGAACATGGAGAGCAGCATCACTACACCAGCTCCTAGAAATGGCAGATAAGAGCCGACACCATACAGCGCAGAGCCAACACCGAAAGCGAGAACAGAACCGAGTCCGCCCATTAAATTAATGACCCCGTTCGCCTTGGTCCGCTGCCGCTCTGGTGTAATATCCGGCATTAAGGCAACCGTCGGGGAACGGAACAGGCTCATGGAGAGGTTCATCAGCACCATGAACAAGACCAGAGTGGGGAGACTGGTGTACCACGGAATCAGCGTGACGAATACAGCTCCAAGAGGCATGCCGATAAGCAGATACGGCATCCGTCGGCCATACCTGGTCCGTGTCTTATCGCTACGGTAGCCAATCCATGGCTGAATGAACAGAGCCAGATAGTTATCAAGGGTCATCATGAAGCCGATCATCGAGGCACTTGTTAAATAATCGTCTAGAAATAAGGGAACAAAAGCATTGTACAGTGCCCATGTCAGACTAATACTAAAAAAACCAAGCCCCAGCAGCCATGTCTTCTTCATCCATCAACCTCCTGCAGAAGCCAACAGCTTCGCCAGACGATCCGGATAGTCCGTTATAATTCCCGAGACCCCTGCATGAATAAGAGCTTTCATTTCTTCAGGATCATTCACAGTGAAAGGATGATAGGGAACCCCATGCCGGGCGGCCTCAGCCGCAAGCTCAGGAGTTACCGCATATTTAAAAGCATGAAGAGCATCTGCGCCAATTCCAGCTGCATAGTTCCAAGGTTCATAGAGCCCTTCCATGTATAGAATACCGGTACGTATATCCGGAGCGATCTTCTTACAGAGGACCAGGGAATAGTGATTAAAGCTGGATATAATAATCCGCTCGGAAAGGCCGAACTTCCTTACCTCCTCGATGACTTTCGATTCTATGTCCGGATACTGCACGATCCCATTCTTGAGCTCCAGATTCACGATAATCTCTTGCTTCAGTGCGAGCTCAAGCAGCTGTTCAAGTGTCGGAATCGCCTCGCCCCGGAAATCTTCATGAAACCAGGACCCCACTTCCTTCTGCTTCAGCTGTTCCAGCGTCAAATCTTTCACCCACTCCGGTGATCCCGCAGTACGCTGCAGCGTCTCATCATGAATCAGTACCAAATGACCATCCCGGGTCATTTGTACGTCGGTCTCAATACCCGTAGCTCCAAGCTCAATACTTCTCTGAAATGACACCATGGTATTCTCCGGGCAGTGGCCTGCCGCTCCCCGATGCGCGAAATTAATAAGGGGCACTAGCTCATCCTCCTAAGGTAACCGAATTTAATAAGTGCTTATTTCACTATAATCTTTCAATGTAAAATCTATGTTATGTAGAACAGTTATAGCTGCGAGAACGGGTCTCGTCCTGTTTTGAACACGAGGGGTGTCATTAATTTCCTCCTTTCGCGTCTTTATTGTAATTTTATCCCACACAGGAAAAATACGGTATTGAAAAATAAAAAGCCTTCTACACACTTAGTTGTAAAAGGTTGGCAAGATTAATGCTCTTCAGCACGACTGCTGACTATAACCCCCTCAGCATTCCTCCATCGACCATAATGGATTGACCTGTCACATATGTATTTGCAAATGAACCATAGAAAGTAACTATTCGAGCAAATTCCTCCGGAGTCCCCATCCGGCCAAGCGGGATCCCCTGAACAGCCTCAGCTTGGATGAACTCGAGCGAAGTCCCTTTATTCGCCGCACGCGCAGTATCCAGCTCGGTTATCCGGTCCGTAGCAATTCGTCCTGGAGCAATCGTATTGATCAGGATTCCGTCCTTTGCCAATTCCTCCGCCAGTGTCTTGGCTAACGATTGGACACCCGCTCGGAATACATTGGACAGAATAAGTCCTGGAATCGGCTGTTTGATTGAAGTGGAAGCCAGGTTGACGATTCTCCCGCCACCAGCTGATTTCATGTAGGGTACCGCTTCCCGGATCATGCGAATAACACTAAGCAGATTCAATTCAAATCCTCTTTGCCAATCTTCATCGCTCATATCCGCAAAGGTTCCTCCCGGCGGTCCACCTGCATTCGTGACTACCACATCCAGGCCGCCTTGGGACTCTGCTGCGGTGCTGATCGCCCTGCGGATCTCCTCCTCATTCGTGACATCCATACGCAGTGTGTTCACTTTATGCCCTGTTGCCGCCAGGATCTCCTCCTGGGCACTTGCGAGCTGCTCCTGATTCCGGCTCGCTATGGTTACAAGTGCACCTTCCTGCGCGAAGGCGAGCGCACTGGCCCTGCCTAATCCTTTGCTTGCCGCTGCCACAAAAACCGACTTGCCTGATAGACCCAAATTCATAATTAGCAACCCCCAATGAAAGTTATCTCCTATCCATATAAACACAGGCAGGCTTGCCAGAAGCTTCATTCCCAGCATTCCCAGCGTCCCAACTTTTCAACATTCCTGCATACTCGCCGCCTGTTTCCCCCTATAACCCTATGTTAGGGATAAGCCCGGAAGCGATTCAGTCCGCTCCATTCTTCGAGGCACCGCTCTTTGCTGTAGTCCTTTCTCCGAGTGGGATATAGACAAAATCCACCCTGCATATGCCAGGATGGACTTGGTGTGCGATCCATATTTAACTGCCAACCGACCATTCTTCAAGCGATAATCCCGGCTCTGCCTTCATGGTCTGCGGTGCGAACTCGCCATGCGTAAGCTTCAGGTAAGCAGCGGCTCCGATCATAGCCGCATTATCCGTACAATACGCAAGCGGCGGAATTCTGAGAGTGATTCCTTCTCGTTCACAGCGTGCGGCCAAGGCTTCACGCAGCCCCCGATTCGCTGCAACTCCCCCGCAGAGCAGAAGCTCAGAAGCTCCTGTCATCCGCATGGCACGTATCGCCTTCTCTACCAGCACCTCGATGACCGACTCCTGGAATCCGCGGGCAATCCCGGCAATGTCCGGGGTCTCGCCTCGCATCTTGCTCTGGTTCAGTACATTTAGTACCGCAGATTTAAGTCCGCTGAAGCTAAAGTCAAAGGAATCCGGCTCAAGCCAGGAACGCGGAAGATCTGCCGAATTCTCAGCCTCGTGTGCCAGCCGGTCAACATAAGGTCCCCCCGGATAGGGGAATCCCAGCGCACGAGCAACTTTATCATAAGCCTCCCCCACCGCATCATCCCGTGTTCGGCCGATCAATTTGAACTGCCCTTCGTCCTCCATAAGCACAAGCTCGGTATGTCCACCGGATACAACAAGTGCGATACTCGGATACGAGATCTCCTGAACCAGGCGGTTCGCGTAGATGTGCCCTGCAATATGATGGGTCCCAATCAAGGGCTTGTCCAGAGCAAAGGCCAGACTCTTCGCGGCCATAATTCCGACAAGCAGCGCGCCTACCAGGCCCGGCCCCTGCGTCACCGCAACCGCGGACAGCTTGTCAGGCGAGATGCCGGACTGCTGGGCGGCCTCCTGAAGCATCAGAGTAATACTCTCGACATGTTTGCGTGAGGCGACCTCAGGTACTACCCCGCCGAAGGCTTTATGCGTCTCAATTTGGCTAAAAATCAGGTTGGAGAGCACCTCTCGCCCGTTCTTAACGACCGAGACGGAGGTCTCGTCACAGCTGGTCTCCACTGCCAGAATGAAGCTGTCTTGTTCTAACTTTGTATCCATTCCATTCATAAATCCCATTCGCTTCCTTCCCCATAACGGGCAACAATATCATCAGGCAGATCGCACCACATAATAAGTGCATCCTCCTGATTGTCTGAATAATAGCCCTTACGCAGTCCGACAGGACGGAATCCGAGCTTGCCGTACAAGGATTGAGCGACCGTGTTGGAGACACGGGCTTCCAGGGTCATCTTGGTCATTCCAATTCTCCCGGCCAGCAGCATCATTTCCCGCATCAGCCTCTCCCCAAGATGCTGACCGCGATAAGCGGTACGTACAGCTATATTGGTCACATGGGCCTCATCCACCACCGTCCACATGCCCGCATATCCGATCGGTGCGCCGTCCTTCTCCATAATTATATATTTGGCAAAATGATTTTGCGTCATCTCACTGTGGAACGCATTCTCCGTCCAAGGCAGCGTGAAGGATTCATGCTCGATGACCATCACGTCTGGAATATCCAAGGTCGTCATTGGACGGAACCGGATTCCGTCATCGGTCTGCATGCCTGCAGCTTGTTCTGCTTCCATGTCCGATTGCCCCCTTACACGCCGCGAAGCAGGTTCGCTTCCGCTTCCGCAAGCTGGGTATAATTCGGGACGAGCGAATGCACCTCGTCCGATTCGCCGCGCAGGAGCCGGTCCGCGCCCAGCAGACCGGCCCATACGCCCTGCAGCACGTAAGGCCGCGTCTCAAGCCGCCCGCCCAGCAGCGGGCGGAGCGCCTCCGCAGCCGCCCCGTGCAATTCCGTCTCGCCGGTGAACCACACGGCGGACGGCCGCGCCTCTGGCGCGAGCGCCTCAAGGCGTCCGGCAAGCGCTGTAACCCAGCGCTCCATCAGCCGGATGCCATCCGGCGCAAGGCGCCGGGGCAGCTCGCCCGGCGCCGCCTCAAACAGCGCGGTATACACTTGACCGCGTCGTGCATCCATCAGCGGAATGATCCATTCCGCTGGAGGCCCGCCCGCAGCAGCCTGCTCACCGGCTGCTGGCTCCTCGCTGCGGCGGACGGCCGCAGCCTCGAAAGCCTCGGGCGGCTGGCCCGTGCCGGTGGCCCAGCCGCCAAGTCCCAGGGCGGCGAGGCTGGAGATTCCCGCCACCGGCAGGCCCATCGACCACGCCAAAGTCTTGGCCGTGGTCACGGCGATCCGGATGCCCGTATAGGACCCCGGGCCGATTCCGGTTCCAATACCGCCAAGCTGGCTCTTCGTAAGGTTCGCCGCAGCGAGCACTTCTTCGATTGCTGTAATCAGATGTACCGAATGATTTCGCTCGGCGGTTATATTGCGCTCAGCCAGCAGCCGACCGCCATCCATAGCGGCTACAGCGAGCGAAGCCGTCGACGAATCGAAGGTAAGCGTATAGCGCGGCATTCCTGAATTAATACTCATGATACAGTTCCCCATTCTCTCTTTAGGTCCAGGAGCCATTGCTCATAAGGTGACCCCTGCCCCTTCAAATAAATCTGTCTCTCATTCATGCCCATAACCTCAATATAAATATGCAGATAAGCAGAAGGCAGAAGCTCTTCAATAAGGCTGGCCCATTCCACAAGCGTGACTCCCTGGCCTTCGAAATATTCCTCAAGACCCAGCTCGTCTGCTTCTTCAAGCGACAGCCGGTATACATCCATATGATAGAAGGGCAGTCTGCCCTCATATTCCTTAATTATTGTGAAGGTAGGACTGTTCACCTGCTGCTCAACCTTAAGATGCTTCGCGAACAGCTGGGAGAACGCTGTCTTGCCTGCCCCCAGGTCACCGTCCAGCGCTATGACTATTCCAGGCTCCGCCTGTACAGCCAGAAATGCAGCCAGCTTCTCCGTATCCGCCAGATCCTTCACATTCAATATCAGATCTGCTGCTCTCTTATCAAACTCCATGGGATAAACCACCTTTATCCGATCATCCTTTTTTTCACATACCCATACATCTGTTCTCATTATATCGGTACCTTGTCCACCCCGCAAGAAACCAGGAATTATTTGTGCCCGCCCTGACGTTGTTATTAGATAGCCTTTTTTGTCCCATACTAAAGGTAGACAGCATGGTGCACGACCTGTGTTAAATATACGATTTGACCCTGAAAGGAGCCCGCCCTGTATGCATACGGTATGGAAAGGCGCTATTAGCTTTGGTCTTGTTCATGTTCCGGTGAAAATGTTCTCCGCGACAGAAGATAAAGACATCTCCATGAAATATATTCATAAGGCCTGCGGAAGCCCGATCTCTTATGTGAGACGCTGTCCTTCCTGTGAGAAGGATGTGGATTGGGAGGAAATCTCCAAAGGTTATGAGTATGAGAAAGGAAGGTACGTCCTCTTCGAGAAGCAGGAACTTGAGCAGCTGTCCGCCCAAGTGGAAAGGACGATCACCATTCTGGATTTTGTCGACCTTAAGGATATCGACCCGATTTATTTTCAGAAGACCTATTATTTATCCCCCGATCAGGCCGGTTCTAATGCCTATCTGCTGCTGCTTGAAGCGATGAAACAGACAGGCAAGATTGGGATTGCCAAGATTGCCATACGTTCCAAGAGCAGTCTTGCCGCGATTCGTGTCATGGAAGGGTGTCTCGCGATCGAAACGATCTTTTATCCAGATGAGATTCGCCCGATTAGTCAAGTGCCCAATCTTCCCGAGGCGGCTGGGGTGAACGATAAGGAACTCGGAATGGCCAAGGTGCTGATTGAGCAGCTGTCTACTCCGTTCGAACCCTCCAAATATACGGATGATTACCGCGAATCACTCATGAATCTGATCCAGCACAAGGTTGCCGGCGAGGAGATCAGCTTGGCTCCTGCGAAGCCGGAGAGCAATGTCATCGACCTGATGGCTGCCCTTCAGGCAAGTATTGAAGCCGTGAAGCCTATCGCTACAGACCCGGGACCTGCTGTGAAGAAGCCCAGAGCCAAACGGGGAGCCGCTGCTGCTTCCGCCAAAGAGGACAATACCACTGCGCAGAAGACCGGACCCAAGCCCAAACGCCAGAGTGCTTCCAAAGCGAAGAAGACTATTTCTTAGCTCACCGGATTATGTGATGGAACCTCTTAGCTACACCTGAAGCCACCCGACCCTGAAAGGAGGGAGCCTGGGTGAAATTACAGCCAGTAGTTCCTTTTGAGCCAATATCCACGGACAAGCTGCCCGAGGGTGAATCGTGGACCGCCCAAATTAAATGGGATGGTGTCAGGATGCTGACCTATTTCGACGGACATGAGGTACAGCTTGTGAACCGCAAGCTGAATAACCGGACACTGCAGTATCCGGAGCTTACCCGGATTCAGGAATACTGCCGGGCTGAATCCATTATTCTGGATGGTGAGATTATTGCACTGGATCAAGGCAAGCCTTCCTTCCATGAGGTGATGCGGCGGGATGGCTCGCGCAGAGCAGAGAATATCAGACGGGCACAGCAGGAGGTGCCTGTCACTTATATGTTATTTGATATTTTGTATTATAACGGATCGTGGTTAACCGGTCTTCCGCTTCGCGAGCGGCAGGGAATTCTCAGGGAAGCTATCATGCCCACTTCCTGTGTCCAGATCACGGCTGACTTTCCCTCTCCTGAAGTCTTGTACGAAGTAATGAGCCAGCATGGGATGGAGGGAGTCGTAGTTAAAGACCTCGGCAGCTCGTATGCACTGGATGGTAAGGACAAAAGATGGATGAAAAAGAAGATCATTCAGGATCTGGTGGCTGTCGTCGGTGGTTACACGCTGCGCGGAGGGATCGTGAATGCGCTGATGCTGGGTCTCTATGACGAGGAGGGGCGACTGTGGTATATCGGACATGCCGGTACTGGCAAATTGACCGTTCAGGATTGGAGAGCACTCACCGAGCGGGTTGCTCCAATAACAAGGCCCTCACGTCCTTTTACTGTTCTGCCCTCCCGCAGCAAGGAAGCTTACTGGGTTGAACCGCAGCTGACGGTGAAGGTGAATTTCCTGGAATGGACACCCGGAGGAACCCTTCGTCAGCCGAGTATTCAGGCTGTTGTCTCTCTTGATCCGGCGATGTGCAAATTCGGATCGAGTTGATGCGGCTAACACGGGAGTGAGGTGACTGCCTCGCTCTTCCTTGTGGTTCCTTGTCTTGTCTTGTCTTGCCTTGCCCTGTTCCTGTCTTGGTCTGCCCTGCCCTGTCCTGGCCTGTCATGTTCTGGCCTTGTCCTGTCCTGTCCTGCCT
>RCUH01000500.1_pt1 | contig 39703 bp, 33 predicted proteins | sample 2166191 | NCBI WGS metagenome assembly RCUH01 (sample SAMN09932848, study PRJNA488358) | compost metagenome | feature: garden; material: soil; isolation source: compost soil in an enriched community after 214 h of incubation | place: Germany: Experimental Botanical Garden Goettingen | collected... | reverse complement strand
TATGCGAGCTCCCGTGTAGGATTAGGATTTGGGGATATCGTATTGCCTTTAAAAGGTACTGCGGGATTACAGCATGGTAAATTGCTGGGTAACGATAACCTTAAACCTGAGATCACCACAGAATTTGAGTTCGGAACGGAGATGAAGTTATTGAATAACAGGCTTGGGCTAGATGTTTCTTATTATAATAGAAAAACAGTTGATCAGATCTATTCTTCGGCACTGCCGCCAGAATCTGGCTTTACTACACGAACACAAAATATTGGTGATATCCGAAATACAGGTGTTGAAATCGGATTAAATACTACTCCTTTAAAAATGAAAGATTTTCAATGGGATCTGGGAATAAATTTTACGAAGAATAACAGTAAAGTCGTGAAATTATGGGATGATGTTAAGGAATTTAATATATACTCAGCCTATATGGTGGATTTTGTTGCCCACATTGGCCAGCCGCTTGGAGTATTTAAAGTTCCTGAGGTGATGACAGTTAAAGATGGTGAACATGCCGGTAAAGTGGTTGTGAACGGAACGAATGGGATCCCGTTGACCGAGCCCAACACCAAACGTACTATAGGGAAATATGAGCCCGATTTTGTCCTAGGTTTCAATACCAAATTTACATACAGGGACTGGAGTTTGGCTGGGGTACTGGATTGGCGAAAGGGAGGTTTTTTCTATTCTTACACAGCACAACTGAATTACTTTGTTGGAAATGCAACAGAAACCATGTACAACGAGCGCCAACCTTGGTTAATTCCAAATTCAGTTAAACAAGTAGGGGATCAGTATGTGGAAAATGACGTTCAGATTTCAGTAAACAACATTAATAATTATTGGAATCCGAGCAGTACTAATTTTATTTATGAACGCGCTGTGTTGAAACGCGACTTTGTCAAACTAAGAGAACTTGTCCTCACCTATTCATTGCCAAATCGTATCCTTGGGTCGAAGATCAAAGGAATTGATTTCAGCCTGGTCGGTCGAAATTTATTCCTCTGGACACCGAAAAACAACAATTTCGTAGATCCTGAATCAACGAATTATGGGAACGATATTATTTCCAATTTCGGTGAGTTTGCTGCAGGTCCAACATTTCGGAGTTATGGAGGTAGTGTTAGAGTACGGTTTTAATTATTTTTTGGCGATATGAAATATCTGCAATCGGCAGGCATCAAGGTAAACGAAAAATAATCGCGGTATTACATAAGGCCTTTAAAAGACAAATTATTTATGAAAACAATGAAAACATTTGGATATATATTGATAGCGAGCGCATTAATTTTTAATTCGTGCGATAAGGTTTTGGATATCAATAAAGATCCTTATTTACCATCAGAAACTGATGCTACTCCGGATCTTTTATTTCCATCGGGCGTGGTATATAGTGCGGCAAAAATAGGAGGTGATCTGGAACTTATAGGCGGTTTTTGGGCACAGCATTATACGCAGAACAACACGTCCAATCAATACAAGAATATTGACTCCTATGCGTTGACAATATCTTCTTATAACGGAATCTGGGCAAATCTTTTTGGGGGTGGAATGAAAGATCTGTATATCGCCAAAGAGAAAGCGCAAGCGGCCGGACTCTGGAATTATTACCTTGCTTCATCTGTAATGCTAGCTTTTGATTACCATGTTTTGGTAGATCTGTATGGAGATTTACCGATTAAAGAGGGCCTACAGGGGGATAAGGGTGGATATAGCCCGAAATGGGATGATGGAAAAGTAGTCAATGAGTTGATATTAAAGCAACTGGATGAGGCCCTGGCAAAGGCTACCGAGGCCAAGGCTCTTCCAGGCATGGGAAGCCAGGATCTGGTGTTCTCGGGAGATATAGATAAATGGCGCAAATTTTCAAAGTCGTTGAAGCTGAAAATTTTGATGCGCGATTTTGCAACAAATGCTATAGCGATAAAATCACTGTTGGATGAAGGAGACTTATTGCTCTCAGACGCACGGGTAAATGCATTTGAGGACATTAAGGATAAATCAAACCCACTTTTTGAATCAGATCGAAGGGCGCTAAGCACGGGAGCTAATATCCGCGCGAGCAAAACACTATTATCCTATTTGGTGAAAAATAATGATGCCAGGATCGTTGATTTCTATGAAATAAATGATATCAATGGCCAATATACAGCTTATTCGCAAGGAGATTATAATGCCACCAGTACCGAGTATCCGGTGGGAAGTACCTCAAGGGCCAAATTAGCTGCCACAGATCCGGTTTATTTTATGTCACATGCGGAGGTAGAATTTTTACAGGCGGAGGCTTGGGCACGCTTGAATAATGTGAGCAAAGCACAGAGTCATTATGAATCAGCTGTGAAATTGGCATTCTCCAGATGGGGAAAGGATGCTGCTCCCTATATTGAAACCGATGGAGCTTATGTGTTCCGACCTGGGACAGTTGAATTGATGGTAGAGCAGATTATCACCCAAAAATGGGTCGCTTCAACACGCTGCCAGGCCTGGGATGCCTTCTATGACCAAAATAGGACCGGGTATCCGATTGTCAGTACCGTACCCGGTAATGAGGATAGTTATGTTCCCGGTCAATACACTCCTTCATTAAATACTTCATTGGTAGGGAATGAACTGCCAAGAAGATTACCCTATCCAAAAGTGTCTTCGGATAATAATCCAAACACACCCAAAGTAGTTTCCATTAACACAAAGATGTGGTGGCATAAAAAATAAGTTTAGACTTTCAATAGATAAAGAAATGAAAAATAGCGTTAAATACCTTTTTGTATGTCTTGCACTAAGCTGTCTTGCTTGCAAAAAGGAGCAGCCCGCAGTGGCATATTCTCCTATTTTCCCTCTCTCTGGAGAGTGGCATACACGCGTATTTCATGAAGATGGTTCTTCAGCGAGTACAAACCTGTTTACATTGAGCACCTACAATACTTCAGACAACCGGTCGGATGTTGCCTGGTTTAAGTTGAGTACTGTGGCCCAGCCTTTTGGCCTGTTGACAAAAGTAAATATAGATTTGAACAATAAAACTTTTGTGGCAGGGGAATATAAAAATACCCTCGCTGTACCGGCTGCTAATACCGATGTTTCGCTGCTTGAGGGAAAGATTATGTTAAACGCCTCTACACAGCCTAGTAAAACCGTTGCCGACAGTATTTATGTCAAGTATAAAACGGCTGTCAATGGTCAAATCTATATCGTAAAGGGGCACCGAAGGACGCAATGGCCGGAGGATCAAAAATAATATATGCATAAACATTATTATATAAAATTTGAGCATAGGCCACGTGGGTAGTAATGCCCATGAATCTAAGCGGTTTAACCCATGTTTTTAGCTAATAAATGCATCTAATTTTGCTACTGTTGATTATTAAAATCCTAGAGAAATGAAAGTACAATTTAACTGTTTATATATTTTTCTGACATGTGCTACACTTGGTGGAGTACTATTCGTCACATCCTGTAAAAGAGATCCTATTAAGCCTGAGGAAGAACCTGAGACAGAAATTGCAATCACACCATTGGCGCGACCGATCGGTGCTGCCAAAGGGCAAGCCTCGAGTAAAACCATTGGTCCGGCCGGTGGTGTGCTATCTTCAGTTGACGGACAATTAAAGATCTCTATTCCCGCCGGGGCACTCACGGAGGAAAAGCTAATTTCAGTGCAGCCAATTGTCCAGACGAATATCGCGGGCATCGGTTTATCTTATCGGTTGACACCGCATAATGTTATATTTAAGAAGGCGGTAACACTTACTTTCGACTGGCGGGCGATGGCTGATCAGATTGGTCTGCCCCAAACCTTGGGATTTGCATATCAGCAGGAAGATCAAGTATGGAAATATGTAGGCGCCAATAAAACGGATACAGTTCAGAAAACAATCAGTTATGAAACTACGCATTTCAGCGACTGGTCGTTAATGAATAGGCTTTCATTGGATCCCTATGAAACTTCTATCGAACCCGGACAGACCCAGGCCGTACGTGCGCTGATCTATACGCAAACCAAATGGGATGATTTGCTGACTCCGCTTACGGGGAATGGGCAGGGAACCGAGCCCGGGTATCCCGTGGGGATGCCGGCGGCGCTACCTAGTAAATTTATAGATTCATGGGAACTCACAGGGCCGGGCAAGATTGTTAAAGCGGAGGCTAATACAGTAACCTATCAGGCACCGGCTAGTGTTAACGGTAGTGCAACAGCTGTTGTGAGTCTCAAGTTAAAGGCACCTCGTGCCGGAACCTATCTATTACTGTCCAATATCCAGATTTCAGGTAACGGATGGATAGAACTCAGTATTGCTGGTGGGGCGCCTGTAAAGTTTCCTGCGTCTTCAGCTGCGAAATCGGGTAATAGCTACTTATTGTCGAATCCTGAAAATGAAGGTGGAGGATACTTTTTATTGCGATGGAATGGGGGGGTAGGCGACTATAAGTATGAGGTGTCCAATGGAGGCAATCACTTCCATTTTCAGACATCGAAAACAACCTACATGAGCAGATATTTTGATAAGATTGTTAAAGACATTGTCCCCAGTGGTGGACAAATTCAGATTACCAAAATAGATAAGGGCTGGGTCGAAGGGACATTTCGTGTTACGAATGCTGGCTATGGTCCTATGCTATTGGATATAACCTCAGCGAATGGACGGTTCAGAGCAAGGATTTATGATTCTGCTACACCTGGTAAGTAATGATAGAACGAAGGAAAATTAATTTTACGAATAAAATGGAGATATTGACTGGCAATAGGAAAAGTAAATTAACCCATCTGTACCGGACGCTGATCATGTTACAAATAGTATTGTTGTTTATGGCCTGTGGCCGGGAAGAGATCCTTCCGATTCGTATAAACAACATTACATTCAGGAATGATACCATCTCTTTGGCTGTAGGGAAATCCGAACAACTGTTTGTGAAGCATACACCGGAGGATATAAAAGATCCAGATTACATATGGTCGACAGCAGACCCGAAAATAGCAACTGTGGAGAATGGAATTGTCTACGGACATCGTGTTGGTGAAACGGATGTAAGTGTGTCGGTGAAAGGCCAAAACGTAAAGGCAAAGGTCTTGATTCGTGTGTTACCGGTTTCACCGACAGCATTAAAATTGCATGCAACTAAGACTACCTTAATACCAGGGGAAGAAGTGCCAGTAACATATATGATTGAACCAACGGATTTATCGGATACAGATCAGATGGAAATCGAGTGGAATAGTTCTGATACGAATGTATGTGCTGTTGATAAAGGAAAGATTAAGGCTGTTGCTCCCGGAACTGCAAAAGTGACAGCGGAGATCAAAGGGACAGCAATCAAGGGCGAACTAACTATTCAGGTGCAATCGGTACCTATAGGATCGATTGAATTGACTCCGGCGCAAGCAGAATTGCATGTAGGAAAGGAATTGTCCTTGCATGCCAAAGTATTGCCTGTTAATGCCCATGATCAGACGTTGGTTTGGTCCTCAGGGGACCCACAGGTTGCTACTGTGACTGGGGGGGTAATAAAAGGAGTAAACGTAGGTGCAACAACGATTAAAGTGGCTAATGTGGATGGTAAAAAGAGTGCATTTTGTAAGGTTACCGTAAAATCGGCTACGGTGGATCATATCATCTTATCTGCACATAGTTTAGTAATGGTTCCGGGAGAGCAGAAGCCGATTGTGGCAACTGTATTGCCGGAGGATGTCAAGGATAGAACTGTCATATGGACCTCTTCAGACAACAGTATTGCGACAGTAGATGCTAAGGGACTGGTTACAGGAAAGACCCGTGGTACAGCAGTTATCAATGCAACATCGGTAGCTAATCCACAAATTTATGCGAGCTGTAACCTTGCGATAGTTAATCCCGATGATCAGGTTTTCACGGTGGTGAGTAATTCTGGACGAGTATCCGATAATGGTTATGTCAGTTCAGATATCAAAACCCTCTTCGAAAATGGGTCAAGTGACCCCGTAAATTTGATTTCTTTTGAAGTTGTGTCTCAGGGCGGCGAGCTCGTTGCAAGCGATTACCAAGTGAGAATAATAGCAACAGGCATGCAACAACGGCATCAGGCACAAATAAAAAAAATCTATCGTCCCTACGTTCGTTACATATTTGAATTGAAAGGTAAGCGTTATGAAAGACGCTTGGATATCTGATAAAAATTTGTTTCATATGTTTATTTATTGCCCCAAGTCCTAAGAGGACGCGGGGCTTTTAACATTACTTTAAAACACTCCTAAATTCGGGGAGAGGTCAATAGGAGGGTAGGCTTCAGGTCATCTTTACAAAAAAAAATAACCATTTTTGCCTGTTGAATTCTTATTTGAAGGTGAGTTCTCGGAAATGAGATTTAATAGATCATTATATTTTTCTAACAAGCCAATATATTTATTCATCCAGAAATAAACAGAATTATTATCGGCATCTGTATTTTTTACAGAAGAAGCATCTTGTGCACTAAGCACGTGACGATGGTTTTTTACTAACGTTTCAGGTAGTTCGGCCGTGAAATCGTGTCCAATTATATTACCAACTTCTAAGAGAATTTGAAGATTCAAATTTTCTTGTTCAAACCAATTATATATTGTTCTTCTACTTACTTTAAGCTTTCGGGATAATTCGCTAATCCCAATACGTTCCATTCGAAGAACCTGTTTTAGAATATTTCCTAGGTGTATGCCCATAATAAAAAAATGTAAAAGTTGATCTAATTAGTCTCACACAAGTCTAGCTCTTCATATTTGGAATTATTACTGATGAAATCTGGTAGAATTTCTTTCATTTTTTTTACCATTTCATAGTCATTGTTCAAGCTATTTAAGCACAATAATTCCTCTGTAACCTGATGAACATAATTAAAGCTATAATCAATAATTTTAGATATTTTAATCTTTTGATGATGGGTCGGAATAGTTTCTTCTTCCAAAAGGAGTAACTCCTCATATAACTTTTCTCCGGGGCGTAGTCCGGTAAAAACAATTTTGATATCCTTATCAGGCGTCATGCCGGCAAGTTTGATCATGTTCTTTGCCAGATCAACAATCTTAACCGGGTCTCCCATATCAAAAATAAAGATTTCACCTCCATTTCCCATTGCTGCAGCTTCCAATACCAATTGTACAGATTCAGGAATAGTCATAAAATATCTGGTTATTTCGGGATGGGTAACTGTTATTGGGCCACCCTTTTCTATCTGAGCTTTAAATCTCGGAATGACAGATCCGTTTGACCCCATAACATTCCCGAAACGGGTCGTAATAAATTTAGTTTTTGGTTTAAGTAAACTCTTAAAATTTGCTCTAACGTTCTCCGAAGCTGATAATATATTATTGTTATTTAGCGATTGGATATACATTTCTGCAAGACGTTTAGAAGCTCCCATAATATTAGTGGGTTTTACAGCTTTGTCTGTAGAAATCATAATAAACTTTTCTACCTCATGATCTATCGAAAGCTCGGATATGTTTTTCGTACCTAATACGTTGGTTAATATAGCTTCTGCAGGATTATTTTCCATCATCGGAACATGTTTATAAGCCGCTGCGTGAAAAACAATCTGTGGTTTAAATTCTTCAAACAGTGTTTTCATTCGGCTTTTGTTCTGGATGTTGGCCATGAATATTTTGGTTTTACCTTCAGGATAATAATCTTGAATTTCAAGCTGAAGTTCGTGTAAAGGTGTTTCTGCCTGATCGCAGAGGATGATATACTCTGGGTTATAGTTTAAAACCTGACGTACAATTTCGGAGCCTATTGAGCCTGCTGCTCCGGTAATCAAAACTCTCTTTCCGTTTATCTCTTTTGATAGATTATTCTTTTTGAGGATAATAGGTTCCCGTTGTAAAAGATCTTCAATTTTCAAGTCCTGTATCTGATTAGGACTTAATTTACCATATAGCCATTTATCAGAAGACGGCACTGTAACCACTTTAATACCCAGTTCTATACATTTTTCAATTGCTTTCTTTTTTCCATTAATATTTAGATCGTTGCCAACTAATAAAACTTTATTGATAGCATATTTTTTCTTAAGAGTTTCTATGCAAAATGACGGATATACATTTTTTTGTTCTATATGTTTGTTTATTTTATCCTGATCATCATCAATAAAACCAAAGACATTTATAGGTGTTTCCTGACAGGTATCCAATGCTTGTTTCACCAGAATTGAGGTGTTGTCAGTTCCATAAATTAAAATATTATCCTTTATATTTCCGGGTTGTAAATCTTTTAAATATCCAAAAATGTGTTTGACGGCTATTCTCAAAATAATTAACAAGGATGAAGAAATAAAAAAGTTCAATAACAGTACTTTGTCAAACCATTTCCACGGAAGTTTAAAATATGGAGCAACAAACAAATTACTGATAAGCATAAAACCAATACTGCTTATTAGCACTGCCATGAATACGCGGAAGATATCTTCTGTATTGGAATATCTTATGATTCCTGTATGAATTCTCATGTTGATAAACACGTAAATAGAGATCACACTGTAAAGTCCTATATATAGGATATCGCTGGTGTAAAACAATTCAGCAGATTCAATTTTTTTTGTCAGCAATAAAGACATAAAGAGTGTCCAGATTACGATTAACTGATCGATCAATAATATCAGCCATCTTGAATGTACTTTATTGCTAAATAATAACTTTTTCATAATAAGAGTAATTTTAGATAAATGATAGAGAGGAAAATAAGGTAATGAAAGCTCTGTATAAAGGGAAATAGTCGATTGCTATTTTTTTATCAATTCCTCGCTTATCAAGCAAATAGTTGTATGCTTTGCGGTTTGCAATGAACCGGAAACTTTTATAGTTTAAGAACAGATCTGAAAAAGCCGATTTCCATCGGAACAGGGAATCTTCTTTAAAGCCGAGCCCCCCACCTAGATGAAGAAACTTCATTCCCCTTTCCCGTCCAATAATGGTAATTTCATCAACTAGAAATTTTGCAGGAGATTGATTTAAATATGATGCTTTAGTAGCAACCAAATGTGCCTGAATAATGCCGTGAGAAAAAGAGATGATCATTGCACATGTTATTTCATCACCTAAATAAACCAATAATAATCTGCAGTCAAACTCTTTTGAATGAATTAGGCTTGTAAAGTATTGTTTGTCAAATAAATAGTATTCAGTTGAACCGATTCGACACATGTTTTCTGTATAGATATCAATGAATGTATCAATATCTTCCTGTCGTTTTGATTCCTTTACGAAGTATCCTTTATTCCGGCACCTTTTGATCGCTCTAGTGGCTGACCGATCGTACTTTTTACGCTGAACATCTAAAGGTAAATTCAGATCGAGTGCAACAGTAAGTCCATTTTCATGAACCCCCTCAAATTCTTTCATCAAAATATACTGATCAAAAAAAGGGTTCAATCGGGAGAATACGGAGACTATCTGTTCGTTTTTCAGAAATTTTAAAAATGACTTTTTAAAATTATCGATTAATCCTTCATCCAGGTGTTCGAATTTTTTACTTGCAATTGGTCCAGGATATCCATACACAGAGCTTAAATCAAAAAATGGCGAATCAGGGATAACTCTTTTGAGGAACGGAAAGGCTATGAAATTTTCACCTTCTTCATAAATCAAGAGTATAGGATTACCACTATTGTCTAAAGAATGATAATGCCAGGTATGATAAAAATCGTGTACAAAAGAGCGTTTAATGTAAGAATTCCATTCGATTCTTTCGTTAAGGGTAAGTAATTTAATCATATAGTACATTTTTAGGTGGTCACAAGACCAAGAGGTTAATCAAATACTAACATATATCAGCTAATATTGGAGTATTGCATTATTTAACGGCATAAAGTCGCATCTGTATAAGGAGAAATACTCAATCTTATTATTAGGATCGATTCCTATACGATCAACTAAGGAATTATATATTGGCTCATTGGCGCCATACGTAGGCTTTCCATTGCTCTTTGTGAAAAAGAGTAATTAATTTTCTCATGATAGTAAGTGAACTAAGGTTAGATGGGAAACTCTTTTTTATTTAATTCCATTTTAATAAATCCATTTACTTCATTGGAGCCTACTGCAACAAAACCCATTCTTTCGTAAGTTTTATAAGCAGAAATATTTAATGGATTTACCTCTAATAAGACACATTTTAAACCTAGTTCGAAAAAAGCATATTTTAATATAAGCTTTGTAGCTTGCTTGCCTATTCCGTTTCCCCATAAGCTTTTTTCACCTATGAATATATGAAAGGATGCCAGTCCATTATTTATAGTTAATAACTGAATATTTCCTATGTATTGATTGTTTTCTTTAAGACAAATTGCAAACCGTCGTTCATCCTTATTCTCTAATTTGCCTTTTATCCATTCCTGTTCAGTTTCTAAAGAAATGTATCTATCAGGTTTAAATTCAGTATATTTCCAGATGTCAGAATCATTTCTCCACTGATAAGAGACATTTGCATCGCTTAAAACCAATGGTCTTATATAAACTAAATTATCCATCCTATTTTTTTAAAAGATTTAAAGTAAATTCATAATGTGAATCAAAAAATAAAGAGGCTAGTAAATAGAATTAAGATGCTAGTTCATGTATTATATCTTTCAACACACAAACTATTCGTTCCATATCTTTTATAGTATACCGATGATCTATTGGTAGTGGGACAAGGTGTTTTGCCAGATGATTTTCAAACATCTGTTCGTTTGTCCACTTAAAAACATTAGGCCAATAGGTAGGAACAAATATTTTATTCGCTATAAGTTTAGTTTTAACTTTATCATTTGAAATAAGAAGAGGGTATACCATAGGAACAGCATCTAAAGGTATTTCAATATCAAGTTCATTTATTAGAGCCAAATTTTCCTGCAGATAATTATAGTTTTGTTTTCTTATTTTTTCACTGTTTTGATAATTAATTCCAGAAAGAATTTTCTGCGTTAGAACAGACATCTTTTTTATATCGTTGTTTTCAAGACTTTTATCGTTTTCAACAAAATCCCCATATGAATTTTCACTCCCAACATCGATACTCTTTATAAGATGTAACAATCTATCAAAAGATATGTCCGTTTCTATGTTCAATCGGAGACTACTATTAAGTTGCAAGTAAGCACCATCAGAGACGCCAAAAAACTTTCTGCATGAATATATTGTATCGATCTTATCTATTGGTTTTGAAAAGAAGGCCTGCGAATTATCAACAATTAAATTTTTAACGTTTTTGCTTAATTTTTCTACTGTATGCTGTTTTATGCCGAAATAGTTGGTATACAAAAAGCATTCAGTATATCCAATTTCAAAATCAACAATAGGGTCTAACTGTTTATCCAGTGTATAAAACTCATATGGAACTGCCAATTTTAACATAGGTTCCAATATCGTATCACACGTAAAATAGGGTATATAAATTTTAGTATACCCCTTAACCTTCAATATATATTCTAATGCATTTCTGGTTGTATTTAATTTTATGAGTGAAGGATAGTATTCTTCGCCATTTGAGAGTTGTAACTGAAAAAAGCCTCCAATGGTTTTCTGAAGTTCTTTTTGATCTTTCATAAAAATTGGAAGTTAAATTTTCTCAAAAAACTATTAACCTTGACTCGATAAATACATTCTTTTATGAGGAGGTTGATAAAACTCGTACAAATCTGCTGGAATTCTGGCGTTGTAACCAACAACTTGCCTTAAGCTTTCACTTAAAGATTCTCCAAATTCATAACCTAAATATCTTGGAAAATCAAACATCGGCTTAAAGAATGGTTTGGTGAAACTTAATGTTAATACTTTTCTAGCATTTTCAGTATAATTTTTACCGGCAGCATGCCATAAGTTAGAATCAAACAAGATAATGCTGCCTTTTTTTGTTATCGCCCGGTCAGCGTGTTTGTAAAAATATTCCTCACTTGGTTTAATATCTTCTTTGTGTGAGCCTGAAAGTAAATAAGTAGCACCATTCTCTTCTGTAAAATGATCAAGCAACACAATCATTTGGATCATCATTTTCATATTTCCGGTAAAACTTCTCAAATCCCGATGAATATTTTGAACATACGGCCTATCATTTTTCATGTTAATAACTGCGCTGAACCCATTTAAAATATAGTTTCCACCTAAAAAGAAGCGTATTTCCTTATCACAAAACATTTGTTCTAAAAAATGTAAACTAAAATTGTCACATTCCAATAAATGATGAAGGGTTCCCTCCATATTTGTTTCAATACCGTTTTGGGTTTGGATTTCTCTTCTTTGCAAATAAGCCGGTTCCAGGTCATTAATAATTTGAGTAATCAGCCCTTCATTAAGAGCGTTTTCATATATAACCCAACCAAACTGATCAATTGCATTCTCAAAGTCACTAATAGTAGCTCCAGAGTAATTAAATATATTTTTCAAAGCATACAGATTTAATGGTTAAAAATTTATTTTTTTTAGAGAACCCGGTATTTTGAAATCGGATTGCTTTTATTTAATGTCCATTTCAGGGTAACGGTACAAGGGGAAATAATTTATATTTAAATCGTTCTTTCTTTCTTTGATCAGATCATTGTATACGACTGTATCCGATACAAATTTCCAGGTAGAATCTTCGAGAAACAGATTTGAAAAGGATGATTTGAATTTAAATAAGGAGTCTTCCCGACCTCCCAAACCACCGCCCAGGTGAAAATACTTCATTCCCAGCTGCCTACCTATTATACTTATTTCGTCCGTGAGTAACTTACTGGGCGATTGATTAACATAATCGACTGCTGTGGCAGACAGATGGTTTCGGATTATGCCTCCACAACACATAATAATTGCGCCGCAAATCATTTTAATTCCATCATACATCACGATTAACTTGCAACTATCCTCTTTAATGATTGCTGCAAAATAATCTTCGTTGAAAAAATAGCTTTTTTCTGCTTTCAGCCGGTGCATGTTCTCATTGTACATGGCCGTAAATAAACTTATTTCATCTCCGGTTTTAGCTTCTTTAATAATGTAAGGCATCTTTCTCAAGTGTCTGATTTGTCTGCCCATCCTTTTTTCATAGCCTATTCTTTGCTCTTCAATAGAAATGGATAAGTCCATGTATACAGTTTTACCATTGTTGGAAATACCTCCTATTTTTTCAATCAACACTTTCTGGTCAATAAAAGGATTAAGTCTACAGAAAACACAGATATACCTTCCAGTGTTCATGAAGTTTAAGAAGAAATACTTGAAATTTTCAAGTATCTGGTCACTTATGTCTGCAAATTTTCTATTGGAAATCGGCCCTGAATAACCATATACAGAAGTCAGGTCATATAAACCTGAATTTTCAATTTCTCTTTTTAGCAGAGGTAGCGCAATAAACACATCCGATTCTTCGTAAACGAAAAGAAATGGATCCCCGTTTTTCTCTAGTGAATGATAGTGCCAGGTATGATAAAAATCATAGTTTACAGAATTATGGACATATGTTGTCCATTCTTCCGATTGTTGAAAATTGATCAAGCGATATGCCATGAATTATAGTATTTTTAAAGAACTACAGTTTTTTAGATGTACAAGCTAGCCAACGTTCATGATTTTCAGCATTTCTGCATTGACAAGGTTCACATCAAATTTCTCTTTTGCGAATTTTCGACCATTGATACCATATGAGATTATATCTCGGGTATTATTTATGTAGTGCTCCATTTTGGAAGCAAGCGCTGGAATATTTTTTACCGGAACCAAAAAACCATTAGTACAGGAAGGTGAAACATTTACAGTTTCACGACATCCAACAGAATCGCTGGTAATGATGGCCCTTCCCATGGCCATGCCTTCTAGGATACATCTGGGAACACCTTCTCCATAATACGAAGGGAGTACAACGATGGATGAATTTTTTATATACGGTCTTACGTCATCCACTTGCCCAATATATTCCAAGGTATCTCCAGATTGGATTTTGAAATACAGTTCTTTGTTAATGGAGTCAATGTTATCATCAAAAGAACCAATAAGCCTGAATTTTATATCCGGGTATTTGGATCTGATGGTTTTCGCGGCTTCAAAAAACTCATTTACACCTTTTGCATTGATAAGGCGAGATATCATTAGAAAGCTGATATTAGTAGTTTCTGGTTCAGAATAATCATAATGGCCCAAATCCACACCAGAACCATTTACTACAAATGCCTGATGTTTAATTCCGATTATACCTGATTCTATTAATTTATTATAATCATCTCGGTTCTGAAAAATGATTCTGACCCTCCGGTTTTCCATCAGGCTGAACTTAAGCAGTGTTTTGGTTATCAGGCTCACTATACTTTTTTTAGAACCATTATCGGTGAAATTATACCCCAGTCCGGTTAACATCGGAGTTATACAATCTATTCCACAAAGCTTTGCTATAATAGTTCCATAGATTACAGGTTTAAATGTGTAGGGAAAGAAAATATCCGGTCTTAGTTTCCTGATAACCTTGTATAATTGAATCATGTATGTAAGATCGGAGAGGATCGATACATTACTTCCGTTCAGATGATTTTCAAAAACAGTTACTCCAAGATTCTTTAGCTTTTCTTGAACATGCTGTTGTGAAATTTTTGGGGTATAAACAAACACCTCATTCTTCTTGATAAGTTCTTCAATGAGTTTGCCCCTAAAATCAAGTAATGTACGCGGAGAATCGCACGCTATCAATACTTTTTTTCTATTTTCTGCCATAATAGTGGAATTAAAAAGAATTATACATGAACCAAAAGGCCACCTGACTTACAGTCAGATGGCCTTGCAATTAAATGTTTTAACTTAGTTCTGTTGATTATAAAGTTGCGCCAGCACCTTTCATCACAATAGATGGAACATTTGCTGCAGCACTAAGTACTGATTTATATTCGTAAGTAGGTACCCAATTTGAAGGGGCCGTAGTAATTTTGTTTTTTCCAGAGTTATCAAATATATTGGTATTTTCACCGCTGATAACACCTGCTACAGGACTAAGTTCTGTTCTGATCGGAAGCGTAGTGTTTTTGAAATAACTATTTTCCACTCTTACAATTGCCCCCATAAAAGAGCTAACAAATCCTGCATTGTCATAATAGTTATTGAAAGTATGAACAGTTCCATATCTTACATTCGGACAACGTTCTGATACATTATAGAAATAGTTGTTATGTACAGTAACACGAAGTTTACCAACAGATTCAGGTTCGTTGTAACTAAAACCGATCAGCATAGCTTTATGGTTGTCGTACAGCTTATTCCATGATAGTGTAACGTAATCAGCACCAGTTCCTACGTCCAACAATCCATCATAGTAATCCCAGTCGCTTACCCGTTCTGATGAAAGGTCACAGTGATCTACCCACACGTGGTGTGCACCACCTTTGATAATTATATTTGAATATGTTTTAACTTTGCTGATTGTCATATTCCGGATAATGATATTGCTCTTCCCGTAGATAAACAAACTTGCACCAATCAGTTTAGATCCGTTAAGGCCCAGAATCGTTTTATTAGATTGTACTCTAAGTAATCCAGATCCTGTAATTGTACCAGAAACTTGTATAATTAATGGTGCCGAGGATGAAACAGCACTTTGAAGCGCTGAAAAAGTTGACACAGTTACCGTCTGACCGCCTGCACCTCCTGTTGTTTTACCATTTACAGAAGCATATCCGATAGGTTCATTAGTAGATACTGGAGGTATTGTAATGCTTTGCTCACCTACAGTATAGGTGTATTTCTTACGATTGGTTCTCGGATCTGAGTTATCAGAAGCCGAAAGAAACAAGAAGCCCGATTTATGACTGAAACGACCTTTACCTAAGTTTCTGATTTCCTGGTGTACAGAGTGCGAAGGGCCTATTTCAACACCATTTTCAAATACTCTTACGGTTGATGCAGTTGGCTTATCGTTTGTGTCGCTTATTAAATTGGCGTCCATCGGAATTCGTACCGAAAATCCGCCATCGGAAATACCTTTTGAAACATTTACTGTGAATACAGAAGTTGAAGTTGTTGAAACAACACTTTGTAAATCCACATCGTTATGCGCATCAATTGTTAGATTTTCTACCCCTTCTTTTTGACATTGACTAAAGGTGAAAATTGTAAACAGTAGTGAGCTAAATACTAGCACTTTTGTAATTAATTTTGTTTTCTTCTGCATGAATTTGCGTTTTAAATTTACATCTTGGGCGCAAACCTAAAGGATTTGTAAATTAAAACACAATGCAGATAATGAAGTAGTTATCTAATTTAATTTTGAATATTTTTTTATTAAGCCTTGATATTTAGTTAGTTGTGGTTTTCCAAATTTTTGTTTTCAAGTAAAATTATTCAAGTTGTTAAAAAACCTTATGTTACAGTATTATGACAAACCATTTGCGGTTTGTATAATTTTTGTCTGATTTTGATAAGACACTGTATAATAGTTGTTGTACCAGTTTACAAAATTTTTCACCCCTGTTCCCACACTTGTTATTGGTTGATAGTGAAGCTTATTGGTTAAATCATTAATGTCAGCAGAAGTTTCGGCAACATCTCCGGCTTGCATAGGCAAAAAAGCTTTATTGGCTTTAATTCCAGTATGTTTTTCGATTTCATTAATAAAATTTAGCAAACTTACCGGTTCTCCTCTTCCAATGTTATAAACAACGTAAGGTACTTTTGAAGTCGCAGGATCAGGGCTTTTCGCATTCCAATTTGGATTTGCTTGTGCGGGAGTATCAATTACTCGAACTATGCCTTCGACAATATCGTCAATATAAGTAAAATCTCTACTCATCTCACCGCTATTGAAAACTTCTATTTCTTCACCTTCCATTATTGCTTTAGTAAAAATATACAAAGCCATGTCTGGTCTACCCCAAGGACCGTAAACTGTAAAAAATCTTAAACCTGTCGTTGGCAAATTGAACAAATAGCTATAGGCATGAGCCATTAATTCATTACTTTTCTTAGATGCAGCATATAGTGAAATGGGATGATTTACGCTTTCATGTGTAGAAAAAGGCATTACCTTATTTAATCCATACACACTTGATGAGCTGGCATAAAGTAAGTGTTTAATTTTAGAATTTCTACAGCATTCTAAAACATTCAAAAAACCTTTTATATTAGTCTCTACATAAACTTCAGGGTTTGTGATACTGTATCTTACACCTGCTTGTGCAGCAAGGTTGCAAACAGCATCAAACTGAAAAGTTTCAAAACAAGTCGCTAAACTTTCACTATCACAAATATCCAATTTAATAAAAGTATAGCTTGGATATTTAGTACTTATCCTACTTATACCATATTCTAGTTCTGTCACATCTATTCCTGTTTCTATAAGTCTATCGTGTTTTAAGTTGACATCATAGTAATCATTGATGTTATCTATACCTACTACTGTATCTCCTCTTTCTAACAAACGTTTGGCTAAATGGAAGCCAATAAATCCGGCCGTGCCTGTGACTAAAATTTTCATAAGATATAAGTTTATAGATGAATTATAGATTGTTTGAGTCTTTTTATTAAAAGTTATAAGCTATTTACCCGGTGCACCTCTTCCAGAATGGAACTAATAAATAGCTCAGGACTGCGATCTTTGAGGTAGTCTTGTCTGCTATCGTTTTTCTGGCTGGGATAATCAGCGAGTGCAAACCCTATAGCTGATGTTAAAGAGTTGATATTATTGGGTTCAACTTTAAGAATAGAAGGTATTTTTTCAATGCCGCCGGCGCAAAGGGTTGAAACAACGGAGTCATTTACGGCCATCATTTCAAGCAAAACATTTGGAAATCCTTCTTTAATAGATGAGACAACACATAGTTTTGCTTTTTTATAATATGGTATTGGATTATCAACATGCCCCATTAGGATTACTCGATCTTGTAGACCGGTGTCTTTTATTAAAGTATTGAGATTTTTCCTTTCTTTGCCTTCTCCTAATATCAATAACTTTAGGTTCTCATGCTGTTGTGCAATTTTTTCAAATGCATGGATTAGTATTGAAAAGCCCTTTTCAGGAATTAACCTGCCGGCTGAGCAAATAAATTCTGAATCTGTCAGACTTTCATCTATAGAGGCTTCTGCTTTTCTTAATATATGATTTAGGTCAATCGGATTTTCTATTATTACAGCCTTATCGTTTGGGATAAATCTATTTTGGGCTAATAGCTGATTACGCATAATTCCCGTTTGGCAGACGATTAAATTAACGGCTGGATAACCTAATTTATAAGCTATCTGATAGCTTAATTTTTTGAGACCTGTATAGCGGGTAAATACCGAAGTACATTCACGGACAATCAGGTTTGATTTTAGGTACCCAACGCGTTTGAGCAGGCCTAAATATGAATTTAGGTAAGGATGTGTGCTTATGATTGTGTAATCTTTTCTGTAATGGTACAGCTCTTTAACAAGTTTTAAAAAGCCGATCAACAGCGCCCCTTTAGTTAAATGCTTTACCTCCTGTTTTTTTGGTATGAAAAGGCGAGAATCAAATACATGTTTCAGAAATATTAATGGACTGTTTGTTACACCTGCTGCCATACGCAGGATATTTTCTGCTCCACCTGCAGTATCAGACATTGAAACAAATAATAATCTATTTGAAATCGTATCCATCCTTTGAAAATAATCACATTTCTCAGCTAACATTATGCGCCAATAAGGGCATATATTTTAGTAAAGAACTTTTTTTAATAATCTATGTACGGGAGTAATGGGAGAATGTGTTCTTCTCTTTCCATCTACAACAATCAAATTGTTTCCAAAGCTGATATTATGCATACCTTCCAAATAAGGGGCTTCCGGTAATAATTCAAAATCAGGATCTGATTTAAATGAATGTTCAGAAAGTTCAGAAATCTTATTAATAATTATGGATCCTCCGTAACGGATTTCCAGATTCTGAGTTGGGCGGTAAAGTTGCCCGTTTACTATAAATAAGTTTCCGGCACTCCTGCAATTTTTTGAACTTACCGGAATGGGGTTTAATGCATGTGGTTTAAATTCCTCCTCTAATGAATCTGAATAGTATATGTATAGATTATTTAACATGCCATCTATATTGGTAAATAGCCAATGTTTTCCCTTGTAGTAGATAATCGAAGTATCCACATAACGTGGCCCCACTAGCAAAACCCTTTTCTTCTTTAACTCGGTCGAGTTTTCATGATCCAGCTGATACAGACTTACTTCACCTGCATCTGCTGTTTCTGGAATGCAATAAAAATTTGACTTTTCTTCAAAAATGTATGGGTATGAAAAGTGTATCCCTTTTGGTGTAAGGCCAGATATCCTTTGTTTAGTGCTAAAATTGAAATTTTTAATTCTTGAAATTTTGCCTTTAATTTTCCAAAAGTTAAGCTCCTCATAGTAGATGAAAAGACTGGAATTAATTTTGACAACAAAGGGGTCTGCCGAATAATGGGCTTCATCCTCCTCCAGCCATACTACTTTTCCATTAAATCTTTTTCTCCGGATTAAATCTGCAGCAGATTGTTTAACAAATCCTATATTCCATTTGTCTGCACCAAAATACCTGTCAATTACGCTATTCATGTTTTCATCAAGATTAAATATCAAGAATTTCATTATCCAAACCTGATTATGCAAATTCTTAAAAGGTTCTGTTTATTTAGTATTTATGTTTAGATCACAAGGTATGCATCTACATGTTTCTTACACGAAGTTCCTATATGGTAGCGCTGTTTAAATGAATTCAGGCTATTTTCTTTTATCTTTTGTTTATCTGGATAGAAAACGGCTCTTTTTATCGTTTGATAATATGAATCCACACTATTATCATTGCTCAAGAAGCCGGTATCCTCATTCTTAATCATATCTTTAACACCACCGGCCTCAGTACAAATCGATATACATCCAACTGATAATGCCTCAATTAAGGATATAGGCATCCCTTCATAAAAGCTTGATAAGCAGAAAAAGTCTGCCATACTTAGAAAATCAGCGATATTTTCTTTTCCTCCAAGAAACTCAACGTAAGGGTCGTCTTTTATCATTGAATAAAGATGATGATATAAGGATTCATCACGAACATCACCAATTATTAATAGTTTGCATTTTTTCTCTTCATTTGCATTAAACTTTTGTACAGCTTCAATTAATAGCTGCTGGTTTTTCACTTTCATAATCCTTCCCACATGAATTAAAAGGAAAGAGTTTATATTTTCTTTATATCTTTTAATAAGTACAGGATATTCATCAGTCAGAGTTAAAAATGGACGACCATTTTCAATTACAATAACATTATCCAAACTATAATATTTCTTAAATGATTTGCCCCCATCATTTGAAACTGCGACAGGAATTACCTTATTCTTCTTGTAAAGAGTTTTACGAAATGCCTTAATTAAAAAATTCGGACATTCGGCTTCGGCTGTTGAATGGATGGTGTGAAAAAACTTGCAATTACCACTCATAAATCTATACAAAAGCAAATACTCAAAAGCATTTAAGTGCGTGTGAACTACATCCGCTTTTTGCTTAACCAGCCAACGGGTCAATTTAAAAAGTACCCGGAAATTTAGACCTTTGCCCTTGTGTAGGGATAAATAACTTATCTTCCCACTGATTTCATTAAGAAAAGTTGTATCAGCATCATTATCACAAAGAGAAATTAAATATATTTGATACTGATCATTCTTTGCCAACTCATTACATAAGTCGACAACAAAGCGCTCTGCTCCACCTCTTCTAAGTGCGCCTATAATGTGAACTATTTTCATTTTGTTGCTGAGTTTTAGAATCGTATTAACTGACAGCTTTATCCAATCGCAATTTTTCTTAAAGTCAGAAATATGATTTTCAGATCAATCCATAAATCATGATTATTGATGTATTTCAGATTTTGTGTGATTTTTAATGGGATTATTTCTTCTATATAGAAATGCTCCGGATCATTGGATTTTTCCAAAAGTTCGCATTCGTCAAAAAATTCAATTGATGCCCAATCGGTAATTCCCGGTTTAACGGAGAGTACCCTAATTTGCTCCTCGTTATAAAGATTTACATATTTACGAACCTCAGGGCGGGGACCAACAAAACTCATATGGCCTTTTAATATATTTAATAACTGAGGTAATTCATCCAGTTTATATTTTCTTAACCAATATCCAATTTTTGTGATACGAGTATCGTGATCACCTATGGTAAGTAGTTGCTGGTCTGTCTGATGCACATACATTGTTCTGAATTTGAACAGCGGAAAATCTTCCACGTTCTTTCCCACCCTGATCTGACGATAGAATATTCCTCCATTCGAATCTAGAAGTATTAGTATAGCAATTACTACAAAAACCGGACTAAGTACAATTAGGCCAAATGAGGCTAATAAAATATCAAATATGCGTTTGGTGTCCATGTCCAAAAATTCTTGTTGAAACGATTGCTTTTCTTGTTTTCTTATTTTTATCTTTAGCCTCTGCCTGTGCTGGTTTGTTTACTTGAATTTGTACGGTGGCAATTACCGATTCAATAATAAATTGTATTTCGGCATCTGAAAGCTGAGGGTAAATAGGCAAAGAAATTTCACATGAGTATTGCTTATAGGCGACTGGATAATCTTCTATATGATACCCAAGGTTTTTAAAATAAGTAAGCATAGGCATCGGTATAAAATGTACGTTGGCGGCTACACCTAGTTGGGCCAAATCATCTATTACCCGATCCCGCTGTGCTTCGGTAATACCCATTATTCGTAGTGGAAACAAATGGTGGGAAGATTCTCTCTCATTATCCTGCAAAGGGGGCTTTATAAACCAATCCATTTGCTCCAAGCCCTTACAATATTTTGAAGCTATTTCTTTACGCTTAGGCAATAACTCATTAGTGTATTTTTTTATTTGTGCCAAACCAATAGCAGCACATATATCTGGCATATTAATTTTTAACCCTTGAAATAATATATCATAACGCCAACCACCACCTTTTGATTTAGCCAAGGCATCTTTGTTTTGTCCATTAAGTGTATATATCTTTAGATATTCATATTCTGTCATTGCATTAAAACTGCGAGGAAGATTTAAACAAATACAGCCCCCTTCAGCTGTAGTGATATTTTTTACTGCATGAAATGAAAATATAGCTATATCGCTCATTTTAGCCGAAGACAAACCGTTATACGTTGCACCGATAGAATGTGCTGCATCTGCGATCAATAAGATACGTCCTAAAAGTTGTTGTTTATCAGACTCTGCTGTAAACATATTATTCACCTCCGATTCCAGAATAATAGCTTTTAGTTCAACATAATTACATGGCCATCCTGCAATGTCTACAGCTATAATAGCTTTTGTTTTCGCAGTTATGGCTTTTCTGACTTTTTCAGGATCTATACAAAAATCATCGTTGATATCTACCATTACAGGAATAGCACCACAATGCAAAACACTTAAAGCGGTTGCACAATAAGTGTAAGCTGGTATAATTACTTCATCTCCCTCTTTAATCCCAAACCATTTTAACATCAGTATTGCTCCGGATGTCCAGGAATTCACACAAACTGCTGCATCAGAATTGGTAAGTTTAACTATTTCTTGCTCGAAAGATTTAACTTTAGGTCCGGTTGTAATCCACTTATCTTGAAGTGTTTGTACTACTTGGTCAATAACCGATTGATCAATAAACGGAGGTGAAAATGGAATATTCATAATTCTAAAATTTAAGGTGGTTAAATGTTTGTTTCAGTAAAAGAAAGGACATTGATTATGCATTATGCAATATCAAATCTTTCCATTTTGGCAGAATGTTTTCTATAGAATTTATTTGAGTTATTAACTGCGCATTGCTAGCAACTTTTACTCTAAGGCTTTCATCGGCTAATAAATTATCCATTGCGGAAGTAAGTTTATCAGTATTATTTGCCTCTATTAAAATTCCATTTGCTTCATTTTCTATTATTTCTGATGGGCCAAACTCACAATCCATTGCAATACAAGGACAGCCAAAACTCATCGCTTCTATTAAAGCATTTGGGTATCCTTCATTTCTGGATGGTAGAACAAACAATTCGGCTTGATTATAATAATCCTGCAGATTATCTTTTGGTCCAATTAGTTTAGCCCGTTTTTGCATACCCAATTTTTCAATTTGGTTGGATAGGTTTTCATATTCACTTCCGCCACCAACAATTAATAAATCAACGTCATCAGCTTTAATTTTACTATAGGCCTCAATTAGTTGGTCAAATCCCTTAATATAGGAAAGACGACCAACTCCTAAGATGAACTTCTTGGTGTTTACCGGTTTAACAGAGGGCGATTTAAATACATTTAAAGGATTTCGGATAATTTTAAAATTATTTAATCTTTTAAAAGATTTATGGTTTCTAATGCAGTCCTCTATTCCTTTGGCTGGTATAACTATAGCCTTAGATTTTTTATATATGATATAGGAAATTCTTTTTAAAAAGAAGTTGAATGAATTAATCGTATGATCAGGGGTAGTTCGTTCCGAAACTATAAAGGGTGTTTTAATTAAAGAGCAAGCTAAACCGGTCCATAAATTTGCTGTGGTCATAAAAGAAATAACACAAGTTGGCTTTTCTTTAATAAGCAAATTAGACAATCGTAGAAATATTAATAATGCATATTTAATACGGTTAAAAATATTTTCCTTCTCCCTCTTTTCTAATAAATTAATCATCTTGACATGAGATGAAATTTGATAACCTGGTTCGGCTTCATTGAGACAAACAACAAAAACGCTCAATCCTTGTTTACTAAATTCATTTGCCAATATAGATAACACTCTTTCTGCCCCTCCACTATGAAGGTTATTAATAACAAAAAATAACTTATTTTTCATATGTGTTTAATCTGTCTTTTATCTGTCATTAACTTGTTCCGAGTTATCGGAATGGAATACACACGCGGGCTTTGCTAACCATGAGTGTTTCATAGTTGACAAGTATCTGGAAAACTTCAATGATCAAAATACTTAATGGGGCAATACCAACGATTAAAAGCATTAAAAAAAGCCATACATGCCTGAAACAATGCTTTTCTTTTTAGTTAAATAAGAAGTAAAGGGTATTATTATTCGGTGCTAAAGGTATTTATTGGGTGCCAAATTTTTTATAAAATCCAAATTCTTGATACCACTTAGACAATATATATATTCTCCAAATAAAAGATGAATAGTCATGCTTTCCTTCTAAATGCTTTTTAAAAATATCTTTAAACCTGGGTACATTTAAGATAGGAATCTGACGTAAAAAATCGTCTGTTAGATTTTCTTCAAATTCACTACGCAGTTCATTTCTTATCCAGCCGGCTAAAGGCACAGCAAATCCTCTTTTGGGTTGGTCAAATACTTCTTCAGGAATGTATTCTTTCAGAATATCCTTTAATATTTTTTTTCTTCGGCCTTTTTCGTAACGAAATGATATAGGAAGTGTTCTTGCAAACTCAATGATATTATAGTCAAGAAATGGGCTTCTTACTTCTACTGAATGAGCCATACTGGCACGATCTACTTTTACATTACTATCGTTTTCTAACCACAATTTAATATTTAAATCAGCTGTTGCCTGTAACAAATCTTTCGACCATATTTTATAGCCATTATAGTGGGACAACCAATTAAAGTTTCTCTTCTTTAGAAGAGAGTCATATCCAACAAATATACCTGCAATGAAATCATATTTTGAAGCAGCATTGAGTATTCCTTTATAGGAAAGTGCGCGGGCACCCAGGAAATTAAAACTTAATACGCTGGCGGCCATTTTTCTCAAAAAATAGGGTACAAAAGTAATTTTATCTGCGTAAGGCACTAATCTAAAATGGTTGTATCCAAAGAAACTTTCATCCCCCCCATCTCCAGACAAGACCATGGTAACAGATTGCTTCGTTATTTTATTCAACAGTAAAGAAGGCAATGCAGAGCTATCTGCAAAAGGTTCATCGAACACTTTTACTAATTGGGGAATCATTTCTAAAATATCTGTTGCTTTACAAATTGTTTCTGTATGTTCAGAACCTATAATTTTTGCATATTCTGCAGCGATCTTGCTTTCATCATATTCCGGATCCTCAAAGCCTATCGAAAATGTTTTGATAGGATCCTTTGAAACCGCTGAAGCAATACTGGATATTAGAGCAGAATCTATTCCTCCGGAGAGAAATGATCCAAAAGGCACATCTGCTTGCAATCTTATTTTTACGGCATCTTTTAACAGATTGTGCAACTTCTCTTTGGCCTCATTATAAGATAAGCCCACTTCGGCGACCTCCTTCAGATTCCAGTACTCTTTAACATCGTATTTTTGTCTGTCCAAATCAATCTCCAGATTATTTCCGGGAGGTAATTTATAGACATTTTGATAGATCGTGTATGGGCTGGGGATATAACCGCAGTCCAAATACATCGATATAGCTTCATCGTTTATTTGTTTGTGTTGGCTTATTGGACGTAACTGGCTACAAATTTCAAGTTCACCGTCCTTCCATGAATAATAAAAGGGTTTTACACCTAAGCGGTCGCGTGAACAAAATATTTTTCTTGACGTGGCATCATATATAGCAAAAGCGAACATTCCGTTTAGTTTCGGCACTAAAGCAGCTCCCCATTCTTTATAACCTTTTAATAACACCTCCGTATCGCTGGTTGTATCAAAAGTATACCCTAGAGCTATTAAATCTGTTTTTATCTCCTGAAAGTTATAAATTTCACCATTGAACACTATAACAAGGTCTTCAAATGTCATAGGTTGATGTGAACGAACATTTAAATCTAAAATGGATAGTCGTAAATGTCCAAAAGTCAAATCAAATACTTTTTGAATCCCTAAATAGTCCGGTCCACGGAATTGTATAGATTCCAGTTTTAATTTTACGGCCTCCTCTTCAATAGGAATATTGGTTAAATAAATTCCACACATACTAAAATGCATTTATATTTAGATACTCAACCTGATAGTTCTTGACTTGGTGAAGATCTAAATGTTTCTTTTCAGATACTTTCTTGCCCAGATCTATTTGAATATACAGCCACATCGAAACAAATAATACCAGGTTATTTTCAAAATAATTATGATTGGTAAGCATGTACATTACTAAAGAAAATGAAACCAGAAAAATTACCGGATTATCATGAAACATTCTTATGCCATTAATTAAAAAAGACCCATATATCCATAGAAAATAGAGAAGGACAAAAAATCCAGCTTCACCAATAACCATTAAAAAAGTGTTGTGTACACCATTTTTTACGGTGTAAGTATTGTATTCAGGTCCAAAAATTTCTCCGCTAAAGGAATGGTATCCATTACCCAAGATTGGATTGTTTAAAATTTGATTATAATAATGGGACCAGGTTTCTGTTCTCGATTCTTCTTTTAAATCATCATTTACTTTTCCTTCAAGTATTCCTGAAAATGCATGCATTCTTTTCGTACTTAAATCCAGTTTATCTCCAAATGAAAGAAACAGACCAAATAAAACAATACCTACTAGTATTTTATATACATTTTTATAATTGATTAGCAAAGATATCAAATTGACTAATATCCAGATAAATAAGAAAGTCCTGGAGAAAGTAAGAAAGCCGGCCATTGAAAATAGTAATTGGCCAATGATTTTTAATTTTTTGTTATTTATTGAAAAACTTAGAGAATAACCTAATATACAAGCATAGCCAGCTGCATTAGGGTTAATATAATACCCTCTATATCTGCCACCAATACCTTCAATAAAAATAGATTCAAAAATTATACTTAAACATCCTAGTAAAAGCACTATATATATATCTTCCTTTGTAGTATCGCTTACAACACTTGCTCCCATAACTATGACAATAAAATATTTAATAAGCGTTACTAAATAACCATCGTCATTTTGTGCACTGACTATTATCGATATCAAAAAGAATAAAAGACCGAATACGATAAATGGAACTATTGGCTTCTTATTCTCACTTAAAGAATAATAAACGATTATGAGAAGGAAGGTGCTGTAGCTTAAAAGCTGACCAATTGCGGCATTAGCTTTAACCAAGAAATAACTTGGAAGATTGCAGAAAACTAAGAATAAAATAATAATCTTAAGATATTTCATATCGGAAATTATTTAATGTATAATTATATTTTCTAGCCGTTTACAATATGGTTCTTATTGTACTAAAAGCATTTTGTAGACTGTGATCTCTAACTTCAAATAGGAAATATTTTTTAAGATAATAGAGAAGCAACTTGATTTTTTGAACGCGGGAATATTTGAAAATTTCAATAATCAAGTACAAATCGTCAAGTGTTTTTTGTTTTAAACTTTTTGCTTTTAACATGCTCCAGATGCCTCCTGGATGTTTTCTATAGCAGCACATTATTTCGGGTAAAACATAGATTTTCTTTCCGGAAGTAAATGTTAAATAAAGTTTAAGAAATCTGTCTGGGGCATTAAATTTAAAGAACCAATCTGTTGAGTAAATTTCTCTAATTTCGGGCGTATTTCTGAAAAGAATTGTATTGAGTACTGTTTCAAAATCATTATCGAATAATATATCCTCAAACGAATAGATTATTGGTTTTGGATTTAAATTCATATAATATATTTCATTATTTTCTTTAATCCTTTTTGAATAATGACAACACATGATATACTCTTGATTTTGTTCTAAAAAATCAACTTGTTTTTGCAGTTTTAAAGGGTCTGTCCAATAATCATCTCCATCGCATTGGGTTAAATATTTACCTTTTACCTCTTTATTCAGTCTTACCGCGTTCTTGTGGACACCCACATTAGATTCTGAAGTAATTAATTTTATTTTATCAGGATGTTTTAGCACATATTCCTCTACAATTTTTCTGGTATTATCGGTAGAACAATCTTCCCCGATAAGAATCTCAAATTTAAAAGAAGTTTGCTGCATCAAGTAGCCCTCAATAGCCTGTGCTATATACTTCTCATGATTGTAAGTTACACAGCAGATGCTAACCATCACTTCAGTTTCTATACTTTTCATAGCTGGTTTACTTTTTTTCATGACCATTTATGACTTTTTCTATTCGATTGGCAATCAATTCTCCAAAGCCTTTTTGTGTATTGATGGTTTTCACAGGATATTTCTGTGCTCTCAATAATATACGTGAAATCATATCCAGATCGGGGATGGTGAGTGTATCATACAGGGGCAGGCAAACAATTCTCTTTACCACAGAATCGCATACGGGCATTCTTTTACGGCTTACAAACGGTAATGTAGCCAAAGAAGGAAAAAAATACCTTCTGCAGTATACACCTGCCAATTCAAGTTTGACAATACAATCATGCATCAGTTCTTCTGAATCAAACAGAATCGGGCAGTAGGCGTAATTGTAATCGGGAGCAGAATCAATGAACTGAAATTTAACTTTTAACTTTTTCAGGTTCTCTCGGTAATGCAGAGACAAAGATCTTCTCTTTTCCAGAATGGCATCAATATGTCCCAGGTTACACAACCCCATAGCTGCATGAAATTCTGAGTTTTTCGCATTAATGCCTACCAGCGCAATGGTGTCCGGGCCGCTATATCCGAAATTACGTATAAATGCCATTTTCTCTAACAACTCTGGTTTTTTAGTGAAAACAGCTCCTCCTTCTATGGTATGAAACAATTTAGTTGCGTGAAAGCTTGTGATACTAATATCTCCATACGCAAAGACTGACCTGTTCTTATATTTTGTTCCGAAACAATGGGCTGCATCATATATCACCTTTAAACCATATTTATCAGCAATATTTTGTATTGCATCAATATTACATGGGTTGCCATACACATGGGTTGCCAAAATCGCGGAAGTTCTAGGGGTAATTGCTGCTTCGATTTTACCTGGATCAATATTGAACGTATCCGGATCGATATCCACATATACTGGTTTGCAGCCCTGCCATACAATACTATTCGTTGTAGCAACAAAAGAGAATGGGGTTGTAATAATTTCTCCCTTCAATTCCAGTGCTCTGATAGCCATCTGGAGAGCAATAGTACCATTGGATACATATAATAAATAATCCACCTTTAGGTACTGCTTGAGTTTAAGTTCCAAATCATTAACTAGAGGGCCATTATTGGTTAACCATTGGCGGTCCCAAATGCTTTTTACATAGTTTTCAAATTCCTCTATTTTAGGAAGAAATGGCTTAGTTACTGGTATCATCTTTTTAGTATTAATTGTTTAAAATCTATTATTGCTGTAAGGTTTATAAGATTGCTGATACTTAAATAAGTAAGAGCGTAAAACAGAGCACTTATGATAATCCGTGTCAAATTGTTAATATTAAAAGAATCCACTAAGAAAGAATCAAGAAGATAAGTTGAAATACCAATAAAGACAGCTAAGATTATGGTGGGTAAAATGTCGAATATCTGTTCTTTGACCGGATAGTTAATCATCTTTCCGCTATAGATTGTGTTGATGTAAAATCCAATAAAATTAAAGGATAATTGAAAATATAACAGACCATAAATACCAAATGGTATTACACTCAAAATGCCTATTACACTTAGTGCTTTTTTTATAACCTCCAGTTTTAAAAACAAATCGCTCCGGCCTTTTACCTTTAAAATATTTAAATTATACGCATGAAGGGGCTGCATTACACCTGCAATGCAAAGTATTTGAAAATAAGGTACTGCTGGCAACCATTTATCGGTTAATAAAAAACTAAAAAGAGGCTGAGCTGCTACACTCATAAAAATCAATATGGGAGCATTCCAAAAAATAACCTGCTGCATCACTTTTTTGTTTACCCTTTTCAATTGCACATTATTATGGGATATTTCTGAAAACATCGGATAGGTAACTTTATTGACAGCTGCTGAAATATTTGCTGTCGGTAGCTGACTGATAGAATCGGCCCGGGAATAATATCCTAGTTGAGTAGCAGAGTAAAATTTACCTATAATCAGTGTATATATATTCTGGTAAAGGGTGTCAAGTATTCCCGATAGGGTCATTTTATAACCAAAATCAAAATGACGGTTAAAACTTGTTTTATCAAATATCAAAGCAGGACGCCAGTCTGAATATATCCAATGAAGTATGGTAGATAAAAATGTAGTAAATAAACTCATCCATACCAGACTCCAAACGCCATATCCGGTTTTAGCCAAAATAATTCCTAAAATTCCCCCTGCTAAAGATGAAGGAATTTGTATGTTTGTTTGTGTTTTAAACCTCATCTCTTTTACAAGACAGGTGTTTTGTACACCAAAGAAAGCATTTAAAATAAATATCAGACTATAAACACGAATGATAGTTGTAAGGACTTGCTGATGGTAAAACGATGAAATAAGAGGGGCGCAAAAAAATAATATAAAATAAAGTATTGTGCTCCCTATCAAATTAAAATAAAAAACGGTAGAAAAATCTTTTTGATCTGCATCGGCCGTTCGTATAAGCGAAGAAGTAAGGCCACTGTCTAGTAATGTATTTCCGATGGATATAAATACCGATAACATAGCTATTAACCCAAATTCTGCCGGGGTTAAAATGCGGGCAAGCACTATGGTTATAAAAAAACTAATTAGTTTAGAACCAAATTGCTGACCTACTGACCATATTAGGCCAGAGATGGTCTTTTCCTTTAAAGTCATTTGTTATAAGCGTGCACTTACCATGGTATTTGGCAAGACTGATTTGATGTCGTAAACGACTGTATTTTCTTTGCAGAGCTTTGTAAGGTCGAGGTGTTTAAATTCCTGATGAGCAACGGCTATTAAAATTGCATCGTATTGTCTCTTTTTCGATTCCCCGTTCTGACAAATCACGCCATACTCTTGTTTAACTTGATCTGAATTGGCCCAAGGATCGTGAATGCAGACCTTTACTTTATATTCTTCTAACCTCCTAACTATGTCGATTACCTTTGTATTCCTTACATCGGGGCAATTTTCCTTAAAAGTAAATCCTAACACCAACACTTCTGCATCTATGATATGCGTGCCGTTATAGATCATTTGTTTAATAAGCTGATCTGCTACATAAGCTCCCATTCCATCGTTTACGCGACGCCCAGCCAAAATAATTTCAGGATGATAACCAACTTCTTGTGCTTTCTGTGCAAGGTAATACGGATCAACACCTATACAATGCCCACCTACCAGGCCTGGTCTGAAATTCAGAAAATTCCACTTTGTACCTGCCGCAGTAAGCACTTCAGTGGTATCTATACCCAGCCTGTTAAAAATCATCGCTAATTCATTAACAAAGGCAATATTGATGTCTCTTTGTGCATTTTCTATAATCTTTGCTGCTTCTGCGACTTTTATTGATGAAGCTTTGTGGGTGCCTGCCCCAATTACAGACCTATAAAGATTGTCAATTGTAGTGGCCGTTTCAGGGGTAGAGCCCGAAGTTATTTTTAATATATTGGCAACTGTATGTTCCTTATCACCAGGGTTGATCCGTTCTGGCGAATATCCTACGAAAAAATCTTCGTTATAAACTAGTCCTGATTTTTCTGCTAAAACAGGAACACACTCATCTTCTGTCACACCAGGATATACAGTCGATTCATAAACAACAATATCTCCTTTTTTTAATACACTTGCTACTAGAGTGCTAGCCTTTATTAATGGCGTTAAATCTGGTCTATTATTTTTATCAACAGGTGTCGGAACGGTGACGATAAAAACTTTACAAGAATTTAATTTGTCTTTTTCGCTCGTGCAATACAGTCCATTTTGAACTGTACAGTCAAAAGTTAGCACTTTTTTGAGTTCTTCTTCACTTACCTCTAAAGTACAATCTTTGCCTTCGTTAAGTTCATCCACCCTTCGTTGAAGAATGTCAAAACCAATGACTTTATGCTTTTTGGCAAACTCTACTGCGAGTGGAAGTCCAACATACCCAAGGCCAATTATGGCTATTCTTACGGGTTCTATCTTGTGCATAATGCTGTGTCTAAAGGTGAAGCTTTTACAAGATGATTAATCTCGATACAGGTTACCAATGCGCATTCTATATGGTCAAGCGACATCAGGACTGTTTTTCCTTGTACTTTGATTATTTTACCTTCATGATTGTAGAATAAGCCACTTTTAATTCTTACTCTATCACCAGGCGAAAGATCTTTTAGGTTAATTATTTCAAGGTTATTATATGTTTTCATCAGTTCCTTAAGCTGTTCAATTTCTGACTCCCTTATCACGGCTGGCTTCCCCATAAAATAGATATAGTTAACTACTCCAAGCGTATATCTGACCTTTGTAAGCTCTCTATCATCTATTTTAACAAAAACATAACCAGTAAAAAGTGGTACACTTACCATCTTTTTTCTATCCGCCCATTGGTTTTCTGTAGTTCTTAAGGGACAGAAAGTATCAATCCCTTGTTCCTGCAACAACCTATCAACCTTTTTTTCCCAACGAGGACGTACATAAATAACCAGCCAGTTTTTTTCTAGTTTTCTTTTGTAATTTAATGCCATTTCCATTGTCAGATTCGTTAAGAGGAAGTAAAAAAATGTGTTGTTTTATTAGACCCAATAGAGTTTTCCGGACATTGTGTAAATATTGGTTTGCTACTTTGGGGTGCAAGGCTTCGCCATATCACTTACAGTGATGAGCGTGTGTTTTGTGAAGTAATCAGATAAAGGGAAAATTGGAGGCGGCTAAAATAATTATTTAAAGATCATTTATTTCAAATCAGGTGCAGCGTAAGTTTGTTTTTATGATAGTTATTGCTTTAAATATTGTAATAGATCTATTTTTTTCTTTTAACAAGCGTGTTAGTTAGGCATGGCATATCCGTAGCCACCATAACCATACTTTTGGTTCTTTCCTCTTTTAGCGTCGTTAAATACTACCATTAGATTTTTAAGCTTATTTTCGTCGTTAATATCTTTCAGGATACCCAATTGATAGTTATTCGTGTAATTATATCTTACCAGGTAAATGCTTACATCTACATAAGGCGCTAAACTGAAAGCATCAGCTACTTGTCCAACAGGGGATGTATCTACAATTATATAGTCAAAGCGTTTTCTTAATTCACTTAGGAGTTCATCAACTCTGGAGCTCATTATCATTTCTGCTGGTTTTTTTGGAATTTCTGAACACCCAATTACACTGACATTATCTGATAATAGACTGGGTTGGATAATATCATCTACAGAAATACACTCATCATCAAGATAATCTGTAACTCCTAGCGTTGATGATAATTTTAACTTTTTTAATAGTACGGGGCTCCTTAAATCAAGTTCTACAATAACAACTTTTTTATTAAGCATTCCTAATGTAGTCGCCAAATTGATGCTAAAAAATGTCTTTCCTTCCCCTTTCATACTTGATGTAACCAATATCATTTTATGACGTTGATTTGTCATAAAGCTTAAATTCATGCGTATATACCTAAATAGCTCTGAAATAGTGGAGCGATGGTCTGTTTGAAAAACATTGGTATCTTTATCTAGATTGTGGGAAAGTTCACCTAGCAATTTTGCACCTGTAAGCTCAATTGTTCTGGCATCCCTCACTTTATTGTTAAAAAATCCCCTAACATAAATAAACCCTGCAGGTATTAAGCATCCGAAGACTAAACCACATAAATAAAGCATTTGTGCTTTTGGAGCAATAGGTGCCGTATTATAAGCTGGTCTATCTATAACTTGTGACGTAGGTACAGTTGTAGACAATGATAATGCTGTTTCTTCACGTTTTTGCAACAAGTAATGGTATAACCCAGTTTTCACACTTTGATCTCTACTTCTTTCTAAAAGTCCTCTTTCTATTGTAGGGACAGATTTACTTTTACTATAGAATTGTGAATAATTTTTTTGTAAATTTTTGTTCTGAATATTAAACCCACTTTTAATTGACTTTAAGTTTTCCAGAATGTTGCTTTTTAAACTTGACAATTGCTCATTCAAATTTAAAACAAGAGGATTTTCAGCATTAGCTGTACGAAGCATTCTGTTTCTTTCTAACTGTAAATCATTAAACTTTCCAATCATTACATTTAGTATAGGATCTTCTATTCCCATGGCGCTTGGCGCTAAACTGCCTTGTGCCTGATTGCTTTGAAAATAACCTTCTATAGATTTTACTAGGCCGAGCTTTACAACTGATTCCGCTAACAATTGATTGTATTCAACAGATCTTGTTGCATTTAATTGTGCATCTATACCGAAATCGGTCACTTGATTTTGTTGTTTGAAGTTCTCTACATCTTGTTCCGCTCCAGCGAGGTCATTTATTAAATATTTTAATCTGTTATCTATAAACTTAATCGTATTTTGAGCGATGATATTTTTATTGTTTACATTATTAATATTATAGTTTTCAATAAGATTTGTTAAAATATCTAATCCCCGTTGCGGAATATTATCGTTCAAACTAATTGTAATAGTATTAACATCTTTAACTACAGGAACTATATTCAACCTAGCTAAGCTATATGACTCTGTCAGTTTATACAGATCTTGAAATTGAATATTTATTTTTCCATATTCAGGTTTAAAAGCAGGCCCTTTCTTTATTAGTATTGTATAGTTTTTATTTTTGATAGGTTGATTATAGTTTGCAATCATATTAATATTACTAACTGTTAAACGAAATTGGTTGTTGTTAATAGATGTAATTTCTATAGCTTTGGAATAAGCTCCTTTTTTCAATTCCTGTACTTCTACTTTAATAGGTAATGTATTACCGTATAACTCTTTTGTTTTAAAACCTACTTTCTGAAAGTATGATGTCTCAAGATTCAAATCTTTTAAAACTTTAGATATCAAATCTCTTGATCTGAAAATTTCAGTTTCATTTTCAACTGTTTTAGTGGTTTGGAACATGTTCAAATCGCTAAAAGCAGTGCCGTTAGACATAGAAGCACCCTCTTTATCGTCTTGTACTAACAATGTGCTACTAATTTTATAAACAGGAGGTGTTATGAACAAGAAGCCATAAACGAAAGCTATTGCTGTCGTAATGCTAATTAAAAAATAGGGCCAGTTTTTGGTAAAACTTTTCAAAGCTTCTGCAACATCTTTAGGGCCGTTTAAGTTCTTTTCTGCAAACATGATCTTATTCCTTAAGTAATTAATTTCTTAAAATGGCTGAAATCAGGACAGCAACTGCCGATATAGAGGCAATAACAATAGGCATAATTCTCGTGCTAGGACTATACTCTATAGCTTTAGATTTATCCGGCTCCACATAAACTATATCGTTTTGCATCAGATTAAAAAAGCGATCATTAAGCACATCTTCTTGGTTTAAATTCAACCTTTTCATTATTCTTTTCCCATTTTGCTGTCTAATGACTAATACGTTTTCTCGTTTACCATAAACCGTCATATCACCTGCCATACCAAGCGCCTCTAATAAATTAATATGATCGCCAGGTATGGTAAAGCTCGAGGGTTTATTTACTTCTCCGATTACGGTAATCTTAAAATTTAAAAGTTGTACTTCAACCATTGGTTCTTTGACATATTTAGCTAGTTTTTCTATTAATGCATCCTGGGTTTGTGTAATAGTCAAACCTTCCACTTTAATATTGCCTATTACGGGGAGAGTAATCGTTCCGTCTTTAGCTACTCTGTAACCTGCCGGTCCTTCATAGGTAGCTCCTGCTGCATTTTGGCGGTTAACCGTAAATAGCGTGTTTGATTCCGGGTTAAGACTATTTATATTTATCCTCAAAAGATCGTTTTGTTGTATTTTTATTGATTCGTCTGGTATCGTTTTCTCGGCGGTTTGCGGAGCTAAATTGCTGAAATAAGCCAACTCTCTTTTTTGCGCACATGAGCTAAAAGTGAGTATATATATAATAATTAACAGGTGTTTTGTTTTCATGATTTTATATCTTAAAATGTGCAAAACTTCTTGACAACTAAGGTATATAGAAAACTATCAATAATTTATGCGGCAGATTACTTTGTATTTAAAGTGTATAAATGGTATACCGGTTTTACAAGAGTTTACGGTTTTGTTCAACAGATTTAGCAGGAGTTGTAAAAAAAGTGAATTACTATATGTATAATACTTGGTTGTATTTAATGTGTGAGGAATTTAATTTTTGTTGTATATCAATTTGAGAAAAGTAGTAAAACAGGAGATTTGCATTTCTCAGTTTAAACATTTTGATTTTTTTACAGTTTTAAACCACAGATAACCAAAAGAAAAATACATATAGCAGATAGAATGGGGGAGGAGCCCGTCAGGTATTGTGTAGTCCTTATGGTGAGGTATATAAAGACGGGTACAAATCGGGCGTTATATCCTAAGCACGATCATAACCAAGTTTTAGTGACCTTAGTACATATAAGCTAACGGAAAAGATAAAAGGGATATTTTTTTAAAGAAGATAGCGAATTGAGAAAGTTATTTGGGGTGTTGAGAGTGATTTTGATTTATTAGACACTCGTTATATTTTTCTAACAGAAGGATATATTTTCTTATCCAATAGTCAATCTTCTCATTTTCTTTGGATGGGTTTTGTAAAGGATGCTGTTCTATTTCAGCGTCTGAACTTGAGCGAAAAACTTCGGGAAAATCAGAAGAAAAATCATAATTAGTATAAGAGCCAATTCTAACTAATATATCAAAAGGTAAAGTATCATGCTCAAACCATTTGTATAACGTACACCTGCTAATCTTCATATATTTGGCCAGCTTACTTATATTATGACCTTGCTTTCTAATAATGGATTCTACAATATTACCTGCATGTTTTTGCGAAGAATCTTTTAAGGCAGCTCTGCTGCTTTCGGGATTTAGCCCAACTTTAAAAAAATCCTTCCTCGATATGATAGCGTTCATAATTTTCTTAATTTTTAGGTCATAAATAGATTTCACATAAATTTCCTTCAAATGTTCTTTATGTGAAATGATGCTTGTCAGGGTTTATAGTGACAATGGTCACATATTTTGATCGGTTTTGTCGCTGAAACGTTATGTTTTTAAGAAAAAATTGTCGCAAAGCAGAATTAGAAGTAAATTTATGAATTATCTTATACAGGTATTGACAAAAATGAATAATATTTTAATTATCGAAAATGATCTGGATTTACTGGGTAAATATTCGGATGTATTAAAAAATTCAGGGTATGAAGTAACAGCAGCATTTAATAGCGAAATAGGGATTAATCTAGCATTAAGTAAACTTCCTAGTTTAATATTATGCAATACTGTGTTGTCAAATATAGATGGTTTTGGTGTATTATCTATATTGTCAAAAAATCCATCAACTACTAAAATACCCTTCGTCTTTTTAAATGCTTTATCGACTCCAGATATTGTAAAAAAAGGGATAGCATGTGGCGCTGATGATTTTGTCACCAAGCCATTTCAGAGCGATCAGCTTGTTAGATCTGTAGAAGGTCGAATTAACAAGAATAAGAATCAGACATCATTGCCGATTAGCGAGGCGAATAACAATCATCCCCATAATGGTACAGGCTTGGAAAAACTGTTCGATCTTATTTCTCAATGCAAAATACGACATATCAAAAAGAAACAAACGTTGTATTACGAAAGCGATCATCCGCAATGGCTTTATCTATTGATCGAAGGTTGTATTAAAACTTTGAAACTAACAGACGATGGTCGACAAATGATTACAGGGTTGTACAAACCAAACAGTTTTATTGGTTTGGATACTTTGTTGCTAGACGATCCTTGGCTTGAAAGTGCCGAAGCTACTCAGGATTCATCTCTTTATCTTATATCTAAAGGTGCAATTATTGACTTGTTAAACGAACATGTTGGACTTAATCAACACTTTATTAAAATATTATCAGCCAATTTACGCGAAAAAAAAGATCAACTCGTAGAGCTTGCTTATGAGTCTGTGAGAAAAAGACTTACACAAGTATTAGTTAGGTTAAATAAGAATGCAGTTCCAATAGACCAAATAGATATTTGTAGGGACGAACTTGCTGGACTTGCTGGTATCGCTACAGAAACGGTTAGTAGAATACTTACCGATTTTAGAGAAAGAGGATTAATAGAAAGAAATGGAAGTCAGATCTACATTATGGATCTTGGCGGTTTAATAAAGATGAAAGGCTAAACAAACGGTTTACAGCCCTGTTTTCATCAGAACAATTATAATTACCTTCCCTAAAATGCCTGTATAAGGTGTTCTCTCCAAATCTTGAAAAATGTATATCATCAAATTATCTGTAAAGCATGTTTTACGCTAACGATCAGTGTTTTAACTGATAGCCATCATTGTATCTGTACTATTCTAAAAGTAATTTTAGCGAAAAATGATGAGGATGTATGGAAAAAATTCTGGTAGCTACAGATCTTTCGGCTGGTTCTACTTCAGCTATTCATTTTGCCTATAAATTGTCACAGTTAAAAGGTGCTACTTTGATTATTGTGCATGTTTATCATCTTTTGAAACCCAAAAGCTGGAGACCTCATAGGTTTGAAAATTACCGTCAAGTCAGAAGAGATTTTATATTAACTAAGTTAAACAAGTTTTTAGATCGAATTTTTAGTAACATAGAAGCGCCTGCCGTCAATTTTGAGATCGACCTTCAGATGAATCCAAATACAGTGACCACTATTTTGAGATGCGTGTCCAAGCATAAATGTACCTGTATATGCCATGGTATTCAGGGGGGAGGGAGATTAAAAAAGACGATTGGTGCCACAGCAAACAAATTAATTGCGAAATCTCCAGTTCCCGTGATTAGTGTGCCTAGTTTTTATAAGACAAAAACTATATATAGTATTTGTTACGCTTCAGATATGACTAATTATCAAAAGGAAATCAAGAAGATTGTAGAGTTTGTAAAAACACTTAATTTTGAAATTAAATTATTGCATATTGTCTCTCCACGAGAAATTATGCTTAAAGCTACGCTTTTAGAAGCGCGGTTGTTCAAAAGAATAGGAGTTGCGGTTAAGGTTAAATATGCTCTCAGAACCTCGACGAACACTTTAATTGAAGATATTGATCTTGCGGTTAGAAAAATAAGACCGTCTCTAGTTGTTTTTTTTATAAATAAATCTAAACATTATTTAAACCCAATACTTTCTGCTTCAACGATATACGAACTATCTCGCTTGAGAAAAATTCCGATATTAACTTATAAAAAGTAAATAAATCCCTAAGAGTATAATTCGACTTCGTGAGTTATGTTAAAATTTTGTTTTTAGAGGTTTGGATTTTGGAAAGCAAATCGCTTTTTGTATTTTGAGGACTCACGCTAGTATTTGTGGGATTTAACTTTAATATTAACGGTAAAAAGTATAGTTTGAAGTTTATAGGAGATATGAAATCGATATTGTTATTATCAATGCTGCTTTTCTCGGCAAAAGGATTTTGTCAAGACAGGAAAAATGTAATTTTGGAACTTGAAAAAAAATGGACTCAATTACTGGAAAGCAATGATACCACTGCTCTGAAAGAGATTTGGTCGGACGATTATGTAGTTAACAATGCAGCCGGAAAAATAGTCAATGTTCGAAATATATTGGATCTTATCAAATCTGGGCATCAGTTTCCTAAAGTAGAACGGAAGGTGGAAAAGATAACTTTTAACGATGACATAGCCACCGTAATGGGAGACGAAGTAGAATATGGTGCTGGAGGGAAAATACGAAATCGGAGGTTTACCAATATTTGGAAAGACGATGGCGGACGCTGGAAACTTATTGCACGTCAGGCGACAGGAAACTAAGTTAGCCCACGGTTTGATATTTAAAGGGCGGCAATGTGAATGTGCTATATTTTGGCGCTAAAGGTGTCGAAACAGGCGGACAGCCACCACATCCCGATGATTATCCCTATTTACAAAATGCGTTAAATTATTGTGCAGGCAAGGG